>Ga0265595_1002840_pt1 | contig 11228 bp, 9 predicted proteins | sample saktaG_15_FD_190148 | JGI IMG/M metagenome (GOLD analysis project Ga0265595, IMG submission 190148) | Saline water microbial communities from Sakinaw Lake, British Columbia, Canada - sak_2013_06_06_50m | ecosystem: Environmental > Aquatic > Non-marine Saline and Alkaline > Saline ... | reverse complement strand
AGAGGGATTGGCTTTCGTAGACCTCCGCCCAGCACGCCGTCGCCGCGCCGGTAAGCAGCGTGAGCTTCGGATGCCCGCCCGCGGCCTTGAGCGCCACGAACATGTCTTGTGGGTAATGCAGGATCGGGCTCTTCTCGCCGGTGAAAATCCACACCGGCACGTGGGCGAAACTCGCCGCCGAGTTCGGGTCCCCCCCGCCGCTGACCACCACCGCCGCCGCCCACATGTTCGGGTCCGACCTCAGCGCGTTAAACGTGCCGAACCCGCCCATCTCCTGGCCCGTGACGTACAGGCGGTTGGGGTCCAGGCCGAACTCCCGGCCAAGATTGTCAACCAACTGCAAGAGCACGCTCATGGCCGGAAAATGTTTCCGGCCGGGCTTCGGCTTGGTGTCGCCGTACGGCTCGTCGCCCCACCAGTTGGGGCTCTGCGGGGCCAGGACGAAGCAGGGGTATCGCTGCTGAATCTCCGGCCTGGCCAGGACGCCCACGGAATACGCCGCGAGCAGTTGAAGCGTGTTGCCCTTGCCCTCGCCCGGTATGCCGTGCAGGCAGACCACCATCGGATAGGCCGTGCCGGGCTTGTACCCGGCCGGCTTCATCAGGCGGTACTCCATCGTCTGCCCGTCGAGCGTCGTAAAATTGCGGCCCTCGTAAACCTTCTGGAGCATCGAGACGTCCGCGCCCTGCTTGCCATGCTGGCCGGGAACCTTCGTGGTGTACTTGGGCCCCGGCGAGCCGGAATCCCCCGCCAGCCCGACCGCCGGCCGGCCGGGCCTTGCCGGCCTGCCCTGCCCAAAACACGCCCCCGCCGCAAGCAGCACAGTCGCCAACGCCGCGACGGCAAACGCCGCCGCCGCGATTCTCGCGATCCGATCCATGCGATTCTCCAAATGACGCCCGCCCGCCGACACGGGGCTATCGCCAGCCAGCGCCGAACCGGCCTGGCCAGAACCCTGAGCGTCCACTATGGATTATAACCGATCAGGCCCCCCGCGGTAACGACCTGCCGACCTCGCCGCACATCACCGCCGATGAATTCCTGTCACGAGTCACTGGAGACCTTGCCTTTTCTGGCCAATCCCGTAAACTATCCTCTCCGGCCGGAGTGGCGGAATTGGCAGACGCGCGGGATTCAAAATCCCGTTCTGGCAACAGAGTGTGGGTTCGATTCCCACCTCCGGCATCCTGCTTCGCTTAGAGCCGCAAAGCGGCTCTGAGCTTCACAGAAGCTTGTCCTGGGAATGTGAGCGCAGCGAACCGAAGCAGGATGCCGCCCTTCATAGCGGGACTTGCTTCGCAAAGCGAAGCAAGTACTGCGACGAAGGGCCAGCACACAACAGGGGCCAGCCCATGTACGTCTACCTTCTCGAAAGCACCGCCCTTCCCGGCAAGCGTTACGTTGGTCTGACCGCCGACCTGCACAATCGCCTTGAAGACCACAACGCCGGCAAGTCCCCGCACACGTCGAAGTATCGCCCATGGCGAATCGTGGCCGCCGTCTGGTTTGCCGATCGTGCCAAAGCAGAAGCCTTTGAGCTATACCTCAAATCCGGCTCTGGTCATGCCTTTGCCAAACGACATCTCTGGTAAGTCAGATCGCGTCACTACGCGACAAAAACGCCGCACTTTAACCCAAGTTCGAAGATTCCCGGCCCGTCCGCCCGATTCCCGAATCCCGCCCCAACCGCGCCTCGGCCCTCCGAAGCCTTGGCGAAGGAGGGTCAGTTCGCGACAGAAAGCGACAGCAAGCGTCCGGCACAGTCCACCGAAGCCTTGAAGAAGAGTGCGCAGCCCTGCGAAGCGAAGCCCGCCAAGCGAAGCGCGGCAGGATTTGCGAAGGAGGGTGCGCCATACGATGCGCCAAAAATGCGAGAAAGCATGCAAAACAGGTTGGCGGATGGCCGGAAGATCCCGTGCGGTGAAGCCTCGTATTGCATGTAGTGTATTGCCCTCGGCAGTGAATTCAGGACAATATAAGGGGTAATGGTTTCCACTCTTCGAAAACGCATACTGATCGGCTATGGAATCGCCCTGGCGCTGATGGCGGTGGTGGTCGTCTGGGCCGTGGTGAACCTGGTCGGCCTGGGCCAGGCCAGCGACGCAATCCTGCGCGAGAACTACAAGAGCATCTTGGCGGCAGAGAACATGGTCGGCACCATCGAGCGGCAGGACTCGGCCACGCTGCTGGTGATGCTCGACTACGGCGAAGAGGGGCTCGGGCAGTTTCGAGAGAACGAGAACCAGTTCCTCCAATGGCTGGGGCGGGCCAAGGACAACATCACGATCTCGGGCGAGGCCGACATCATCGCGTCCATTGAATCGGGCTATTCGGCCTACCTGGTCAACTTTTCCAAGCTCCGCCAGGTGCGGGCTTCATCACCGCAACAGGCGGGAGTATTCTACCACGAGACGGTCCTGCCGTCGTTCAAGCACGTTCGTGACGAGGCGGAGCGGCTGCGTGAGATCAACCAGAACACGATGTTTGTCGCAAGCCGTCGGGCGGATGTCGTCGCCCGCACGGCCATCTGGTCCACTGTGGCCGTGGCTGCAGCGGCGATGGGCCTGGGACTGGCTTTCAGCCTGCTGCTGAGCAAGCGGCTGGCTCGGCCGATCCGGCAGATGATGGAAGCCACCGAGGCCCTGGCTGGGGGCAACTACGACGTGGAGGTGCCCGCGAACGGCTCCGATGAGCTTGCCAGGCTGGCCGAGGGTTTCAACGCGATGGCCAAGAAGCTCGGCGTCTATCACCGCATGAACGTCGAGCAGATCCTGGCCGAGAAACGCAAGAGCGACGCCGTGTTGCGAAGCATCGAGGATGGCGTGGTGGTCGTGGACGCCGAATTCCGCGTGGCCAACATGAACCCCCAGGCCGGGCGCATGCTGGGCATCGATCCCGAGGCTGTCGCCGAGAAGCACTTCCTGGAAGTGGTCAAGGACGAGCGGCTCTTCGAGTTGATAAAGCAGACGGCCGAGTCGGGCAGGCCGCCGAAGGTCGAAGAAGGCAAGAACATTCTGTCGATCGGCGAGGGCGAGTCGGCCAAGCACTACATGTTCGGCATTACCCCGGTGGTCTCCAATGGCGGCGGGATGCTCGGCGTGGTCCTGCTGCTCCGCGACGTGACGCGCCTGAAGGAACTGGACCGCCTGAAGAGCGAGTTCGTGATGACGGCCTCGCACGAGCTCAAGACGCCGCTCCAGAGCCTGGGCATGAGCATCGAACTGCTGCGGGAAGGCGCTGCCGACAAGCTGGACGACAAGCAGCGGCAACTGCTGGACGCCGCTAGCGAGGAATTGGCCCGCCTCAAGAGCCTCATAAGCGACCTGCTGGACCTGTCCAAGATCGAGGCTGGCAAGGTGGAGATGGAGTTCGACCGGACGCCCCCGCGTGTCCTGGCTGAGAAGGCTGTTGGCGTCTTCAAGACGCAGGCTGAGGAGAAGCACATCGATCTAGTCACAGACGTGCCGGAGGATGTGCCAGAAGTCCAGGCCGACGCCAATAAGATCACCTGGGTGCTGACGAACTTGGTCGCCAACGCCCTGCGGTATGCCGACAGCAGGATCACGATCTCGGCCCGGCATGTCGGCCAGTGGGTCCACCTATCGGTTTCGGACGATGGTGAAGGCATCGCGCCGGAGTATCAGAGCCGCATTTTCGAGAAGTTCGTACAGGTCAAGAGCGAAAAGAGCGTGGGCGGTACGGGGCTTGGCCTGGCGATCTGCAAGGAAATTGTCCGTGCCCACAAGGGAACAATCTGGGTAGACTCGACGCCTGGCAAGGGCAGTACGTTCACGTTCACCCTGCCGGTGGCGCGGCAAACATAGGAGAATCGTCATGGAAGCTTCCCCTGACAAGAAGAGTGTCCTGATCGTGGACGACGAGAAGAACATCCGCCTGACCCTCTCGCAGGCGCTGGAGGCCCTGGAGCTTCATATCGACACGGCCATCAACGGCGAAGAGGCCCTTGGCAAGCTTGAAGGCCGGCACTTCGGGCTGATCCTGCTGGACCTGAAGATGCCGGGGATGGACGGCATGGAGGTGCTGCGGCGCGTCCGCCAAATGCGTCCGGACATCAAGGTCGTCATCATCACCGCCCACGGGACGATTGAATCGGCCACGGAAGCGATGAAGCTCGGGGCGGTGGACTTCATCCAGAAGCCTTTCTCGCCCAAGGAAATCCGTGATCTCGTGACGAAGGTTCTCGACCGGGACAAGATCGCCGGCGAGAAGGCGAAGGGTTACGAGCAGCACGTCGAGCTGGCCAAGAAGTGCATCGGCCAGCGGAAGCTCGACGCCGCCCGGGAGCACGTGCGCCAGGCCATTGCCGCCGACGCGACCAAGCCCGAGGCATTGAACCTTCTGGGCATCCTGCTGGAGATAAGCGGCAACAAGCTGGAGGCACAGAAGAACTATCGTGCGGCACTGGCCCTGGACCCGACCTACAAGCCGGCGATCGAGAACCTCAGCCGCACGACGGGCCTCACTTCAGGCGGCGAGATGAGCCTGGGCGATAAGGCCAGGAAGCCGTTCCGGAAGGAGTAGCGGCAATGGCGTCGGACCTGTTCATCGTGATTGTCGGCTGCGGGCGGCTGGGCTCACACCTGGCCAACCAACTCAGCCGGGCCGGGCACGGCGTGGTGGTCATCGACCTGGCGGAGAAGGCCTTCGCCAACCTCTCGGCGGAGTATAGCGGTTTTAGCGTTGAGGGTGACGCCACCGAACTGGCCGTGCTGCGGCAGGCCAAGGTGGGAAAGGCTGATCTCGTCATCGCCACGACGCGCGACGACAACGTCAACCTCATGGTCGCGCAGGTCGCCAAGGCTGAATTCCATGTGCCGCGTGTGCTGGCAAGGGTGTTCGAGCCCGCGCGGAAGCCCATCTATCGCCGCCTGGGCATCGAGACGGTCTGCCCCACCTCTGTCGCGGCGGACTTGTTCCTCGAATCCATCGCGGCTCCCCGGAGCCTGGAGAACCGGCCATGAAAGTCCTGATCGTCGGCGGCTCGAAGGCGGTCTACTTTCTGTGCCGCACGTTCCTGGCCAAGGGACACCAGGTGACGGTCATCAACCGCGACCCGGGCGAATGCGTGCAGATGGCTCGCCGTCTGAAAGTCACGGTGGTCCAGGGCGACGGCAGCGATCCGACCATCCTTGAGGAAGCCGGCGCGCACGGGGCTGACGCCGTCCTGGCCGTCACGCCGAACGACCCGGACAACCTGGCTATCTGCCAGCTTGCCTCCATGCTGTTCGACGTGCCGCGGGCCGTGGCAATGGTGCACGACCCCGACAACGAAAGGGTCTTCCAGAAGCTAGGCTTGGCCGCCTTCTCCACCACGCGCACCATCGCCAGCATGATCGAGCAGCGAACTGCCCTCGATGAGATCACCAACCTGATCCCCGTCGGCGAAGGTAAGGTGAACATTACCGAGATCAAGCTCCAGCCGAATTCGCCAGTCGTGGGCAAGACGCTGCGCGAGCTGTCCCTTCCGGCCAACAGCCTCATCGCCGTCGTCATGCGCAGCGACGACGCCATCGTTCCACGCGGGGATACCGAGCTGCGCGCCGGCGACCTGATCGTCCTGATTACGCTGCCGGCCAATCACGGGCCCGTCCTCAAGGCCATTACCGGCGAAACGATCTGAGGGAGGTTACCGTGCGCGAGGGCAGCTACCTGCGACAACGATACCGGACGATCCTCTCCTACACGGGGTTCATCCTGTTGCTCTGCGCGGGGCTGATGCTCACGCCGCTGCTGGCCCTGATCGCCTGGGGGGGCGAAAGTTCGCAGGTCTGGGCCTTCCTCATCCCAGCCGGGATCATGGGAGCACTGGGCCTGGCCGCGTGGCGGCTGCTTCGCTCCAGGGACGAGGTTGTGCTGAACGCCCATGAAGGCGGCGTGATCGTCCTGCTGAGTTGGGTCATCGTGTGCATTTTCTCGGCCTGGCCGTTAATGGCGATAACAGGCCTGAACTTCACGCAGGCGGTCTTCGAGTCGGTCAGCGGCTGGACGACTACGGGCCTGTCGGTGGTCGACGTCACGCAGGCCGGTGCGGTCATTCTGCTGTGGCGGAGCATCATGCAGCTTGCCGGCGGCGCCGGCCTGGCCATCATCATGCTCTCGGCCATCACGGGCCCGACGGGACCGGCCCTATCCGTGGCCGAGGGGCGAGAGCAGCTCGTGCCACACGTCCGACAGTCGGCCAAGCTGGTGGTGATGATCTACAGCGGATACGCCGTTGTGGGTATTGTGGCTCTGCGCCTGGCGGGGATGAACTGGTTCGACGCGGTCAATCACTCGTTTGCGGCCATCTCCACGGGCGGCTTTTCCACCCGGACTGAGAGCATCGGCTACTGGGACTCCGCGGCCGTCGAGGCTGTGACCATCCCGCTTATGATCATGGGCAACCTCAGCTTCGTCACGGCCTGGATGCTGCTGCGGGGCAAGTTCCGCGCCGTCGGGCGAAATGGCGAAGTCCGCCTGATGGGCGTCATGATCCCGCTTTGCGCGATCCTGCTTTTCCTGCTGACTACCCGCGGGCTGTACCCGAGCTTGGGCAAGAGTGCCCGAGTGGCGATCTTCGAGACCGTGACCGCCTTGACGACCACCGGATTCTCCACTGTCGGCTACGGCAACTGGGACTCCTTCGGGTGGGCGGCCATGATCGTCCTTATGCTCATCGGCGGCGGCACCTGCTCGACGGCGGGCGGCCTCAAGCAGTACCGCGTCTACCTGATGTGGAAAAGCGTGGTCTGGCAACTGCGGCGCACCCTGCTGCCCCGCACGGCCGTGACCGAAAACCACGTGTGGGAGGCCGACAGGAAAGTCTTCGTCAACGACACGCGACTGCGGCAGATCGGCACTTTCGCGTTCCTGTACCTGCTGACATTCGCGACGGGCACGGCCATCCTGGCCGCATACGGCTACGGGCTCAAGGAATCGCTCTTCGAGTACGCTTCCGCCGTCGGCACCGTCGGCTTGTCAATCGGCGTGACTTCGCCGGCCGCCCCGTCCGGTGTGATATGGGCTGAGACGATCGGCATGTTCCTTGGTCGCCTGGAGTTCTTCGTAATCCTTGCCAGTGCCGCCAAGCTCTTCCGCGACATTTGGACGATGGCGGCGAAGTGGAAGGCCTAGGACGGGAGCGCTGACGCCAGCGTTGCGATGGCTTGGCGGATGTGTTGCGGCAGGGCTGACCAGTTGCCGGCCAGGGAGGCGAGTTCGTCCCTTCGGCTTCCCTCAGGACTTTCGGCGGGAATGGCATGGCGGACGCGGGGGCAGGCTTGCGGGCCGGAAGACCTGCCGCAAACCGTGGCACGGGCGTCCCCGTCCGGCAGGAAAACGTCCCAAATTGGTGTAGACGCAGTTCCGGGGCGGGGTACAATATGAGTAGTTCGGCCGACAGCCAAGTCCGGCCGGTCATTTGCGAAATGCCTGCTTAAAGACAAGGCCCCATTCGATGCTGAGGGACAGGAAACGTCTGCTCCTGCTGATAGGTCTGGCGGCGGTTCTGGCCGTGGCATACGTCGCGGTTCGTGGCGTGCCGGGCTTGCGGGACTCCCGCAGCGCCGACGGAGGTGATTCCGCCAATCGGCCTGCCCCCGGGCGCGAGAACGCCCCCGGTCGCGAGAACGTACCTGAGCAATCCGAGGGGGCAACTCGCTACCGGGAGGTGGCCAGCATCGCGGTCCAGAGCAAGCCCGAGTACCTGCCTCAGCTCAAGAAGGCGGCCGCCGACCCGGACTGGAAGGTTCGGCACGCCGCAGTGGACGGCGTCGGGCGCCTTGGGCGGACAGGCGACCCGAAATTCCTGCTCGAGGTGCTGGGCAAGCCCAACGAGCAGGTCGAAGTGCGGGCCACCGCGGTCGAGCGCCTCGGGGAAATGAGGCTCTGGGACGCCGGGCCGGCCATCATCGACGCCATGGAGGACCCATCGCCCCTGCTGCGTGCGCGCGCCGGAGTCGCCTTGAGAAGGCTCATAGTCGTCGACTACGGTTACCGAGCCAACGACCCCCCCGACCGCCGTAGCGAGGTGATCCGGAGAATCCGCAAGGACTGGCCCTGGTTCTACGATCGTTTCACCAAGCTGGAAAAGGCCAGAGCTGGAGGATGAGAACATGAGCCTGCCGAAAAGACGCGCTTTTACGTTGGCGGAGTTGATCGTCGTCATTGCCATAATCGGGCTGCTCGTGGCAATTCTCCTGCCTACGTTGACCGGGGCCGTCGCGACCCAGCGGCAGGTGGAGTGCGCCTTGCACCTGGAGAAGATCGGGCAGGCCTGCGCGACCCGGATGGCGAGCATGGGCACCGGGTTCAATGGCCAGGTGGCCCCATTTGGCTGGCAGAACACGCTGAGAACCTTCGTGTCGAACGACAAGACCGTCTTCATCTGCCCGGAAGACGGCAACCCGGCGCCCGATCCTGGCGGGGGGCTCAAAGGCATCTGCATCGAGGTGTTCCAGGGGGGTAGCTTCTACTGGGACGTGTACCTGGACCAGGTGGACTCCGACGAATGGATCTGGAAGATGTCCAGAACGCAGTACTTGGAGTTCATGAAGGTCTCCGGAGAGGGAATAACAACTCCCTACAAGGCCGTCTACCAGAAGACGGGGTACGTCGAGGACAGTGACCCCTACACCATGTACTTCACCTTCGAGGACTGCGCCCCGGGCGGCGGTGGAGACCAGGACTTCTACGACGTGGTCCTGGAAGTGCATTACACCGAGTCGGAGATCCAGTTCAAAGTCATGGTTCGCGCGTCGGGCATGAGCTTTGGCCTCTGCAAGAAGGATCCCGACAGAAAGGTTCTCATCCCCAACCTGAGTTTGGGGGCGACTGCTTCGACCCCGTTCTTCGGGGGCAAGTCGAGCTACGGCATCAACTCCATGTCGGCCAAGATCCCCCTCGCCAAGCGGAAGCTCCTGGCCCTGGACTACGAGCGGACGATCGCCGTCGGCTCCGCCTACGACGAGGGCACGGACCGTGCCGAACACCTGAGCTACTGGAACCCGACACCGCAGGATCCGAAGGCCCCGCCGACGTTCGCCAGGCACTTCGGAAAGTCCAACGTGCTCTTCGCCGATGGAACCGTGTACCTCTTGAGCCCCCAGGCCATCAACCCCAACAACCCTCTGAACGCCCATGAGTACTGGGATCCGTAAGATCCGTAAGAGAATATCCTGGCCGGGTGTATAATCCGTTCATCGAACTTCTAAACAGGAGATAAGCCATGACCATAACACGCGACCGTAAGAATGTCGGGACATCCGCCGCCACAGCCATCGGGCGACGGGCGTTCCTCAAGCGAAGCCTTGCATGCGGTGCGGCCTTTGCGGCGCCGCACATTGTCACCACGCCGCTGCTTGGCGCCGATGCACCGAGCAACCGCGTCACCGTCGGCCAGATCGGCTGCGGCAACATCGGAAGCAACTACCACATTAACACCCTCATCAGGGAAGCCGACGTTCGGATCATCGCGGTGGCGGATGCCTACAAGAGCCGTCGCGAAGCCGCCGCCGCCCGGCTCAACAAGCAGTACGGCGAGGGCACGACCAAGGCGTACGCCGACTTCCGGGAAATCCTGGCCCGCCCGGACGTGGACGCCGTCATTGTCGGCGCGCACGATAACTGGCACATGCCGATGTCCATCGCGGCCGCAAAGGCCGGCAAGGACGTTTACTGCCAGAAGCCGTTGGGCCTGGACTTCGGCCTGACCGGCCTGCTTCGCGACACGGTCCGCGACAAGAAGCGGATCTTCCAGTTCGGCACGCAGTACCGGTCGATGTTCCGGTATCGGCTTATGGTGCAGCTCGTTCGCAACGGCTACATCGGCAAGCTCGAGCGGATCGACCTGTGGAGCCGCGACGTATCGAACGACGTGAACAATTACGCTGTCAAGCCCTACGGCTCAGCCATCGAGGTCCCGGTGCCCGCGGACTTCGACTTCGACGCCTGGCAGGGGCCTTCGCCGATGGCCCCGTACACGGTCGACCGATGCACCTGCTGGGGCGGCTACCATTGCCCCGAGACGTCGCTGGGCTTCATTGCAGGCTGCGCCATCCACGAACTCGGGCTCGCCCAGTGGGCCAACAAGAGCGACGACACCAGCCCGATCCGCTACAAGGGGACCGGCAGCGTGCCAAAGGAGGGCATTTTCCGCACGCTGGAGAAATGGGACGTCATGTGCGACTACCCAAACGGCGTGAAACTGCATTTCATGGACTACCGCACCGCCAAGACGGCAGTCGGCGGGATGCTGCCCGGTTGGCACCCAGGCGACGGCGTGATCTTCCACGGCTCCGAAGGCTGGATCAGCGACGTGGAGGGCTGGGCCACCAGCAACAAGGCGCTCTGGAAGCAGCAGCCCAAGCCCACCGACGAAATCCTGCCGGTCTCGCCGGAACACAACCGCAACTTCATCGACTGCGTCAAGTCGCGGAAGGAAACGATGTGCCCGGTGGAGATGGCCATCCGCTGCGACGCGATCACCCAGTTGTCAACCATCGCGGCAATTACGGGCCGCGAGATTCAGTGGGACCCCAAGAAAGAGAAGATCGTCAACGATGCGGAAGCCGAGAAGATGCTCATCCGCCCGTACCGCGAAAAATGGAAGGTTTGGTGAATCATGCACGACAGGCAACTCTCGCGGCGCACGTTTCTCCAACACTCGAGCGCGGTCCTGGCCGGGGCCGCCCTGGCCAACACGCTGTCGGCGCGGGCAACTGCCGGCGAGAAGACGCCCTGGCCAATGCGAATGTCCACCTCGACCGTGCAGTTCAGTTCCCTGTCCGTGGAGAAGGCGTGTGAGCAGATCGCCGCGCTGGGGTTCGCCGCGGTCGACTTCTGGCACGCGGGCTTCGGATGCCCCCATCTCGACGATATCGAGAAACGCCTGGGGGCCGAGGGTCTCAAGGACCTGCTCGCCAAGAACAAGCTGAAGCTCTGTGCGTTCACCTGTTACAACGTCGGCTCCAATGCCGTCTATTCCCGGTTTGCCGAGCTCCTCGGCAAGGCCGGCGGGGGCCTGGCGGTTCGCGAGGCCCGCTACGGCAAGGTCAAGGACCTCACCGCCGAGATGAAGGCCCTGCTGGAAACACTCAAACCTCAATTGGAACTGGCTGAGAAATACAATTCGCGCATCGCCGTCGAGAACCACGACAACAGCCTGCTCAATTCCAAGGATTCCTTCAAGGCATTCGTCGAACTGAACTCGAATTCTCGTCTGGGAATCG
>Ga0265595_1002827_pt1 | contig 11272 bp, 7 predicted proteins | sample saktaG_15_FD_190148 | JGI IMG/M metagenome (GOLD analysis project Ga0265595, IMG submission 190148) | Saline water microbial communities from Sakinaw Lake, British Columbia, Canada - sak_2013_06_06_50m | ecosystem: Environmental > Aquatic > Non-marine Saline and Alkaline > Saline ... | reverse complement strand
CTCCGTTATCGCCGGTCCATCCTAATAGACACATCTGGTGGTTTCCGGCTTCAGTCTCCTGGAGATAAGTTCCCCAATCAACCTGATAGAATTTTACAGTTATACCCACTGCAGCCAAATAACTCTGGATAGCTTCTCCAATCTTGGGAGGATCGAACATATACGGTCTGGATACCGGCATGACATATAGAGTCACTTCAAAGCCATCCGGGTAGCCGGCTTCGGCTAATAATTGTTTAGCTCTCGCAGGATCATAAGGATAATCTTCTACTGCATCATTATAGCCCAACATAAAGGGAGGCATTCCATTTGTAGCCTTAATTGCCGTTCCCATGTAAATATTATCCACTATTGATTGTTTATCAATAGCCATATTAATTGCCTGTCTTACTTTTTTCTTGGTAAGGGGTTCAAAATATCCCGGAGTTTTAACCAAAGGTTCATCTGCTATATCACGTACACCGTTTTTATTAGCATCGATATATCCGTATCCGGTATTCATGGCCATATATCCGATATTCATTCCTGCTGCACTCATAAGTACTAAATCTTTATTGGCCTTTATCCTATCAAAATCAGCTGGATTGGGATATTCTATTCCCTGAACTTCACCCACTTCTAAAGCCATAAGTCTGGCTGAAGGGTCAGGAATAACTTTGAAGATTAATTTATCCAGCTTGGCTCTTTCCCGCCAATAGTTTTCATTTGCCTCCAAGGTAATATGGTCATCTTTTACCCATTCGACAAATTTAAAAGGACCGGTACCGCAGGGATTTTTAAAGGCATCTTCCTTATACTTTTCGGCATTGGTCGGGCTTACAATATTAACCGTGAACATGGCGAGACTGGTCATAATAGAGGCATTCGGTCTTTCTAAGATAAATTTTACTGTATAGTCATCAATCTTCTCCATCCTATCTACATCACCGAACATATATCCCCAGTAAGCCCACTCACCATATTGATTGTAAGGATGGGTGGTATCGTACTGGCGGGCAAAAGAAAAGACTACTGCATCTGCATTAAAGTCTGTGCCATCATGGAATTTAACCCCTTTTCTCAGGTTGAAAACAATCTCTGTCCCATCTGTAGATGCCTCCCAGGAAGTAGCCAAACAAGGTTGTATCAATACAGAACCTGCTTCGTATTCCACTAATCCCTCAAAAATGTTATCCATCCTTTGGATAGATTCTCCGTCAGTTACATCCCCGGGATCTAATCTGGAGGCATCACCACTGCTACCGAATACCAGAGTACCTCCTGCGGAAGCTACACCAACTATACTAAATACTAATCCTACTGTTAATAATAGAACTACAAACAATTTACTTTTCATATTTATTCTCCTTTATAATACTTTCATATTATTTTTGACAGTACCAATACTTTTTTAATTAGAATATCCAATTAATTCTTTAAATAATTTTCCTCCTTTCTTTCTTATTCTTATTGTATCACGGTTGCGAATTCAATTTTGATTAAACTTAAATTAATATCTTAAAAAGCAATTTATTTATTTTAAATACGATAAAGGATTAAGGGGCTTACCGCCTAATCTTACTTCAAAATGGAGGTGGGAACCGGTAGCATTTCCTGTTCTTCCTACTTTGCCAATTATGCTTCCCTTTTTCACATACTGACCTTTCTTCACTAAATTTACCGAATTATGACCATATACTGTAGAATATCCCCCATCATGGCTTAAGATAATTACATTGCCATATCCCCGCATATAACCAGCATAGCTTACCCTGCCGCTCTCGGCAGCTAATATGTTAGTCCCGGTAGGACCTCCGATATCTATACCAGAATGAAAATCTTTCCTTCCGTTTATAACTCTCATCCCATAGGGAGAAGTAATCCTTCCTCTTACCGGCCAGATAAAGTTACATATATTACTGCGGGTACCGGGTACATTGGGAATTCTCAATTGCTGTCCTGCAGAAATTTTGGAAGCATCGGTAATACTATTAGCTGCTATAATAGCTTCTAATTTTACATTATATTCGCGCGAAATACTCCAGAGGCTTTCTCCTTTTTTTACATAATAAATTATTTCCTCTGCTACAGCTTCCTGGTCATATCCTTCTGCTTTGGCAATATCCATATTAGTTATTGGCAGCTTCAATTTTTGACCTATAGATAGTCGAGATATTTCTTTTAAATTATTGGTAGAGATAATGGTACTCATATTTACATCATATCTCTGGGATATGCTCCACAGATTATCTCCTTTTACCACTGTATAAGTTATAATGGTAGGTTCCTGTTTCTGATTAGAGTTAGATACTCCTCCTCCTATTGCGGGGATTTCTAATTTTTGGCCAAGTGATAAGGAATCTTTATCTCTAAGATTATTTACATCAAAAATAACTTCCACCGAAACTCCATATTTTCGAGAAATATTCCATAGACTATCACCTGCTTTAACTGTATAAACAATCGGTTCTGCATTTTCGGGCTGACTGATATTATCATTAATTTGATTATTCTTTTTATCAATAACTGTCTGGTTAACCATATTTGTTTCAGGGGTAGTACTTTTAGTAGAGAGAATTTCTATCTGCTGTCCAATAGAAATTAATTCTGAATTAGTCAGGTTATTGGTAGTAAGAATTAGATTTACGGAAAGGTTATATTTTTGGGCAATTGACCATAAAGTCTCTCCCTTTTTTACGATATGCATAGTATAATCAACGGCAGGGAGATTATCTTTATCTTGAGGGATTTTAATTATCTGACCGATGGATAAAATATCTTTATCTTTAATATTATTAAGAGCTAAGATTAGTTTCAAGGGTGTATTGTATTGTTTGGAAATGCTCCATAGAGTATCACCATTCGTTACTTTATGCGTAATAAATTCATCATTATTATCGGCAAAAGAGCAAAAAGAAATAGAAAAGATAAGCAATAAAAGTAGAGTTAAAAAAATAATGGAATTTTTCTTATCTCTATTATGTTTTTGTGCTACATACATCCTCTATCCTCCTGTATTCATAAATTAATAACCAAAAATGAGGTAAAAAATAAACAATTAAGAAGTTTCTTCAGGCAGCTAAGCAGCTATCTCTTTTTTTTCTCAGGTTTCTTTTCAAAAAAACTATCAATAACCTCCTTTTTAAAACACCAGATTCTTCCAATTTTAACCGCTGGAATCTTTTTGGTTCTTACCCATTAATAGACAGTAAAAGGTTTTGCTTGTAAATATTTCGCTACTTGTTTGGCAGTTAAATATTCTTCCACTTTATAAACCTCTCTTGATTTATGCCGATTTCTTTATACCATATTATTGTGTTTTGCTAATTTTGTCAATTTTTTTTCCGTTTTTAAATATGGCATATTGTAATAGGCCCTTTTTTTATGATTTTGTAAGGGCACAATGAATTGGTCAATTGGCTAATTAATTTTTCACCTTCCACTTTTATCCTTTTCTTTATGCAACATATCTCCTATCTCCCGGGCAACCCGATAAGGCTTAGTCAAAATTCTGATGGGCATAGACTTTAGAAAATGAGATAGATCTTTTTTTATCTCATCAGTTATTCGTTGAGGCTTGGTTAACACCCTATCTATAAAATCTGTAGTGTAGGTTTCTAATAATTTTTCCCGGTTAATTCTAATTTCGTTTCCGCAAATACTACACTTAATATCTTCTAAATATTCACCTTTATAGATAATGGTATGATTGGTTTCTTTGTTACAGTGAAGACAAAAAAGTTGAGCTTTTACTTTAGTCGTCATTTGCTTTTAAGTTCGATGTATCGAACTTCTACCTCCTTTTTTAATCCGGCAAAAACCATTCCATTTACTCTTCGCTTAAAACCTGCGCCAATCTTTTGTACATCTGGTAAGATTTCATTACTTTTTTTATATGCTCTCTGGTCTCATAATAGGGAATATTTTCCACAAAATTATCCAGGTCAGATCTATCATATTGTTTTAACCATTTACTGGTTGTGCCTGGGCCGGCATTATAACCCGAAATTATCAAAATAGGATCATTTAAAAATCTTTCTTTTAGATAACCGATATACCAGCAACCCAAATTTATATTTACTTCAGGAGAAAAGAGCATTTCATCATTGAAATCTTCAAAATTTAACTTTTGGGCAATCCATTCTCCGGTAGAAAAGATTATCTGCATCAATCCTCGGGCTCCAGCCACAGATTCATTCCAAGTATTAAATCGACTCTCCTCTCTGATCATAGCCAGGGCGAGTAAGGGGTCTATTTGATATTTTAAGGCATGTTCTCTAATTATATCTTCGAAATAAGCCGGGTAAAGGTGTTCCCATAATTCAAGAGGTAATTCCTCCAAAGTGTAATTATCCTGCAAATAATTAAAGATTATCTCCGAATAATTTAAAGAACTGTAATAATCCTTATTCTTCTGATAAAGGTCACTTAATCTAAATAATAAAAAGATATTTCCAGGGTTATAATTTAATGCACCTGTTAATTCAATTATTGCTTCTTTATAAAAACTAACCTCTCCAAATAATTCTGCTTTAAGCAGAAATAATTGGCCTTTTTCATTTATTTTATCATATTTATCTAAAAATCCTTCTAAATTTGTAAAATCTTTTTCTTTAAAAATAGAAACAACGGGCAAAAGCAAACGGTAATTAACATCTTCTCTCTGTTCGATAATTCTCTCTGCATAATAACTTAAAGGGTAATCTTTAAGGAGTTTTTCATAGATAGAGTTTGCCTCATCTTCTAATCCCATCTTTTGCAGGGTTTTTCCTCTCCAGTACAGGGCATCATCTCCCAATCTACTTTTTGAAAATCTCTCCGATAGTGCTCGATAAGCCTCTAATGCTTCCAGGTCCTTATTGTTCTTGGTATAATACCAACCTAAATTCCACCAAGCAGTCATTGCCTGATCACTGTTAGGGTAGCGGTCTGTTAATTGTCTCCATTGAGAAATTCCTTTTTCTGGTTCTCCTAATTGAAAATAGCATTCTGCCATACGGAGATAAGACTCTTGAGCATAATAGGTTTCAGGATATTGTCCTATAATTTTTTCATACTTATCTATTGCCAAATAACGCTCACCTAAAGCACTCAGAGAATTGCCCCCAAGATAATTTGCTTTAATAGTAATTTCGCTGGGAGGAAATTTTGCTATAATCTCCTCACACTGATTAACAGCTTCCCTATATTCCTTTTTGTAATATAAAGCCCTTGCCCCCTTATAATAAATTTCCGCAATATCAGCAGCTTTTGGAAAAGTTTTAATAACTTCCTTATATAAATCTTCAGCCAGATTATATTGGCGATATTTAAACAAAACATCTGCACATTTTACTATTATATGGTAAGGAACCTCAATCTCTTTTAAATCTTCTTGAATCTTATAAAAATATCTAATCAACACCTCTTCCGGTTCTGAATTCCTTTTAAGTCTATAACCTTCATCCAATATCTCATATAAACAGTTAAGAGAATCAATATATTTTTTTTCTTGCCAGTATATCTCAGAAAGCTCAAGCAAAACCTTTCCTTTAAGCTGGTCATCCTGTGAATCTTTTAAGATATTCTTATAATAAATTAGAGCAGAATTTATATCTTTTAATTCGCGATAATTTTGGGCTATCTGGTAATTGGCTTCTGAAATAATGAGACTTTGAGGGAAATTCTCTATCATTCGTTTATAAGCAGCTATAGATTCGCTATTTTTACCTTCAATTCTATAGGTTTCAGCCAGAAAAAAGAGGGAATAATCAGTCAAAATAGGGTCATCTATTTCTAAGTTTTTATAAACTTCTATCGCACTATCCCAATCTTCAATCTTTCTATAACAATCCCCTAATATGAGTTGGGATTTAATATAAAAAGGTAAATTTAGGGTGGAATATTTCACCTTTAGCAATTCGGAAATTGCCTGCTGATAATCATTCTGTTGGTATAATTCCAATCCTACCTTATAGTTTTTTATGTCTTCTTTTAGTTTAATATTTGAAGGTTGTTCTTCTACTACTTTGGAAAGCTTTAATATCTGTAGCTGCTGAACCTCAAGTTCAGTCAATTCATTATTGATAGCCGAAGCAATATCTGTTCCGAATAAGCTAATAGCTGAAATTATTATCAAAAAAAATATCATTACAGTTCTCATTTTATCCACTCTTATTTTCATTTTAATTTTCATTCTGTAGAGACACAATGAATCGTCTCTTTTTTATTCAACATATCTCCTTCATCACGGCGTAAAGTGCTGCTACAATTTAAATTTAAATCCCTTTTCCTTGAAGAGTTTAACACAGATATCTACTACTTCTGGATCAAAAAGAATATTTTTATTCTCGACAATTTCAGCTAAAGCTTCATCAATACTAAGGGCAGGCCGGTAGGATTTATAAGAAGACATTGCTTCAACCACATTTGCTACCCCTAATATCTTTGCTTCTATAAGAATGTCATTACCCTTTAATCCTCTCGGATATCCTGAACCATCTATCTTTTCTTGATGTTGAAAGACAATTTCAGCAATGGGCCAGGGAAAATCTACTTTTTTTAAGATTTCATAACCTACCCTTGGATGATTTTTGAGTAAATTAAATTCTACTTCAACTAATGAACTCGGCTTACTGACAATTTCAGTGGGTAAATTAACCTTCCCCACATCATGAACCAGGGAGGCAAGCCTTACTCCTTCAATCCTATCCTGAGGGAGTTTCATCTCCTGGGCTATCGCAGTAGCAAGTTGAGAGACCCTTTGTTGGTGGCCTGTGGAGTATGGATCTCTTGTTTCAACTACTTTGGTAATAATATTGGCAGTACCTTCTATAAATTTTTGTAACTTTTTATAAGTTTGCTTAAGTTTTATATCTACCTGGTTATACTTAAATTTTACTTCTTCTAAGCCGACTACTTTTTCGCGCATTTTTTGTAATTCTTTAATAAGTTGGCCTTTTGCCTTCTCCTCATCTTTCATTTTTAAAATTACACCTCCGGAAAAATCGATATTTATTAATTTTTATACAGACTTTTATTTAAAAACATAATTTTTATAATGTGAGTATTGCTCAAGTATTTATCCCTTATTATATTAGTATTCTACAATTACTTCAAAAAATCCTCTTTTTTATGTGTAATCTTTGTAGATTATTTATATATGTTCATTACTTTATCTTAAATCAAGCACATTCTGCACGGCACGCTGTGGTGCTACAAATTTTCGTAGATGTATTCTATTATTCTGTTTTCAAAAATTTTGGGGTCATTCTCATCTTCTATAAATATAAAATTATTCTCCATAAGGCAAAAAACTACCCATCTCTTATCTTTGGTCTGTAAAATTCCTGCCAGTGCTGAGGCTGAGGATAAAGTACCGGTCTTACCCCATGCCTGAAAAGGTAGACGTTCTTTTAAAGTCCCCCCCTCTTTGGTACTGGCAAAATAATCCAGTATCTTAAAGTCGTATTTCTGGTAAAGGTAAGTAATTGCTTTAACCAGATGAGCAGGGGTCGTAAGATTATATTCAGATAGACCACAGCCATCCACAAGAATGTAATCTTTTCCCCATTTTAGACCCAGGGCTGTATCAATAATTTCTTCTAAAGAGGCAATAGCCCGAGCAATAGTGATGGAGACCCCCTCAAGATTATCCACCGGAGCCAGGGTACGAAAAATATTTTCAGCACTCTGATTATCACTCTTTTTCATCATATAAGCCAGCATTTTATCCATGGTATCAGAATAATAAATATACTTTACCTTTAGATCCTCTTGAGTTTTTCCAATCCGGATATCCCCTTCTATCTTAACTCCTTTTTCGGATAGCTTCTGAGAAAAAATATTTCCCCAAAGAAGAGGCATAGTATTAAGATAAGAATTTTGTTTTTCCTTGACTTTATATCCCATTACAGTTAATGCTCCGATCAGAGGGTTTTTATCATCCCACATCCATCCCCTTCCTAAAAACTCTTCGGGCAAGAACTTTGAATTATCCAATACAATATCTCCGGATATACACCTGATGCTGAATTTTTGCACCAGATCATCTGCTATCTTTCTGATAACTTCCGGGGTTTGAGTGGGGTCTCCACTGCCTACTACATACAGGTCTCCGTTTATCTCTCCGGGAACAGTGCTGGAAAAATAGAAAGAAGTAGGATAAGCGTACTCTTCACCGAGTATTTCCAGAGCAGCCAGCAGGGTAAATATTTTGGTAAGAGATGCGGGGGTGAAGAGTTTATCTTCATTATGAGAAAATAGTACTTCCTGAGTGTTTAAGTCTTTTATCAGGATTCCTGAAAATCCCGGAAACTGATTTATCTCTTCGCGGATACCTGTACCGGCACCGGCTACACAAATTAAAAGAGAAATGAATATCAAAAAGAATGATAAAAGGGTGATTATTTTATATCTTAATTTCAAACTCTGTTCCTTTCCGGATTTCTTAATGCTGGTTTTTCTTATATCTGTTCTTTTAATCTTTTATAGAATCTTCCGATTATTTCCTCTTTTTGTTCTTTTCTTTGTACATATTTTCATCAGCAATGCTGATTAATTCATTAATAGATTTAAATTGTTCTTTGTTCTTTGTTCTTTGTTCTTTGTTCTTGTATCTTGAGTATGGATTTATTTTGGTTGCTTATTACTTTTCCTTATAATAAGTTGGCTCTGTATGGATGGTAGTCTCAATATTCATTTCTTCTTTTATCTTCTTTTCTAATTTTTCTGTAATCCTGTGGGCCTCTTCCAATCTCATATCTACTGGTAATCTGATATGAAAGGTTAATTCTCTATTGTCACCATATTTATGAGAGTGGAGGTGATGTAATTTAACATCATGAGATACATTATTAGTTACGATTTTTCTAATCTCTGCTTCAAGATCCTCGGATGGTTCTTCACCGATCAAGGTACTGATTGATTCTTTTAAAATGATGTAGGTGGTATAAAAGATGACCAAAGATACTATAATACCCATAATGCTGTCCACCCACCAGAAATATCCTCCCATAAAGATTCCGACTAAAACCATAAAAGATACCAAGGCATCGCTTCTATGGTGCCAGCCATCTGCTATAAGTGATTGAGAATTAATTTTTTTTCCAGCACGCATAGAAAACTGAGCCAATCCTTCTTTTACTATAACGGAAATTATAAATACTATTACGGCTAAATTTTCGTAAGAGGCAGATTGATGATTTATAAATTTTTGAATCGAGGCAATTAAAAAATTAACACCTACCACAGCTAATAGTGTCCCAATAATAACAGAACTAATTATCTCTGCCTGACCGTGACCGTAGGGGTGTTTTTTATCGGCAGGCTTGGATGAAACTTTGAAACCTATAATCACCACCAGGGAAGTAAGCGAGTCAGATAAGGTATGCCAGGCATCGGCAATTATAGCTATGGAAAAAGTCTTAATTCCCGCCCAGTATTTTAAACCAAAAAGGAGGGTATTCAGGATGATTGATATTGTTCCCTCTAAGTATCCGATAAAGATTTTATATTTTTTTGATATTTGTTTTTTCGGTTTAATTTTCATTTTTTTCTTATACCCACTCGGTAACATATTCTTTTAAATGCTTAGTCTGATTCAATTGAACCAGACAATATCCTTTGTCTTTTTTATAAGAAAGAAGACTGTAAGAAGCGGTATCTAAATGAATCTTCCAAAAATAAGGAGAGGCAATATTTAAGCAGGCAGCGATAAGGGGTTTTAGTACTGCCCGGTGGGTAACTACTGCTAAAGTCTCTCCATTATGTTTGGAAACTAAGTTATCCAGACAGGCCTTAGCCCTCTTCTGCACATCATAGAGGGTCTCCATATCTTCCACCTTGAGTTTTTCCGGATTATTCACCCAGAGCTCCCATTCTCTGGGATACAGTTCGGCAATCTCTTTTTTAAAACGCCCTTCCCAGCTCCCCAATTCAATATTATTAAATTGTTCTTCTGCTTTAATTTCTGTCCTACATTGTTGGGCAATCGCCTCTGCAGTCTGCCTGGCCCGGGATAAAGGACTGGTATAAACATATTTAATAGGAAAACTTCTTAGCTCTTGCGCTAAATCCTGTACTTGAACAAGACCTCTCTTATTTAAAGGAAAATCTGTTCTTCCTCTGAATACCCCCTTAACATTCCCTTCACATTCTCCATGTCTTACCAGAATTATTAGTGTTTCTTTAAAATCCTTAAACATACTTGCCTCCTGTCCTAACAAAATATAAAGAAAAGAAATTTGTCAGGATTTGCCAAAGGACCGTTTATTCTTCCATCTTATTTTATTTAACTATAACTAAATCATAATTCTGTATGCCCAAACCTAACTTTTCCGCATAATTCAGGCCTATCTTCCAATCGGTATCAATATGAACATGGGTGAATTTATCTTCTCCGGAATGAAAATGCTTCTCTTCCAGGATACTGCCTTTAACCATGGGAGCTTTATTTACTAAATCGACACAGGCTCTGTCCAAGGCCACAGGGTCAAAAGAAGCGGCCATTCCGATATCCGGGACTATAGCCATATCATTATAGCCCCAACAATCACAATAAGGAGAGACATTCATAATAAAACTGATGTGAAAGTGAGGTTTGTCTTTTAAGACGGCCTGGGTATATTCTACAATCTTTTCCTGGACCATACCCGCCGATTCATCAGAGCCTACAACAGCTGCACTGTATTGACATACCGCTACACACTGGCCGCAACCAATACATTTCTGATAATCAATTTCCGCCTTTTTATTTCCATTAAAATGAATAGCTCCCTGAGAGCAGTTTTTGATACACTGGCCACAGCCAACGCAATTTTTAAGAATGATCTTGGGTTTAGAGTTAGAATGCATCTCCATCTTGCCAGCTCGTGAGCCACTACCCATACCCAAATTTTTCAGGGCGCCTCCGAAACCGGTCATTTCATGACCCTTAAAATGAGTCAGAGAAATAATAATATCGGCATCAGCAATGGCCGAAGCAATCTTGGGAGCTTGAAAATGTTTTTGGTCAATAGAAATCTGACGATATTCAGTCCCTTTTAAGCCATCGGCAATAATCACATCACATCCTACCCCGATCCGATTAAATCCATTCTCCATAGCCGCATTTAAATGGTCTACGGCATTGGCCCTCTTTCCGTAGTAAAGGGTATTGGCATCAGTTAAAAATGGCCTTCCCCCGAAATCTTTAATCAATTTTACGATACAGGCCACATAATTAGGCCGGATATAGGAAAGATTCCCCGGTTCCCCAAAATGAATTTTTAGGGCTGTGAACTTATCCTTGAAATCAATCTCTTTAATCCCAGCC
>Ga0265595_1002826_pt1 | contig 11275 bp, 7 predicted proteins | sample saktaG_15_FD_190148 | JGI IMG/M metagenome (GOLD analysis project Ga0265595, IMG submission 190148) | Saline water microbial communities from Sakinaw Lake, British Columbia, Canada - sak_2013_06_06_50m | ecosystem: Environmental > Aquatic > Non-marine Saline and Alkaline > Saline ... | reverse complement strand
CTGAACTCATCGAACGGGCAGTGGTACAACTCCAACGACACGAACCGGTACGCAATCATCGAGCTTCCGACCACGACGGGCGCGTACGAGGGCAGCGCCGGGCCGTTGGCGAAGTACGTGCTGGACGTGGATGTCTCGGACGTGATCCCCCCGATCGTGGAGCAGGTGCACGGGCTTCCGCCCAGCGGCGGAAGCACCGACCAGGTGCTCAATTCCTTCTCGATCTCCGTCAGCGAGGACCTGGAGCCGACGACGGTGAACGTGGCGAACAAGTTCGTCGGCTACTACGACGGGCACTACTATGTCCTGAGCAACGCCCAGTACAACTGGCACAACGCCGAGGCGTACGCTGTGAGCCTTGGCGGGCACCTTGTGAGCATCGCCGACCAGGCGGAGCAGGACTTCGTGTCGGGCTGGTTCAGCCGGTACGATCCGTGGATCGGGCTGAGCGACGAAGCGCTCGAGGGGACGTGGACGTGGTCCAGCGGGGAGGCGTTCGGCTACTCGAACTGGCAGGCTGGTCAGCCGGACGACCAGCCGTGGCCGGGCGGGGAGTGGGCGTACCTGTCGAGCCTAGGGACGTGGTACGACCAGACGAACGACAGCCACTGGGCGGTGGTGGAACTGGACGCGGCGACGCTGGACGCGGACGGCGACGGCGTGCCTAACATTCTGGACGTGCTTCCGGGCGAGTCGCTGAACGCCTTCGACCTACGGGAGGCGGGCGCCGACGCGACGTTCGACACCTCGGACGACGTGATCTACACTCTGGAGGTCGCGCCGTACACGACCGGCCTGACGGTGAGCTTCTTCGTTTTCGACGGGCCTCTCGGCGACGGGGAATATCGCTTCGCTGTCAACCGGACGGTGAAGGACCTGGCGGACAACGAGTGGGACGGCAACGCCGACCAGACGCCTGGCGATCCGTTCTATCGCACGTTCACCGTGGCCTTACCGGACACGTACGTCCTTGAGAGTCGCAGCAACAACAGCATCGGCTCTGCGACGGCGCTGTCGATGACGGAGGACCCGGCCTTGTCGGGCTTCCACATCTCGCAGGTGGGTCTGGGCACGCAGGACCGCGCGACCTACGCGGGGCAGTGGTCGGATCCGGACTACTGGAGCTTCTCGGGCCTTGCCGGGGACATCGTGTCGGCCAGCGTCGACCGGATGCTCTACAGCACGGCGGACTTTGAAGTGTCGCTGCACAATTCCACGGGCAGTCAACTGGCGGCGGACTCGTCCTACGGTCCGGGCGGAGACCCGTTGATCGGCTACTACACGCTGCCTTCGGACGGGATGTACTACGTCCGCGTGGGCAAGGACTGGGGCAGCGCTGTGATCGGCAACTACCAGGTCCACGTGGACCTGGCGCGGGGGATTCAGCACGAGAGCGAGGACAACTACGGCAACGACACCGTGGGCAGCGCCGACACGCTGACGCTGGCGCGTGTGGTCCACAGCCGCAAGGCGACGGTGGCCGGGACGATCATGGGCCCGGAGGGCAACAACCAGGACGAGGACGTGTTCCGCTGGGGCACGATCAACGCGGGCAACACGGTGGAGTTGACGGTGAGCCTGCCGTCGTACAGCACGCTGAACACGAAGGTGAGCCTGCTGGACTCGGCCGGCAACCCGGTGACGGACGAGGACGGCAATCCCAACGACGGGCACTTCTTCGCGACGATCGCGGCGGATGGGGACTACTTCGCGAAGGTGGAATCGGCCGCGGCGCAGTGGGTGTACAACGGGCACTTGTACCTGATCACGGGTCAGCAGTCGTGGGCCAGCGCGGAGGCGTACGCCCAGAGCCTTGGCGGGCACCTGGTGACGATCGACGACGCGGCTGAGCAGGAGTTCCTCCACGACAGCTTCTTCCGGTTCGGGGACTGCTGGATCGGGATGACGGACAGCAGCGTGGAAGGGATGTGGCAGTGGGCAGGCGGCGATCCGGTGTCCTACACGAACTGGGCGGACGGGTATCCCTACAATCAGTGGGGCGGGGAGGACTACGGGTACCTGAACTCATCGAACGGGCAGTGGTACAACTCCAACGACACGAACCGGTACGCAATCATCGAGCTTCCGACCACGACGGGCGCGTACGAGGGCAGCGCCGGGCCGTTGGCGAAGTACGTGCTGGACATCGTGCATACCGACAACGTCCCGCCGGAGGTGGTGTCCGTCAGCGCCTTGCCGACCGGCGCCTTCCCGCCCGGTGGCGGAACGACCGACCAGGTAATCAACAGCTTCTCCGTCACGTTTACGGAGGACCTGGAGGCCGACACGGTCAACGTGGAGAATCCGTTCGTCGGCTACTACAACGGTCACTACTACCTGCTCAGCAGCCAGGCGCAAAGCTGGACCAGCGCGGAGTCGTATGCCCAGAGCCTTGGCGGGCACCTGTTGACGATCAACGACCAGGCGGAGCAGGACGTGGTTTCGACATGGTTCAGCCCGTTGAGCCCATGGATCGGCCTGACGGACCAGGTACGGGAGGGCGTCTGGACATGGTCGAGCGGCGAACCGGTGACGTACCTGAACTGGCAGGCCGGTCAGCCGGACGACCAGCCGTGGCCGGGCGGGGAATGGGCGTACCTGTCGAGCCTGGGGACGTGGTACGACCAGACGAACGACAGCCACTGGGCGGTGGTGGAACTGGACGCGGCCACGACGCCGGACACGGACGGCGACGGCGTGCCGGACTTCATGGATGCGCTGCCGAACGACCCGAACGACGCTTTCGACCTCCGGGAAGCAGGCGCCGACGCGACGTTCGACACCTCGGACGACGTGATCTACACGTTGGACGTCGCGCCGTACACGACCGGCCTGACGGTGAGCTTCTTCATCACCGACGGCCCGCTGGGCGGCGGCAGCTACCGCCTGATGGTCAACGACACGGTCCACGACAAGGCGGACAACGCCATCGACGGCAACAACGACGGCACCGGGGGAGACGCGTACACGCACTTCTTCACGGTCGACCTTCCGGACGAGATGGTCTTCGAGGGCCGCAGCAACAACAGCATGGGCTCGGCCACGGCGCTGCCGCTCCACGAGGAACCGGGCGGCAGCGGCTACTGGCTCGCTCGGGGGATCGGCACGCAGGACCGCGCGACCTATGGGGGACAGTGGTCAGACCCCGACTGGTGGCGTTTCGAGGGTCAGGCCGGCGACGTCGTTTCCATCGCCCTGGACCGCATGCCCGGCAGCGATGCGACGAACCTCGAACTCGAGTTGTACGACGCGGCGGGCACGCGCCTGGCCTACAACAGCGACGGCGGGGCCGACGGCGACGCGTTCATCAGCCACTACGCCCTGCCGGGTGACGGCACTTACTTCATTCGCGCGGGCAAGGAGTGGGGCGAGGCCGACATCGGCAACTACCAGGTGCGCGTGGACGTCGCTCGCCAGGTGCAGATCGAGACGGATACGGAGTACTCCAACGACAGCACCGGTGGGGCCAGCAACTTTGTGCTCGCGGTGGAAGGCGACCATCGCTCGGGCGTGATGGCCGGCACCGTGATGCGGGGACAGTCAGGCAACGTCGATGAGGACTACTTCCGCATCGGGACGGTCTCCAACGGCGAGTCGCTGTTCGTGTCAGTGCGGCTGCCGAATTCGAGCGTTTTGGATCCGGTGGTGGAGATTCGCAATTCAGCCGGGCAGATCGTGCAGATCGTCAACGATCCGACGGCGGGCGTGACGCGGCTGGACATCGCAACGACGGACACGTACTACCTGGTGGTGGTGGCTACGTCCGGCGACGGGTCGTACGGGCAGTACCTTCTGGACGCGGGCGTCTGGCCGATGAGCGTGGCTGGCTTCGCGAACCTGGTCCCGAGCAACGTGGCCGGCCCCGCAACGGCCTCCAGCGGGGAGCCGGTGCAGTTCACGTGGGACGTCGGGAACGATGGGACGGCCGTCACGCCAACGGGCGCGGATTGGTACGACCGTGTCATGTTGTCGCCGGACAACGTGTACGGGGACGGCAACGACATCTACCTGGGTTCCGTGCTGCACACGGGCACGCTGGATCCCGCCGATCCGCCGTACCAGGGACAGCTCACCGTCCAGTTGCCTCTGGGCATTACAGGTGCGTACTACATCTTCGTCGAGACAGACGAGGACAACGACATTGTGGAGTTCGTCCACGAGGGTGACAATGTCGTGGCCGGTGCCCAGCAGATCACGATCAGCCTGACGCCTTACGGCGATCTGGGGGCTACAAACGCCTCCGGCTTGGCGGTCGGAGTGGCCGGCGAGGCGTACGAAGTGGCCTGGCGAGTTGACAACCAAGGCACTGGAACGACGGGCGACGGCAACCCCGGCGGCGACGTGAGTGATTGGACCGATCGTGTTGTCCTTTCGGGCAACCAGTTCTTCGGGGATATCGACGACGTTTTCGTTGCGGACATCCCGCATTCGAACGCGCTAGGCGCCGCCGCGGGTTATGACGGTTCGTGGTCGGGCAACCTGCCGACGAGCTTCTCGGGCGAGTACTACGTGCTCGTGTACACCGACTACGCCGATGATGTGTACGAGCACGCAGACCCCCACTCCAACCTGGCGATCAGCGCATCCAAGGTGAACATCGCGCCGCAGGTATTCGCGGACCTCGTCGTCGATGTGACCGCGCCGAATCTCGCCCCGGCCAGCAGGAAGGTAACGATCGAGTGGACGGTAACCAACGGTCCCAACGGCTGGGGCGCCACCACTGCCGGCTACTGGTACGACAATATCTACTACAGCGAGAACGACGTCTTCGGCGATGCCGACGACCAGTACCTCGGCCAGCGTCGGTTCGACGGGACGTTGAACGTCGGCGAGCACTATGACGCCGGCAAGGAGGTGACGATCCCCGGGGGCGCCCCACCGACCTTCCACGTCTTCGTAGTCGCTGACGGGACTAACCGCGCCTACGAGTTCCTCTACGAGGGCAACAACGAAGCGAGCAGAGCGCTGCTTCTGGACATCGCCCCACCGACGGTCGACGCCACAGTCCCGGCTGCGGTCCATGCAGGCGGGGTCGTCGCACTGCTCGCAGATGAGATCGAGGTCCAGTTCAGTGAATCGCTGAGGGCCGATGACGCCCTCGACGCAGGCAATTACGAACTCCGCGGCGCGGGGCCGAACGGCATCATCGACGGCGGCGGCGACGACGTAGTCTACACGCTCACGCCAGAGTATGTCGCCGGCTCGACCGTAGTCACGCTCCGGATCGACGGTGGGCTGGCGTACACGGGACTTCACGGCCTGAAGGTCCTTGACGGTATCCATGACACGGCTGGCAACCCACTGGACGGCGATCAGGACACGGCGCCCGGAGGTAACTACCAGAGGACCTTCCAGGCTGCGATACCAGGCGATACCAACATCGACGGAATAGTGAATGCCTACGACTACATTGCCCTCAAGTACGGTTTCGGCTCCGGCACGACGTGGGGCCAAGGCGACTTCGACAGCAACGGCGTGGTCAATTACAACGACCTGCTGATCCTCATAGCGCACATAGGCGAAACAACGGTCCTTCCCGCGGCCCCGGCCGGCGGGCAGGCGTCGCCCTCGTCGGTATCGCCGACGGTGACTTCGCAGACTTCGCAAACTGATGGATTGGCCGAGGCCGATCCACAGGTTTCGGCTGCGACGGACGGAACATATGCTTACGCTGAGGAGGCAGAGTCGCTGGCTGTAGTCGATGTGGTAGGCGCATCTTCGGCCCGCGTCGCCGATGTGATAGCGGCAGCTGCATTCGCCGCCACGCTCGATAAGCCAGCCCTTGCCGGCCTGGCCGGCGAGAGCCTCGGCGGCCTTGCAACGGCCGCACCGCTCATACCGACCTTCGACCGGCGCGCCGCGATGGTCTCGGTAATCGGCGGTGCCAGGTCATACAACTTTGCCGCCCTGACAGCCGGTGGCGCCGTGCTGACGCCGATGGCTGTCTCGTTACCCACATTGGCCGACAACACATCGGCCGAAATGGGACTGGAGACGTTCAGCGATGATTTAGCCATCGCCGGCGTTGCGGTCTCGCTGGATCAGGACCTGCTGGACGTTCTCGGTGCCGCCAATCCGCTAAGGTGTCACGGTTGAGTATTAACCGCGGAGGTGGTCGCGGTAGGTACCACGTATGGTCCCAAAACTCGACCGGATCTGTCGGCCACGCTTGTGGGGCAGATTCTGGGCGCAATGGACGGTCAGCAATGATGGATAGGCGCTTGTCTCGGCGCCAAAGCCTGTCCATCCCGAAAATCACATTCAACAGCGCGAGCGGTGAGTTCTCGGGGCTTCCAGTGCGGTGATGGCGACTTCAGTGGCTGATCCGAGTCAGCACATGGCCTCCGGAATGGTCAGAAGTCGACGGAGTCCTTGCTTGGGTACAGAGCACTCCTGCCACTTGCCGATGGGCTGGCTGTCATCCGCCGCATGCCCGCGGTAACTGGGCTGCTGTGGTGGGACAACCAAGACCAGCCGGTAACGGCAAATCCCCATGGGCGGTTCTCTGATAGCTAAGAGAAGGACAAGTGACTTGAACATCCCGTCTGCGGCCTGATGGACCAGGCCACGGCAAAGCAGCTCAGCCACTGGGATCCCTCGTCTCGAAAAACAAAGGCCCGCCGGGGTGCTGGCGGCCGTTGAGGTCGGACATGCCGGCCTCAGCCCGTCCTGGTGGACCACCCCGGCGAGGCCTGTTTGCTGCTGGCGATCATCACTTGCCCTTCACGATGGCGTAGGCGATCCAGGCAAAGACCGCCAGGACGATGACGCCCGTTGGCGAGCCGCTCACGAACACCGCGACGAACCCGAACAGCAGCGAAAGAATCAAGACACCTCCGATATCACGAGCGATTCATGTAACCACCTCCCTTCGTGTCGGCCCGCGGACGCTCCCGCAGATCACGCCGAGCGGGCCTCATAAGTGGTTGGTCTCAGATGGCGGGTCACCACGGCTGCGGTCCAAGTCGTCGAGGCCAACCTGCAGATGACACCTGGCCAGTGCCACGGCATGCAGCTGATCAAGCAACGGCCTGGGCATCCCATCGCCTACGCAGCGACCGCAGCCGCTGGCAGACCGCGGGGCAAGAGACACCCAGCTCCTCGGCGATCTCAGTCTGCGGGCAGCCCTCGAGTTTCATCTCGACGATCCGCTGGTCCCGCTGATCGCAACCGGCGATGAACTCGTCCCAGTCGACCTTGGGCCCGACGAGATCCAACGCGGTCCACCTGGCCCGGCGGTCGCCAAACACCTGGTAGAACGAGTTGGGGTTTTCGCCCACGGCGGAAATGCCCACGTGGGCGCCAACACGCTGCCGCGCGAGCTTCGTTTCCGACATGGCGTCGTTGGAGCTGTAGCCCCCCAGATGCCTGCCGCTGATCGCCTGGCGTATGGAATACCAGGTGAGCGTCGTGATCGCGACGTCCTTGCCCTTGCGCCGGGCGGAGACGTACGTGAACCAGGCCACAGCCACGGCCTCGGCCGTGAACTCGCCCTCGCGGTCGGGCCCATACTCGTAGAAGCGGTAACGAAACCTGCTCGAAAGCTCCGGCATCATCTCCTTGAACTCACTGCGGATCTGCTCGTCGGTGGGTTGTGCGATCGCAATCATGAGTCGATCTCCATTGGGGGATGGGGTGGAGACCGCTGTGCTGCGTCCCTGGCGCAGACATCCCCCGCTTGCGGAGGCAGCGGTCTCGAAGAAACCGGCCTCCGCGCACGCGGAGGGACTGGAAGGGCTCAGTGCTGCTGGGGCTCAGCTACTTCTTGGCGCCGACCCACCCGTGTGGACAACCCCGGCGGGCTGATAGATGGGCCGGCTACTTGAAGCAGATGCTCAGGCTGGCGGGGGAGTTCAATGCGTCGATCGAGGCATTCAGTTGTCTAACCATCTCTTCTCGTGTCGGCATCATGTCCTGCCGATCAGCGAAGTCCAGGGCGAGCTGTCGCAGTGAACGCTCCAGTTGTCGGCGCTGGCCGTTATGCAAGAGGTCCTGGATCTTGGCCACGGCCGTGCTCTTTGACAAGAAGCCCTCGCTGCCTGGTTCATAGCTTCCCCTTTCGGTGTTGAGGGTTGTTGGTTCGATTCAGCCTTACGCGACCCGTTTGAAGAACAACAAGTCGTCGTCGCGCCTGCGGCCCTTGAAAGTCATCCCCTTGCGGCGAAAGGTTACGCCCCGGCCTCTGGCCGTGACATCCTCAGCGACGAGATCTCCGATGAATGTACGGATGATGGACTTGCCGCCAGATGCCCCCAGGTAGAACGCGCCGCCCATGCCCACGCGGCAGTTGTTGTCCAAGCCGTCGATCTCCGCCCGGGATAGTGCGGTATTGTGGGCATCGGCCTCCTGGGGCGTTACCTCGACCCTCCCGAGGGTCGGCTCATAGACGCCGTGGCCCTCGAAGTGCATCAGGTAGCCCAGGCACTGCTCGTTGCCGCCGCCCTCTGGTTGGAACGTGATCAAGCTTCCCTTGTGCAGCAGTTGCATTTTCATGGCTTCTCCTTTCGGCCGGTCAACACAACCGGGCCAAGTGCGGGTGGAAGGGCAGCCAGAATCGTGGCCAACTCGCGACGGGTGATGCGCAGAGTGATTGCGTCGTTCTTCTTTGGCATGGGGCTACTCCTTGAAAATGCTGGATGGGCGGGGATGTGCTGGGGGAGGGGTGGTGGTGGCTATGGTGCTTCTGGCTATTGCGGCCCTGAATGGAAGCACGGAAGACAATCCCGAAGTAGAGCGGGGCATGGATCGGCAAGATTCTCGGAACTGTTCCTAAAATCTGCGTGACCAAGCAGGACTACGCGTATGCATCCCCTGAAAGCCGGCGTTCCAGCTCGATCACTTCCGCGGCGAGGGCCTGACTTCTGACGGAGAATGGACCGAGTTTCTTGCCGCCTACAGGGGAAAGGTCCGCCCACCACTGCCCGTCGGGGTCGGGTTCGACATGGCTGGCACGGGTGATCTGGAGAGACCCGAGCCGCTGGAGGTCGATCAGCTCGTCGTACAGGCCTGACACGACTCCGCTGGGGCTGATCATCAGCATCATTCCTGCTTCTCCGCCTGGTTGGGTCGCAGTACGCGCCTCCGCGGCCTATCCACCATCATGCCCTCCAGGCTCGACCCAACGGCTGAGAACTGGGTGGCGATCCGCTGCCGCAGGTCACCGTCTTCCCTGAGCTTCTGCGGGCCGGTGTTGCCCAGCGCCCGCTGGGCGGTATCCACCAACTCGTCCAGCTCCTTGCTGGAATGGACATTGAGCGTTCGGAATCGCTCGAAGAACTCACGCAGGTTGTCGATGCAGGAGTTTCTGAAAGCCTTGGGTTGTCCGTCCTCGCTGACTCCGCTGAGCCGCTCTGTGACGTGCCCGACGAGTTTTCCAAATTCCTCGAGGAACGCCGACTCAGCAAGTTCCACGGCCTGCTCGAACCGCTGGGCCATCCTCTGCTTTTCCTGTTCGTAGAGAGCGGGATTGAGCTCCAGGAGATACGATGGCGGTTCGATGCTGGGGAAGTCCCATTCGACGCTGAACAACCCCGCCAGGCTCGGCGGGTAGTCCGCGGGGTTATAGAGTTCGCCCAGCCTTCCAGAAGCGGTCGAACGCAGTTCGTCGTACTGCCGGTCCAGGGCCTCGACGGCCTCAGCCAGCTCCTCCCGCATGCGGGTCATGCACTCGTCGAAGTTCTCGATGGCGTCCTGGCGGATCAGGCGGATGCCCGGCTCCGGGTACGGCAGGCTGGAACCTCGCCAGTGGGCGACGATCCTGTTGCGGACTGCCGTGACGGCCTTGAACGCCGGGTGCTGGGTGTCGAGCAGCTTCTTCGCCGCGGACAAATACTGGCCCTCGGCACCAAAGGTATCGGCGGCTTGATTCTTCTGGTCGGGCGTGAGGGTCTTACGGACCCCCAGCCACGCAAACGACACCCGCACGGCTGCGAACGCCGCATGCAGTCGCTGGGCGGGTGAAACGGTCTTGGTCCGCGCGTGGGCGCGAACCGGGTCAAGGGTTCGGGTCATTGGGGTTCTCCTTGAAAGCCGGACAGACCGGCAAGGTGTTGCGGGGGAAGTTGCTGCGAATCGGACGCGCTAGTCGTGTCGACAGATAGTGTTATGAAGATTATGCGACTTATTGGAGCTTGAAAGCATCTCTTTATCTGTCGTTGTTTTTGCCATTTTAATGAATTTGTCGTTGCCAATACCTGAGCACACGCATACATTATGAGAGTCCTGTCTGTGCAACCTGGGGTGGTTCAATGGGCGGCAGAAGAGCAAAACGGCTTCGAGCGGAACAGAAGGCGATGGTTGAGTCGCCCCAGCGTCGCATCCCTCGATTCGCTGCCCTGCTGCTGCCGTTCGCGTTCGGCATTGTTCTCACGGCTGGCGGATTCCTCATCTATCTGCAAGCCAGCGCAGCCAGGAGCAGTCCGCAAACTGCATCCTACAACAGCCCCGACGCCGGTCATCGCACCGTCACCCAGCTCATGGCCCTTCCCGACGCCGAGTTGGAGAAGGTTGACGTTGTCGAGATGAGCGTCGCCGTTGCCCGTGAGATTCCCGGCTGCGAGAACCTCGATTACCAGCACTACAAGCAGGTCGTCGACGGTTGGGCCAGCGATGTCACCCGCTGGATGACCGTGGCCGAGGGCAATTTCGAGAAGTCGCCCCAGGAATGGCGTAACGACATCAACTTCTTCCGCTTGGGCCTGTTGGCCACGTACCTGACCCGCGAGCGTGGTGTTCGCTACCATGAGAAGTACTCCCAGGACCAAAAGGCGGGCAAGAACTCCAAGTACGAAGAACCCGGCGCGGTTCTGGTCCACGGCCTGATCGACACCCTTCGCGGCACCTGCGCCACCATGCCGGTGCTCCACGTGGCCATCGGTCGCCGCCTCGGTTGGCCGGTTTCCCTGGCTTCCGTCGGCCCGCATTACGTCTGCCGCTACGATGACGGCAAGGTCCACTACAACATCGAGGCCACGTACACCGGCCCCGGTTTCGTTGCCGACAGCGATCAGGACTACATCAAGAACGACGGGCTGCCGCAGAAGGCTGTCACTACCGGCTCGGACTTCCGTTCGCTGACGGCCCGCGAGATGCTCGGCGTCTTCGTCGGCATGCGGGCCAGGTTCTACTGGGACACCAAGCAGTACGACGCCGCCGACCGAGACTACGCCCTCGCGCGAGTCCTGTATCCCAGCCACCGTTACGGCTTCCGCGAATCGGTCCGCGCCTTCGTCTGGCGGGGCGAGCAGTTGTTCGATCCCTACGAGACCGGCCATCC
>Ga0265595_1002824_pt1 | contig 11278 bp, 7 predicted proteins | sample saktaG_15_FD_190148 | JGI IMG/M metagenome (GOLD analysis project Ga0265595, IMG submission 190148) | Saline water microbial communities from Sakinaw Lake, British Columbia, Canada - sak_2013_06_06_50m | ecosystem: Environmental > Aquatic > Non-marine Saline and Alkaline > Saline ... | reverse complement strand
TCAACCGTCTGGGGGCCGGTATCGAGACCAGCGGTCACCACGCCGTGGTCGCCGGGCCGCGCGCGCTCACCGGGACCGTCGTCGAGGCGCCCGACCTCCGCGGCGGCGCCGCGCTGGTCACGGCCGGCCTCGTGGCGGAGGGCGTCACGGAGGTGCGCGGCGTGCAGCACATCGACAGAGGCTACGAAGACCTCGCCGGCAAGCTCACCGCTCTCGGCGCCGAGGTCTCGCGTCCGCTGCCGGTGAGCCGAACCGCGGAGGAGATGCGCGCGTCTCTCCGGTCGTGCGATGATGAGGCGGCGCGCAGCGCCTGAGCGGCGCCGTTCCGGAGGAGCATGGCCGAATACCGCGTCTACAGGGTCGGGGAAGACGAGCACGTTCGTGAGAACGGCGCGGCGTCGCCGACGCCCGCGTCCGAACGCGCCGCGAGCCGTGGCCACCACCGATCCGGCGCCGGCTCCTCAGCCGTCGCCGTCTCTCGCAGCATCGTCTGGCGGCGCCGGTGGCTGTGGGGCCTGGTCGCCGCCGCCGTCCTCGCGGTCGTCGCCCTCTTCTGGTTCTTCGGCCGCGACGCCGTCGGCAACTCCATGGCCGCGCTCGATCTCGCGCGGCTCTCGGGCAAGGTGCCCGGCTGGGCCGTGATCGGCGCCCCGGTGGTGGCCGTCGCCGTCGTGGGCCTCGTCACCGTGTATTTGGCCTTCGGCCGGCATCTCGCGCTCAAGCTCATCGCCCTCGCCGTCGTGGTCCTGGCGCTCGCGACTCCCGGTCTGGCGGTCGGCTACGCAGAGGGGACGATCGACACCGTCAGCACCAAGGACGCCGAGGTGACCAGGACCGTCAAGGAGACCGAGGAAGAGCTCGAGATCCCGCTGCCCGACAAGCCGATGAACATCCTGCTCATCGGTTCGGACAAGTCCGACGTGCCCGGCGACCCAGGGCGCTCGGATACGCAGATGCTCGTGCGCATCGACCCCGAGACCAAGAGCATCTCCATGCTGTCGGTGCCGCGCGACCTGCGTGTGTACATCCCGGACCACGGCTACGACAAGATGAACACGGCCTACTCCTACGGCGGGCCGAAGCTCGCGGTGAAGACCTTCAAGGAGCTCACCGGCCTGCCCATCAACCACTTCGTCGAGATCAACTTCGCCGGCTTCTGGCACGTGGTCAACATCCTCGGCGGCGTGTACATCCCCGTCGACCACACGTACTTCGTGCCGGCGAGCGCCGACTACAAGTCGATCAACCTCAAGGCCGGTTACCAACTGGTCGGCGGCAAGCAATCGTTGAACTACGTGCGCTACCGTCACGATCAGCGTGGCGACTTCACGAGGATGCAGCGCCAGCAACTCTACCTCCGGGAGCTGCAGCGGCAGTCCGGGCGCTGGAGCGCCGACTGGGGCAAGGTGGTCAAGCTGATCAAGGCGATCACCGGCGAGACCAAGTCCGACCTCGACTCGCTGAGGAAGCTCGAGCCGCTGGTGAACCTCGCGTTCGAGGTGGACACCTCCAAGGTGTATCAGGTCCACCTCGAGGGCGCGACACCGATGATCGACGGGATCTCGTACGTCACGGCCACCGAGGCCGAGGTCGCCGAGACCGTGCGCGAATTCACCGACCCCAAGCAGGCGCCCCTGTCCACCAAGGGCCTCAAGATCTCGAAGAAGATGTACGGGATCGACGTCTACAACGGCAGCGGCATCCCCGGTCTTGCGACTGCCGCGGCGTCGCAGCTCAGCGCTCAGGGCTACGACGCCGAGGCGATGGCCGACGCCCCGGAATTCCCGGGCAAGGCCACCGTCGTCTACGCGCCCAAGAATCTCGAGGCGCAGGCGAAGATCATCGGCGAGATGCTGTGGCCGTCCGACGTGCGCATCGTCGAGCGCGCATCCGGCGTCGACGACGGCATCACCGTGTTCGTCGCCTCCTCGTTCGACGGCGTCATCGAGGTCCCCGAGGAGGAAGTGCAGGCGCAGCAGACGCTGCAGAGCGCCCAGAAGTACGACTGGGAGTCGTGGCGGGCGCTGGACGCCAAGAGCCCGCTGCGTCTCGAAGCGCCGACCGCCTGGTCACCCGGCCTCGTGTACGACGAGTTCCGTTCGTACGCGGTCGAGAAGGCTGACGGCAAACGCGTCGCCGCAAGCGTCGCCGTCATCAAGACGCCGATGTACGGCTTCGCGGGCATCCAGGCGATGCGCTGGCTGGACCCGCCGGCGATCGAGAACCCGACGACCACGCAGGCGGTGGCGGGGACCAAGTACATGCTCTTCTATCAGGGCACGCACCTCCACATGGTCGCCTGGAAGCGTCGCAGCACGCTCTACTGGGTGATCAACACCCTGGACAACCAGCTGTCCAACGACGTGATGATGGGTCTCGCGACCTCGTTCAAGCCCGTGAAGTGAGCTTCTTGCGCGCGGTGATGCGGCGGCTCGACCCCTGGGCCGCCCTCCTGCTCGGCGTCCTGGTCGCCCTGGGCGTCGTGATCCTGCTGGCCACGCCCGGGCCGTGGCATCGCGTCGTCGGCCCCGCGCCGGCCGTCACCCTCACGCCGCCGCCGCCCGATGATGTGGCCGTGTTCGTGCTCGGAGGGCGTGGCGGCTCCTGCTCGGGCGTCGTCTGGCTGCACATCGACGCCGACGAGTCGTCCCTCACCGCCGTCGTGATCCCGCGCCGGGTGGTGGGCTTCGTTCCCGGCGCCGGCTACGCCCCGCTCTCGGATGTCGTGGACGCGGCGGGCCCTCGTGCCGCCGCCGCCGCGCTCGGTGAGGCGCTCGACGTACCGATGGACGCGTGGGTGACGCTCGACCGCAGGGCGCTGGCGCAGGCGGTCGAGCCTATGTTCCCCATGGACGACGTGCACGCCGCACGCGGGCGCTACCGCCTGGCGTTCGCCGCCTGGAAGGGCAAGGGTGGAGTGGCGGCATCGTGGCGCACGCAGTACGAGACTCTGCGCGAGGCGCTCCCGCAGGTGCCGTTTCACGAGCTCAACGTGGTCGCGTTCTCCAACTACGTGCTCGGCTTCGGCTTCGTGCGCAGCGACCTGACGCTCCAGGATGCGACGTCTCTGGCCGATACGCTGCGTGAGATCGATCCGGGCCGCGTGGAGGTGCGCGCGGCGGGGGTCGTCGTCGAGACGAGCCGCGCCGCGCAGATGTGGCACGTGGACGCCAGTCGCCTTGAGTCTCTTCGCCTGTCGCTCGCTCTGGGACTCGTCCCTCCCGACGACGGCGCGCGCATCGTCCGCCGGCTCCGCGCCGCTCGCGTCCTGGTCGTCGCTCCCATGCCGGCCGCCGAGGCTGCGGCGTACGTCGGGCAACTGCGCCGGAGTCTGCGCCGCTTCGCCGGCGCCCCCGTCGAGATCCGGTCGGTCGCGGGCGTCACCGAGGACCTCGCCTTCCGCGCCGCGCGTGCTCTCGACCGGCGCGCCGCGCTGGCCGTTCTCGTCGCGCCGCCGGATGCGGCCGACGCCGACGCCGCAGCGGTCGTCGCGCAGGTCTACGCGATGCTGAGGAGACGCGGGCAGGATGGGGTGGCGGCGGGGCCTCTGGGCGGACCCGCCACCTCATCGACGGTGAGCGAGCCGCCCACCGCCGGCCTGAGAGCGGTGGTCGCCGCCGGCGAGCTGCCCGTGTCGTGGGCGCCGGACCCGCCGGTGGATGCGGACGCGATCTCGCGGCGCGAGGCCGTCGCCGGCGCCGCCCGCGCGAACGCGCAGACGTTCGTGCGCGCCTGCTGGCCGGGCGCGCTCGCGCCGGACCTGGAGGCGACGCGACTCGGATTCGCCTTCGTCGCCGCCCGTCGCACCGGCGTGGGGGTCGTGGCGGCGACGGAGGAAGCATCGGACGCCGTCGCGGCCCGTCTTCGGCTCTGGGGGTTCGTGGTCGGGGATCTGACGTTGGATCCCACGGGCTGGATGCCGACCGCGACGGGCGCGGCGCTGTACTATCGCTCATCCTCGCGAGTGGCCGCTCAGGTCGTCGCCGACGGTCTGCGGCTGGGACCGGACGCGGTGATCAGGGACGACGACGCTCCGCGTCCCCTCGTTCTCATCGTCGAGTGAACGTATCGCAAGGCGACGACGGCGCCTCCCCCGGAGGGGAAGGCGCCGTCGGGACGTACACGATGATGCTCAGCTAGGCGCGTCTGCGGCGCAGAAGAACTCCGCCGCTGATGAGACCTACGCCCGCGGCGAGGATGAGGAGAACCTCGCTGCCGGTGAAGGCGAGCTGTCCGCCCTGGGTCCCAGGATCCTGCAGGCTCGCCAAGTAGTCTTCGAGGACACCCCTCAGGTCGCTGTACTGCTCGTAGATCGGGTTGTTCTCGATGTAGTCCAGAGTCGCCCGGATCTCGGCGGCGGTCCAATTGCCGTCGATGGTGCCGTCCTTGGCGTCCTCGATGATCGCGTCGATCACCGACTGCGGCACGGCTGCCTGCGCGACAACGGCGAACGCAAGCACCAGCAGGAGGGCAAGAACGATAACACTCATAAGCTTGACCTTCATGTCTTCACCCCCCCTCACAACGTCTTTCCGGCGGTTGCCGGTGGAATACATGGTACTTGTACCACTTGCCGTCGCACATGACCATACCTCCGCCTCCTCACGTGCGCGAGCCCGATGCGTGCGGCGCGTCTTCGATATGACGATGACAGTATAATGCCGTCGATGGACCCTCTCGTAAACACCGGTCGTGTCGGCTGGGCGTTCCAGAGGCCGCAGAACGCCGCTCCCTATGCGGTCGCGCTGGCGGCCGTGGCGGCCTTCTCGTTCTTGTCGGGCGGCTACATCCTGGGGCGCAGCACCCCCATCGTGGTCGTCTGTCTCCTGCTCCTGGCCGTGTGGGTGTGGTTTCTCCGCCGCCGCCACCGTCCCTCCTGGCTGCTCGCCGCCGCGCTCATCGTCTTCGGCCTCTACACGATCTGGACCGGGGCTTCCGTGCTCTGGTCGCTCGGCCCGGACCTGACCTGGGCGGCGTTCAACGTCACCGCCTTCTATCTCGCCATTCTGGCGGTCCTCGGCCTCACGTCTGTGCGTGGCCTGCAGCTGCGCACCGCCGGCTACGGGTATTTCGTTGTGGCGGTGGCCGTCGGCGTCTACGCGTTTCTCGGCAAGGCGCTGCCCGAGGTCGTGACGCACGCGCACCGGTACGCCCGGCTCGACAGCCCGGTCGGCTACTGGAACGTGCTCGCGCTGATGATGGTCATGGGGCTCTGCGTGGGCCTTTCTCTCGCCGCAGACCGGCGCGCCCACCCCGCGTGGCGGGCGCTCGCCGCCGCGGCGGCCGTCCCCATGTGCATCACCTTCTACTACGCGTTCTCGCGCGGCGGGTGGATCGCGCTGGGCGTCGCGCTCCTGCTCTACTTCGTCTTCACCACCAGCCGTCTCGCCAGCTTGAGCAGCCTCGTCGCGATCATCGCTCCCGTCGCCGTCGTGCTCTGGCGCCTGCGCGGGTTGAGCACGCTCTCGACGCCTACGACCGATGACGCCCTGCGTGCTCTCGAGGGGGGCGTGCTCCTCCGCTGGTCGCTCGCGGCGATCCTCGTGGCGGCGGGCGCCCAGGCGGCTATCGCCATGCTCCATCGCGCCGTGCCCTGGCCGCGCTGGCTGCGCCTGGCCGCGGGCACGACGATCGTCGTCGTGCTGGTGGCCGGGGCGATCGGAGGTTCGTGGCGGTTCCTCGAGCCGCGCGGCGGCGCCGCCTGGATCGGGGATCGCGTGACCGTCCTGCTCGAGGGGAGCGACGAGACGTCGAGCAATCAGGGGGCAGGGCGCCTCATCTCTCTGAACACGGGCCGGCCGGAGCTCTGGCGAGAGTCGATGGACCAGTGGCGGCATGCGCGCGTGACCGGATCGGGCGCGGGCACGTTCCCCTTCACGCACTACCGCTTCAGGGAGAACGGAGGCGTCACCAAGCACGCGCACAGCCAGTGGTTCAACGTGCTCGGCGAGCTGGGCGCCGTGGGGCTCGCGCTGTTCGTCGCGGCCATGGCGCTCTGCGTCGCCGCGATGGTCGGGAACCCCTTCTCGCGGCGACGCGATCCGTTGCACCCCCTCCTTGTGGCGATGCAGGCGGGGGTGATCGCCTTCTTCGTGCACATCTCGTGGGACTGGGACTGGGACATGGCCGCGATCGGAACGCTCGTGTTCGTCTTCGTCGCGGCGTCGGCCTCGTACCGCACGACTCGCGCCGCCGGCGAGCGCAGCCGGGCGCGGCGGAGGGTGGAGTCCCCGGCCGCGCCCGCCCCTGCCGCGCCGGCTTCAGACGACCCGGTTTCGGACGAACCGACCGCGGACGAGCGGGCTCCGGACGCCCCGGCGGCGCGCGAGGCGGCCGAGCCCAGAGCCACCGGTGTCGCCGCGCGGACGGCCACGCGGCGGCACGCCGGCTGGGCGCCGCGAGTCGTTGCCAGCGCGGCGCTCGTGCTCCTGGCCGTCAGCTGGATGCTGCCCTATCTCTCGGGGCGCGCGGAGACGGCGGCGCTCGTCGCCGCGAGTGACGGCGAGGTCGCCGTCGCGCTCGATCACGCCGCGCGCGCCGCCCGCCTGGATCCCCTGGCGGCAGGTCCGCTCCTGATCCAGTCGTTCCTCCTGCAGCAGCAGGGCCGCAGTCGCGAGGCGCTCGAGAAGGTGAAGGCGGCGACTCGCCTGCAGCCGGCGTACTACAAGGCGTGGTACGAGCTCGGCAGGCTGCAGCTCACCGTGCTGGGTCGCCCGAAGGCCGCCAGGGCGTCGTTCCGCCGCGCGCTCGAACTCAACCCGCTGCACGACGGCAGCCGCGCGGAGCTCGAGGCGCTCGCCTACTGAGCTTCGGGGCGGCCCCGGGGACTGATCGCGGGCTCTCCCGGCCAGACGCATCGCCTGTGGTAGACTCTCGCCCGAAATGGGGCTCCCCCACACCTGCGACGGAGGTGTCGATCCGCATGCATTCCACTCCGATCGGGGTCGTCGGTACCGGATATGTCGGGCTGGTCTCGGCCGTGTGCTTCGCTCACCTGGGCCACGACGTCGTCTGCATGGACGTCGACGAGGGCAAGATCGCGCGTCTCTCCAGAGGGGACGTCCCCATCTACGAGCCCGGGCTCGAGAAGCTGATGGCCGACAACGCCGGCCGGCTCTCGTTCACCACGTCGTACGACGAGGTGCTGGCCGCCTGTCGCATCCTGTTCATCGCCGTCGACACGCCGCCGTCGCCGTCGGGCGACGCCGATCTCTCGCGCGTTCAGCACGCCACGCGCGAGATAGCGGCGCGCGGCGGTGAGCGGCTTCTGGTCATGAAGAGCACCGTGCCGGTCGGCACGGGCGAGAAGGTCATGGCCGACCTGGAAGCTCTGGGTGCGACGGGCATGACCTACGCGTCCAACCCGGAGTTCCTTCGCGAAGGCGCCGCCATCCAGGACTTCCTCGAGCCCGACCGCATCGTGATCGGTGCGTTCCGTGACGAGGACGGCGACGCCGTCGAGGCGCTGTACCGGGGCATCGACACCGACGTCGTCCGTACCAGCGTACCGACGGCCGAGATGGTCAAGTACGCCTCCAACGCCTTCCTCGCCACCAAGATCTCGTTCATCAACGAGATCGCGAACGTCTGCGAGCAGGTGGGCGCCGACGTGCGCACGGTCGCTCACGGCATGGGCCTCGACCACCGCATCGGCCCGCACTTCCTGCACGCCGGCATAGGCTACGGCGGCTCGTGCTTCCCCAAAGACGTGCAGGCCCTCAAGCAGCTGGCGGGGAACACCGGCTACCACTTCCAGCTGCTCAACGCGGTCATCGAAGTCAACGCCCTCCAGAAACGGCGGGTCGTCGGCAAGCTCAAGGACCGCCTGGGTGGTCTGCGCGGCAAGACGATCGCGCTGCTCGGTCTCACCTTCAAGCCGCAGACCGACGACCTGCGCGAGGCGGCCTCCATCGTCCTCGCCGGCCGCCTCATCCACGAAGGCGTGCGCGTCAAGGCCTACGATCCCATGCTCGACGCCGGCGAACACCCCCTGTTCCCCGGCGTCGTCATCTGCAGCGAGCCCCTCGAGGCGCTCGAAGCCGCCGACGCGGCGGTGCTCGTGACCGAGTGGCCCGAGTTCGGCCGTCTCGACTGGAAGGCCGCCGCCGCCGCGATGTCCCGGCCGCTGCTCGTGGACGGGCGTAACTTCGCCGATCGCGACGCCGTCACCGCGGCCGGATTCGAGTACGAGGGCATCGGTCTCGGCGACGCGACGCCCGTCGCCGACTGAGCCGTACCGGCATGAGCCACACGCGCGGCGCTCCGCGTCAAGCCGTCATCCTCGTCGGCGGCGAGGGCACGCGGCTGCGTCCCGTCACCTCCCGCGTGCCCAAACCGGTGGCGCCCGTGGTCGAGAGACCCTTCGTCGCCTACATCCTCGACAACCTGGCGCGGCATGGTGTCGAGCGCGCCGTGTTCTCAACCGGTTTTCTCGCCGAAGCGATCGAGGCCGTCATCGGCGACGGCGCCGCCTACGGCCTGCAGGTCGAGTACGCGGTCGAGAGTGAGCCCCTCGGTACTGCCGGCGCTATCGCCAACTGCGAGGCCAAGCTCCTCGACGGCAGCTTCTACGTCTTCAACGGAGACGTGCTCAGCGACGTCGACCTGACGGCGCTGGCCGCGGCCCACGTGGACCGGGGAGGCATGGGCACGATCTATCTCACCCCGGTCGAGGATCCACGGCGCTACGGTCTCGTCGAGCTTCGCGGCGACGGCAGTGTGGCGAGCTTCCTCGAGAAGCCCGGGGAGTGGGAGGGCACGGCCTTGATCAACGCCGGCGTCTACGTGCTCGAGCCCGAGGTGCTCGAGATGATCCCGAGAGGGAGGCTCTTCTCGATCGAACGCGGGGTGTTCCCCAGGCTCGCGGCGGCCGGGTCGCTGTACGGCCACGTCGATCACGGGTACTGGCGCGACATCGGCACACCCGACAGCTACCTGCAGGCGCACTTCGACATCCTCGAGCGCACCGTCGACACGCGCGTCGCGGAGGCGCTCGGCGAGCAGTACCTGTGGGTCTCGCCCACGGCGTCCGTGGATCCGCGGGCCAGGGTCATCCCGCCGTGCTTCGTCGCCGACGGCGTTCGCGTCGAGGCCGGCGCCAGGGTCGGCCCGCTGGCCGTGCTGGGCGCCGGCTCCGTGGTCGCGGAGGGCGCCGTGGTCGTGGAGGCCGTGGTCCAGCCGGAGGTCACCATAGGCGCCCACGCGCAGATCGAAGGCAGCATCCTCGTGCGCGGAAGCAGTGTCGGCTCCGGCACACAGCTGAGCGGCGCCGTTCTCGGCGACGGCTGCGCGATCGGCGCCGGCAACCGGCTCGCCGGAGGCATCTGCGTGTATCCCGACACCGAGATCCCGGACAACTCGATCCAGTTCTACGAGCAGCTTCGCGGCAGGGAGGGCACATGACGATCCCGGACGGCATCTTCAAGGCCTACGACATCCGCGGCCTGTATCCGCAGGAGCTCGACGAGGACGCCGCGGAGCGCATCGGGTGCGCCCTGGCGCAGCAGCTCGGCGCCGCGCGGCTCGGCGCCGGGATGGACCCGCGCCCATCGTCCACAGGCCTGCTCGAGGCGTTTGCGGCGGGCGCTGCGGCGGGGGGCGCCTCCACGGTCGACTTCGGGCTCGTCCCCACCGAGATGGTGTACTTCGGCGTCGCCTCGCGAGGGCTGGACGGCGGCGTGATGGTGACGGCCTCGCACAACCCTCCTGAGTACAACGGCATGAAGCTGGTCGGCGGGGGGGCGCTGCCGCTGAGCGGCGACGCCGGCATCCCCGAACTCAAGGAGCGGAGCCAGGCGCTCACGGAGCTGCCGATGCGCATCGCCGGCAGCGGGCTGGAGCGCTCCGATCTGTATCCCGCGTACGTCGAGCACCTGCGCGCCCAGGTCGACGTCGCCGCCTTCAGGCCGTACAAGGTCGTCATGGACGCCGCCAACGGTGTCGCCGGCAAGCTCGCGCCGCGGCTGTTCGACGGCACTCCGCTGGAGAGTGTCGAGATGTACTTCGAGGTCGACGGCACCTTCCCCAACCACTCACCGAACCCGCTGCTCGAGGAGAACAGCCGCGAGATCCGCGAGCGCGTCGTCGCCGAGAAGGCCGACCTCGGGATCGCCTGGGACGGCGACGCCGACCGCTGCTTCTTCATCGACGAGGCCGGCGAGTTCGTCCCCGGCGACTTCGTGACCGCGCTGCTCGCCCAGGCGCTGCTGCTCAAGAACCCCGGCGCGGCGATCCTGTACGACCTGCGCGCCAGCCGCGCCGTCCCCGACGTGATCCGCGCCGGAGGGGGCGTGCCGCTGCTCAACCGCGTCGGCCACGCCTTCTTCAAGCAGCGCATGCGCCGCGAGAAGGTCCTCTTCGGCGGCGAGGTCTCGGGCCACTACTACTTCGCCGCCAACTACAACGCCGACTCCGGCTTCATCCCGGCGCTGCTCATCCTGGAGCTTCTCTCCCAGACGGGCGCGACCATGGCGGAGCTGCTGGAGCCGCTGCGCAGCAGGTACTTCATCAGCGGCGAGATCAACTCGACGGTCACGGACGTGCCGGCCGCGCTGGCGCGCCTCGAGGCCGGCTTCGGCGACGGCTCGATCACGCACCTCGACGGTGTCTCCGTCGACTACGACGACTGGCACTTCAACGTGCGTCCCTCCAACACCGAGCCGCTGCTGCGGCTCAATCTCGGCGCCGACTCCCAGGGTCTGATGGAGGAGAAGCGCGACCTCGTCCTCTCGGTCATCCGTGGGAGCTGACGTGGGTGGCGCGACCGACCTCGGGCCGGCGCGCGTCGCCGAGTTCGACCGCGGCGACATGCTCGGCGCCATCGCCGCGTTGCCCGGGCAGTTCCTCGACGGCTACGCGACGGCGCGGGAGCGTCTCGCCGGCGCCTTCTTCGGCACGTTCCCCGCGATCCCGCCGGCGGAGCCGGACGGGGTCGTCGTCTGCGGCATGGGCGGGTCGGCGATCGGCGCCGACCTCGTCCTCGCCTGCCTGCCGGACCTCGCCGTGCCGGCGACCGTCGTCCGCGGGTACGATCTGCCCGCGTGGGCGGGGCCCGAGACGCTGGTCATCGCCATCAGCTACTCCGGAGAGACCGAGGAGTCCTTCGCTTGCGCGACCCACGCGCGCACGCGGGGCTGCGCGCCCGTGTGCGTCGCCTCGGGCGGCCGCCTCGCCGCCTTTGCCGCCGCCGAAGGCCTTCCTCTCGTGCCGGTCGCCGGCGGGGGGCAGCCGCGCGCCGCCGTGGGTTCGCTCTCGATGCCGCTGCTGGCCACGCTCGAGG
>Ga0265595_1002823_pt1 | contig 11279 bp, 13 predicted proteins | sample saktaG_15_FD_190148 | JGI IMG/M metagenome (GOLD analysis project Ga0265595, IMG submission 190148) | Saline water microbial communities from Sakinaw Lake, British Columbia, Canada - sak_2013_06_06_50m | ecosystem: Environmental > Aquatic > Non-marine Saline and Alkaline > Saline ... | reverse complement strand
ATGCGGTTGAGCCGCTCGTCGTCGCACGTAAACGCGCCGACATAAGGGATGTCGCGGATGGTCAGCACCGCACGGACCTGCGTGATGGGCACCGTCTCGCCCGCCTCGGCGTCTATCCTCACGAAGCGAAAGCCGCTTTGCCCGATCGTGATCCCGCCGAGCCACGGCAGCGTGACGACCTGGTCGCGGATCGCGTGGTCGTTGCCGGCGTTCTTCTCGCCCAGCGTGGCCATCGCCTCCGACGCCGACTCGCCGAACCGAACGTGGACCCGCCGCATCTTCTTGCCGGAGAACATCGGCGTGAAGATCTCCACCGATCCTTGCAGTTCGGTGCCGAAGTCCAGCAGCACGCCGGCATTGTCGCTCAGCACGCACGGCGGGATCGGCTCGGCAAGAACGGCCTGGCCGGGATGGCGCTTAAGCAGGTTCTCGGCGCCTCTCACGCCCTTCTCGGACATCCAGACCACACGCGTGGGCGCGATGTAGGACTGGCTAAGCGGTGATGGAGTGGCTGTGAACATTGCGGCCCTCATGGCAAAAACAGTTGCTAATAGCATCATGCCCACGATCATCCCAGATCGAGCCGGCCAGTTCAATACCTGTTCCGAAAAGAAGGTTTCAGGTGTACGGGACACGGTCTACCGAACCCTGGCGACCCTGGAGAGCAAAGGCCTAATCCGCAGGACTGGAGCCCTTGGCGGCCCCGCCCGGTACGACGCCAACATGGACCGCCATCACCACTTCGTCTGCAAGGTCTGCGGCATGGTGAAGGACTTCTCCAGCGAGGCCATGGACGAGTTGCCGATCCACAAGTCAGTCAAACAAAGCCTTTGGCACCGTCGAATCCGCACAAGTGCAGGTTCGCGGTATATGCTTATCGTGTGCCGGCAGAAAGGCAAAGGGCCGGCGACGTTCGCCGATATAGATCTTTTTGGCCTTTAACCGTAAGAGTTACGAGATAGTACAAACTAGCAAATTGCAAAGGAGAAAGATCATGGCAAAGAACAAGAAGCTGACAACCGCCTCAGGGATATCGGTCGACGACGATCAGAACACCCTGACCGCCGGGCCGCGCGGCCCGGCCCTGATGCAGGACGTGCATCTGATGGAGAAACTCGCCCACTTCAACCGCGAGCGGATACCCGAGCGGGTCGTGCATGCCAAGGGGGCCGGGGCACACGGCGTGTTCGAGTGCATGGCCGACATGAGCAAGTACACGCGGGCCAGGTTCCTCTCCAAGGCCGGCAAGAAGACCGAGGTATTCGCGAGGTTTTCGACAGTAGGGGGCGAGAAGGGCTCAGCCGACGCCGCGCGCGACCCCCGCGGCTTCGCGGTAAAGTTCTACACGGAGGAGGGCAATTACGACATGACCGGCAACAACACGCCGGTCTTCTTCATCCGCGACCCGCTGAAGTTCCCGGACTTCATCCACACCCAGAAGCGCAACCCGGCCACCAACGCTCCCGACCCGGACATGTTCTGGGATTTCTTGTCATTAACGCCGGAGTCGCTCCACCAGGTGACAATTCTTTTCTCCGACCGCGGCACCCCTCGCAGCTTCCGCAACATGAACGGTTACTCCAGCCACACCTTCAAGTGGTACAACGCCAAGGGCGAGGTCTACTGGGTGCAGTACCACTTCAAGACCGAGCAGGGAATCCAGAACCTCACGCGTGAGGAGGCGACGCGCCTCGCCGGCGAGGACCCCAACCACGCCACGAACGACCTGTACGCCGCCATCGAGAAGGGAAAGTTTCCCGCTTGGCGCGTTTGCGTGCAGATCATGCCGGCCAAGGACGCCGCCAAGTACCGATGGAACATCTGCGACATAACGAAGGTCTGGCCGCACAAGGACTACCCGCTTATCGAGATCGGGCGGATGACGCTCAACCGCAACCCAGCCAACTACTTCGCCGAGGTCGAGCAGTCGGCCTTCAACCCAGGCAGTTTTGTGCCCGGGATCGGGTCCTCGCCGGACAAGATGCTCCAGGCGCGGGTTATCTCATACCACGACGCTCACCTGTACCGCCTAGGGCCCAACTACCAACTCCTGCCCATCAACGCCCCCAAGGCCTGCAAGGCCGCCAACTATCAGCGGGACGGCTACATGCGCCTGGACGAAAACGGCGGCGGTGGGCCGAACTACTGGCCAAACTCCATGGGCGGGCCTGAGCCAGACCCGACCGTGGCTGAGCCGCCCATCGACCTTGAAGGCCAGGCCGCGCGGCATCCGCAAGAAGTGACCGACGAAGACTTCTTCCAGCCCGGTGAGCTTTACCGCCGAGTCATGACCGATATGGACCGCGAGCATCTGGTCGGCAACATCGTCGCTCACCTGGGCAACGCCCAAAAGCGCATCCAGTTCCGCCAGACTGCCCTGTTCTTCAAGGCCGACCCTGACTATGGCCGGCGGGTCGCCAAGGGCCTGAAGCTGGACGTCAAGCAGGTCGAGAAGCTCTCCGCCATGTCGCAGGAAGAGCGGGTCAAGGCGACCAGTAAATAGACGGGCGGCACAGAGTCCCTGATTAAAGACTGGACGAGACGTTGGAACAGACATTCGGACGGCGTCTGGACGGGCTTCCTCATCCTGACGGCCGTGCTGATGACCGTCAACTTCCAGACCGTAGGCGGGCTGATGATCTACAGCCTTATCACCAATCCCGCTGCGGCGGCGTTCCAACTGGTCAAAGGCAGTGGCCGGGCGATGGCCGTGGCCGTGACCATCGGCGCCGCCAGCGGCCTGGGTGGATTCCTGCTCTCCGCCGTCACCGATTTGCCAAGCGGGGCTGTGATCGTTCTGGTATCCTCCGCGTTCGTTCTGATGGCTGCCATACTGAGACGGTTTGCCGATGCTAAACAGCCGCCTGCGTGTTTAACCCTGATCCAGAAACGTCCACGCCACAAACGAGAAGATTGCTGATGCTGCCCGAAAGACTCGACCGAATCCTGAAGACATCCCTGGATGGCCACGGCCCTTCCAAGGAGGACTGCATCTACCTGCTTGATCTGCCCTCTGAGTCGCTGGGGGCGTCGATGCTGATGGCCACGGCGGATGCGGTTTCGCGTAGGAGGTTCGGCAATAGCGCCATTCTCCTGGGCCAGATCGGAATCGACACGGCCGCCTGCCCGGGCAACTGCCGCTTCTGCGTCTTCGGCAAGGACCACACGACCATGACGGCCTCGCAGTTGTCGCTCGAAGAGATTCGCCGACGGGCTCATGCCTTTGCCGACGCGGGCGACCTGTTCGCCCTCTTCCTGATGACGATGCACGAGTTCGACATAGACAGGCTTCTTGAGATCGTCACCTTGGTCCGTCGCGAGTTGCCCTCTCACACGCAGATCGTCATGAACGTTGGCGATTTTGACGCTGAGCAAGCGCGGCAGCTTAAGGCTGCCGGGGTGAATGGGGCCTACCACGTCTGCCGCCTGCGCGAGGGGACCGATACGGACCTGGACCCGCAGGCCCGGAAGAGAACCTTCCGCGTCATCAAGGATGCCGGGTTGGACTTTTACTATTGCTGCGAACCGATCGGCCCGGAGCATTCATCAGAGGAATTGGTCGAGCAGATGTTCTTGGGCATCGAGTACGGCTGCTTCCAGCACGCGGCCATGCGGAGGGTTTATGTGCCCGGCGTTCCCCTCAGCCGCAACGGCCAAATCACGGAACGGCGGCTTGCCCAGGTAGTGGCTGTGGTGGTGATGGCCACATTGGGATGCCCGGAGACCAGAAACATCGCCGTTCACGAACCCAACCTGCTCGGGCTTGCCGCAGGTGCCAACGTGGTGTATGCCGAAAGCGGAGCCAACCCACGCGATGCGAAAATTGACACGACTGGAAACCGCGGGCTGGACATGGCGGCCTGTCGGAAGATGCTCTACGAGGCCGGCTTCGCCAGGTTGCTGCGGGGCGATGGCAGTTCGGCCGGGCTGGACCTGAGGTATATTACAGGCACTGGGACGAGATCGCAGGCATCCTGAGAGCCGCACGACGGCGGATATGCGACATCCGCGGCTATCGCCACCTCGTCGTGACCAGGAGGATCGAGAGCTCGGCTTTGCCGCAGCGCTGCAATAGCCTGGTGAGCGACACGGGGTTGCTTCCCGGGTTTCGGCAAAACTGGAACTACTCCTCAAATCAGCCGGTCCGCTAACTCTGCAACCCTGCGCCCCAGGTTCCGGGCGGTGTGCAAACCATCCTGGTCCGCTTCGATTCCGCCGGGGCCGCCACTAAACAGTGCCGCCCCAAAGTGGGCGGAATCTCTACCTTCGCTGACGCAGATCATGTCATGGCAAAGCATCGCCGCCCGCACGGACTGGAGCGTCAACTCTTGGCCGCCGTTGCGAACCCCGCCGACAGCCAGCACACCGCCGACCTTGTCTCGCAACAGCCAGCCGTTGCGGCGGAAGACGACGCAGCGGTCGATAAATGCCTTGCACTGGGCGGTCATGCCGCCGAAGTACACGGGCGTGCCGATGATGATGCCTTTGACTTGCGGGTCGGACAGCACCGGGATAAGCTCCCCGAAATCGTCCTCCCAACCGCAGATCAGTCCCTTCTTGCAGATGCCGCAGGCCGTGCATGGGCCGATCTTCTTGCCCGCCAGCTCAATCATCTGCGTCTCGACCTGCGGGCTTGCTTGCTTGGCAGCCTCCAGGCAAACCTGCATGGCCTTGAACGTCGATTGCCCCTGCCGGGGACTGCAACATATGCCGAGGATTCGCACACTCATCAAATATCCTTTCACAGGGTCAAGGTCGCCCTGCCCAAAGCGACGATGCCGGCTCCGGCGGCCTGTGATCCAAGCCCTGCCCGGCAAGATCGCGTCGGTTCATCTCCGGTCTCCCAAGAGTTGTTTTGCGAACGAAAGTCCCATGAATCCTCAGCCTCATCGTCCGCTACTGCGCACAAACCCACCACACCCCCGGCCAGGCCCGTTGAAAACGGGCTCACAACGAGGTCTGTAGATTCTACTATATCCGGGCCCCAGCCACGACAGTCTGGGTCCGGGCTTGGCTCGGCCTGGTTGCCGCTACGCCTGGAGCTTCTTGTCGATCATGGCCAGGAAGGTCGCGTCGTAGGGCTTGCCCACCACCTTCTTGCACTTGGTGAACATCTTGCAGCCGGTGCCGCAGTAGTCGATCTTCTTCATGGCGGCACACTTCAGGACCGGGCAGCCCTTCTTTTCGATCATCGCCTCGCTGGCTTGCTTGCCCGACGCGCAGCCCTTGCACTTGCCTGCCTTCATGAGTGGGCAGGTCATGCACGCCAGCCCGCAAGCGCCGATCATGGCCGGCTTGTCCTCGGCGCCCATTGCCACCGAAGCGCCCAATATGCCCGCCGTCGCGGCCGCAGATGCACCGGTGGCCAGGAACTTCCTTCGAGAAATGCCCATATTCGTTCACCTTTCATTTCGAACCGCCCGGGCCGTTTTGCCCAGAGGTCCATAGCCCATGCGTTTCACGAGAGCAGCGGACACCCGCCGCTCCGCGAACGCCGTCATAAATCTCTTGTCTCCCAATGCCCTAGGGGCCTCGCTGCCGTGCGAGCCCGTCGCTATGGGGGGGTTATTCGTCAGTCGTCATGGTCGCACCGGAAGCTTGGAGTACCCCTGGGCGTTCCATGAACTTCCCGGAGGCCTTCGCCTTCACTTGCCCGGCCTGGAGGATTTGGGCCTCAACAACGTGCAGCGGAGCCTGCGAGCGTGTGATGTGCGCCCGCACCACCAGCGGCGCATCCAGTTCAACGGGATGTCGGAAACGCACCGTAATCTCGGCCGTCACCGCCACTATGCCGTGGGCGAAGAGGCAATTCGTCATAGCGCCGTCCAGTACGGACGACGTGACTCCGCCGTGCAAGAGCCCTTCATAGCCCTGAAACCGGGTCTTGCATTCGAATCGGGCCTCGACACCACCGTCATCGCGCAGCGAGAAGTGAAGGCCGAGCCCGCATTCAGCGGCCTGGCCGCACACGATGCACAGCGGGTGCGCCGACTGGCGCGTCCGCTCCAGGACGTCCTGGGCGGGTTCAGTGATCACAGACATTCTGGCCCACTTCCAGCGTGCCGGCGAGGTAGGCTGAGACGACATTTTCGGGCATGTCGCCCGGCGCGCCGACAACCACCTTGACCCCGCTCTGCGAGAAAAGGTCCTGTGCCCTCTGGCCCATGCCGCCGGCGATGATGACGTTGGCGCCTTGCTCATGCAGCCAGCGGGGCAGCACGCCCGGCTCGTGCGCGGGAGGTGTGAGGTAGCTGGTGGAGGTGATTGTCTTGGCGGCGTCGTCCACCTCCACGAGGGCGAACTGCTCGCAGTGGCCAAAATGCACGCACAGCCTGCCATCGGCCAGGGGAATTGCGATCTTCATTTTCTCGATCTCCTTGCGCTTGCGAATCGGATGAAGCGATTCGTCTTCCTTGGTAAGGTTCAGGATCGGTTCTATAACACTTGCGAAGGCCTTGGTTGCGGGACTGTCCGCAAACGACTGGACGAATGGCTTGCCGCTGTCGCCGGAGGCGACGATCTGAGGGTCAAGCGGAATGCGGCCAAGGAACGGGACGCCCATTTCGATGGCGAGCTTTTCACCGCCGCCCACCTTGAACAGGTCCACCTCTACTCCACAGTGCGGACAGATCAGGCCGCTCATGTTCTCCACGATGCCGACCACGCGGAGGTTGAGCGTCTTGCAGAAGGACACGCTGCGGCGCACATCGGCGATGGCCACGTCCTGCGGCGTCGTGACAACGACAGCCCACGCGCCCGGGCCGACCATTTGCGCCACGGCCAGCGGCTCGTCACCTGTACCCGGCGGGGAGTCGATTACCAGGTAGTCAAGCCGGCCCCAGTCCACGTCCTTGAGGAACTGGCGGATGACGTTGTACTTCATCGGCCCGCGCCAGATCACGGCGTCGGTGGTGCTGTTCAGCAGTAGGCCCACCGAGACAACCGAGAGGTTCTCACTCACCTGTATGGGCGAGATGTCGCCGACAGCGTTGGCAGCGATGCGCTGTCCGTCCAGGCCGAGAATCTTCGGGATGCTCGGGCCGTGCAGGTCCACGTCCAGCAGCCCGACCTTCTTGCCAGCCTGCGACAGCGATACCGCCAGGTTGGCGGCCACAGTGCTCTTGCCAACCCCGCCCTTGCCTGACAGCACGAGGATCTTGCGGCCGATGCGCTCCATTCGAGTCTGGAGTTCCAGGTTTTCCAGTTCGCGCTGGGATTCATCAACGTGACATGCTCTTGTGGAGTTCTCACTCATGGGGATTTAGGTTTCTCTTACGCGCCGTCGGGTTCTTGCAGGCGACCGGCTTCCAGGTGCCCGATCCGTCCGCGAATGTCAGCCAGAAGAACTTCCAGATACCGGGCATGGTGGCGCAACTGCGTCAACTCCACCCGGCAATCGGGCGGTCGTCGCACCGGCCAGCCCGCGCGTCCCGCTAACCCGATGACAGGCTCGTTCGGTTCGGCGGACAGTTTCAGCACGCACATGCCTCTGCTGCCGCCTGTCATGGGTCCCAGTCCTCTCGGTCCCGTTCCGTCAAGTCCTGGCATGATTGTCACCTCCGGCCAACGATGTCGCCGCTTTCCAGCGTGTCGCGACGTGAGTCCCAACGGGTAACCCAACGCGATCCGCGATCACAGGGCACTTGGCCTTGAAAAGGAAGTAGATGTTGGCCGGCTCGTCGCTGAGCGTCTCGAAGTTGCCCTGACCCTTGGCGATGATCAGATCAGCACTGCCAAAATGCCGCCGAAAACCTTCGCTACAGTCGCTCAGGACCGTGCCTGGGGCATCCGAGCCATTGTCGATAACCTTTACCATGTCGCACAGCCCAGCCGCCTCGGCATCGGCCATTGTGGCGTCGTTCAAAATGGGGCCGCCGCGTACAGCCAAGGTCATGCGTTCGGCCGGCAACTGCTCGATCAGCAGCCGATCAAGAACGATCTCGCCCGCGTTGTCCGCTAGATACAGGACGTCGTTGGCCACATGTATCGCTTCACGGAACCCCTCCACGTCACCGTGGAACGGTTCATTCAGCGCGCCGGTCACAGCCTGGCGAGCTTCATTCTCTGTGATGCCGCCGTTGACGCCCAGGTCGATCACGTTTCCGGCGATGGCCAGGCGAAGCGCGATGGCCAGCGGGTCAGCAGCTTCTCGCACCTTCGCCGACAGCCCCGGCAGCATGTCCAGCGTCATCCGATTGAAGCGGTCCTTCACGGCCCGATACGGATCGTAGATGCCCGTGAGTTCTCGTAGACGGCGGTGAATACGCTGGGCGACCACAGGCGGGCACTGGGCAAAGTCCATCTCGGCAGCCCAGCGCAGCACGTCGCGAACTATTTGCTCATGTACGGCTGGATCGTCCGTCACAAACCGAGCCGCTTCCAATGCCTGGCGGGCAAAACATGGAATGCAGTCCAAGGAAGTACGCATGTTCGACTACACCCAGTGTCCTTCGACATCGGCTCCGTTGGATTGCTTGAGCTTGCCCGCCTTGAATTGCTCGACGGCCTCAGCAACGGTCCCCGTGGCGCCGGTGTAGACCTTGACGCCGCCAGCCTGGAGGGTCGCGAACGCCTTGGGCCCGACGTGGCCGGTGATAACCACCTCGGGGCCAAGTTCGACCACGTTCCTGCCGGCCTGGATGCCCGCGCCCTGAGCGGCGTTGAGGTTCTGCGTGTTGTCCGTGGCCGAGAACTGCCCCGTCTGGGTATCGATGACGATGAAGCACTTCGCTCGACCAAAGCGAGGATCGATGCTCGATCGAAGATCGGGGCCCTGCGATGTCACTGCCAGTTTCATGTTGGTATGCTCCTTCCTGCTTGCTCCTACCCTTGCAAGGGGCATACCAGAAGGTGATCACAGATGTGAGCAAATCTTAACCATGTAGATTACAAAGTGTTATGGACTGATGTTGGCTTGGGGATGCATCGGCCTCATACGGGCGAGCCTCGCACAACATTGCAATACGCAATGTTACCGTCGTCGCCCGCGCCCGTCGATGTCGGGGGTGTCGATGCCCAGTGCCTTGATCTTTCGAAAGAGAGTGCTGGTGTCGATGCTCAGATCGCGGGCCGCCCGTTTGCGATTGCCTTTATGTCGCCGCAGGGCCTCGGCGACCAGGTGTTTCTCCATCGCCGCCAGGCTCATCGCCCCCATGTCCCCGCCGACTGTTGCCCCCGCCGGCCGCAGTTCAGGCGGCAGATGATGCAGTTCAATAAGTCCGCCCCGGCACAGCACGAACGCTTGCTCAATGATGTTCTCCAACTCGCGCACGTTGCCGGGGTAGTCGTGGTCCATCAACCGGGCCAGAACCTCGTTGGACACGCCGGCAATGTTCTTGCCCTGAAGACGGTTGAACTTCGACACCAAGTGATTGACCAGCAGCGGGATGTCCTCGCGTCGCTGGGCCAGGCCGGGCAGCCGCAGGTGGATCACGCGGATGCGATAGAACAGGTCTTCGCGGAAACTGCCTTCCCGCACGAGCTTCGAGAGATCCCTGTTGGTGGCCGCCACCACGCGAACGTCCACCTTTATCGGCTCGACCCCGCCCAGCGGCTCGATGGTTCGCTCTTGGAGCACGCGCAGCAGACGCACCTGCATGGCCGGCGAAATATCACCGATCTCGTCCAGGAAGATCGTGCCGCCGTCGGCCAGTGCGAACCGGCCAGGCTTGTCGCGCTTGGCGTCGGTAAATGCCCCAGCCTTGTAACCAAAAAGCTCGCTCTCCAGCAGCGTGTCCGGCAAGGCGGCGCAGTTGATGGCCACGAAACGCTTTTTCCTGCGCGGCGAGAGGTTGTGGATGGCCCTGGCGAAGAGCTCCTTGCCCGTGCCGCTGGAGCCCTCAATGAGGACGGTGCTGCTGCTGGCGGCAATCTGCGGAAGTATCTCGAACAACTGCATCATGGCTGGACTTCGGCCGACGATATCCTCAAAAGTGTAGCGGCTTTTGAGTTCTTTCTGGAGCTGCTCGATCTGGCTGAGGTCCTGGAACGTCTCCACGCCGCCGATGACCTGCCCGGCCTCGTCCTTCAATATCGCAGTGGAGATGCGGATAGGCACACGACCGCCGCCGCTGGTGACGATGTGGGCCGTCGCGTTCACCACGGGTTTACCGGTTCCAAGGGTCTTCTTCAGGGCGCAGGCGGTCTCGCAAATGTTGGCGCGGAATACCTCGCAGCAGGGCTTGCCGATGGCGTCCTGTGGACGAACGCCGGTGATCCGCTCGGCCGCCCGGTTAAAGGCTGTGATCCGCCAATCCAAATCAACGCTAAACACGCCCTCGTTGATGGAGTCCAGAATAACGTCTTGCCGTCTGTCGCTTGATTTCTCAACCATCGTTTTCCTCACGCCATGCCTAATGATACCATCTAAGATTGCATAATGCAAGCTCACGACTACTGACATACTTGCAGTTTGCCCTTTTGCCGTTGTGAGGAAGCTTGCTCGCTTGTGCAGCAAGCAGCGCTATTACCAAGCCTTGCGAGAACACCCCGATCCATATTTGGCTCTGGCACGCCGGTTGAATAGGTGTTCTGTCGATGAAGGTCACGATCCCATATTGGCAAGGGCGGGTTTCCCCGGTCCTAGACGTGGCAGGGAGATTCCTGCTGGTGGACCTGGACGAAGGCCGGGAGGTTTCCCGCGAAGATGGCTCACTGGCCGCCTCGGGCCCGCTGGAGCGAGCCCGCGAGTTGCGGCAGGCGGGCACGCAGGTCCTGATCTGCGGAGCGGTTTCCCGCCCGTTGGAGTTAGCTCTGGATGCCGCCGGCGTCCAGGTCATACCGCACACGTGCGGACAAGTGGAAGAAGTTCTGGCGGCCTTCATCAGCGGGCAGTTGAACCAGGACGCATTCTTGATGCCTGGCTGCTGTGGACGGCGTCGGCGATTCCAGGCCGGTCGCCGCCGCGGTGGCCGGTGCCGGCGCAACGAACAGAAAGGCGGTGATGACGATGCCCAGAGGTGATGGAACAGGCCCGCCCAGTGGCGGCGGGCGCGGACGTGGCAGGATGGGTGGACCTTCGGCGGCTGGCCCGAGCGGCCAGTGCGTATGCCCGAGTTGTGGGCACAAGGTCCCCCACACGGCCGGGCGGCCCTGTAATCAGCAGGCCTGCCCGAAGTGTGGAACGACGATGACCAGAGGTTGATGCAGACCTCGCAACAGTTAGGAGATCAGCAATGCCAGGTGGAGATGGAACAGGCCCGATGGGAATGGGCTCGATGACAGGACGCGCGGCCGGATACTGCGCCGGCTTTGGGATGCCAGGATTTGCCAATGTGCAG
>Ga0265595_1002822_pt1 | contig 11285 bp, 11 predicted proteins | sample saktaG_15_FD_190148 | JGI IMG/M metagenome (GOLD analysis project Ga0265595, IMG submission 190148) | Saline water microbial communities from Sakinaw Lake, British Columbia, Canada - sak_2013_06_06_50m | ecosystem: Environmental > Aquatic > Non-marine Saline and Alkaline > Saline ... | reverse complement strand
TATGTTGTCCTTTTTTTAACTCTATACGTTTTCTTAAAAATTAAGTCATTTATAAGTTTTTCGGATGTGAGGATTTTTTGGATTTAAACTCGTTTTATTTAGAATGAAATGCTTTTGCATTCTCACCAAACTTTGTCATAAGTTAATTAGAATTAAGGGGTTTTTAAAATTGTTGTTAATTCTTTATTGGGTTTAAAATTATCTTCAACAGATTTTATTTTATCTATGATAAAAACTCCAAAATTATTAAGAGTAATTAAATGATAATTAGGTATTATTTCTACAGTATAAGATTCTTGTAAATACTTTTCTACTTCTGGATCAGTAGGTAACGATTCACTATTTACAGAACCAATAACATGACTACCTTTTGCTAAAACAGGACCATGAAAGTGATTTGTATCCTTTTCCCAACAAAATTTATTTTCTGGACGACCATAAGAATAATAACTCGTATGTTTTTTATTATTAGGCAAATAATTATAATATCCAATAGCACAAATTAATCCATTATCTTCTACAGCAAGATGATAATTTTGCCCTTCTTTATCAATTAAATCTATTTTTCTCATTGTGAAATTTATAAGAATTAAAGGTTTAAAAACTTTCCCCTTGTTACTTTTAAAGAATTAATACAGAATCATTCTTCCCCAACCTCTTCGGTCATAGCACTTCCATGTGTAACAGAATTCAGCCTATCATAAAAATCCATAATTAATCCAGAAGGAACATTCACAATCATTTCCAAACTTCCGTCGTTCAACCAGTTTTCAGTTTCTTTGTATTGGCTCACAACTCCATAAGCTTTTCCTGTTTGAATTGCTGGAATTGTTATTTTAACTTTTTTGATTTTAATTTTGATTGGAAGAATTGAATTAATTTGTTCAACAATTTCTTTTATTTGAGAATCAATAGAAATATTTTTTATATTTACATGTGCTTGTTGCAATGCATTTTTAATTCTTTCAGCAGTATGAGGATTTCCTGTTTGAGGGTCCATTGAATTTGTAACTAAAAAGTCCACAACTTGCTTAAACTTTTTTTCTTTTTCTTCATCTCGATGTTCTTGAGTAACTAAAACTTCTCCATCTTTCACAATTTTTTCACCAATTTTTTGAATGTCTATTGTAGAAAAAGCACTTTCTAAATCAGAATTTGAAGCAACTTCTCCTTTTTTGCAATCTGAAAATATTCTATCTCCTTCAACTTCGAGAAAATTTGTTTCACCTTTTTTAAATTTCAAGGCCTCGTCCAAATCAACAATAATTTCAAAATGTTTTCCTGCTTGCTTAATTCGTGCTATTGTATTCATTTGAATTTCCCCCCAATGAATGCTAATGAAAATCTTTGATTTACTTTTGTGTTTGGCATTTTAATTTTTATCCTTCATTCTTGAAATATATTCAGAACAACTTTCACAAATTGCAACCATTGGAATTCTTTGTTTTTCTTCGCAATACATTCTGTCAGGATATTTGCTGTGTTGACAAGTTTGATTTTTTGGAAGAGAATCATATTTTTCAGAAATTTGTTTTGAGATTTCTTCTAAACTTGAAAGAGTTATTCCATTATTACAAAATACTATTGGCCACATTTTAAAAATCTAAAATTTCTCTACCTTCAACTTTTTTTAATTTACCTTCATCACTTTTTATAAAGTCTACTTCAAATCTTTTAATATCAAATTTTTCACCTTGAACTTCTTTGTAAATTTCTAAAGCAAGTTTCACACCTTTTTTCAAAGTTAAATCTTTTTTATACAATTCTCTTAATTTTGTTTTTATTTTCTCATCATATTCCCCAATTGCATTTGCATTGTAGGCAAGATAATTTCCAGTAACATCGCTTGTATAAAGTTCTGGTTTTTTATTGTTTATTCCTGCAATCATCATTGAAACTCCAAAAGGTCGTGCACCCCCGTATTGGCTGAATTGTTGCTGGACATTTGAAATATCTTTTATAATAAGTTCAGGTTCAATAGGAGAATCATAAGTTACTCTGTGTTGTTGTGCCAAAACCTGTGCTCTTTCAATTAAAACACGTGCATCTGAAACAATTCCTGCTGAACTTGCAACCATATGTGCATCAATTTCATAAATTTTTCCTGCAGAATGTTTTGCAATTAAAATGTCATTTACTCTTTTGTCTGCTAAAATAAAAACTCCGTCTGCACAAATCATTCCAATGCTTGAACTTCCAAGTCGAACTGTTTTTTCAGCATATTCTACCTGAAGAATTGTTCCTTCTGGAGAAAACATTGTAGCTGTCCTGTCATAGCCCATTGCTTGGTGTTGCATATCTGTTGGTAAATCCATTTTAAGTTTAAGATATCTCCCTATAAAAATTCAATGATTGAACAGTTTATAAGTTTTTTGGGGCTTTTTGGATTTGTAAAGTTAGTTCTTTTCCTTTATTTGTTCATAAGCTTGCTTAATCAATCTTATTACATAATCAATATCCGATATAGAAATTAACCTTAATTCATAACGACCAGTTCCATGATGCCCAATATCCGAAACATCTCTTAAAATTTTTTGAGAATCTTCAAAAGAATCTCCTTTTAAATAAACCTTTAAATTGTCTTTTCTTAATTTTACTGAAAGGAAATTCGTATTATTTATTTTAAATGCAATATAATATTTATTTTGTTTTAAATTTATATTTTTATCTATCAAAAGAATTTTTTCCTTTAATCTTTCAAATAATTCATTTTCTTCTTCATGATCAATTTCTTCATCAGGTTGTTTATACTCAAGAGATTTAGTAAACCATTCTAATGCAATTTCTCCTTCTTTTTTCGTTATGTTACTCATTTCCTTTGAATGGGCTATTGAATTTCTAAATTCCTTAAGATTTTTGAAATGTTTTTCTGTTTCTTCTTTTGAACCAAATTCATCTTCAAAAACTAACCAATTTTTTAGAATTATTTTAAGATAATCCAAAAGATCACAAAGAGAAATTTTCTTTTGAGGTTGTCTATATTCTTCTTTTAAAAAAGGTTGTCTTTTTAGAATATCCAAAACTCTTTTCTTAACATTTTCTTTTATATCTTGAGGAATATATTTTTCCCAATAATCTTCCCCAAAATTTTCATAGAGATTTATATGGATTGCTTCTCTTATTCTTGTTTCAATTCTTTTTAATACTTTTTCAGGTTTATCTTCCAATTCATCTTGTAAATTACATCTTCCTCCAATAACTCTATCTATCTCTTTTAATATTAAATTTCCTCTTTGCTCTAAGAATAAATTATAGTTGTTAGTCCAAATCCCAGATTCATTATCAAAAGAAATCAAATGACTTTTTAATGATTCTTCAAATTTATTATTTTTCTTTTTATATTCTGAAAAATATTCTTTTGGATCTCTTTTTGTAATTTCTTTATTTAAAGAAGAAGGAATAAAGCAAAAATTTAAAATGCTATTCGCTTCCTTGGTTTCTTTTTTTTCGGACAAAAATCTTTTAGGAAAAATATGGTGTTTTTCAGGAGTATTTAATGATGAAAAAATATCTTTGTCCAAAGCGATTATATTATTATCTTTAAAACTTAAGGGATTTCTTTTTGAAAGTAAACAAAGGAGAGCATTCCTTAAAGCAGATCTGCTTGAGATATTTATTTTCTTTAATCTATCCAAACTAATATTAATCGGGTAATTTATTTCCATAGATTCATTATTTAGAATTTTATCAAAAAGATTTCTATCTTCACTCATTCTCGTTAAAGTAGATGAACTATATCTCTCTGAAAAAGAACATTTCCAAAACCATGTCTTTATTTTTTCATCCTGTTTGTTATTCATAGTTTTAGAATGATAATAAAAATAAGTAATTAAAGGGATAAGACTTGGATAAGAAATAATATTAAAAGTTTTAACTCCCAAATTGTTCTTTAAATAATCAATTGTTTTTTTCAAGGCTTCTGAAAATTTATCCCAAACTTCTATAAAATTTTCTTTAGTTAACTTTAATTGGTAAGCCCGATTACATTGTTTTTGTTTAATTAAAGAAACAGCTTGAACGAATATCTCATTTTTTAATTTCCCAAAACTTTTAATAAAACTTTCATTCAAAGTTTCTATTTCCTCCTTTAACTTAAAATCCTTGCTCCATGTATTTGCAATAACTAAATCAAAAAGGTCTAACCTTTTTCCTCCCTGATTTAACCTTTCAAAAATTTCACAAACTTGTTCCAAATTTTTATCTTTTACAATAATTATAGAAAAAGGATAGTTATAGAATTTTTCCCTACATTTTTGGAAATTCTTTTTTCTTTCATCGGATAATTCATTATATACCTTTAAATTAGTTTCACTAAAAATATCTGCAAAAGGAATAAACCTAATATGGTCCCCTTTTCTAGCAACAAAAATTTCTTTATCTAAATCAAAACAAATTTCATAATAATTTGTTTTAGTTATCATTAACCCTTTTATTACTGCATATAAAGAAGTTATTCTTTGTTGGCCATCCAAAATAAAAGTTATTTCATTATCCGAATCAGGAGGTTTAATTTGTAATTCAGGAATATCTCTATAAAAAATATTATATTCTTTCGGAGCAATCCAAAAGAAAAAACTGCCTATGGGAAAATCCTTATACATACTATCTAAAAGTTTTATAACTCTAGATTTTTCCCAAACAAAATCTCTTTGAAATTGGGGAATTCTTAATTTACTTCTACTAATATCTCCTATCAAATCAGAAAGTTTCCATTGATCTACTTTTATATGATTAGCTTCCATATTATTTCCTAATTCTCTTCATTTTTAATCTTTTCTCTTTCCCAATCCCTTCAGCGTCCCGCTAACTTTTACAACTTCTAATTTTTTTTCAAAAATAACAAAACTTGCTTTAACAAAATCAACACTTTTTCTATTCACAGAAACAATTCCAAAATCTTTTTTAATTTCAATCCAGTTTGGACTTGCTTTTGAAAAACCTAAAACTCCAACATATTCGAGAATTGCTTTCTCAACATTTTCTTTTAAATTTTCTCCTTTAACCAAGAGATATCTTTTTTTTTCCCTCATCGATGGCTTAAGAGATTTCATTTCTTCATAAAGAGAGAAAGGTTATTAAAACTATCTTTCTATTTTATATAAAAGATGGAAATTTGCACTATTGGTGGTTATGAAGAAGTCGGACGAAATATGACTGCTGTTAAAGTTGGAGAAGATGTTTTTATATTTGATATTGGGTTGAACATTCCTGGTGTGATTGAATTACAGGACGAATCTTTTCAAGATTATTCTGAAAAACAATTAAGAAAATTTGACGCAATTCCAGATGACCGAGTTTTAGATGCTCTTGGATGGAGAGATAAAGTTCGTGCAATTTTTATAGGTCATGCTCATTTAGACCATGTTGGGGGGGTGCCTTATCTCGCAAATCGATATCCTCAAGCAAATATTTATGGAACTCCATTTACAATGGCTGTTTTAGAAGCAATTTTAAAAGATGAAAAAATAAAATTAAGAAATAAAAGAATTATTGTTAAAGAAGATTCTACTATTTTTGTAAAAGGAAGAAATGAAAATTATAAAATAGATTTTATTCATACAACTCATTCAACACTTCAATGTGATTTTGTTGCACTTCATACAAAAGAAGGAATTTTTTTCTATGGTTTAGATTTAAAATTTGATAATTACCCAACATTAGGTGCAAAGCCAAATTATAAAAAATTAAAAGAATTAAGAAGTAAAGGAGTTAAAGCACTTGTTGTTGATGCTTTGTATTCTGCAACAGAAAAAAAACCAGGAAGCGAAATAATCGCACGACATTTATTAGAAGACGCATTTTCAAAAGTAAGAAATAGAAATTCTGCATTTTTTGTAACAACTTTTTCATCTCATATTGAAAGACTAAATAATATTGTGGAGTTTGCAAAAAAAACAAATAGGAAAATAGTTTTTATTGGAAGAAGTTTAAACAAATATGTAAATTGTGCATTACAAATAAATAAATGCCCTTTTTCAAAAAATATAACCCTCATAAAATATAGAAATCAAATAAATTCTTTTTTACGAAACCTTGAAAAAGAAAGGGGAAAATATCTTGTTGTTTGCACAGGTCATCAAGCAGAAAAAGGAAGCATTTTAGATAGAATTGTAAAAGGAGAAACCCCTTTTAATTTCCATCCTGAAGATAATTTGATTTTTTCTTCAAGTATTATTCCTGCCTCTGAAAATGTTTTAGCTCGTGAAAAAATGGATAAAAAATTAAGGAAAATCGGAGTTAAAATTCAAACAGATGTTCATGTTCATGGTCATGGAAGTCGTGAAGATTTAAGAGAAATTATTGCTCTTTTAAAACCTAAACATGTTATCCCCTCTCATGGAACCCTTCAACAAGAAACTCCAGCAATTGAACTTGCAAAAGAATTTGGATATGTTTTTCACGAAACTTCTCATTTGTGTTTAAATGGTAAAGTATTAAAGATTTAAAATGCATATCATAAAATGGTAAGAGAAGATATTCTTGCAGGATTAAAATCAGCTACGCAAAAAGGAGAATCACTTAAGCAGGCTATGATTTCTTTTTATAATGCTGGTTATTCAAAAGAAGAAATAGAAGAAGCTGCAAGAGTTTTACAATCTCAAGGAATAGTTCAACCTGTTGTTCAAACCACTTCTCAAAAAGAAAATCAACAAACTCAACAAAATTTTGTGCAAGGTCAATCTGTTCAAAAAGTTTCAAGCTATGGCGTTCCCCCCCCTCAACAAAATCAACAAGTTCAAAAAATTTCAAATTATGCAATTCCAAAAAAGAAAGGAAAAGGTTTTGTGATTATTTTAGTTGGGCTTTTGGTTTTACTAATCGGACTTTTAATAACAGTTGTTATTTTTAAAGATCAAATTTTAGAATTTTTCTCTTAAAATGTTTGAGATTTATGAACCAGCAGAAGATTCATATTTAATGCAAGAGATTTTAAAAAAACAAATTGTAAATTTATTAAAGAAAAATAAAAATATGAATTTTTTGGAAATTGGTTGTGGAAGTGGAATTCAATTACAAACCGCTTTAAAATCTGGAATTAAAAAAGAAAATATTTCTTCTGTGGACATAAATAAAAAAGCTGTTAAACATTGCAGAAAATTAAAATTTAATTGTATTCAATCGAATTTATTTGAAAGTATTAAAGGGAAATATAATTTAATTGTTTTTAATCCTCCTTATTTACCTGAAAATAAAGACGAACCACAAAGTTCTCAACTTGCAACAACAGGTGGAAAAAAAGGTTCTGAAATAATTAACAAGTTTTTGAAACAAGCAAAAGATTATTTAAAAGAAAATGGAAAAATATTTTTAATCACAAGTTCATTAACAAAAGGAATTAAATGGATGTCTTGGAAAAAAGAATTATTAGGAAAAAAGAAATTATTTTTTGAAGAAGTTTATTGTTGGGTGTTGGAAGTTTGAAAATTTTTATATTTTTTTAACACCAAAAGAGTATAAATTCTTGGGGCAGTTCACACCATTAGCACAATCCTTCGTATTGACATCAAGCATATTACTAAGAGGGTTGGAATCTAGAATTACTATTCTAGTTGTTGAGTAACCCATATGGACCAAAAAATTATGATAATCTGAAGCCCGAAAATATAGACCAAATCTATCGTGTTCAGAAACTCTTACAAGTTTTTCTGCATTTTCTTGTCCCCCCACAATCGCGATTATTCCTTTATTTTTTCCCAAATCTTTTCCTAATCGTTCAATTTTAAAACCATAAGGAGTAAATCTAACACTTTTATCATCACTAAAAACAACACCTGCTTCTTCTGTGGGACCTAATTTTGATTTAAGTATTCTTTCATTCATGGAAACTATTGAATTTCTTAAATTAGGATTATCCTGGGCATACATCCCTTTTTCAGTATATAATATTCCAGTATTTCCAGAAATCCTGTGGTCTTTTAAGGTTCTCACAACATTTTGTGCGGTTGTATAATTTTGATTTTCCAAAGAAGCATAAATCAATGGAACTACTTCTGGTATTGTAGGCATTCTAAAGCCTTCACCATAATTAGCATTCCTCAAATCTACAAAGTTTTTAGGACCAACTCTTCGGGCATTAAAATTTAGACCAACATCTTCTAAGTTTATAGTTGTAATTGTTACTGTTTCTTTAAAACTTGATTTTTTGATTGTTTTTTCCATATCCCCCCAACAAAACCCCACTTTAAAAACATTTCTATGCTGTATTCATTATATAATTAATACTCACTATTAAACTTAATCACAATTATGCTTAAATACCTAAACGATTTTTGTTTTCAATGGTAAGATTTGCACACATGGCTGATGTTCATTTAGGAGGTTGGAAACAGCAACCAATGCAGGATTTGAATTTAGAATCTTTTAAAAAAGCAATAGAAGTTTGTATAAATTCAAGATTAGAATTTGTTTTGATTTCAGGAGACCTTTTTGATTCAGCTTATCCAGGAATAGAAATTTTAAAAGAAACTTTTTCAGAATTTAGAAAATTAAAAGAAGCAAAAATCCCCTGTTTTATTATTGCAGGTTCACACGATTATTCTGTTTCAGGAAAAACTTTTTTAGATGTGTTAGAACGAGCAGGATTTTGCAAAAATGTTGTGGATTTTGAGGAAAAGGAAAACGAAATTTTATTGAACCCAGAAATTTACCAAGGAGTTGCCATTTATGGATATTCTGGAAAAAAGTCTGGATTAGAAATTCCTGATTTAAGAAAAATAAAATTAAATCAAGCTCCAGGAATGTTTAAAATTTTCATGTTGCACACAACAATTGACAAAGCAAAAGGAACTTTACCAATTGATTCAATTGAAACACTAACCCTTCCACATGCAGATTATTATGCTCTTGGCCATTTGCATATTGACTTCCAATATGAAAACTTTGTTTACCCAGGACCAACATTTCCAAATAATTTCCAAGAATTGGAAGACCTAAAACACGGAAGTTTTTACATTGTAGATACAGAATCATCAACACCCCTTCAAAAAATAGAATTAAAAATTAAAGATGTTCTTGCATTTGAAATTGAAATTAAAAATGCTTTGAACGCAACAAGCCAAATAATTTACAAATTAAGTGAAAAAGATTTAGAAGATAAAATTGTTTTGTTAAGGTTAACAGGAGAATTACAAGAAGGAAAAAATTCAGATATAAAGTTCCAACAAATTGAGGATTTTGTAAAACAAAAAAAAGCATATTTTTTATTAAGAAATACGCATGATTTAAAATCAAAAGAGCTTGAATTAGAAATTGAAATTGAAAACACGGAAAATATTGAAGAAGAAACAATAAAGATTTACTCTGAAAAAAACCCTTCTGATTTTAATAAAATGATTCCCCAATTAATTAATTCATTTGCAATTGAAAAACAAGAAGGGGAAACCACAGAAGCATTCACAAATAAATTGCTTGAAGTTTCGAAAAAAATATTGGAGTTTTAATATGATACTAAAAAAAATAATATTAGAAAATATCAGAAGCTATAAATATCAAGAAGTAGAATTTCCAGTAGGTTCTACATTATTATCAGGGGATATTGGTTCTGGGAAAACCTCAATTTTATTAGGAATAGAGTTTGCTTTGTTTGGATTGCAACCAGGACAAAGAGGTTCTGCATTGTTAAGAAACGGAGAAAGCCAAGCAAAAGTGCAACTTGAATTTGAAGTTGGAGGGCAATCTGTTTTATTAGAACGAACTTTAAAAAAAGCAAAAACAGTTTCTCAAGATTATTGTGCAATAACTATTGATGGAGAAAAAAAAGAAATTTCAGTTACAGAATTAAAAAATAAAGTGTTAGAAATTTTGAGTTACCCTAAAGAATTTTCAAAAAAGCAGAACATTCTTTACAAATTTACTGTTTATACACCTCAAGAAGAAATGAAACAAATTATTCTTCAAGATGCAAACACTCGTTTAGACACTTTGCGTTATGTTTTTGGGATTGATAAATACAAAAAAGTAATAGAAAATATTTCAATAGTAACAATAAAACTAAGAGAAGAAAAAAGAATAAAACAAGCACTTACGGAAAATCTTGAACAGGACAAATTAGATTTGATAGAAAAAGAAAATGATTTAGAATCAAAATATTATAATTTAGATTCTGTTGAAAGAGAACTTTTTTCAAAAAAAGAAATTAGAAAAAAAATAGAAGAAGAGAAATTAGAAATTTCTAAAAAAATAGAAGAGAAAAATAGGCTTTTGCAAGAAGTGGAAAAAACAAAAATAATCATATCAAATAAAAATGATTTGAGTTTAGAGAATAAGAAAAAAATAATTTATCTTGAAAATCAAATAAAAGAATTAGAATATTTAAAAATTGATGGATCAAAAATTTTACAACTTGAAAGGGTAATAGATTCTGACAAAAAAGAAAAAGAAAAGTTTATTGGAGAGAAATTTGAAATAAGTTCAAAAATAAATTCTCTCAAAAACAAAAATGAAGAAAGCCAAAAGCTTGAACAAAAAATTTCTAATTTAGAAGTTTGCCCAACTTGTTTGCAAAATGTTGATGCACTTTATAGAACAAATGTTTTGAATCAGGCAAGGTCAGATATTGTGCTAAACAACAAAAAGTTAGAAATGTTGAAAAAAGAAAAACAGGAAATTGAAAGTTTTATTGAAAAAAAAGATGTTTGGATTTATTCAAAAGAAAAAGAACTTACAAATTTAAAAATTTCAAAAATAAAATATCAAGGTATTGAAGAAAAACAAAATCAATTAGAAGAAAGCAAAAAATTAAATTTAATGATTGAAAAAGATATAGAACTTTTGGAGAAACATAATCACGCCTTGAAAAATTCTGTTTTTGAATTATCAAGATTTGATAACGTTTTCAAGGAAAAACAGCAAAAACTTGAAGAAGCATTTAGTGAAGAAAGATTTGCCGATATAAAAGTTGCTGAATTAAAAAAAGAAATAGATTTTTTCTCTCAACAAATTGAAGGATTAAAAAGAAAAATAAAACAACTTAAAGAAATAAAAAAACAATCAGATTACCTTACAAAGTTAGAAGATTGGCTTTCTAAGAAATTTATTCCTGTTGTTTCTTTTATTGAAAAAAATGTTATGACAAAACTTAAATCAGAATTTTCCCAACTTTTTGCAGAATGGTTTTCAATGCTTGTTTCAGATTCTATTGAAGTTCGGCTCGACGATGATTTCACGCCAATAATTGAACAACAAGATTATGAAATTGATTATAATTATCTTTCTGGAGGAGAAAGAACAGCAGTTGCTTTAGCTTATCGGCTTTCTTTGAACCAAGTTATTAATTCTCTTTTGAG
>Ga0265595_1002816_pt1 | contig 11300 bp, 7 predicted proteins | sample saktaG_15_FD_190148 | JGI IMG/M metagenome (GOLD analysis project Ga0265595, IMG submission 190148) | Saline water microbial communities from Sakinaw Lake, British Columbia, Canada - sak_2013_06_06_50m | ecosystem: Environmental > Aquatic > Non-marine Saline and Alkaline > Saline ... | reverse complement strand
CTGGCGGTTGATTGTCTCGTTGGCGCGGAATATGTCCATGGGGCTCGATGCGTCGTAGACGCCGTTCTCCAGTTCCATGCGGATCTCGCTGCCGTAGTGGTGGACGATCTTGGCCACCAGCGTGGATGGCCTGACGTGGAAGCCGCGATACCGCGGCCCGGGAACCTCGATCTGGGCGACCTCCGCGTAGCGCCGCAGCATCTCCTGGCAGAGGTCGCGGGCGCGCACGAGGTATCGGCTGGCAAAGGTCAGCGCGTAACGCATCAGCACGTCCAGCAGGCGCTCGCCATCGACCATCGGGCCGAGGCTGTCGTCGTCCGAACTGCTCGTGGCCGGCATCACGTGGCGCTCGTAGTAGTGTACGAATCCCGTCGCGACCTCCAGCAGGTGAAAGATGACGCTGAGGTGCCCGCGAAGCGTGAGCAGGTCTGGGTTTCCGCGTTCCGTGTCGGTGTCGGCCACGAAGGTGTCGTACATCGACTGGAGGTTGTGGAACTGGTGCTGGAGTTGGCGGATCCGCTCTTCGCTTACGGAGCCGGGGATGCACTCGCGGTACTTGCGGGGATCCACGCGGGCAGGGGTGTGCAGCAGCTCGCTCTCGGCCGCTTGGTTGAGAAACGCCGTCGCCAGGTACGCGACGGTCTCGCCGGCGTCGACCGGCTTGTGGACGCGGTAATCGTGCGCGAGCCGGCCCGGCGGCAGCCGCTCCTCGAAATGCTCCGCCGGTGATTGCTCGGGTATCGTCAGGCCCAGCCGGCGGGCGTGGTGCAGGAAGCGGTCGGAGATCCGCAGCAGCGCCTCGCCCGTGAAGAGGATCGCCTCGTCCGTCGAGGCCGCGAAGTCGCCCTCGACGTTCAGGAGCCTGTAGGCGGGTATCGAGTGCTGAACGTGCAGCAGCACGTAGTTGGCGTCGGCGAAGAGCTTGGTGGCCGCCACCGTCGAGCGGAGCAGGCGCCAGCGCTTGTTGTTGCGCGCGCCGCAGGCGTCCAGCAGTTCCTCCAGTTCGGTGGCCTGGTGGAGTATCTCGCCCAGCAGCGGACGAGTGAAGCATGTCCGCTCCCATTGCCTGCCGACGAGATACCGTGCCATGCTGAGGGCTTGGCTGGCGCGCCGGCCCAGCAGCACCCGAAAGTCGTCATCCGAGATGATCGGCACGGGTGGCTTCTTGCTTCTTGCTTCTTTCGGGCGGTCTGACTTCATCACCAGTTTCCGTTGTCCCAGGCCGAGAGGCAAGGCCCGATACCGGCAATCATACTTGGCCCACGAGGCAAGTGCGGAGATTTTCCATGCACTTCCATTATCGACCGGCGCGCCGGCGGACATTAGCTCCCCGGTCGCGGCGCAGGCGGGGAGCAAGGGTGCATCCGGGGGATAACGCCTAACGGCGTCACTACGAACGCTCCGCGTGCGCTTGGATCGCGCCGTGATTCGAAAGCGGCCTTGGCGTTCGTAGTGTGCTCGTCAGAGCATATGCTTCTTCCGTCGGTCAAGCCCGCGCTTGCATTGTGCGCCCGTCGGGGATTCTAATGGTTGTCGGGACGAAACGTTATGCGGACATGAGGACTTCCAGCGTGGCGTATGCCGGCTCCATCCAGTTGGCTCTTATCATTACGTTCAGCCGGCCCGCGCTGCTGCTGTCGCTGGCGGCTATTGCTGTGCCGGTGCTGATCTCGCGATGGGCCACAAGGCGGGGGCATCGCGCAGGGCCGCTGGGAGTGGCGCTCCAGTGCGCGGCCGTGGCGTTTGCGGCGCTGGCCCTTGCCGGACCGGCCGCCCCCGTCGGGCCGGGTGGGCGAAAGCCCGTGCTGATCCTCCAGGATGTCTCATCCAGTTGCCGCGTGCAGCGAGACCGCGCCATTGAACTGCCCCCGGACGTGCCGGTCGAGCGGCTGGCATTTGCATCGAGCGTGGCTGCCACCGCCGCCGACCTGGACCCCAATCGGACGGACCTGTCGCCGGCACTGCGGCTGGCGGCGGCGCGGGCCGGCGACCTGGCCGGCGTGGTCATCCACACCGACGGGCGGTTCACCGACCACTGGCCCCCAGCCGCTGAGGCCCTGGCCCAGGCCCACCTGCCGGTGGCCATCGTGCCGATGGACAGCCCGCCCGGCGACGCGCGGATAGCCGAGTTCGACGCCCGCCGCCGGCCCGACGGCACGGTTGGGCTTCGCGTAACCGTCCGATCCAACGCGCTTTACCGCCGAATGCTTGTGGTCCGGCGAAGCCACCCTTCATCCAGCCCAGCCGGAACGCTTCTGGACCGCACGCTCGACCTGCTTGCCGACCAACCCCTGACGATTACCATCACCGACACCCCGCCTGCCGGCTCCGCCGCGGCATACAGGGCCGAGCTCACGCGAATCCCTGGGGATCCGAGGCCGGCGGACATCTTCCCCGAAAACGATTCCGCCGAGGCTGCGACGCTGCCCATCAAGAGGACCGTGGCGGTGATCGGGCTCACCTCTGCCCAAGGCCAGCAGCCGGACGGCGGGATCCTGGGTGGCCTGCAAGGCATGGACGTCAGGCCGGTCCAGGCCGACCAGGTCGGCGCCGATGTGAACTGGTGGATGGATTTCTCGGCCGTGATCTTGGCCGACGCCAACGGCCAGTTACTCGCCCGGCCCGCCCGGGCGGCCCTGGCCCAGTACGTCCGCTCCGGCGGGGGGTTGGTGCTGCTGGGCGCCGGGCCTCACGGCTCCCCGGCCGACCGTGACGACCCGCTGAACCTCGCCGCTGCCCTCGTGGCTAACCCATATGAGCGTAAGCCGTTGCGCCTCATAGTGATCCTAGACGCCTCCGGCTCGATGGCCGAGGCGTCCGGATTGGCCGGGCGAGTGAAGTTCGCTCAGGCGGTCGAGGCCGTCGCGAGCCTCCGCCAGCACCTTACCGCAGTTGACAGCCTGTCGGTGATAACGTTCTCGGACGATGCAAACCAAGTCTACGACAGTGGTTCCGGTCCGCCGGACTTCGGAGCCCTCGGCGAGGCTCTCTCGAAGGTCCGCCCCGGCGGCTCGACGGATGTAGGCAAACCGCTGAATCTGGCCGCCTCGCAAGCGGTTCCAGCCGGCCGCGACGCTCTAGTGCTGGTTGTAAGTGATTTGCGCACAAAGCCTTTCGACCCGCAAGCCATGGCTGAGGCGTTTAGCCGCCGCGGGCTTTCGCTGGCGGTGGTGGCCATTTCCAACGCGGGCGAGACAGCCCCGGCCGAGGCCCCGCCCCTGGAGGCCCTGGCCAGGATACTGAAGGGCTCGTTGGTGGCTGGGAACGATAACCTCGCGGGCCTTGCCAAGGTCTTCGCCGGCCTGTTGCGCCGCACTCGCGGCGATGCCCTGCGCCGCGGGCGGTTCCCCGCCGCCGTCGTCCGCCCGCTGCTTGGCCTGGCCGTGGGTCCGCTACCGGAGGTTCAGGCTTATCTGCTGGCAGCCCCGCAAGGCGACGCGGAGGTGGTCGCACAGGTGGCAGGCGAGCAAGACCCGCTCCTTGCCGTGCGGCAAGTGGGGCTGGGGCGCAGCGTTACGCTTGTGATGCCCGCCGGCGCCGGGCTGAATCCCGCCTGGGAGCAATCGGGCGAGTTGGCCCGAGTCGTCGGCGGGGCGGTGCGATGGTCGCTTAGGCCGGCCCTGGACGGGCGCTTCGATGGCTTGGCCAGGCACCAGAATGGGCGAATCCGTGTGATAATCGAGGCCCGCGACGCCAACGGCCCCATTAACGGCTTTGACTTGTCCGGGCGGATCGTGCCGGTTGCCGCGGCGTCCGGCGAGGCCGGGACCAGCTTCCCGCTCGTCCAGACCGCTCCGGGGCGTTACGAGGGCGACGCCGGCGAGCCCGGCGCGCCGGCAGGTGTGGAGGTCCTGGCCGGCGACGGTTCGACGATCTCACCGCCGGGCGGGCGGGTTGTCTGGCAGGATGTCCTGGCGGCTGGGGCGCCGGCGGAGTTGGCCCAGGTGGGTTCCGACGCATTTAACCTCGGCCGGCTTGCGGAACTGACCGGCGGGCGGGTAGTCAACGGTATTGACCTGGGCGCCTTCGGCCAGCGCCTTGCCGCCTCGCGGCGCAAAGAGCTCTGGCCGGTGCTGCTGGCTATTGCGGTGGCGCTCATGCTGGCTGAGTGGGGGGCCGCCAGAGTCCGACGACGGACATAGCGGAGCGATTCAGAATTGGGGAGCATCATGCCGACTGATAAATCCGAAATTCGAATCTCGAAATCCGAAACAAATTCAAAGTTCAAAATCCAAAACAAACAAGAACCCCCAACGGACGCTCATGTTTTTCACGAGTAGAGTGCCGGGTATTGGCGTTTGGTGCATTTGAAATTGGCGATTTGGATTTGTTTCGGGTTTCGAGATTCGAATTTCGTGCTTTGCCAACCCACGATAATGTGCAAACAGATTGTCTCACTACATGGCGGTTGCGGGTGCCCTCGTGCCGCCCCCATTGAGACATCGCCGGGGTCCGCCATCTGTCTTGCCGTCATCGCCACTGTGTCCGCTCGTCGGGCGGATGGATGATGGTTGTCTTTCTCTTTTCGGCCTTGCCGCCCGGAAAGAGCAGCAAGGCTGCCACCAGGCCGATCACGGCCAGCAGCAGCAGGCCGCGTTTTGCCGGCGGATCGGCGACGCGATGAGCGGCGTCCATGAGAAAGCCGACCGGCGGCTGGGGCGCCGGCGCCGTGGGCGCCACCACCATGACCGGCGACGGCTGCCGCGGGCCTCCGTCGGTCAGGACCACCACCTCGTCCTGGGGCCAGTAGCCCAACTCGTTCATCGCCAGCCGTTTGGTCAGCACGGCGTCGTGCGGCAATTCGGCAATGTACCGCTCGTTGCCTTCGATGAGCGAGCGCAGCTTCGCCATCGTCGCCTGCTGGCGAGCCAACTGGTACTTGGCCTGCTGTAGCCGTGCGTACTCCGGCAGCAGCAGAACCGCGGCGAACACAGCCGTGGCCGTCCCTGCCAGCAGGCAGAACGTCACGAACTGCATGAACGCCGAAACGAGGCTTCCAAACCCGCCGGGCGGGTTCCCGTCATCCCTTGTTCCATGTTGAGGCACCATAGACCGCCTTGTCTCCGAGGGCCTCCTCGATTCTCAGGAGTTGGTTGTACTTGCAGACGCGATCCGTTCGGCTGGCCGAGCCGGTCTTTATCTGCCCGGTGTTCTTGGCGACGACCAGGTCGGCGATTGTCGTGTCCTCGGTCTCGCCGGAGCGATGGCTGATCACGGCGGCCCAGCCGTTGCTCATGGCCAGGTCGATCGCGGCGTAGGTCTCGGTCAGCGTGCCGATCTGGTTGACCTTGATGAGGACGCTGTTGGCGCAGCCTTCGTCGATCCCTCGTTGGAGGAACTTGACGTTGGTGACGAACAGGTCATCGCCGATGAGTTCGATATTCTCGCCAAGTCTGGCGGTAAGCTTTTTCCATCCCGCCCAGTCGTCCTCGGCCAGGCCATCCTCAATGACGCGGATGGGGTACTTTCCGCACCAGCTTGCCCAGATGTCGATCATCTCGTCGCTGGTGGCGATGCGATCCGGGTTGGACTTGAAGAAGCAGTAGCCTTCCTTGCCTCGCTTGTGGGCCTCGTTCACCATCTCGCTGGTGGCTGGGTCCAGGGCGATCCAGACGTCCACGCCGGGCTTGTATCCTGCCGCCTCGATGGCCTGGAGGATAAGCTCGGGGGCCTCCTCGTTGCTCTTGAGGCACGGTGCGTAGCCGCCCTCGTCGCCCACGGAGGTGTTGTAGCCCTTGCTCTTGAGTACTGTTTTGAGGGCGTGGAATACCTCGGCGCCCATGCGCAGGCCCTCGGAGAAGCTGCTTGCACCCCACGGCTGGACCATGAACTCCTGGAAGTCGATCGTGCCATCAGCGTGCTTTCCGCCGTTGAGGATGTTCATCATCGGCACCGGCAGAGTGACGGCATGGTCGCCCCCGATGTACTCGTAGAGCGGCTTGCCGCTGGCGATCGACGCCGCCCTCGCTGCCGCCATTGACACGCCGAGGATCGCGTTTGCGCCGAAGTTCGACTTCGTCGGCGTGCCGTCCGCGGCGATCATCTTGTTGTCGATGGCCGCCTGATCGCGGGCGTCCATGCCTTTGACGACCTTCGCCAGTTCGTTGTTGACGTGCCCGACAGCCTTGAGCACGCCCTTGCCCAGGTAGACGGCCTTGTCGCCGTCGCGAAGCTCGCAGGCCTCGTTCTCGCCCGTGCTGGCGCCGCTCGGAACGGCCGCTCGCCCGAAAATGTCGCCCTCGAGCAACACGTCCACCTCCACGGTGGGGTTGCCGCGCGAGTCCAGAATCTGCCGGCCGCGGATGGATTGAATCTTTGTGGACATCTTTTGTTGTTCCTTTACTCTCTATCGGTCCTACTTGAAAAAAGGCTGAAGCCTTTCGCACCTGAACGAGTCCGTATATTACTGATCTGGCCGGCACATGCAAGCTCGCCAGGGACCAGGTCATTCCATTTTTCCTTCGGGCCGGTCCTGTTGGTGGAGTTCTCAGCCCCGTTCACGGGGATTATTGCTTCCGAAGGCGACGGGGCGATGCCGGCGCAGAATCTACGATGCGTGCCATTACAGGCGGTTGGTTGTATAATGCTGCTGGCCCGTGGCGGCTCGGCCGCGCCGACGGGCGGCGGATTGACCAAGAGCGTACGTTCCAAGGGACCGGCGGCTTCATGCGAGCGGTCCGTGACGGGAAAGGATGAACCATGCTGGCTGCCATCTCGGTTTCGACGCAACCATTCACCAACTGGGCTTGGGACAAGTACATCATCCTGGCGGTGCCTTTTGGCCTGATCGTCCTGGCGGCGCTGGTGTTCCTGCTGCTTCGCCACACGCTTCGGACTCGCTACCGCGTGGGCAGGCAACTCGAACTCGACCAGGACATTAACGAATGGCTCATCTGCTTCGACTGGAGCCGCAAGGTGCTCTACCTGCCGGCTATCGGCATGTCGTTTCTCGGGGTGCTGGCGATGCTCATGATCGAGTGGCACGCCGTTCCCGAGAACGTCATCCCGGTCCTCCGGCAGGTTATTGGCGGCCTGTGGCTGCTGGCGTTCCTGATCTCGTTCCTTGTCGACGAATACGAGATGTCCGTTAAGATCCTGGCGATCATCGTGCTGCTGGTGCTGCTCCTGGTGCTCTGGCTGCACCTGCTGGGCTGGCTTACGGCGTTCCTGCGGCTGCTGGGGCGCGTGTCGGTGTCGATGAGCTGGCAGGGGTTCCTGTTCATCGGCCTGCTGTTCTTTATGGGCATCGTGGCCTCGTGGATCAAGGGCCTGTTCTACTACGTCGCCATCACGCCGAACTACATGAACGTCCAGGTGGGCCTGACCGAGACCGGCGAGCAGATATCGCGCGAGGACTACAGCACGCGGGTGGACACGGGCGACTTTCTGGAGCGAATCATGGGCTTCGGGCGGATCGTCATTACGTTCCGCGACAACCGCCGCCTGCCGCTGAGCCTGCTGGTCGGGCGGATCGGCAAGAAAGCCGCGACGCTGGAATCCATCCGAGGCAAACTGGCGGTCGACGCCTACCAGTCGCCGCGTAAGAGCGGCGATGCATAATTGGCAGACATTCCGCCGTCCCCAAAGCACGAAATCCGAATTTCGTGCTTCGAGATTCGGATTTGTCGTGTCGTCAGTTCGACATGTAATACGGCAGGTCGGTAAGCTTGAGGTCTTTCCACAGGCCCAGGTGCGCCTGGCGGGCTTTGGCCTGGAGGTCCTGGAACCTGGTCATATGCGGGTGGGCGAATCGCGGGTCGGCGTAGCCGTAGCCCTGGCGGATGAGCTCGCTGTTGAGCATCGTCCCGTCGCTTAGCAGCACGTATGCCAGCAGGCGATGGTACTTGCCTCGCGTTTTGCCGCGCACCAGTTGCAGACGCACGGTCTTGCCTTCGCACGCCCTCGTCGTAAAGGCGGACGCCTCGAGCCCGAAGTGCTGGATGGGCTTATGTGGGGCCTTGGTTTCCGGCGTGTCCACGCCCCATAGCCTTATCCGCGTGGCGGGTTTGCCCCCGTCGGGCTCGTCTACATCCAGGGTGTCGCCATCGACCACGTGTACGACGCGGAAAGACTTGTCGTTGTAGCGGACGTAGTCCTCCCCGACGGGCTTTGGCGCCAGCCCGAACAGGCCGACCCTGTCGCCGGCGTACACCGCCAGCAGCAACATCGCGGCCGCGAGAACCCAGCCCGCGCGGCGCGCGGCGTACCGTTGGCGGCGCTGCGCGCCGGTGAGCTTGGGCGGTAGTATCCTGCGGCGAGTCACTTCCCTGTTTTCTTCGCCTTGCCTGCGCGCTTTGCGGCGCGTTTCGTGGGGGCGGGCTTGTTGGGTGCGGAGCCTAGGTCGAAGGCGTCATGCACCAGTTGAAGGGCCCGCGGGCCCTGGCCGCGGTCGATCAGGACGGAGATCTTGATCTCGCTGGTGGTGATGTTCTGGATGTTGATTTTCCCGGCCGCAAGGGCGGCGAACATTCTCTCGGCCACGCCGGTGTGAATACGCATCCCCATTCCCACGGCGGAGACTTTGGCGAGGTGGTCCTCGATAGTCGCCTCGCAGCCGAGCTCCCGGCAGAGATAGTCGACGACCCTCTTGACCTCCGGCAGCTCGGCCGTGTCTACCGTGAAGGCCACGGTCGCGGTCTTGTTGTCAGCGATGGTCTGGATGATGTCGTCGACGACGATGTTGTGCGTCGCGATGATCTGGAAGATGGTCGCCGCCAGGCCCGGATGGTCCGGCACGTTTCTCAGTGTGATTCGCGCGAGCTTGTCCTTCAGGGCCACGCCGCTGACCACGATTCGTTCCATGGATTCGGTTTCAGCCACGATCATCGTACCTTTCTTCTTGTTCTGACTGTTGCGCACGTGGATAGGCACGTTGTACTTCTTGGCGAACTCCACCGCGCGGTTGTGCAGCACGTTGGCGCCGAGGCTGGCAAGCTCCAGCATCTCGTCGTAACTGATGACGTCGATCTTCCGGGCGTTGGGCACGATCCTCGGGTCGGCCGTGAAAATGCCGTCGACGTCCGTGTAGTTTTCGCACATCCTGGCGCCCAGCGCGGCGGCGATTGCCACGAGCGTGACGTTGCTTCCGCCCCTGCCCAGGGTGGTTATCGCGCCGTCTTCCGTCACGCCCTGGAAGCCCGCGACGATGCCGATTTTTCCGGCGTCAAGCGCGGCCCTTAGCCGCTGGACGTCGATGGACTTGATCTTGGCCTTGGTGTGAACGTCGTCGGTGATGATGCCGATTTGCCCGGCCGTGAAACTTATCGCCGGGGCGCCCATGGCCTCCATCGCCATCGCCATCAGCGAGATTGTCACCTGCTCGCCAGTGGCCAGCAACTGGTCCATCTCCCGCTTGGGCGGGTTGTCGGTTATCTGGGCCGCCAGGGAGCCCAGATCGTCGGTGGCATGCCCCATGGCCGAGACGACCATGACGACCTGGTGGCCCGCGTTGCGCGCGTCGATAGCTCGCCGTGCCGCGGCGCGGATGCGGTCGGCGTCCGCCACGCTCGTGCCGCCGAACTTCATGACGACTATGCTCATTTTCACCTGCCCGTTTGAGGTTCCCTTTCCGCTGGCGAGCCCGCGGCCTGGGCCGAACCCCCCGGAATGTAACGCGTTTTGGGCGGAAGTCCAGAGGGAACTGATCCGTCAGCGGACGGTAAGAAAGTACTCCATCAGTTCGCAGCCGCGGTCGATATGCAGATCGCCGGCGGCGGCGTCCTGCTCGGTGAACCGCCCGTGCATGACCGACTCGATCCTCTTGCCGGCGATGGCGAACGGCACCGGCTCGGCCGTGTGGGTGCGAATGGTGCATGGCGTTGGATGGTCCGGCAGCACGAGGATCCGCCAGTCGTCGCCCTCGGCCTTGAGCCGTTCCAGCAGCGGGCCGACGATGTGCCTGTCGATCTGCTCGATGGCGGCGACCTTGCCCTTGCAGTCGGCGTTGTGCCCGGCCTCGTCCGGGGCCTCGACGTGTACGCAGATCAGGTCGCAGCCGTCAAGGGCGGCGACGGCGGCGGCGCCCTTGCCGGCGTAGTTGGTGTCCAGGTAGCCGGTGGCGCCGGCGACCTCGATGCACTGCCAGCCAATAAGCCCCGCCAGGCCGCGAAGCAGGTCCACGGCGGTTATCATCCTGCCGGTCTTGCCGTAGCGGGACTCAAACGACGGCAGCGTGGGCATCTTGCCCTCGCCCCACAGCCAGATGTCGGTGGCGAGGTTGTCGCCGAGGTCCCGGCGGGTGGCGTTTATTTCGCTGTCAGCCAGGACTTTCCTGGCCGCGGCTGTGATGTCCCGGAGCAACCGGCTGCCGGTTCCTGTCGGCAGGGAGTCGGCGGCGGGCTTGGAGAGGATGTCGTGCGGGGCGGTGGTGGCGACCTTGAAGTCGCCCTTGACGACCATCAGGTGCCTGTAGCTCACGCCCGGGTAGAACCGCACGCACGGCGGGGCGACGGCGGCGTTCAACTGCTCGATCAGTGCCCTGGCCTCCTCGGTCGAGATGTGGCCGGCGGAGTTGTCCTCCATTATCCCGTCGATGATCGTCACGAAGTTGCAGCGGAATATCCACTCGTCGTCGGCGACCTGGAGCTTCTGGGCGGCTGCCTCGATCGGCGCCCTGCCGGTGTAGTACACCGTCGGGTCGTAACCGAGCAGTGACATGGTGGCCACGTCCGAGCCTGCCGGCATGTTGGCAGGCACGTTGCAGACCGTGCCGACTCGCCCGTTGGTGGCGATCCACGCGATGTTGGGAATTTTCGCGGCCTCCAGCGGGGTCCTGCCGCCCAACTCCTCAAGCGGGACGTCGGCGGCGCCGTCGGGGATGATAAGTGCGTATTTCATCGCTTCGCTCAAATGTCCTCTGGGTATTCGTCCACGATAGGGATGCACACGCTTGGCGCCTCGACGGCCTCGAGGGCGTTGACCTCCGCCAGCGCCCTGGCCACATCGGCGTACTTCGCCTCGTGCGTGGCGATGATCACCGGCACGAGGTTGGCCTTAATGCCGGCCGGGGGCTCGTGCTGAAGCACCGAAAGCAGGCTTATGCCATGATTGGCCAGGATCGTGGCGATCCTTGCCAGCACGCCCGGGTGGTCGTCGCACATCACGCGGATGTAATACTGGCTTCGCGCCTCGGTAATGGGCAGTTGGACGGCCGGGGAACTGCGGTCCGGCCAGAGCCGCAGCTTGGCGAATTCGATCTGTGCCGTTCCCATCGCCACGCTCATGAGGTCCGCCACGACGGCCGAGGCGGTCGGCATCCCCCCTGCCCCGTGCCCGTAGTACATGGTGTGCCCCGTAGTGTG
>Ga0265595_1002815_pt1 | contig 11301 bp, 15 predicted proteins | sample saktaG_15_FD_190148 | JGI IMG/M metagenome (GOLD analysis project Ga0265595, IMG submission 190148) | Saline water microbial communities from Sakinaw Lake, British Columbia, Canada - sak_2013_06_06_50m | ecosystem: Environmental > Aquatic > Non-marine Saline and Alkaline > Saline ... | reverse complement strand
CGATACTGTTGTTGTACCTACATCGCCATGTTAGCCGTCGCACTGGCGGCAGCGCGCTGCGGCCGTCCCGATTTGATCCGCTCGCGTTCCAAAGTTCTCGCGTGGGCATAATTACGAAAGGCTCTCAAAACGTTGTACATGACCTCGCTCGCTTTGCTGAGCGTGGTATCCATAACCATTTCCAACTCAACTTGCCAATCGAGTGAAACGCCGTATTCTCGCAGCTTCCCCTCGGCCTTGAGCCTCTCCAATTCATCGTACTGGTCCGCAATCCTGCCGTCCATGAGCTCGCGCGGCGGGTTGTGTATGAGGAGAATGTCGACGTAATCAGTCTGCAGGCGCCGCAGACTGGCTTCGAGCGATGGACGGATGGCGCTTGTCCCGAAGTCCGTGACCCCCTCTGCGCTGTGTCCGAACTTGGAGCAGATGATGACGTCCTGCCGGACGGATTTCAGTGCTTGCCCGAGCAGCTCTTCGCTCTTCCCGTGATTGTAGGCGGGTGCGGTGTCGAAGAAGTTGCATCCGTCATCGAGGGATCGGCGGACGATGCGCAGCGCTTCATCCGTATCGCTGATGCCCCAATCCGGGTTGGCGAGCTGCCAACTGCCAAGGCCTATTTCACTGACGTTCATGCCAGTGTCTCCAAATGGACGTAGTTTCATGATAAAGTCTCCTTCGGCGAACAGCCGTGTCAGTTTGGGATTATCAGTACTTGGCCCATACGCACGGATTAGACCCTCGTTGTGCAGTTGCTCTAGTGTATTGAGGATCGCCTCCACTTCCTCTGGCGATGCGCCGCAATGCAGTTGGTAGATGTCGATATAGTCGGTACCTAACCTGCGCAGCGAGGTCTCGCAACACTTCGACGGTGTTGAGGAAGGAGATGCCCAGACCGAGCGCCGTCCGTATGGCGCGAATCGCCTCGTCGTCGTCCACGTGGCCCCAGCCGTCGGCTTTGCCGTCAAGCCAAAACGGCTCGCTGATGGCCCAACCTCCCAGACCCATTGTACTTACTTTGATAGCGGATCTTGCTAGTTCTCTTTCGAACGCCGTACTCATAGATTTGCCTCCTTTTCGGTGCAGTACTCCTGTGCCAGGTTTTGAATGTGATCTATCATGTCATAGTAGTCGAAGCGGATATTGCGGTGAGAGTTCCTCGACTAACCTTACATCCTCCAAAAGCTGTTCGCGACGGCTGATGCCGATGGTGATGGCGTGGACGACGCCGAGCTGGAAGACGTACTGGATGGCGGCGCGGGCCTTCCCCACGAGCTGTCCGCAGCCCAGGACCTTCATGCCGTAGACCGCCTTTCCAGATGTATACGGTCTCTCGATAACGGGCACCATCCTGGAAGGGGGCGCATCCATGTTCACGCCCGCCATGTTGATGCGCGCCAGCACGACCTCCACCCAATCCGTTTCCGCCGCCGTACGCAATGCACCCAGGCCATGACAAGAAACGCCTACCGCCCGCACCCTTCCCTGTTCCTTGGCCTGTGAGAGGGCCTCCATTGCGCCGGTGTAACGCTGCGGCCAGTCGGCCTGCGTCACAAAGTGCAGCAGGACGATGTCGAGCACGTCAGTGCCCAACTCCTTCAGAAAGCGCTCGACGTCCCGCGTGACCTGCTCGGCGCTCTGCGACGTGGTCTTGGTGGCGATCACCACTTCCTGGCGAGGGATTTCCTGCAACGCTCTCGCCACGTGGGGATGCGAGCCGTACTCGTCCGCGGCATCCCAAAAGTTGACGCCGTGGTCATACGCCAGCCGTAACAGACTCGCCAGCCCATCCACCCCTAGATCGGTCTGGTCTGAGCGGCCTGCCCAGCCGTGTGTGCCTGTTCCAAAGGCCAGGCGTGAAACCCTCAAACCCGTTTTTCCAAAATCAACTTTCCTCACTACACTCCTTTCCCGATGGCTTTCTGTCCGGCGCGGCGGGCCGTGGCCAGCACGTCGGTGCGGTTGTTGACCCCGCTGGGAGCAAGCACCGTGGCCACGTGTTTCATGCCCAGGTATGGAATGATGTCGGTCAACATTCCTACCGTGTGGCGGGCGTACCATTCGCCCCCTCCCAGCGGTATGACCAGAACCACGCGCCGACCGGCGAACATCTCCCGCTGCACGCCATACCACCGATCCAGAAACGCCTTGAATTGGGCGGTCGGCCCCCACCAGTAAATCGGCGTGCCCAGCACCCACACCTGGCTGTGCGCCATCTGCTCCAGCAATGTCGGCATATCATCCCGTTGCACACACACGCCCGTCTTCCTGCAGCCATTGCACGCCTGGCAGGGTGAGATATCCAGCTCGTTCAGGATGACCTTCTCCGTCAGGGCACCGGCGGCTTGCGCACCGGCTAGGACCTCGTCCACCAGGGTCTCGGTGTTCCCGCCACGACGCGGGCTGCCGACGATGCCCAATACTTGCTTGGTTGACATTGCTTTCTTCCCTCCTAAACTATCTTTGGAGCACTTTTCTCGAGTCAGATCAGCACAACTGGACACCTGCGGGTCAGTGGCGAGACGCACGGGGAGATGCCCCCTAAGGGTATCCAACCTCAGGGGGCACTTCAGCAAGTGGAGTTGCCTCAAATCGTGGGGAAATGGCCGGCGGTGAGTTGGGGTGATGTTAGGCTACGAGGGTTACGTCAGGCTACGGCGTACGCGTCTTCCACAACATGAGACGCTACCAACTATTACCGTGCTTCCGAGTAATACCCAATCTTGTGTTCAATCACAGCCAGGTTGGCTTCAAGCTCCTGAATTCGCTTCTTCACCTCACGCCGATGCTCCTCGAGCAGCGCCAGTCGTTCAGCAAGGGTGTCGCCGTCCTGCCGCTGCAGATCCGCATACTGCTTCATCATTAGCAATCGGCATACCGGTGGCCCGCAGCTTGTTCAGGAAACCGATCCAACCGACGTCATCTTCCGTGTACCGACGGTGTCCATTGGGCGCGCGATCTACCGGCGAGATCAGGCCAACACGTTCGTAGTAGCGCAATGTATGCGCGCTGAGGCCCGTCTCCCGTGCAGCCTGCTGTATGGTCATTCCGTTTTCAATCTCAGTGTTCATAGCAGTATTATTATACCACTTAGAGTGCGCTCTAAGTCAAGTGTTTGGGGCTTAATTTTGGGCGATGGCGCGAAATTTTAAGGTTTCGGGCCGTAGGGGGGCAGGACGCAACTGTGCATCCCTCACCCTCCCCAGGTCAGGCCGTGCTTCTCGGCCAGCGTCCGCGCCCTGGCCATCAGCGCCTCGTGATAGGACTTGCGGTTGGCGGCGATGTGGCGGTATCCTTCCACGAGGTCGGGGTAATGCCTCTCCAGCACCTTTCTGACCCTGCCCCCAATCGCGCCGCTGAGCTTCATGCTGTCCACGATGATAGAGGAGACACCTGCCCTGGCGAGCTCTCCAAAGAGGGCATCCATCTGCTCTTCGCCGTCGGAGAGAAAGGGCAGAAGCGGCCCGCAGAAGGCCTAGGTCTGTATACCCGCCTCCGCCAACTCGGCCAGGGCCGCCAGGCGAGCAGGAATGGATGAGGCGCGGGGCTCGAGAACCTGCCGCGCGTCCTCGCCCAGGGTGGTGATCGTGAAGCCCACCTCCACATCGTGAAGACGGCGGAGGAGGTCGAGGTCGCGCAGAACCAGATCGGATTTGGTGAGGATGGAGATGGGGAAATCGTGGGCCGTGAGCACCTCCAGGCAGGCGCGAGTGATCTGGTATTTCCTCTCCAGAGGCTGGTAGGGATCGGTCACTGTGCCAGAGACGATGTTGCCTGGCTTGGCCCGCCGCATCTGTTTGGCCAGCACCATCGCCGCATTGACCTTGGCGTCCACGAACGTGCCCCATTCCTCGTTGTGGCCAGTGAAGCGCTTCATGAAGATGGCGTAGCAGTAGACGCAGCCGTGCTGGCAGCCCACGTAGGGGTTGACGGCGTAGTCAACCCCCTCAATGCCCGATTTGGTGAGGATGGATTTACACTCGATTTCCTTGACAATCACGTCAGTGTCCCTCGATGAAATCGGCCACTGCCTAAGCCACTTCTTTCTCCCGCCCTATGAGAAAATGGTCGGTTCCCTGTAGAATGCGCACTTCCTTTGGCGCAGGCAGGTCCTCTACGAAGCGGTGTAGGTTATCGGGCGGACATATCGAGTCGCCCTCGCCGGCGATGAAGAGCTTGGCCCTGGTGTAGTTGCTGAAGAGGCTCCCTTCTGGGCGCCACATGGGAAGCCCAATGGCGACCACGCCGCAGATGTGGGGATCATGCTCGGCGTGGTGTAGTCCCACCCAGGCCCCGAAAGAATAGCCAACCAGGTAGACCCTTGCCACATTCACGCCCCCTGCTTGGAGTAGGAAATCCACCGCCCCGGCTACGTCATTTAGCTCCCCCACTCCCTCGCCAAACTCGCCTTCGCTTTGCCCAACGCCGCGAAAGTTGAAGCGGAGGGCCACGATGCCGCGATCCGCCAGGGTTCGAGCGATGCTCACCACCAGGGAAGCGTCCATGCTGCCGCCGTAGAGCGAATGGGGATGGCAAATTATCGCCGACGGAAGATTCCTCCCGTCGGGATGGTGAAGGACGCCCTCCAAGCGGATGGCTTGCTCCCCTCTGCTGGGGAAGAAGAGATGGGTTTCCTTGATTGTCATAGCTGGCAAAGAGAGCCTCCCGCAGGTTGCAAAGCCTGCGGGAGACTGCGCCATCTCAGAGACTCTGCCTGATTCCGTCCAGCCTGGCCCTGGCATCCGGCACGAAGCCGAAGAAACGCTCGATCTTCTCGCAGCCGTAATCGTCGCAGGAGGCGCAGTTGACCACAGCGCGCTCCATGCCGCAGACACGGATGTCGCAGTCATACCAGTGGCCGCAATGCCGTCCGTCTTCGGCCACGCAACCGTCGCAGATGACGGACTCGACGGTGATGTCGGGCGCGTTGTACTCCTCCCGCCAGTGCGCGGCCACCTGCTCCAGCGCGGCACGGTCGTCCGCCTGGGTAGCGATGTAGGCCGGGCAGTCGCTGCACACCAGTCCACAGTAAGCGATGATCTTGTCCATTTGCATTTTCTCCTTTTTTAGCTATTCTCACGCCGACCTGGCGGCGTGGATACCGTCCAGGGTGGCACGGGCGTGGGGTGCCATGCCGAAGAAGTCCTCCAGCTTTTCGCACCCGCCTTGACGGGCGTAGTCAACGCAGTGGGCGCAGTTGACGACACCCCGCCTCCTGCCACAGGCACGCACCTGGCACTCGAAGCAGTAGCCGCACAATCGCTCGCTGTCCGACAGGCAACCGTCGCACATGGCGGATTCGACGCTGAGGTCAGGATTGTTGAACTGTTCCCGTGCTCGTGCGACCATTTGCTCCAGCGCAGCCAGGTCATTGGCCTGGGTTGCGACGTAGGCTTCGCAGTCGGTGCATACCAAACCACAATAGGCGATCATTTTGTCCATCAGATTCCCTCCTCATTATGGAATAGCAAGGCATGTCCGGTGAAGGCGACCGCATGCGCCGGCCCGCGGCCTGTCAATTGCCGGTTGCCTCTTTCATCCTCATTGAGAACGCGCAGGGCTTTGAGGGTGATCCACTTATTGGCACGGTTCTTCTTGCCGGCGTCAATCAGTCTCATGCCCGCCCGTCGTGCCCAGTGGCCCTGCTCATCCTGCTGGGCCAAGATCAAGTCTACCCACATCCCAAACTGTTTATCAACTCCGTGTTCCAGCCTGGCCAGCACGTCGGCAATGTCCAACAGATCGCTCTGACATTGATATGGCCAGCCAAAGCTCAACCACCGCTTGTCTCGCCCGCCGAAGTCCCAGGCGCGGGCCAGCAGAGATTCGGACAATCGGGCAGCCAGCTTACGTTGTTCCGCAGTGCGGTGGCCGGGTGGTAGTGTGGCCACGGCGTCTAGCACTTTGACGAATCCCCACTGGCACGGCCCTCTGTCGTTGCTGTTGCGACAGCTAAGCCCATTGCCCTCTCCCTGCACCATGCGCCGATAGAGGTAACCCCAAGCAGCAGCGACGCGCGGGTCGCGGTCGTAGCCGAAGTGAGTCAGAGCCTTGATCATATAACCGGTGACACAATACCACTCGCGGCTGCTGGAGCCGGTCACCTGGCTAAAGCCACCGTCCGGTTGCTGGCTGGCCTCGAGGAAATACTCGCATCCTCGTTGGATGCGGTCGTTCACGGGCACGCCCAGTTCGGCCAAGACAACCAGGTGAGCGGTGGTGCTTGCAGCGCCGTAGGGTTTGCGTGGATCGTCGCCCCAATAACCATCGGCGTGTTGAGCAGCCAGCAGCCGCTGTACCACGTCCGATTGCGCGATGGCTGCGCGAGCTGCCTGCACCTCGGCGTCGTCCTCGGGCCGGTCGAGCAAATTGCGCAGCGTCCAGTAGCGGACCGAAGGATTATCTGGTTCAAGAAGCCAAGCGGTTGGATCTGCCCTTAAGAGGTCTTTCCAGTTCGCCATGTTTCTCCTCTTTGATCTGGGGAATCAGCCCAGTGTCATCCTAATTCCGCCGGCAACCAGTGCAGTCCCTCGCCATGGGCAGCCAGCGCCAGGCCCCACCCGAACCCCTCGCTCACTCGCAGCGCCGCGGTAAGACAATGCGTGCCAGATGCCAACACCTGCCGGAGGGACTGCATCCCCAACTCCACGTAGCCACGTGCTGCGCGGTCCGCAAAGCCTTTGAAAGTGTTCTCCCCACTGAAAACCACCTGCCCGTCCAACTCCAGGGTGAGGGCATCGCTGAAGCCGAACTCTAACGTCATCGCCCCTCCCTCAGGCGTCTCAAAACGTCGGGTCAGACGCACTTCGCTCAATGAGGTTGGCAGGTAGCGATTCAGGTTGATCACCCCATTCGGTTCGCAGGTCACCGCGCCGTAACCCTCCACGAACCAGGCCCCGACAGTGCCTTCGGCGGCGCTAGGCATCTCTCCGCGTGGGATGTCCAGCCCATCACAGGTCGAGACTCGCAGGTCGCAAAAGTAGGCTGGGCGATAGGTCCACAGCCCGAAAAGCCCAGCCGCAGTCGAATGGGCCAGCTTCTCCACCACCAGTGGCGGCTGTCCATCTACCGAAATAGCGGCTCGTGCGCCGCAAAAATCCACCTTCAGTCGGAACCAGCGCCCGGTTGGCACCTGGGTGGCGCGTTGGTAGCCCGGGCCATGATACACCTGCCAGGTATTCGATCCATGAAAGACCGGGTCGTACTGCAGCGCATCCCACTGGCCGCTGACGTGAGGCACGGCGTAGGCCAGCTCAAAGTTGAGCGCATCTGCGAGGCAGAAAGCGACCCCCGGATACGCTGGCCCATCAGCGCCGATCAGCACTTCTATGCTGGCGCCCGTCATCTGGCGGTCGGGGATCAGGGCCAAGCCGTCTTCCAACCATAGTGCCTCGCGTCCCTGCCAGGTGACGACCTCAGCCTGCGCTGCGCGGATTTCCAGATCGAGGGGATTGGTGAGGGGATGTTCCAAAAGGATGTCCATCTCGAATGACTCCTTGGCTCAGGCGTTCGCGGCCTTGATGGCGTACAGCGCTTGCCACGTGATCCATTTACTGGGCCGGCGACGTGGTTCCAGTTGGGTCCACATACGGCTACCGTAGGGACTGACGCCGTTCCAGCGACTGTCGTTGCGGCGTCGGGCCTCCAGCCACTCCAGCGCCTGGCGAAAAGCGGGCTCTTCGCTCACGTGGCCCAGGTCGGCCAGGGCGCGCAGGGCGAAGAGCCCGTCGGCCTGGTAAAAGAGTGGGAAGTTGAACCGGTCCCACAGCTTGTGGCGTGGGCCGCTGCTGGGATAGTTTCCTTCGCAGAGCTCAAAGCGGCCCAGGAAGCGGACGCCGCTCTCAATGGCCTCTTGCACGGCACCGCTGCGCTCGCCGCCGGAGATACGCCCGAAACCCCACAACGCCCGCGCCACGCCCCAGGCGCAGGGCAGGTCTCCGTTGATGTTGCAACGCCACTCCCCCGCGGTGCCTGCGCGGGCCAGCTCTGCCTCGAAATCCCCCACTCGTTCATCCTGTCCGTGACCGAGGGCGTGCAGGTAACCGATGAGGTTGCCGTGAAAGCAAGGCAAGATGGTGGAGCGATCCTCGCCGTACACTTCATCAATCATCCGCTGGCAAGCAGCGGCGATGCGTTCGTCCTGTCCATCGGCGGCCAGTTCGGTCAACAGAAGCAGTTGCCAATGGGTCGAGGTGTACTTGTAAGTGTAATAACTCCGCTCACCTTCCCAGCGTCCATGGCCGGCATAGTGAGAGAGAATTTCGGCCGCCGGCCCTCGCTCCATAATGGCCCGGCGCGTCTCGATCACTTCCGCATCCCCCTCGGTCTTGCCGAGCAGCTTTGTCAGCGTCCAGTAGCGGACCGAGGGGTTCTCGGGCTCCAGGAGCCATTCTGTCAGATCGGCTTTGAGTTTACTTTTCCGGTTTCCCATTAGCACGGGCGTTTGGGTTGTCACCTTCATCTCCTCTATACAAGAGCTCTGGTAGAACGAATGTTCGACGCTCATATTATACCAGAACATATGTTCTCTGTCAAATTCATCTTAACCGAAACAGCACTCCTGCCCCGGCGAGGAAAAGGGCGCACACCAGGAAGGGCAAACTCTCCCTGAATCCGGCGGCAACGCCCACGATGAGGGGCATCACGATAAAAGAGAGGTCAATCATCGCGTCGAAAAAGCCCAGGTACATCGCTCTTGCCCCTTCGGCCACCGCTTCCGCCGCCAGAGCGGTTGACTGGATGAAGATGGCCCCCAGCGTGATGCCCAGCAGGGCCATCAGCAGGACCATCGGAAGGAAGCCTCTGGCCACGTACAGGCCCAAGAAGAGAGGGGCGGAGAGGAAAGCGGCGCTGACTACCAGCCTGCGCTTTCCGGCCTTTTCGGCATACGCTCCTATCGGCACCTGGAGGAGGGCAAAGCTCAGGGAGTACGAGGAAAGCACGGTCCCTATCTGCGAGGGGGAGAGCCCGAAGCTCTTCCCCTCCAGGGGAACGGCGATGCTGAAGGAGGCATAACCCGACTCGGCGAGGAAGCCGGCCAGGCAGAGGAGAAGGAAACCTCTGTTACGCAAAAGTCCTGAAGCGGCTCTGAAGAAATGGATTTCGGGCTCTGTAGGCTCCGCTTCTTTCATCCCCAGCGCTACCGCGCCCGCCAGGAGAGCGGCAAGGGCGCTGAGGAGGAAGGGCTGCCTCAGGCTGTAGTTCCCAATGAAGCCGCCTATCATCGGCCCCAGGACGTCGCCTGCCCCGTTGGCGACCCGGTAGAAGGCGAAGCTCTTACCCTTTTCTTCAAAGCCTGCCACCAGGCCCAGGACAGAGGGTCCCAGGAGTCCCAGCCCTACTCCCTGGAGGATGCGGAACAGGAACAACTGGGTGAAACTGACGGCCGTGTAGTTGAGGAGAGCAAAGATGGAGTAGAAGGCAAAGCCTACGAGGGCCACCCTCTTTCTCCCAAACCTGTCGCCCAGGTAGCCAGTGTAAACCTGCAGGGCCGCCCAGGTGAAGTTGTAGGCGGAGAAGAGCAAGCCCACCTTCTCGTAGGAAACGCCGAAGCTTTCCACGCAGAGGGGAAACACGGGGTGGACGACGGAAAAGGCGAGGGTCTCCAGAAAGCCAACGAGAATGAGAAACAGGTAAGCTACCCACCGTTCAGATAAGCACATTTTGACTTTCAGACTCCACAGTGTTTGTGCTCCGCAGGTGGTGTTTCCTTTACGGCGATCACGACGAGCGCCAGGGCCACGACCAGACCCACCAGGTTGGCCAGGATGGGGGCGCGGAAACCGAAGTGGTCGTAGAGCAAGCCGCCCAGGTAGGGGGCAGGGAAGCCAACCAACCCCCGAAAGGTAGCAAGTTGCCCCATCGCTTCTCCTCGCTGATTTTCGGGGACGCTGTTGGCCAGGAGGGCCATTTGCGCTGGCAGCCAGGCGGCGCCGCAGAGACCCCAGCAAGCTTCCAGGAGGGCGAAGGCGGGGAAGCTGGTGCTGAACATCCATCCCACGACGACCAGGATGCCTATCACCTCCGAGAATGCCAGGAAGGGCTTTGAGCCGAAACGGTCTATCATCCTCCCGATGGGCAATTGCGAGAGCGTCCAGACGACAGAGACAAGGCTGGACATTAGTCCTAACTGGAAGGTGGTGAAGCCAAAGGTCTTGCTCAGCATCCCGTAGAGAAGGAATCCCCCGAGCCCCCAGGCGAAGAGGTCCGCGGCGGCGGCCCAGTACAAGCCGCGCAGTTTCTTGGGAGGCGCAACCATTCTGGCCAGCATCCCGTTCAGTTTGCTCAGGGAGATCGTTCCGCTGGCCTGCTTCACGGTCTCCTGCAATAGCCAGAGGATGAGCAGTAGGCACAGGCCCTCCAGGCCGAGACGCAGTAGGAAGAGTGGCGAAAAGCCCCATCGGTCGGTGATAAAGCCACCCAGGGCCGGTGCAAAGATTCCCGGTGCTACCGAGGAGGCTGCCAGGACACTGTAGGCCATGCCGCGCTGGTTGGCCTGGGACGATTCGGCCACCAGGGAATTCTGGGCCGGGCCGGAGACCATGGTCGCTCCCAGGAGGGTGACCCCTGGCAACAGCCACCGCCAATCGTCGGTGATGGCCGCCAGCACGTAGAAGGACACGCCCAGGACACCGGTCAGGCTGCCCAGGGCGATAAGCGGTTTCCTGCCGAGGCGATCGGAGAACCAGCCACCAACGGCCTGGATCAGCGTGGTCACTATACCGCTCTGCCCGCCCAGGCTCTCCAGTAAGCCCAGCGTGCTCATCGGCGCGCCCAGGCTGAGCACAAAGGGCTGCCACACAGCAAAGGTCATACTCAGAGATGTGCCGGCCAGAAAAGACGTGATCGCCACGATGCGCAGATTCCCGGGCGTTTTTGCTTTCTCCATTGTGGTTCACCGGCTGGAGCGAGTCCGACTTTCACACGCGGCCGCTCTCATTTGTGGACGAGCGTCAAAAGCAGAGCCTTGAAATCTATGCCCCGATCTTGCGGCAGGCCAGAGAGCGACTGAAACCTGGAGGGGTAGTAGTTTTCCACCTGGGCAAAAGTGTCAATTGAAACCCTTTGAAGACAACATCTCCCATGCCCCGGACGTGATCAGCTCGAAGCTGGTTCCTCATTGACCACTTTGGTGTACGGCTTTCGTCTTGGCATGTCCCTCTCCTCCTCTCCTGGATTTCACTACCGTACACTTTTTGGACGCCCTCCTATTCCAATGCATGGAGTCTCACAGGGATGGGCATTCCTTCGTTCAAGAAATGATCGAGCAAGCGCAAGCCAAGTTGGAAAAGGCTCAGGTCGCAA
>Ga0265595_1002814_pt1 | contig 11304 bp, 9 predicted proteins | sample saktaG_15_FD_190148 | JGI IMG/M metagenome (GOLD analysis project Ga0265595, IMG submission 190148) | Saline water microbial communities from Sakinaw Lake, British Columbia, Canada - sak_2013_06_06_50m | ecosystem: Environmental > Aquatic > Non-marine Saline and Alkaline > Saline ... | reverse complement strand
ATCTCGGCCACCAGCGGCACGGTGCCCCAGAGGTTCTTCCTGCCGGCGGCGCTGAAGTCGTCGGCATACTCGCCCATCCCGCTGGACGGCGTGATCGGGTAGATCGCGATTACCTCGTTTACCTTGTGCGCCACGTGAGCAACCGCCTGGTTGCCGTCCATCATTACCATTCGTCGTGACATCGTTCTTGTTCCTTCAAAATCTCGGGTTGCCTTGGTCGTTGCTACGATTTCGACGGATTGCCCGTTCAGCAAGCCGCCGCCAACCGCGACGAAGGGGTATATCTTCGGCGCGAAATCCGGGATTGGCTATTATGCACAATTCCGGGCGGTCTGCAAAGCCTTTTGCGGATGGTTTTGCGAGAGAAGACTTGAGGGTGGTCTTGCCCGATAGTCGCGGCACGACTGCCCTGGCGGGCGACAAGCCGCGAAAAGCGAGAAAGCTCTTGCAAGGCCGGGCCATACGCGGAGAATGAGGTTGGCTGCCGCTAGCGGGTGTCGCTGGCGGCGGGCCATGGCGGCGATTCCAGCGGACAGGGAGCGATGCGATGGATGCGAATGCGAATCATGCTTGCGAGGATGGCGGTCATCACCACGGTTGCTGCGGTTGCGACGGGCACGGCTCGGCCGGGCCGGATGCGATACGCCGGCGGGACTTCCTCAAGGCCAGCGGGGTGGCCCTGGGGGCTCTGGCCATGACAGGCCTGACGTACGAGGCCCTGGCGGCAGAGACGCCGACAACCCAGCCTGCGGCCGCTCCCGCCCGCAAGCCGCTGGTGGTCAAGCCGATACTTACCTACGAAACCCCCAGGCGCCGCCCGCAGACGAGCTGGCGCAGTTGGGGCGGTATCGAGACGAAGGAGCATGCCGACGGCGAGGTCCAGCGTATTACCGGCGAACTCAAGAAGCTCTCCGCCGAGGCGGACTTCCCCGTCACGGTCCTGGATGTCTCGGCCGTGCGCAACACCGCCGAGGCCGAAAAGGCCCTGGCCGACGCCCCGCAGGCCGATGCGGTGATTATCTACGCGGCGGGGGGAGGTTCGGATATCTTTAACGCGGCCGTCAAGTCCGGCAAGAACGTGGTCTTCTTCATTCGCCACCGTTCCGGGCCGGTATACCTGTGGTACGAGATCATCTCCCCGCGCTACCTGCGGCAGCACACAGACAAGGCGGCGGTGCCTGGCATCGACAACCGTGACGTGGTCGTCGACTCGATGGAGGAGCTTACCTGGCGGCTGCGAGGGCTCTGCGGACTCAAGAACGCGCTGGGCACGCGCATCGTCGCCATTGGCGGCGCGAGCGGTTGGGGGCCAAATGGCGGGCAGGCGCCGGAGCATTCGAAGGAGAAGTGGAAGCTGGACATCCGCACGGTTGGCTACCCGGATCTGAAAGAGCTTATCAAGTCCGCCATGGCGGACGAGAAGGCCGTCAGCGACGCCAGGCGCCGCACGGCGGCCTACCTGGACGACAAGTCCGTCGAACTCAAGACTGAGAAGCCGTTCGTGGAAAACGCCTTCCTGTTAGAGGACGTGTTCCGCAAGATCATGGCCCGCGCCGAGGCCGGGGCGATAACCGTCAATTCCTGCATGGGCACGATCATGCCCATGAGCAAGACCACGGCCTGCCTGACGCTCTCGCTGCTCAACGACGCCGGGTTCATGGCCTTCTGCGAGTCAGACTTCGTGCTGATCCCGTCCGGCCTGCTGCTGGCGAACATATCGGGCAAGCCCCATTTCATGAACGACCCCACATACCCGCACGACGGCATTATCACGCTTGCCCATTGCACGGCCCCTCGGCGGATGGACGGCAAGCACCTCGAGCCGGTCAAGCTCCTGACGCACTTCGAGTCGGACTACGGCGTCGCGCCCAAGGTCGAGATGCGAAAGGGCCAGAAGGTAACGATGGTCATACCGGACTTCGCCTTCGAGAAGTGGATCGGCCTGAGCGGCGAGATCGTCGATTCGCCGTTCCTGCCGATCTGCCGCTCTCAGATCGACGTGGCCTACAAAGTGCCGGACGCCGCCGTCGCCGACGCCATGCCGGGCTTCCACTGGGAAATGGTCTACGGCGAATATCTCCGCGAGGCCGGCTACGCCCTGCGCAAGACCGGCATCGGCTGGGAGGTGCTTGGCTGATCGGGCCAACGAGAACATTGTCATGACCGACGCAGGCCATTGGGGACAGATACCCAAATTGGGTCTGCATGGGCACTGCCGGATTTCAGTACCAGGACATCCTGATCAGGCACGCCTCCAGGCATGGCGTGCAGATATGGGCCTACTGCCTGATGACCAATCAGGCGGCTTCGCCAAGGCCACGCCGTCCCGGGCGTGCATTTCGTGGCCATGCCTACGGGCGGGGAATCCCTCGGCTGGGGCTTCCGCGGCACGCAGAGCACCTTGAGAGGCTGCTCGGCAGGACCCTTCACCCGGCCAAGCGCGGCCCCAAGCCCAGACAATCTGGGAATGGCTGACATGCGAACGCATGCCCCCATATTGCATGCCAGCCGGCTTAAGCTTCGCTTCACCCGGAGTCTGTAGCCTGTCCTCAAGGAAAGGCTACGTCGGATGGAAGCATTGTCGCCCAATAACAAGTCGGCAGACTCCTTGGCCGGACAGGCGGCTCCCCAAGTCGTGCCATGGCACGTTCTGGTGCTGACGGCCACGTGCCTGCTGCTGTTCCTGCTGGGCACGAACAGCCTGTCGCTGGCCGACCCCGAGGAGGCGCGGTGCGGGCTGATCGTTCGGGACATGCTTGAGCATGGGCACTGGCTCATGCCTCACCTCGAAGGCAAGCCGTACTTCGACAAGCCGGCGCCGTTCTTCTGGCTGGCTGCCGCGGGGGTGAGTCTGACGGGCAGCCGCGAACTTGGCGGCAGGCTGATACCCGCCCTGGCAGGCCTGCTGGCTGTCCTAGTGACCTTTGCCTTCGCTCGTCGAGTGTTCCGCAGCAGCGCGGCCGGGCTGCTGGCCGGGCTTGTCCTGGCCACCAGCGGCGAGTTCTTCTTCATGGCACGCTGGTACAGGATGGACATGCCCTTCATCGCCGCCATGTGGGCCGCGGTCTGGTGGTTCTGGCGGTCCGAGGATCGCCGGCTGCGAGGCGAGCATTACAGCAAGGCAAAGGCCTGGCTTGGGTTTTACCTGTTCGCCGGGGTTGCCACGTTGTTCAAGGGGCCTGCCGGCCTTGGCTTGCCGTGCCTTGCCCTGCTAAGCTATTTTCTGCTGAGCCGCCAGTATCGGCGTATCGCGGAGTTGCTCTCGCTACCGGGAATCGCGGCGTATTTCCTGGTGGCGGCGCCGTGGTATGTCGCCGTAAGCCTGACTGAACCGGGCTATGCCAGCGAGTTCTTCCTGCGCCAGAACATCGCGCGGTTCACCGGCGCGGCGGACATGGGGCATAAGTGGCCCGGCATACTCTATGTGCCCATCATCATTGCGGGCATGCTTCCCTGGTCGATCTTTCTTCCGGCCATCGCCGTGCGATACTTCCCTCGCCGGTGGAAATCGCGGAATGACAGCCCGGCCTTGTCGTTTCTTTGGCTCTGCGCCCTGGTTTGGCTGGTGTTCTTCGCGTTTAGCGGCACGAAGCTGGCCAGCTACGTCCTACCGGTTTTCCCGCCGCTGGCGGTTCTGGTTGGCGGCCTGGTGGCCTCGTGGATCGCATCGAGCCAGACTGACACGTTAATGAAACTCGCCGCTCGCACCATGCTCGTCACGGTGGCGCTTCTGCCGGCCGTGCCGTTGACAATGGAACTCTGGCTCCATGCGGCGGATGCGTGGCTTGTGGTTCCTTTCGGCATAGCCGCGACAGGTTTCGTCGCCATGCTGTTTGCCCTCAAGAGACGCCGCAGAGGGCAGTTTGCGGGGCTTGGGGCGGGCGTGGTGGCGAGTATGTTTGTCTATTTGATCCTTCACACTGCCCCGGCCGGCTACAGGCAAATGAGCACGAGGGACCTTGTCCGGGGGGTTGATGCGTCCGCGCTGCGAGCGGGCCGGTTCGGCTTTTGCCCCAACAGCAAGTCTTCGTTCCTTCTCTACGCGGGTATGGAGGATGCCCCAATCTTCCATGTCGCCGGGGATGGGAATTCGGACAGCCTTGTGGAATGGCTGCGGTCGTGCAGGCCGGTGTGGTGCCTGGTCAGCGGGCAAAAACACTTGTCTCAACTGCGCCAGGCATGCCCAGGCGGGTTTCGCATTGTCGCGGCCGAAGGCTCTTGCTGGCTGATCACCAACGATAACGTGGCAAGTGCCGCCGCCACCTCCACCGGCGCCGCTACTTCCGCCTCCGCAAGGAAAGGCGTCCGGTGACCGAAAACACTCGACCATACCGAAAATACCGGGTCCGATTCCTTCGGTTGGCAATGGCGCCGGTTGTGCTGATTCCTTTGGTGACCGACACCACGATTCTTCAGCACCCCTTGCTGGACCTCACGGTGGAATCAGTGGGTTATGTGCTGCTGATGGTCGGCGTGGGGCTGCGATTGTGGTCCACCCTCTACATCGGAGCGAGAAAATCCCGTGAACTGATCCGGCAGGGCCCATACTCAATATGCCGAAACCCTCTCTATCTGGGCACCTGCGCAATCATCACAGGCGTGGCACTGCTCTTCAGCAATCCAATAATGCTACTGGCTATCCTGATACTGTTTGTGCCGGCGACACTTCTGACCATAACAATGGAGGAGCGCCATCTGGAGGAACTTTTCGGAGAAGAATACCGCTGCTACCGGCGGCAGGCGCCTCGGCTTTGGCCGTCGTTTCGACACTACGTCGGCCTCGACAAACTGGAAGTCTCCACCCGCGTAATTGCAAGGGCGGCAATTGAGACGTCGGGCGTTCTGCTTGTCCCCCTCGCGGAAGACGTAATTCAGGTCTTGCATTCACATAACTGGTTGCCTGCGCTCTGGACGCTAAGATTCTAGAGCTACGCCGCCGCGCCTTTCACAAAGCCGCGCCGAATAGTCTTGTGCCCGCTCCATGACATCCGCCGTGCTCCCTTGTCGGAAGAAAGTCGCAGGTCTCGGCTCATAGAGTTCAGGGCTGCTTCGCGGGCGCCCGCGGCCTGTTCGCTTCAGCGAGCAGGTGGGCCAGCCTTGAGTTCCACCCGTACCTGCGAATAAAACCCAGCCCGGCGTCGAGCGTTTCACTTCAGGTTGAAAAACCCGCCCCAGGAGGCGTTGGTGGGGGTTAGACTATGTGGCAGTTTGGGTGTGGCACTGAGATTGAAGCCCGTTAGGAGTAGCCCGATGAACTGTTTCCGTCTTCCTGTCCTGCCGGCGGCAGTTGTGGCCGTGTGCGTTCTTGCCGCGATGGCCCTGCCCGCGGCGGCGGCCAGGCCGGCGGATGGGAACTGGCCGCAGTTCCGCGGCGCCTTCAATGCCGGGCTGGCTGACATTTCGCCCGCCGACCTGCCGGCTGAGTTCGCCGAAAAGGACTTCCGCTGGAACGTGGAGATAGGCGGAGTCGGTTTCGGCTGCCCGGCGGTGTGGGGCGACCGGGCGTTCCTGCTGACCTGCGACGAGAAGACCGGCCTGCGGCGCGTTCTGTGCGTTGCGGTCGACGACGGGAAGCTTCTCTGGCAGAAGGACTATCGCTTCGGCCCTGTCAAGCACAACAAGGACAACAGCCTGGCCGCGTCCACCCCGGCCGTGGACGCCGCTCGCGTGGTCGTCTGCTGGGCATCGCCCAAGTCCGTGATGGTTGTCGCGCTGGACCACTCGGGCAAGGAGCTTTGGCAGCACGATCTCGGCGGGCACGAGACCCAGCACGGTCCGAGCGTCACGCCGATTCTCCACGAGGGCACGGTGTATGTCGCCAACGACAACCAGGGCCCGTCGGCAGTGTTTGCCATCGACGCCGCCGGCGGACAGGTCAAGTGGCAGGTGAATCGTCCCTCCGGCAGTGCGGCGTACGGCACGCCGCTGATATATCGGCCAGGCGGTGGGGCGGCGTTCCAACTGGTGCTGTCGTCCACTGCCGCGGGGCTTACCGCCTACGACCTCAAGACCGGCAAGCAGTTGTGGACTGCCGCGAAAGCCAATCCCGAGCGGGTGGTCGCCTCGCCGGTCCAGGCGGGCGACCTGGTCGTCGGCAGTTGCGGCACCGGCTCGCGGGGCAAGTGCCTCATCGCCGTCCGCCCGCCCGCCTCGCCGGGCGGCAAACCTGAGACGGCTTGGAAGGTCTATGGCGACGCGCCGTACGTGCCGACGAGCGTCGCCGTCGGCGGGCTGCTGTTTTCCGTGCAGGACACCGGCAGCATCGCATGTTATCGAATCGCCACGGGCGAGCTCGTCTGGCAGGACAAGCTGCCCGTTAAGTTCTACGGCTCGCCAGTCTCCGCCGCCGGGCGGATTTACGTCATCAGTCGGGCCGGCACGATGTTCTGCTACGCCGCGGCTGAGAAGTTCCAACTCCTCGGCAAGACCAACCTCGGCGGGCCCTCCTTCGCCACGCCCGCCTTCGTCGGCAAACGCATGCTGCTTCGCACGCACACCAGGCTGATCTGTGCGGAGAAGAAGTAGGCATGTAGTAGGTAAGATAGGTAATAGGAGATTGCCATGATCGCTGACGACGAAGAAGAGATCCTTATCCCCGTGGGATGGTACGAAGCCCATCAGTGGCAGCGGCTGGAGGAGATCGCTCCGGACGTAAAGAGGATATGGCAGAGCTACGAGGAGTGGATGACTGTGGCGGTTCGCAAGCTCTCAGCCCCTCCGCTTGGGGGCAAGCGATACGTGAAGGTGCCCATCGACGTCGAGCAGCTCCTGCAATGGTGCCAACAGCAAGGCCGCGCCGTCGACGCTCACGCTCGTGCCGAATACGCGGCCGAACTGCTGGAGCAGCAATTGCCCTGACGGCCTCTGCGGTCAATGTTTCTTTTCCTGGCAGGCGGCGAAGAGGTGTTGTTGGAACGCGGCCTGGTTGGGCGGGGCGAAGGCGCCGTACCCTTGTGCGAAGCGGACGCGGTGACGCGGTGAGGCGAAGAAGCTGACGACCGGCCAGCCGACCCGGCCGAAACATTCGGCGTCGAGCGGGCCGTCGCCTATGTACATCACGTCGGCGGGGTCCACTCCGTGTTCGGCCAGGACCATGTCAAGCAGTTGGAGCTTGTTGTCGGTCAGCGTGAAGCGGAAGCCCGCCGTGCGGTTTCCGTCCCACCAGAAATCGTTGGCGCAGATGAAGTCGACGGGGTAGTTTGCCATCGACATCGTCGCCTCGATCCCGGATCGGCAGCCCGAGGAGATCACGCCGACCGGCAGGCCGAATCGCTCGCGGGCGAGTTCGAGCGGCGCCAGCAGGCGCGGGTCGAGCATCGGCTGGGCGCGGCGGGCGTAGAAATGGGTGTAATCGTCCAGCTCCTCTCGCGACAGGCCGCGGAACACGAGCGGGTCGAGCATTTCAACAATGCGGGTGATGTGGTGCGGAACGCGGTCGGGCCGGCGGAGGGCGGCGCGGTATTCCCGGAACCCGCGCAGCCCGGCGACCATGATGCGAGCAAGCTTGCCGACCTGCCCGTGCCTGATCGCGCGCAGAACGGCTCGCCGGCAGATGCCCAGGAAGAACGTCTCCTCGAGCATCTCCCGGAGCAGCGTTCCGTTCCAGTCGCATACAACCAGTCGCAACATGCTCAGTCCAACTCCAGCCAGTGGGCTTTCCACGGCGTTTTGTCCAGGCGAGGCCCGCGTGGGGCCCGGGCGAATCGGCCAGAGGATACCCCATGAAGGCCGCTCGATTCCAGTCCATTTGCACATTGGCGTTTGTGGCGGCGCGGCGCGGGGAATATGAATGAGGGAAAAAGCGCCTTCGTGGCCGGCGGGTGAGTTGTTAGAGTTGTTATGGCAGTTGCTATGCTAAAGGCTTCGGCGATGACGAGGAGTGAATGAATGCCGATATTCGAATACAAGTGCCGCCAATGCGGGCACGTGACGAGTTTCCTGGAAAAGGCCGGGGCACATGGCTCGCACAAGTGCGAGCAGTGTGGCTCGGGCAAGACCGACAAGGCGTTCTCGACCTTCACCGCCCAGGCCGGCTCGACAAGAGAGGTCCCGGGCACCTGCGCTAACGCGGGATCCTGTGCCAGTGGATCGTGCCCGCATAACCATAGATAGGTAGTAGCCGGCGCAGCCCTGCGTAGCCTCTGGCGAAGCAGGGTAGCCAGTGGCCGGTAGCCGGCGAAGAAGAGAACGACGGAACCTGGAACCTGGAACACGGAACCCGGGAAAGCGGCAGAAACGGCGGAACCCGCCGGCAGGCCGGCCGGAAACCCGGGAAAAGCAAACAGCGGCGGCACCCGTGCGTCAATGGCGTCGATCAAGGCTCTGCCTCCCCATTCCCCATTCCGCGATCCGCTCCCGGCGCGCCGGGACGCAATCACTTCGCCTCTGCGATGAACACCGTCACGGCCCCGCCTGTCATGGGTGTTTCGCGGGGGTTGGCCAGGTTGGCGCGGGTCATCATTTTCAGCACGGCCTTGGGGGCGGGGAAGTCCATCACGGAGTCCACGAGGTATCTGTAGGCGCCTCGGTCGCGAGCGATGATCGCGCCCAGCAGCGGCGCGAAGGCCCGCGTGTATATCCTATGGCCGAGCCTCAGCAGGCGCTTGCGCGGCCTGGTCAGCTCGAGGATCACCACCAGCCCGCCTGGGCGGACCACCCGGCCCATTTCCGCCAGCGCCGCCGTGCGGTCCGTAACGTTCCTCAGGCAGAACGCCGCGATGGCGGCGTCGAAAGTGTTGCTCTCCAGCGGCAGGCTGACCGCGTCGCCGGTTTGCAGGCGGGCACGATCTGACAGGCGGGCGGCGGCGAGTTTTCGCCGGCCGAGGTCCAACATTCCCTTGGCTGGGTCTATGCCGACAACCTGGCAGTCGGGGCATTGGCGGAGGATCTCGATCGCCACGTCGGCGGTCCCGCAGCCGACGTCGAGGTATCGCCCGCCCGCGCACGGTTTCATCTTTCGCACGGCCCGGCGGCGCCAGCGGGCGTGATGGCCGAGCGAAAGGATCGTGTTCATCAGGTCGTAATGCCGCGAGATGCGGTCGAACATCGCGCGGTTGTCCTCGGCTGATAGCAGCGCGTCACGCATTGCGGTGCGGTCCCTTGGTTTGCCCGTCCGCCCGGCTCGGGCGGTCTGCGTGCCATCAGACCACAGACGCGCAGTTCCCGCAAGCGCCACGAAGGTTCCCGGCCTATGTTCGTAGTGACGCCGTAAGGCGTTGCTCCCCCGAATGCTATCACGGGCACGCTACGAACATCGCCAGCAGCGCGGCAGGAAGTGGCTGAAGATGCCCGCCAGCCGCCCGTGGCTGGGTGCAGGCGCGACGGCTGCGGCAGCCGTGTCGGTGCCGGCCTCAGCCTCCGCGGCCCCGTTGCACAGGCCGGCGGCGACTTCGGCCATCTTGTCCTTCTGGGCGCCATTGAGTTGCCCGACTACATCGCGGAGGTATCGGTCGATCGCGGTGCCGATGACGGCGTATTGGAACTGCCCGGCGGCGCCGCAGTAAGCCTTGAGCCGGTTGACCAGCGGAAGTGCCAGGCTGGTGGTGACTTTTTTCAGCGCCACGCCCCCACGCATTCGCGGGCGTGTGGCGGCGGGGCAGGCAAGCTGCTCAGCCTGAGCGGCTCTTGGCCGAACCAGCCCAAGGCGTGACACGCCGTAGCCCGTCACTGTAAACGGAGGCTGGGTCTGGCCGGAAAGGCCAGGCCGCAGATTCCTGCTGAGTCTGCCGGCCACAAGGTTTGGGACGCTGCTCATTGTCGCATCTCCGTGACTTGCCCTGCCGCCGGCGGCGGGGGGCGTCTGTGTCTTCGCTCTGGCACCGATGCCGCATCGAATCGAGACATCTACTTGCGGGCGGTTCTTTTCGAGGCCGCGGCGGGCGACTGGTCCGATGTCTGCCGTCCCAGGCCCAGCGTGAACCGCCAGCCGTCCAGTTCAAGTTCGACCGACAGTGGCTGGATCTGGATGACCTTCGCGCCGCGAACGGTCGCGCCCTCGCCGACCGGTTTGCCGTTAATGATGGCAAGGTTGCCTTTTGTGCCTCGCATGATAGCTCCAAGGCTGTAGCCGCCTGGCGCCACGCGGAAGACCGGGTCGGCGGGCCTTGTCGCGGGCGCCGCCGTCGCGGCCGGCGCGGTGGCTGGCGAAGCTACCGGGGTATCGGACTTCGCCGCGGCCTCGCCGGCGCCGTCGGACGGTTGGGCACTTTCATTGGCCGCATCCGCCGGCCTTGTCGTCGGCTGCGCCGCGGGTTGCTCGGCGCGATCGGCCTGCTCGGCAAGAGTGGCCGGCAGTCCCGCCGCCGCATCCGAAGCCGGCTTCGTCGTGGGCGCCTGGCGCATCGAGAAGCCCGCTGTCGCCGCGGCCGGCTCGGCCGTGGGCAACATGCGCGTCTCCGTAAGGCCGTGGGTATCCACGGATGTCACCGATGACCCGCCCATGTCGCTCTCAACCTGCTTGTCCAACGCGGTCACATTGTCCGCGGCGTCCTCGGGTATCGCCTGTGCGGACGGCTGTGTGGTCGGGGGCGTGGCCGTACGCCGGGGCGCTGTCTGCGCGGGTAGCGGCACTGGCGTGGTTGCCTTGGCGGGCGCGGCGTGCGATGGGTTGGCCTTGTTCACGACCAGGCCCGCGCCATGATCGGCCCCGGCCGCCGCTTGAGGCGTGTCCTGGCTGAGCCGGACCATTGCCCAAATGCCAAGCGCCAGGCAGGCCGCCGCCATGGCGACAAGCAGGCCCTTGCGGGTCTGGCGGGGGAGGCGAGCCGGGCTGATCCGCGGACCGTCATGCGATTCGGACCTGTCATTGCTCGCCCGCCATTGGGATGCATCCAGCCGCGGGCGGTAAACCTCCGGCGCGGGTTTGGGGCAGGCGGCGGTTGCGGCTGCGACGGCGGGAGCCTTGGCAGTCGCCGGCCTGGCCGCAGGGGCGGCTGGCGGCGCGGTCTGCTCGTGGGCCTGGGCAGTCAAAGCCGGTGCTGGTTGCGTTGCGGCACACGGCTGGCGTGGCTCGGCCGGGGCTTGAGCCTGCACGCAGGGCGGCGCGATAGCTTCCGCCTTGGTCTCGATATTCACCGGCACCGGCGTCTCGGCCTTTACCGGCGCTCCTGCTTGTGAGGGCGCATCGACCTGTGGCGAGACCGTCGCTATTGCATGGGCCTGCTCGCCGGCCTTTTCGCCGGGCACTCTCCGGCCGACGGATACGTGGGCCTGGTGGCGGAACGACTCGATGGTCATCCGGTCCTGCTCGTCCAGGTCGGCGTCGTCGGCGTCCTCGATTTGTGCAGCCACGGCGGCATTGCCCGG
>Ga0265595_1002812_pt1 | contig 11312 bp, 9 predicted proteins | sample saktaG_15_FD_190148 | JGI IMG/M metagenome (GOLD analysis project Ga0265595, IMG submission 190148) | Saline water microbial communities from Sakinaw Lake, British Columbia, Canada - sak_2013_06_06_50m | ecosystem: Environmental > Aquatic > Non-marine Saline and Alkaline > Saline ... | reverse complement strand
TGCTTCGTTACCCACGGCCAAGCTGCTTCGGATCTGGCCTTTCTCGTCGCACAGGACCAGCGCAGGCCCGGCTTTGGTAAGGCCCAGTCCAGCGCGATTCTCGCCATTCTCGTCGGCCAAGCTAAGCGCTGGCCCGCTCTTACTCACGCCCAAGCAGGCTCGGCCTTTACCGTTTTCGTCTACCAGATCCAGCGCCGGCCCGGGTTTGCCCATAGTCAATCCGACGCGAGGCGAGCCCTTCTCGTCGTGCAGAACCCGTCCTTATCCGCGTCCAGCATGGCCCGTCCCGTGCCCTTCTCGTCGGTCAGCCAGCCCGCCTGCCTCTTACCTGGCCGCTGGGCCTCGGCGGCAATGATCTCAATCCGTGCTCCCCGCGTTGAAGAACATCCTCGCCAGCACGGCGTAGATTCCCGCCGCCAGAACCAGCACCGGCCCCATGAAGACCGTCGCGAAGTAGCTCACCGCGTAAGCCGCGCCCATCAGCAGCGCAGCGTTCGTCCCGGCCGAAGTCGCGTACGCCGCCGAAACGTGCTGACGCCAGCCCAGCAGGTGGAAGATGAAATAGGCGGCCGAGATGAACGCCGCGCCGATAAGCATCCGAGCCGGCGGGCCCAGGCGGCGCTTCTTTCGTGGCGACTCGGCCGGGGCGGGCTGCGACGGTTTCGAGGGCTCCGTCATTTGCCGCCCTCCTTGAGCTTCTGCCAGATCGGGCCAACCGTCAGCCCGTACAGCAGCACCGCGTCGCCGACCTGATTGGCCCCGGCGTGCCAGAGCTCGCCATCTCTGGCGATCGGAAAGCCGCCCAGACGGATCGTCGTCACCAGGCCGCAGAGGAAGTCCACGTCGCCGTATGTGCCGGCCGCCAGGCACGCCAGGCCGCTGCTGGCCACCGACGCGCCGAGCACCGGCACGACCATGCCGCTGTCCACGTCCATCTGGTCCTCGATCCCCGCCGGCCATTCACGGGCATAGCCGAAGCCCACGATCGAATCGGCAAGCTGCTTCTTGGCCAGCTCGTACTGCTCCCGGCCGAACTGCTCGTCCAGCACGCACAGGCAGTGGCACACGTGCCAGATGGTCGATCCCTCCGGCCGGTATATCGCCTTGCCGTCCAGCGTGTACGCCGAGATCAGCATCCCCGTCCGCGGGTCGATGAGGTTGGCCTTCGAGTAGGTGATCCACCGACGGATGAGCTGCGAGTGGTCCGTGTCGAGCAGGCGGTCGCTGACGCGCATCGCCGCCAGGGCCGTGGTGTTGCAGAACGTCCAGCACTCGTCGGGGTAGCTCTCGCACGACAGCGATGGGCTGGCCTCCATGCGCTCGGCCATTACGTCCACGCGCCGCCGCCGCAGTTCGTCGAGGTAGTCCTGCCTCGGCCGGACCATGCACCGCACGCCGAGCATGAGCGCGATCTCGCCGTCGATGAAGATGCTCCGCTCGGGCTTCTGGACCCACGGTTTGGCCTGGGCGTAGCCCATCAGGAAGACGTACATGCCGCCCTCGCGCTCCAGCCGGAGCGTCTCGTCGATGATGTTGTCCATCGCCGCCAGGGAACTGCCCGCCCGCGTCGGGTCGCGAAGCGAGAGGTTGCCCAGCGACCAGACGAGGAAGCTGCGGCCCATGAAGTCCCACTCGGCGTTGGCGCGGCGCATCTTGGCGATCTCGCCGCCCAGGAGACTCTTGTCCGTCCAGATCCGCTCCTGCCGGGCCGCCATCCGCATCGCCATCGGCGCTGCGCCGGCGTCGGAGTGGATCTCCGCCGCGCCCGGCCGGTACAGCAGGTGCATCAGCGGCAGATAGACCGCCGCCGCGATCAGCAGCGACGCAGCCTTCAACAGCAGCCTCTTGAAGGGTGACAGTAATCTCATTGTCCCCATATTGTCGCAATCCGGGCGGCGGGGTTTCACGAAATCTTCGCGTTTTTCAGGGGCGTAACCAAACGATCTTTCGCAGCCCGTCGTGGAAACCCCCCGCCCCCCGGCAGAGCCGCCCGCCAGCCCGACGGGTGTCCCTCGCCGTAACGCGAATGGCGTTTTGGTCACTGTCCGAGAGAACGAGGAGATCTCTGGTCCCTGCGTATGTGCTACTTGCGGCCGCACGTGGACGCCAGCACCGGGTGCTTGACGTGCTTCGCCACTTCGCACCAGGCTTCGGCCGCTCCGTCGGCGTCCATGTCCGGTAGGAAGCCGAAATCCAAGTAGAGCTTGATAGCCCCAGTGCGCTTGGATTGCGAGCGCAGGTATGTCAGCTCGTGCCACTGGGCCAAGCGGTTCATGGCGAAGGTCATCATCCCCTTGGCCAATCCTCGACTCTGAAACGCCCGCCGCACGGCGACCCAGTGAAGAGGCCTGGGAGGGGCAAGCACTGCCGGAGCCCATTCCGATCCGGGCACGGGACCAACTCCAGACGCAGGTCGAGGTTTGCCGAAGGCATTACCACGGCGACCCGCGTCTGCCGATCGTCGAGATTTCGGCGCGACTGGCGGCCTGATCTGCGCGACTGTTCGCTTGTCAGACAGTCATCGCTCCGGCCACGCGCCCGCTTCGGCGCACCTGTTTACGGAGGCACGCGTTAACTCCGCGCCACTACCAAGACGCCTGCCCTGACGGGGGCAAACCCGTGTCGCACTACCGGTCAGATTCCGAAAATGCGACCTGCACTGCCGCCTGGGCCGCTACATCGGCAACGTCGCGGCGTTCATTGCCAAATATGTTGGTTAGCGCCCCGCCAGGAACTTGTTCACCTCGGCGTTGAAGGCCTCCAGGTTGGAGTAGTCGTGCCGCCAGGTGGTGTACATGACCCCAACGACGCCGTCGATGCCCTTGGCGTCGGTGAGCCACTCTCCTATCCGGCCAACAGGGCCGTCGTAGTACCCGGCCAGCACCTGCTTGTTGCCCAGGGTCGCGAAGTGCTGCATGGACTCGATCCGGCCCGGCGTGTGATTGTGCCAGTTCATCACGGTGACGGCGGCGGGCAGGCCCTTCCACGAGCCGTTCCACGGCCCATCGCCCTTGACGAGGTAGTACCGGCCCTTGGGGCTGGCGTTGTGGTACGGGTCGAACATGTCCGACCATACCATCAGACCCTTGCCGGCATCGACCAGCCGCGCCAGCTTCGCACAGCGGGAGATGTTGCCGGCCAGAACCTCGCCCGGGGTCTTGCCGGCGCCCACGCAACTCCCATCCCAGCCGGCAATGCGGATTTCGTCGTGACTCAGGAAGTACCCGTCGGGCTTCAGGCCGTCGCGTGTGCGCTCCAACTCCCACTTCAAGATGGCGTAGAGCTTCTCCTCACCCATACACGCGGGGACTTGGTCAGTATGGATGACGGCGGTGTGATAGTAGCTGAGCTTGACCGTCTGGCCGTCACGAAGCCTGCTGGTGGCGGGAATGGTCACCTTCGGCTGGTCGTGCCAGGCCGTATACTCGCCTGGCCAGGGGACGTTGCCCAGCTTGGGATCGAATATCCTGCCGAAGTCCGTGTCCTCGACGTATTCGGTCCGGCTATCCTGGCTGACCATCTTCAGCGGCGCCCCGCCGCGTCGCAGGACGTTGACCAGCCCCGCGGGCTCGATCTGGAGGTTGTCCCACCATATCTTCCCGCTTTGGCCGCCCCAGGTGCCCAGATACAGGTTGACCTTGTCGAACTCCAGGCTGTTAAAGGTGATGTCCAGTCGCTTCCAGCCCTGCGTTGGGGCGATGGGCGGCTGGTAGTAGTTCAGCGACACCCCGCCTTCGCCCAGGATGGCGATGCGGGTTTCGCCGCCTCGCCAGCCCTCGGTCTTCACCCAGACGCTGACGTGGTAATAGTGGAACGGCTTGACCGCCAGCGATTGGCAGGCGCGGGCGTGGCCATGCTGGCTGTCGTGAACTGCCACGTTCTGCATGCGCAGACTCGCCTTGCCGTGCTGGAAAACGCTGGTGTCGATGAAGCTTATCTTGCCGGGCTGGTCCACGAACGACCAGCCGGCTGGGCTGTCGCCCTTGTGCCGCTCGAAATCGCCGTTGACGGCCTCGATGCTGTCAGACGGCACCAGGCTGCCGCCGCGGACGGTGAACAGGGCGTCGGTCACGGGCAGGCCCTCGGCCAGGTTGGGGTCGTGGCCAAGCTCTCCGTTGGAGTAGCCCATGCCGCACACGCACGCGGCCAGGAATATGCCGCGCTTCGTGCAGGCCTGGCGGAGACGGGCGCAGTTGGCGACGTACTTGGGCCCCAGGGAGTCCCAGCGGGTGAACTTGCTGTCGGCCAAGGCCAGGTGGGTGTAGCCGGCCTTCTTCGCCCGGTCCAGCAGTGCCAGTGCCTCGTCGACGTTCTTGTCGACTAGCAGGTTGGTCTGGAGGTAGATCCATCGCTGGGGAAGGCGTTCCTCGGCCAGACCGGCGTCGCAGGCCGTCAGCACCGCAAGAACGCAGATGATTCGCGACATGTTACGCTCCCGTTTTCATTGTCCTGATGCTGCAGCGCTGATTACTCTCGCGAAAACATATTATACTTACGTTAAGCGAAGATAGCATCGAGGTTATGATTCACACAGGAAAGCGAGAAGGAGTGAGCGTATGAAAATACTGGCTATTCTTGGCAGCCCGCATGGCGTGAAAGGTGCGACTGGCACGCTTCTGGCCGAAGCCGTCCGCGGCGCGAGGGAGGCGGGGGCGGAGTTGGCCGTGCTGTCGCTGGCCGAGTTGGAGGTCGGCCCGTGCCGGGCGTGTGACGCCTGCCACAAAACAGGCGTTTGCCCGTGGAAGGACGACTTCAACACCGTCAAGTCGGCCATGATGGACGCCGACGGCATCATCCTGGCCAGCCCGAACTACATCGTCAGCGTCAGCGCGCAGATGAAGGCCCTGCTGGATCGCTGCTGCGGAATGCTGCACTGCCAGGCCCTGCGCGGCAAGTACGCCGCCGCGATCGAGACCTCCGGCGGAACCGGCGGGCAAGAGGTGCAGCGGTACACGCTCAGCTTCGAGCGTTTCATGGGCTGCTGGACAGTTGGCAGCGTTGGCGCCACCGCGATGGACCTGGCCGGCCCGGCTGAGCGGCAGCATGTGTTTGCCGCCGCGGCCAAGCTGGGAAAGGACTTGGCAGAGGCCATCCGTAGCGGGCCGACGTTTCCGGACCAGCAGCCCGAGCAGGACGCGTTCTTCCAGCGTATGAGGGCTCTGGTCCAGTTCCGCAAGGACGACTGGCCTTACGAATATCGTCATTGGCAGTCCAAGGGCTGGCTGTAGGCTGTATGTGGTAGCCGGTAGCCGGTGGTCGGCGGAGGACTGACGGCTGTTCGCTTTAGCGAGCAGGAAACCCGGTTTATTATGTCGGGCCAGCAAACTGGACACCGCTATGCGCGAATTTGCGGCTTATGAATGATCCGTACAATCTGGGACGTTTTGTGGACGCCTAGGACCAGGTCATTGGCTGACCGCTGGAGATGTTCTCCCGGGACTGCCTCTAACCCCACCAACAGCGCCGGTCCTCCTCGGGCGGCACCATGCGATGAGCCGTCCATCCGCTTACCCATCAGCGAATTGCCCGTTATCTGCTGCTGATTCCGCAAGTATGTCTCCCAGTCTATGTAGCCGGCATGATGATTATGAATCACCACGGGCCATTGCTCAAGAGGAACGGCATGGCCGTCCGTCTTGCGAGCCCGTCCGTCTACGATGACTGTCCGCGTGCAGCGTCTACCATGAACGAAAGTCCCACCATAGGCCGGGTTCTGCAGGATCGACAGAATCCGCTTGTATCCGGGCAGTTGCCAGAGAACCTGTCTGGGACCGGTGCCGTCTGACCAAGTGGGGGCCAGCAGTTGATTGTGGCGATACCACAACATCACCTGTCGAGCACTGCCCAATTCGCTGAACTTTTGGAAAATGCCCCGGATCGCATCCTGAACCTGCAAGTCCGCCGTCATCTCCTGGCGGTTGTCGTCGGTACGCACGTACCCGATCGGTACGGGGCCAAGGACTTCACCTCGCTGGATCATCTGTAGGAGGGCCTCCTGGGCTCGCTGGCGCAACAGCCCCAGCTCGAATTCACTCATCGTGCCTTTCAAGCCCAGCAACAGCCGGTCGTTCAGTTGACGTGGATCGTACACTCCGTCATGGTCAATTACCAGTGTTCCGGACATACCGCACAAGTCAATCAAGTAATGCCAATCCCGATTGTTACGGGCCAAACGTGAGGCCTCCATGGCCAAAACTGCGCCTGCCTCTCCGGCACATACGGCCCCGACCAGGCGATCGAAACCCGGACGCTGCTGAGACCCACTCCCTGAGCGCCCCAGATCATCGTCGATGACCTGGACCTTGGCAAACCCCAGACCGCGGGCACGGTCCGCCAGCGCATACTGGCGGCGCTGACCCTCGTGGTTGTTACGCACCTGATTCATCGTGGACTGGCGAACGTAGACCCAGGCCCGGCCGGTGCTGAACCTTCGCACAATTGGAACGTCGCGGCCATAGAGCGGGTGGTATTTGTACCAGATGCGCCGCATAAACGGTGGATGGGTATTGTGTGCTGACCGTGCCTGGCACGGGGAAAAGTGCATTCGCGAAAGCCCTGGGGAACGAAACACAGCGACCGACACTGGTGATGGACGTCGGCGCCCTTATGGGTTCGCTCGTAGGGTCCACGGAGGCCAACGTCCGCCAGGCGTTGAAGATCGCCGATGCAATGGCGCCCTGTGTGATCTTCATTGATGAGGTCGAGAAGGCTTTGGCCGGCTCCGCCTCAAGTGGGCAAACCGACAGCGGCGTATCGGCCAGGCTGTTTGGATCGCTCCTGACCTGGTTGAGCGACCACGAGTCAGACGTGTTCGTCGTATGCACCGCAAATGACGTGAGCCGCCTGCCGCTGGAATTCGTCCGTGCGGAACATTTTGACGGCGTTTTCTTTCTCGACTTGCCCAGCGTCGGTGAGCGGCAGAAGATCTGGGACATCTACAAGTCGATGTTTGCCTTGGCCGGCCAGACTGTGCCAAGGGACGAGGACTGGACGGGTGCCGAAATACGCTCATGTTGTCGTCTCGCTCGCCTGCTGGACATTCCACTGGCCGAGGCCGCGAAGAACGTCGTACCCGTGGCTGTAACCGCCGCTGAGTCCATGGATCGCCTTCGCACCTGGGCTTCGGGTCGCTGCTTGTGCAGCTTCCAGCCGGGCGTTTATCACCGGGGTGGCCAGGGGCCTGCTGTTCGTGGGCGGAAGGTTACCCGGGCGTCGTCGAATTAGACAACGGCCGGTTCTGCGGGGAGCGTTCACACAATAGACGACAGTATTCTTCCAATCATCGCCGTGGACCAGATACGTTCCCGCTGGTATTATGTCTATTGCGGTTCCCCATCGGGTTCTGCCATGAGCGACACGGTTCACATCGCCGGGGCAGCCGATGCATGATCGACGTTATCGGTGCGCACTGATGACTGAAAGGGCATGGGGATGAACCACAAGACGGTTGGTCCTACGGCGGAGGGGTTTACTGTCGGAGTTGTCGTATTGTGCCTTTCGGCCCTTGTGCTGGCGGGCGCGGCCGAGGATTATGTCGAACTCTACGGTGGCGAGGAAAAGGCCCTTGCTGCCTCCAAAGACCCCAACGCATCTTCGGCATTCGCGGCCAGATTGTTGGAGGCCGCCAGGCGGGTTACCGACCAGAAGGACCTCCAGGTGCTTCTCTGTGAGAAGGCGAGCGATTTCGGCATGCAGACGCCCGCCGGCTACGCCACCGGCGCGGCGGCTCTGAGGCTGCTGACGGATGTCGTTGGCGATGGCGAAAAGAAGATCGATGCCCAACTCAAGCTTCGCCAGACCTACGAGTTTCGATACGCCGCGGCCTACGGTGCCCAGCGAAAGGCCGTTGGCCAGGACCTGGTGGACCTGCTTGTATCGCTGGGCCAGGAGCGAGTCGACGCAAGACAGCCTGATGAGGCCCTCCGATTGTACAAACGGGCACTTTCGGTGGCCCGCGCCGTGCGGTACGACCTCGCCCAGGATATCCTCGGCAAGACCCTGGAACTCGGCGCAACCGAGGAGTCCGAGCGGAAACTCCAGGTTCTTCAGGAGGAGCTTAAGCGAGATCCGAACTCGACCGACGCCCGCACGGAGCTGATCCTGGCGTATCTGGGCGAGTTCAACACCCCAGCGGAGGCAGGCAAACTGCTTACTGATAAGCTGGATAGGGAGTTCAGGAAGCACGTGGAACTGGCGATGAAAAAGGTGGAGGACCTCGACGAGGCCTCGGCAATCGATCAGGCTCGATGGTATGCGGACATGGCGGCCAGGTCGGTGGTTTCGGACAACCGCACACTTTTTGCCAAGGCCAGGGCGTGCTGCGTGCGATACATGGACCTCCACCCGGCCAAGGACGCCTCCCAACTCGAGGCCCAGTTGCTTCTGGAGAAGTTGACGGATGCGATGAACACGACCGGCAAGGGCAAGCAGATGACCCTTGCACTAGGCAAGGGGGTCACGATGAAGCTGGTGTTTATCCCGGCCGGCAAGTTCACGATGTCCTCTGCTACCGAGGAGCGGAACTCGCCGATATCTGACATAGCGCTCATTCACGACGTGACTCTCACAAAGCCGTTCTACATGGGGATCTACGAGGTGACCCAGGAGCAGTATGAGGCCGTCATGGGCAAAAACCCCAGCAGCATCAAGGGCCCCAACAATCCGGTCAACCGGGTTTCCTGGGACAATGCGGTTGAGTTCTGCAAGAGACTCTCAGCCAAAACGGGCAAGAAGGCAGCGCTGCCGACCGAGGCCCAATGGGAATATGCCTGCCGGGCCGGGACGAAGACCGAGTTCTTCTTCGGCAACGACGCGGAGAAGATGGACCGTTACGCGTGGTTTGACAAGAACTCTGGGGATAGAACGCACCCGGTAGGCCAGAAGAAGCCCAATCCATGGGGCCTGTACGACATCTACGGCAACGTCTTCGAGTGGTGCCAGGACTGGTGCGGCTTCAGCGAGGTCAACATCGAACACGCGGTTGACCCCACAGGCAACAAAGAAGGAACAAACCGCGTTCTGCGCGGAGGAGCCTACTGGTTCGGGTCGAAATTCTGCCCATCGGCGGCAGGCTACGGGGGCTCGCCGACATACGCGAACACCGAGTGCGGATTGCGGGTGGTTGTCCTGGCCGACAAGTGAAAAGGGCATGTGGATGAAAAGGCATTATGCTGCTTTCTCGACGGCATGTATCGTGCTGTGCCTCCCGGGTCTGGCCTGGGCTGGCGCGGCCGAGGAGTACCTGGAGCTTTTCGGCCGGTATGAGAAAGAAGCCTCCGCCGCAAAGGACGCCAACGCCCCGGCACGCCTCGCCGCCAGGCTGCTGAACGCCGCCACGTACGTTGATGAAAACAAGCCGCTCAAGGTCCTCCTGCTGGACAAGGCATACGAGTACGGGGTCAAGGCGCCTGCGGGCTACGAGGTGGCTGCCGACGCCCTGGAAATGCTGGTCGAGGTCGCGCCGGACCGGCAAGTGCAAGCCGGGTTGAAACTCATTGAGATAAACCGGCTGCGGTATGACCGCGCCGCGGGCCCCAGGCGCAAAGCGATCGGCCAGGCGCTGGTGGACGCTATGGTGTCTCTTGCCGACGAGGCGGCGAAAGCCGCCAAGCCTGACGAGGCGCTGGATCTGTGCCGCCTGGCCCTGTGGGTCTCCGCGGACGGCCAGCCCAAGCGAACCGCGGAGATCGTCAGCAAGATCACGACGTTGGCCGCGAAACGGGAAGGCGAGGACAAGGCCGCCGCCATCAAGGCGCCGGCGGGTTACTCACAGGAACTGGCAGCCTGGGCATACCAGGCGCTTTTTGGCCAATTTGAAAAAGACGCCGCCGGCTCGACAGACCCCAATGCCTCCGTCGAGCTTGCGTCCAGGCTTGTCAGCGCGGCCCTGTCGCTGCGGAGGCAGCCCTGGCTTCAGACCGTGCTGTGCCAGAAGGCCTACGAGTTGGGCATGAAAACCCCAGCCGGGCAGGTCGTGGTGTCGGCAGCGATGAAACTGTTGATGGACGCGGCGCCGGAAAATGACTCCTCGGCAAATGACAAGCTCCTGGCCGTCAGCCGGGCTTTATATGCGCGAGCTTCGGGTGACCGGCGCAAGGATGTCGGCCGAGACCTTGTGGATGCGATGTTGGACCGCGGAGACGAGTTGGTCAAGGCCAGGCACTTCTCCGATGCCTTGAGCTGCTACAAGGAGGCCCTGGCACTTGCGCCGGAAGTGGACTCCGACCGGGCTGATGAGGTCGCCCGTACGATCAAGGGCCTTGCTGCCGCTCTGGAGGCCGAGAAGAAAGTCGCCGGCCTCAGGGCTGACCTGGCCCGCGACGCGGGTAATCAGGCCGTCCGGACGGAACTGATCCTGGCGTGCTTGGGGGCCTTCGACGCCCCGGCCGAGGCGGCCTCGCTGCTTACGCCAGAGCTTGACGAGCAGTTCCGCGCGCACGTTCAACTTACGGCCAGGCCGGTTGAGGAACTCGACGAGCCAGGCAGCCTGCGCCTTGCCCGGTGGTACCTGGCCATCGCAGGCAGTGCGCCCGCTTCGGACAAGGGCGCCATTTTGGACAAGGCCGTCGCGTGCTGCGAGCAGTACCTCCGGCGGCACCCGGCCAAGGATGCGGGGCTGCTGAGATACATGCTGTTAATGGAGAAGATCGACAAGGCAATCGCCGAGGCCGGGCACACGCCAAAGTACGTCGCTCTTGCCATGGAAGACGGCGTGACGATGAAGCTAGTGCTGATCCAGCCGGGCAGCTTCCTGATGGGCAGCCCCGACAGCGAGGGCCGGCCCGCGTTTGAAAGCCCCCGGCACAGGGTGACGATCACTAAGCCTTTCTAAATAGGCGTTTACGAGGTGACGCAGGAGCAGCTCGATCAACTGATGCCCGGAGTCACCGGTAATTTCAAGGGCGCCCGCAATCCCGCCGACCAGGTCGAGTTTAACCACGCGGTCACGTTCTGCGAGAGGCTTTCAGCCAGGACGGACAGGACGATCACCTTGCCCACAGAGGCCCAGTGGGAGTACGCCTGCCGGGCCGGGACGAAGACAGTGTACTTCTTCGGCAACGATCCAGGAAAGCTTGGCGAGTATGTGTGGTTCAGCGGCAACAGTGACGGTCGGACGCACCCGGTCGGGCTCAAGAAGCCCAACCCGGCCGGGCTTTACGACGTCTACGGAAACGTCCCAGAGTGGTGCTCGGACACATGGTGGTTTGCCTACGACAAGTCCTGGCGGATGGACCCGATGGTAACCAACAGGGCTATCTCCGCGCATATCGCCAGAGGCGGGTCTTGTAAATGCAGTGAGGTCTTCTGTCGGT
>Ga0265595_1002811_pt1 | contig 11312 bp, 18 predicted proteins | sample saktaG_15_FD_190148 | JGI IMG/M metagenome (GOLD analysis project Ga0265595, IMG submission 190148) | Saline water microbial communities from Sakinaw Lake, British Columbia, Canada - sak_2013_06_06_50m | ecosystem: Environmental > Aquatic > Non-marine Saline and Alkaline > Saline ... | reverse complement strand
TATAATCCTCTGGATCGGTGCTTTGCCATTCTGGCCCGGGGGCTTCTGCTTTCTTCTCCCTGAAGACGACCACTTTTTCTCCTGCCTCGTTGTAATATTCATTCCTCTCATAGGCCTCTGAAAATATGCGGGCCTTTAAGGGTGCTATGATTATTACTGACTCTTCTTGGTATATTTTGTTTTCCATATTATTGATTTTAATTATTAATCACCGGAGGAGGGTTGGAAGGATTTTGTGCCTAAAAGACAGTTAATGTCCCTCACACCCCCACATCCTCTAGTGAGTATTACTAAAAAGGTATATCCTCTACTCGTATCTCATCTTGTGCAGAAAGCACTTCCTTGCTCTTTTTCCTAACCATATTGATTGTTCTCATATCGCTTGTTAGATCCACAGACATTTCTTTTAGCTGTTCTTTAGTATATTTTAGCTTTGGCCTTTTAGGTTTGTTTGTTTCTTTCTCTATTAGGTAAATCATTTGCTTCATTGAAGATAATACCTTGTTATCAAACTTTTTTAAATCTGCTATTGTGGGAGCTTTGAAATTATAATTTATTACAATCCCAGTTAAGGTAAATTCTACGTCTGCAAATGGGTTGTAGTCGACCTCTACAAACTCTAGCCGGCCTGTAACTAATTTATTATCTTTCTTCCAGACCAACCATTGGTAGAAACCGATTTGAGGAACGTAAGGCTTATAAACATCTATCTTTTGAGAATATTTATAATCTACTACCTCTTCTCCGTCATAGAAGTCAATCGTTCCGTGTACTAAATGACCTCCCAAAGGTATTTCTATATAGACTTCTCCTGACTTACCATTTTCTTTCTCTCTTATGGCGTGCTGGGCCGTACCAAATTGCATAGCCTCACTGGGATTAAAGTGTTCTGGGTGCAGAAACTTCTGTACGAATTTAGCTGGATCAAACCAGAAGGTTGTGAAGTCTGACCTGCGAAAGTTGTATATTGTTTTATTTTTCATATAATCTTTTTACTACTTCTTTAACAACTGCTACTACGATTGCGTTCCCACAACATTTATAACGCTGGGTATCTGAAATTTTTCCCTCCGTTCCATACTCTGTCCATCCATCTGGAAAATTCATAAGTCTTTCGCACTCGGTGGGGGTTAGGCGGCGGATTCGCATTCCGTCTGAAACTCCATGAATATCTGTTTTGGTAATTGTAAAACTTGGCTCTCCGTCTTCTTTTGAAAAGAGACAGATACTTCATTTTATATCCTTTAAATAATAATAAATTTTAATTCCTTTCTGTTTAGCCACCTCAATTTCTTTCAATGTTCCTTTACTATTTTCATATCCGGACATAACATATATAGCCTCACAATTTTCTAGCCAAGATAAGCTATAATTTTGAATCTCTTCTATAGTAATATCCTCATAAAAGAAGAACTGATGATCCAAAAACGGGCAGAAAGGGATATGACCCATCTTAATAAGTAGAGCTGCAACTTTAATTCCTTCCCTAATGTTCTTTAATCCGTCAATTATATTATCTGAACTATATTTTCCGGAAACATATATTTTCATATTACCTATTTATAATTATCTTTTTCTCTACACAATTTAGTCCTGGAATAGATTTCTTTCCATCTTTCATATATTCTTTAACTAACTTTTCATCTACAGACTTAATAATATACTTGGCAGGAACTTTTTCTATATCGGTTATCTCTATTTCATAATCAGTCCTGTAACTTACGCCGGACTCTTGCCTGGTTTCTATTTTAGATAGGTTCTTGGATTCTTTATTACTGAAGCCCGTGTCTTCTTTTAATTCCTTAGCCTTTTGTTGCTCTTGCAAAAATAGATAGGCTTCTAATAGTTGTTTATTGTTAGATATTATGGATAACAGTGGCGATTCTATTATTTTGTATTTATCATCAATTCTTTTTTTAGATAAAAGTATTTCCCTTACTGCGTCTAATCTTATATTTTCTAACAAATCAATTATTCTTTTAACCCTTCGGTTCTGATCCATACAAAACTGAACGTCTTCTTGACCAGTTATGATTGTAATTTGCTTTTCGTTTTTAATTTGGCCTTCAATTTTTAATATTTGAGTATCCATAAGTTTTAAGTTTTAAGTTTTAATTTATTAATACAACTTGATATATTTTTGTTTATCTCTTTTCCCCAAAATCTATAAACATTAAATCCATTAAAAGTTAAGATTAAATCTTGATATTTATCTTTTTTTATATGTTCGGGAAATCTGTGATAATAATCTCCATCTGCCTGTATAATTATTCTGTATTCTGGTAAGTAGAAATCAACAATCGCTATCTTACATAATGGAACTTGCTTTTGATAATTTATTCCTCTTCTTATTAACTCTGCTTCTACTTTTAATTCTATGCTTGTGTCTTTAAATTTTCTGTTTGGGTTTTCAATATGCCATTGCCTCATTTTTTCTTTTGTTCCTTCTGTGTGTTTTTTACCCTTCATCCCAATTATCCCAGTTTTTGCCATATAAGAACACATATCGCTATATTCTTTTGTATGCTTCTTACCCTTATTTGCCTTACCTATATTTCTTTTATGTTCTTCTGAGAATGGTTCATATTTCATTCCTGTCTTAGCTTCAATCATTTTCTTTTTTATTATTGGGTCGTTCAATATATTCAATTGTCCTTTTTTGAACCAATTTTTTTTATGTTTTTCTGTTCTTATATAAATTCCTGTTGGCATAATTTTATAAACTTAAAGCCCCCTTACCTTGGCGGGTTGAGGGGGCACGATAGTTAATTAGTTCCCCGCCAAGAATTATCTAATTATACCAAATTACATATTCTATTGTCAATAATGGACTGGGATAGGTCAGTCCAACTATTTAACTTTTAAAAGCGTCCAAGGGTTCTATTGATTCTTTTGGATTTTCCATTTCCATATCATCCAATAGTGATTGCATATCTGAATCAGCTCCAGTTTTTCCCTTCTCCTTTATAAGAACCGCAGACAATGATGCAGAGATTCCCTCGCCGAATTTATTTTTATACGCGAATGGATTTGCAATAAGGTCAATAACCGCTCCATACCCAAGATCCTCACGAACAAGGCCATTAGTTCCAAGAAATTTCGTAAAGTCTGTAATCTTGAAGGAATATTGAATAGTTACCTCATCGCTGTCCTCGGACTGATATTCTTTAAATTTTGCAATCCCCGGAGTATCTTTGCCAATATTGTTTTTTTTAACCCATTCGGAAATTTTATCCTTTATCTCAGGTGAAGTTGCGTTTATGGTAATGCTGGTACCAAACCCTTCGTCGACTCCATTATAAAATATAACGGAGCAATCTTTGAGCTTTAGTTTCTCTAATACTGCTGGGATAACTACTTTTGCTTTTTGTTTGTTTTTCATAAGTGTTAAATATTAACTATTAATTTTTATTTGCTACTGGGTCGCCTATCCTTTTCGCAGTAGCGTCCAATATTTTATTCTTCGTCTATATTAAATTCTTCTAAATCTTCATCATCGTCAGGCATTATAGTTTCTAAATATTCTATCTCTGGAATATCTTCTATAGATGGATATCCAATCATATTGTTAAAATAGCAAAGCATATCCCAAAAACTATGGTGATAATAGCAATAACAGTTATTACCATCCCATTGACCTGTTGCCAGGTTAAGGGCGCTTCTCTTATTATACCCCTATCTATATAACCTTGAATTATTTTTTTAGCTTCTGACATAGTTTTATTTAATTAATTTTTTAGTTTGTCCAAGTTGTAATTTTTTTCCCTTCTTTGTCTGTGAATGTTCCTGATAGAATCATAATCCAGTCTATCAACACCCAAATAGAACTTGCGAACAGTCCTATAAATGATAATGATAGAATCAGTTGGAATATGCCGGTGCCGACCTTTCCAACATAAAATCTGTGAACCCCAAGCGTTCCCAGAAAGAATGCCAATAGGAACGTTGGTAATCTTAGCTTTGTTGATGTGTTTTCCATATTATTTATTTCTTTTTTTGTTTTTTATTTTACCGGATGCTGCCGGCGCAGACTCAACGACCTTTAAATATTTACGCTTTATTTTGCTAATCATTGAGGGACTGACATTATATTTTTTAGCAATGTCCACTAAATACTCTCCCTTTTTTATATCCTCAATTACTAAATTGTTTCTCTCTGTTTTTATTCTACTCATGATTATTATTTAATAGTTTATACCGTATGTTAGCAAATGCATTAAACCCTGTCAACACCCCACCTGTGGATAACTCAACCCTTGCAATACCTTTTTGATAACATATAATAAATATAATATTAATAATCTTTTGTATTCAGAGCTGACCTGGTAACTTACAAAAGATGCCAGGTCTGCCCTGAAACATCTTTCCAAATATGGAAGAAAAAAATCTAAAACTATTAAGCCATTTTGAGGATAGGTATAAAGGCGTTGTTTTTAACGCTATTTTATTTTATATGAGGAAAGGCGAAAAATATGCAGACGATATTATTTATCTAATACAAAAGAAGCTGGAAATTCAAAGACGCTGGGGATTAGAAAATACTAACGCGCAATGGGATAAGTATTTTAAGACTATTGATAACGAAACTCAATTAAAAGAGTTTTATGAGATTATGAAATATGCAGAAGAATGGGAAAAAAAGACACCAGCAGAAAAAGAAAAAATAAAAGCAGAACAAAGAGAATTTTTTGGAAAGCAATCGATGAAAGGAAAAGAGCCAACAAAAAAACAAATTGCTTTTTTAAAGTCTAAAGGTCAAAAAAATATCTCCAATGACAGATATAAGTGCAGTATTATTATTGATGAGCTGATGAAATAATATGAGCTACACTAACTTTCCAGAACAATTAAAAGAACAAAAACAATGGGTTCTTTGGAAAAAGGAAATGGTAAAAGATAAATGGACTAAGATTCCTTATTCTAACACAGCCCAACATGCATCAAGCACTAATCCCAAAACCTGGAATGATTTTGAAACAATAAAAAATTATGTAGAAAAATTTTCAGACCAATTTAATGGGATAGGATATGTTTTTAATGAAGGAGTAGTGGGAATAGATTTAGATCATTGCTTTCAAGAAGATGGGTTTACTTTAAAACAATGGGCAAAAGAAATTATAGACTTATTCCCAAGCTATATTGAAATATCTCCATCTGGTACAGGCTTACATATATTTTTATTATGTAAAGTAGATTTTAAAGGAGCAAAACATTATATAGAGAATCAGAAAGAAGGAGATGCTATTGAAAGATATGTAACGGGTAGATATTTCACTGTTACGGGCAATGTGTATGGAGAATATAAGGAATTAAAAACCTATGAGCCGGAGTACTTTTTGAAATGGCATAAGTCCTTGATAAAGGAAGAGCCTAAAATATTGCCGCAAACACTCTCGGACACACTCCTTCCTGGCGATAATAAAATATTGGAAGTTGCTTTTAAAAGTAAGAATGGTGTCAGAGTAAAAGATTTATATAATGGCGAATGGAAGAAGTATTATAGGTCCCAATCAGAGGCTGATTTAAGTCTTGTAGGATCTTTAATGTTCTTTTGTGGCAATAATACAGCCACAGTGGATAGGATATTTAAGAACTCAGGGCTTATGAGGGAGAAGTGGAATAGGCCGGATATAAAGGAGGGGATTTTTAGCAAGACTTATTGTGCAGAACCTATGAAATGGGATATTGAAGAAAAACAAAATCCTCCGGCAGAGCATAAAATAATATCTTTGAATGAGATATTAAAGAAAACACCAAATCCTAATCCATTTTTATTGCAAGGAATGATAGTAGAGAAAGCTATAAACGCACTGACTTCAGACTCGGGTAAAGGAAAATCCTTGCTTATGTTAAAAATGGTAGAAGCCATTTCTACAGGAGAAAAATTCTTAGGAGAATTTGATACTAAACAGTCTAAAACACTGGTGATTGATTTGGAAATGTCTGAAGATGATATTATAGATAGGACACAAACCATTGTAGGCAAGGAGATTGACGGCCTTAATTTTCATTATGCTCAGACATTTAATATTTTTAACGATGATGATTTTAAATGGATAAAGGACATAATAAGAACGGAGGGCTATAAATTAGTGGTGCTTGATACATACAGTATGATGGCCCCGAGTAAGAGTGAGAACGACAATGCCGAAGCAAATGTTGTGAACAAGAAACTATTGGAGATTACCAATGAATGTGATTGTACTATTTTATTCTTACACCATCACAGAAAGCTTCAGAAGGGAGAGATTATGAGCCAATCAAGTAGTAGGGGTGCCACAGATATTATTGGAAAGACGGCATCTCATTTATTGATCACTACAAAGGATATAACTATTATAGATGATGGAGAAGGCTTAAAGGGTATAAAAATAGTGTTAGAGCAGATGAAAAGACGTAAAAGAACCGGATTTGATAGGTTCGCTGTTAATGTTTGGAATAATCCTTTTGAGAATAAGACGTACTTTGAGTTTGCAGGGTTTGACGAGAAAGCTGAAAGCGCACTGGAGAAGACTATAAACGCCATTTTATCTAAGATGAAGTTTGGAGAAGAGTATATTATGTCCGAGATAACAGAGCTAATAGGGAAGTCTTCAAATATCTATTCAGCCTTCAAAATACTGATTGAAGAGCAAAAAAGGGTAAATTTTAGACTCCCAGAAGAAGGAGAGATTAGAAATGGAGACAAATTGAAGCATAATACCAAAATATACTATTTATGCTCTTCAAGCTCTTCAAAATAGGGTTGAAGAGCAGTTTACTAAGGGAAAACCAACTTGCTCTTCAGCTCTTCAAACAAAGGGGGAAAAAGCAATCATATTCTGTGTTTATCAACCACCTAAAGTGGTTGTAAACCAGAATTTATTTCTGCTCTTCAGCTCTTCAACGTATATATAGGTTGAAGAGCAGAATTGAAGAGCAGAATTGTAGAAAAAAATATGAAAGAAAGTGATATTCAAAAGGCAATAATGGATTATTTGAGATTAAAGGGCTGTTTGGTGTTTAAACATCGAAATGTGGGAATATGGAAGAAAAAAACGAATAGCTATATTCCCTTGTCTTTTGGTGAGAAAGGGATTTCAGATATTATAGGCCTAACACATAAAGGTCATTTTATCGCTGTGGAGGTTAAGATGCCAGGTAAGAATCCAAGCAAGGAGCAGTTAGATTTTATTGAGAGGGTTCGCGAGAAGGGTGGCATTGCATTTTGGGCTGATTGTTTAGAAACTGTTAAGAAATATATAAAATGAAGGGTTTACGCCAACTTAGGTCTGATTGTTGCAGGGCCAGGACTAAGAGGAAAGGTAATTATAGTATTTGTAAAAAGTGTAAAAAGATGTGTGTTTTAGAGAGATCAAAACCTGTGGATAACTCTATTTGTAAAATTAAAGATTCAGTAGTAGAATAAAAAAAATGCTATGGATATAAAAAAACAGCTATGTGTTATGTCTATTTCAAAAGAAGTTTTAGCTCCTTGTAATTAGGAGTTTTTTTATGAATAAAAAAGAAATAAAAGAGATAAGGCAAATGGCATTGAGAACACTGAACGGGGCTTTGGGTCTAAAAGGTTTTATTAATAATAAGGGCGAAGCTATATTTATACAAAATTGAGATAGAGAAAATAAAACCATATTTAAAGAACGCCAAGCTGAAAAAATAACCTAACTTGCAGGAAAAAATCAGGATGCCAAAAGAAGATACACAATTTAAACCAGGAGAGTCTGGGAATAAAAGAGGAAAAAAGAAAGGAACACTATCTTTTAATACTTTATGGAAAAAAGCTGTTAAAAAAATAGCACAGGCAAACCCTGATATTATAAAAGACTTACACGATATAGACGTGCAACTTATTAACAAGGCCATAGCAGAAGCAAAAGCTGGAAACTATCAATACTATAAAGATATTTATGATAGAAGATTGGGCAAAGCAAAAGAAAGTTTGGATGTATCTACCCAGGGAGAAAAAATTAACAGCATAGCATTTGAAATAATAAAGAAAAATGAAACTGAACCTGAAGTCAAGCGAGATCTTAGAGAAGAACCTGAAGGCACTGGAGAATCCAAAGAATAGAATTTTGATTAATGAAGGGTCGTCGCGCAGTACAAAAACTTATTCTATTTGCCAATTATTTATTGCCCTTCAGTACCGCGAGACAGCACTTTTTACAATAGCAAGAAAGACTCTTCCAGCATTAAGAGCTTCTGCTTATAGGGATTATTTAGAAATTCTAAGAGATACTGGGATATATAACCAGAGTAACCACAACAAGTCAGACCTTAGCTATAAGATTGGAGACTCAGAGTGTGAATTCATATCGGTTGACCAACCGGATAAGATTAAAGGAAGGAAAAGGAAATATCTTTTTATGAATGAGGCGAATGAATTTGACTATGATGACTTCGTTCAACTTTCTTTGAGAACAACAGGCAAGATATTTATGGACTTGAACCCATCTCATGACCAGTATCACTGGATTGAAAATAGAATTAAGACAAGGAATGATGTCGCGATAATACATTCAACATACCAAGACAATCCGTTTCTAGACCAAGCCACAATAAATGAGATTGAGAGACTGAAAGACGCTGACCCTAACTTGTGGAAGATTTATGGGCTTGGAATAATGGGGCTGATAGAGAACCTTGTATTCACTCATTGGAAGCTATGCGATGAATTGCCGGAAGGAGAAGAATATTACGGATTAGACTTCGGCTATAACAGCCCATCGTGCTTATCAAGGATTATAGAAAATGATAGAGATATTTATGCAAAAGAAGTTATTTATGAAACGCGATTAACCAATAGAGATTTAATAGCCAGAATGGAGCAATTGGAAATACCAAAAGATAAAGAGATTCTGGCAGATGCTGAAGACCCATCAAGAATCAAAGAGATACAAGAAGCTGGATTTAATTGCATAAAAACAGCTAAACCTAAGGGGTCGGTCAATAAAGGAATAGACGAATTGAAATCAAGAGGGTTTTACATAACAAAAGATTCAGTAAACGCCCAAAAGGAAATCAAAGGATATAAATGGCAAGAACAAAAAGGAGAGCCAACAGATAAAGAGCCAGTAAAATTTAACGACCATTTTCTTGATGCTGTCCGTGGCGCGGTTTACACCCGGGCCGGTAGAACAGGATTATCGTTAGACTTCATATGAGGAACATATTTAAAATCATTTGGGAGTGGCTGAAAGAATGGAATAGAAAAATGAACGAAGACTTAAAAGATATGCCACAAGAAGATATTTTTAATAAATTAGGGAAGTAATATCAAATTCATAAACATATTTAAAAAATCATATTGGGTAAGCCTTGTTAACTCAATAGGCGAAACCACCACAGGAATGCCTGTTGATAAGGACTATTTTGATTCCTATGAGTTTAGTTGGTTAGTTTATAGATGCGTTAAAGTAATCTCTCAGAATCTAGCCAACATAAATTTCAGACTATACAAACTACGAGGTACTAAGGTTGTTGAAATAGATAATAGCCCGGTCTTAGATTTATTAGCGAGACCAAATCCTATGATGTCAGGATTTGAGTTTTTAGAGGCAACGCAAACATTTATTGAGTTATCCGGGAATGCCTATTGGGTAAAGCTAAGGGCTAAGACAGGAAACCAAGTAATGCAGTTGTGGCCATTAAGACCAGATTGGGTAGAGATAAAGTTGGCGAGTGATGGAACGGTGGAGAGCTATATATACAGGACAGGGGCAACGGCGCAAGTATTACCTGCACAAGATGTCATACATTTTAAAGAAACCAATCCAAGAAGTTCTATCTACGGGATGCCGGTAACTAAGCCTGCAATGGATATAATCTCAAACTTAGTTTACTCAACAAGATGGAACAAGAATTTCTTTTATAATAACGCCAGGCCAGACTTTTGGATAATATCTAAGAGTAAAGTTCCCAAAGAAGAAAAGGAAGAACTCAAAAAGAGAATGCGCGACGATTATGGAGGCATAAAGAATGCCCATAAGTTTGGATTCTTAGAAGGAGATGCACAGATTGTTGAGATGAATAAAACAATGAGGGAGATGGAGTTTTCACAGCTTACAGCCAGCATGATTGAACAGATATTGGGAGCGTTCGGTGTCGGTAAAGCAATCATAGGTATGCAAGGAATGAATAGGGCTGAAGCTGAAGCACAAATTTATACATTTTTGAGCCTAACCATTGAGCCAAAGATGAAAAAACTGGCTGGTAGATTAAATGAATTCTTAGTATCAGAGTTCAGTGACGACCTATTCCTAGACTATGATGACCCAACACCAGAAGATAGAGAAAAGGTAACAACAGAATATGCCTCAGCTTTAAGCAATAATTGGATGGTGATAAACGAGGTAAGAGAGAAAGAGGGGCTGTCTCCAATACCAGGTGGCTGGGATTTGTATTTGCCGTTCAACGTGGCTTCAATCGGAACTGCAACGCCAAAGAAGATTGGTACGATAAATGAAAAGCAATGGCGAAAAGCCAGAGAAGACAAATGGCAGAAAGAAATGAAGAAGAAAATGTTGACAGGAAAGAGAATGCTAAAGAGAAAAATAAAAGCAACGAAGGCCTTGACAACATTACTGATGATGCAACTAAAAAAGTCAAAATCTTTAAAAGATAAAAAAGATGAAATCTGGAAACGACACGATGCGCTGATGCGTGAAGATGAGGTTCTGTTTAAAGCATTCGTAGTTAATTTATTAAAGGCCCAAGAAAAAAGAATAAAGGACGCTGTAGATGAAAACTTTCAAAAAGATGTAGGAGATATAATAAACTGGTCAGAGGAAGTAGACTTATTTGCAAAGCTATCATTCCCCATGTTTGAAGATATAGTATCAAGACGTGGAGATGTAGCGGCAGAATTAGTGGGGGCGACATTCCTGGTTGACCAGAAAGTAATAGACTTTATAGATGGGAAAGCGTTTAGATTCGCTTCAGAAGTCAATGAAACAACGCAGGCGGCGCTCAGAGAAGCTTTGGGTGAGGGAGTTGTTGCAGGAGAAGGAGTGCCACAGTTAAAAAACAGAGTGAGCGAGATATTCCAAGATAGGAAGAGTTGGGAAGCAGAAAGAATAGCAAGAACGGAAGTGATAGAAGCCCATAATCAAGCCGATGTATTGGCTTATAAACAGTCAGGTGTAGTTTCAAAAAAGGAATGGTTGGCCGAACCTGATGCTTGTGAAATTTGTCGGGAGGTTGACCAACAACAAGTATTATTAAATGATAGTTTTTCAACTGGAGGGGACAGCCCACCTGCGCATCCAAATTGTCGTTGTGCTATTCTCCCAGTTTTAGAGGAATTTTAATTA
>Ga0265595_1002810_pt1 | contig 11314 bp, 16 predicted proteins | sample saktaG_15_FD_190148 | JGI IMG/M metagenome (GOLD analysis project Ga0265595, IMG submission 190148) | Saline water microbial communities from Sakinaw Lake, British Columbia, Canada - sak_2013_06_06_50m | ecosystem: Environmental > Aquatic > Non-marine Saline and Alkaline > Saline ... | reverse complement strand
TGACCCGGAGTTGGCGGAGAATGTGACTGATGTTTCTTTGGGGCATGTTAAATTTGTCGTCGGTGAATTGAAGAAAAATCCTAAGTTAGCTGACGAGATTAGATTGGCGAAGGCGTTTTGTTTTGCTAATCGGGTTTATGGCGCGGAGGGTTATGTGCGTGGGTTTAGTGGTTATGCCTTGGAAGTTTTTGTAATTTATTATGGTTCGTTTATAAAGTTTTTTAAAGGAATTGGAAAGCGTAGGGTTGTTGATCCGTTGAAGTGTTTTAGGAATGAGCGTGAGGTTTTGAGTGAGATTAACGCGTCGAAGTTGCAGAGTCCAATTGTTTTGGTTGACCCGACTTACAAGTATCGGAATGTGACAGCGGGTTTGGGGGTTGAAAGTTTTGAAAGGTTTTTGAAAGTTGCTAAGGAATTTTTGAAATCGCCGTCGCTGGATTTTTTTGAGTTGAAGGAAGTTGATGTTGATGAGATGAAGAATTTTGCGCGGAAGAAAAAGGCGAGGTTTGTTGAGGTTGAGTTGAGGACGGATAGGCAAGAGGGGGATATTGCGGGGACGAAGATGAAGAAGTTGCTGGATTTTTTTGCGAGAGAGTTGGAGAGAAATGGGCAGAAAGTTTTGAGGAAGGAATTTGATTATTCGGGTTTGGGGCAGAGAGCTGTTGGGTATATTATTGTTTTGGAGAAGTTGGAGGTTGAGGTTAGAGGGCCGAGCGTTGGGTTGGAGGATTGTGTTAAAGTTTTTAGAGGGGTTCATCGTGATGCTTTTAAGAAAGGGAAGTTTTGGTTCGTGAGGAGGAAGATTAGTGTTGAGGGGATTTTTGATTTGGTTAAGAAAATTGAGAGGGAGATGGGGGCGGAAGCGAAGCTTTTGCGAGGCGTTAACCATTAGCCATTAGCTGTTAGAGAATTTTATTTAAAGTAGTCTTCGACTGATTTACCGTCGATAACTCTGTAATAATTTTGTCCGTTGATTGTGATATAAGTATCATTTGGGTCTGTCGCGTTTGGGTCGCCGATGACGTTGCGAGTTTGAGGAAGTTTTCTTGCGTTTATTTTAACATCATATTCGTGTACTCTTTTTAGAAAATTTGTAAACTTTGGTGTTATAATTAAAATTCCTAAAGCAACAGTAGAGAGTATCCCATATTCTATTAATTTGTCTCCGAATTTTCCCATCTTAATCTCTCCACGCCAGCTCGAACATGTAGCTTAGCGAGTTTACGAAGAACGCGGAGTTTATCCAGACGCCGTAGTCGAAATCTTCGTGGACGTTTGTCGGTTTGATTGTGAAGATTAATTCTTGTTTATCGGCGATGACGAATCGTGAGTTGATTGTTCTTGATTTGATTTCTACTCCGAGTTTTTTTGAGAGTTTTTCTGCTTCTTCTTGGTTGTCTGAGACGATGACTTTGATATCGACTTTTCTTTTCTTTAGTTTTGCGAAAACGTCTTTGAACATTTTTTGTTTTGAGTTTAGTTCGTATACCGAGGAGATTAGGTGGATTGTTTTTTCGGCGGATTCCATTACTGAGCGCATTTGGAGGTAAAGGTTTGAACGGCCCTTGATTGACGTCGAGAGTTCGTGGTTTTTTATTGGCTCGATTCCGATTCGGTGGAGTTCTTTTAGTTCTTTGTATTCGATTGTGTCTTTTAGACCTGAGAGTGTTTTGATTTTTTCTTCGGCGTATTGTGTCGTGTTGTTTTTTAATTTCTCGATGACGATTTCGGGTTTGACGGCGATGTATTTTACGGGCTTGCCGAGTTTTTGAATTACGAATCCGCGCTTTTCGAGAGATTCGAGGACGTCGTAAGTTCGGCTTCGAGGGACGCCAGAGATTTCTGCGATTTCGCCGGCTGAGCTTATACCTTTGCTGAGTAGGGCGAGCCAGACTTTAGTTTCGTAAATGTTTAGGTCGAAGTATACTTTCAATTTTTTTACGAGTTCGGGTTTTGTTATTGCCATGTTATAATTTTAATCTTTCTAATCTATCTTTGATAAGCCGGTTCACTTCCGAAAGATTGCCATCCAAAGTTTCTATATCTTGTTTATGGCCTTTCCTAGCAGATTCATGTCCATAACTATGACCTATTTTAAGAAGTAAATAACTTTCGGGGTTGTTTATTTCATCTTTTAGATAAGTATGAGTATGACTTTCGCCAATGTTTCCTGAATATGGGCTGATTGGAGTAATTCTTCCTTTATTGGATGATATTTCAAAAACAAAACCAATATAACCCCTTTCTGTTAATATCGATGTACATAAAGGTTCATACCAAACTTCCGTTGTGTTTTCTATTCTATCGTCTTGTCTTTCGTTTTTGTTTGCCATGTTTTCACTATAAAATTTGGAAATTTAGTTTTATAAATGTTTCGCTATGTTGTCTTTTTGAAGGGGTTACATGCATAAAATTTAAATATGGGGTTTTTGTTGTGGTTTTATGAAAGTCGAGTATGTTTTTGTTTTTTTGTTTGGTTTTCTTAGTTGTGCGTTTTTGTTTTTTGTTTTTTCTTTTTCGGGGTTTGGTATTTCTGGGTTCGGGATTTTGGATTTGGGGAGTTTGTCGTCGCCGTCGGATTGGGTTAGTGAGGATGATATTATTGTTTTGGACGATAGGATTATTTTGATGATTGAGAATGCGACGTTGTCTAATTATGTGGCGACGGGGAGTATGAAGCCGTTGTTTGATGCGGGGGCTAATGGAATTCGTGTTGTTCCGAAAAGTGAGGATGAAATTAGCGTCGGAGATATTGTTAGTTTTGGGTTGGGCGAGAAGTTGGTTGTTCATCGGGTTGTCGAGAAAGGAGTTGATGGGGAGGGGGTTTATTTTGTTACGAGGGGTGATAATAATTTAATTAGCGACGGGAAGGTTCGGTTTTGGGATATTGAGTATGTGACGATTGGAATTATTTTTTAATGATGTCAATTGTGAAGGTATTAGGTGTTAGGTTGCTTCGCTTTTAGGTATTAGGTTTGGAATAGGGCAACGTTGTTGCTAATTTTTTGTGGTTAGATAACTGTTAGTTTTGCGAGGATGATTGCGACAAGTATACCGGTTGTGATGTATGGCATTGCGGGATATGCTTTGTCTTTTTTTGTTATTGCGAATAGGTATGTTAGGGCGATGAACGCGCCGGCCGTTACGAAGAGTGCGGGGATTAGTCCGAATGTTCGGAGGAAAACACCGGCTGTGATGATTGGGAAAATTATGTCGCCGCCGCCGAGGATTGCGAGGTTGACTTTGAATTTTTTATTTTTTATTTTTTTCGGGATTTTTTTGCCCCTATATTTTTGTTTTATGTTTTTAATTTCATCTTTGACTTTTTTTGAAGCGGAAGGAATCATGAGTCCGCCGAAAATTTTGAGTTCGTTCATTTGGAATTTTGCCATTTTTTGCATGATGCCGGATTTCCAGACCGCCCACGCATCGTAAAGTGAGATTAAAATTAGGAGTGTTGTGATTGGCCAGATTTTACCGATGAATGTCGTCGCTGTTGGGCGGAGAAGTATTGGGATGAAGACGGCGGCGATGCCGGGGTAGATTAGGAGTTCGGTGAGGTTGTGCGAGTAGACATTTGGTTTGAAAATTTTTAAGGATGCGAGAGGGATTGCGATTGCTAAAGCAATTAGTGAGCAGTTGGTAGTGAGCAGTTGGTAGTGAGACATTTTTAAGAAAGCATAGAGTGAGATTGCGAGGGCGAGGATTGTGACTGCGAGGAACCAAAGGCGGATGACGGTTTTCCATTTGTATTTCATTAGGATGAAGATGATTGCGATTGCGAATATGAATGCGAAGATGAGGTTGTAAAATCCAGGTTGTTCGTCGTCGGGAGTTTGAAGTCCGAACGGGAGGTCGTTGGTTGGCGAGTGAATTGTTTCGCCGGTTTGCGGGTTTGTGATTGTTATTGGGGTGTAGGCATTGACGACGAAGAGTCCGATGAATTGTGTTGCTAGAAAGATAGAGAGGAGTAGGATTGTTATAGAAAGTTTGTGTTTCATGATTAGGGATGGAGGGTGAGGTATTTAAATTATCTTAGTCTAATTGTTTCGAGATTTTTTGGGACGCAGGTTTCGGTTCGCTGGGATTTGTAGATGCTGGACGCGAGGTCGAGGCATTTTGATTGTTCGCCGTGGTTGACGATTATTTTTCTTGGTTTCGGGTTGATGTTGTTTATGAAAGCCATGAGCTCGTTTCGTGATGAGTGTCCGGAGAATCCGTCGATAGATAGAAATTTTAGTTTTATTGGGACGATTTCTTCTTTGCCATTGACGTTGAATTTGGCTTCTCTTAATCCTTCTTTTAGTTGGCGACCGAGACCTCCTGGTGGTTGGTAGCAAGAGAGACAGAGTCCGTTGTTTGGGTTGTCCGCGAATTCTCTGAGGTATTCGACTGATGCGCCACCGACGAGCATTCCTGATGTTGCGAGGATTATGCAGGGTCCGCTTTCGATTACTTTTTTTCGTTCTTGGGGTGAGCCGACTTGACTGAAAATTTCTGATGTGAATGGATTTCTGTCGGCGAAGATGTTGGAGCGGAGTGTGTTTGAGAGGAAGTCTGGGTAAGCAGTATGGACTGCGTTGATATCCCAAATCATTCCGTCGATGTAGACGGGAATTTTTGGGATTCTGCCCATTTTTATTGCGTCTTCGATGAGGAGCATTTTTTCTTGGGCGTGGCCGGTTCCAAGTTCTGGGAGTAGGACTTTGCCGCCATTTGAAATGATGTCGTTGATGAATTTGAGAAGTTCTTCTTCTGATTCTCTTCGGGGAGGGTAGTTGTTGTCTTTGCCGCCGTATGTTGATTCGATTTGGAGAGTTTCGAGTCTGGGGAAATAAGAAGTTGCGGCTTCGAGCGAGCGGGATTTTCCGAATTTGATATCGCCGGAGTAAAGGTAGTTGTGGAGACCGTTGCCGATGTTGAAATGAATCATTGCCGAGCCGAGAGTGTGTCCGGCGTTATAGAGGGTTATTCTGATGTCTGGGGTGATGTCGGTCACTTCTTGGTAATCTAATGTGATTGAGTGTTTGACCATGTTTCGAATGTCGGATGATTTGAAGAGCGGTGCTGCGGCTTGCTTGTATGCGACGCCGATGAAGTCGAGTGCCATCAGGGCGGCGATGTCGCGAGTTGGGGCAGTCATGTAGACAGGACCTTTGTATCCCATTTTGTAAAGGTAGGGAATTAGTCCGGAGTGGTCGAGGTGTGCGTGGGATAAGATTATTGCGTCGATTGCCGAGAGGTCGAGTTCGGGGGCTTCGAGATAGGGGTATTTGTCTTTGCCTTGGGCTGATACGTCGATGCCACAATCGATTAAAATTTTTGATATTGGAGTTTGAAGAAGGAAGCAGCTTCGGCCGACTTGTCTGCCTCCGCCTAGCGCTGTTATTCTAACCCATTCTTCTATTTTGTCTGGGTTCCATTCTTCGTAGATTTTTTCTCCGATGCTGTTTAGAAATTTTTTTCGGTATGAGTTGTCTTGGTAAAGGACTTCGCGAATTTTGTCTGTGATTTTTGATTTGATTGTGGCGGAGCGCTGAATTTGGGGAGTCCACATTGTTTCGTTTTTTATTTCTTTTAGAATTGAGCCGTTTTTTCCGATTGCGAGTCCGGGTTTTTTTGTTTCAATTATTATGATGCTTCGTTGGGGGTCGAAGATGATTTTTGTTATTTCGGCTTCTTTTGGAATTATTTGTCGGATTTTTATTTCTGTTTTATCGTTTGGCATTAGAAGTGATTTGTCGGCTCGGAGTTCGATTCGTTTTTTAATTGTGTTGACGACTTCTTTGATTGCGGTGTTGCCGTCTTTGAAAAATGCTATGTCGGATGTGTATACGACTATATTTGCGCCTTCGAAAATTGTTGAACTGACAACGCCTCTCGGTAATTGTTCTTCAATTGTTTTTAAGATATCTGCCATTTGAAATGATTTATGTTATTATTCTTTTTCGACGAATTCTGTTTTTATCTTTTTAGAAAAGACTTTTTCTATTTTTCCTGGGGTTATTGTATAAATGTCGAATCCGTCGCCTACGCCCGGCTGTCTTCCGCTTGTAGCGTTGAATACTTTTTTTGCGAATTCGATTCCTCTTTCTAAAGTGATTAATTTGTCGTATTCTACGTCGAGAATTCCAAGGCTTTCGAATGGTGCGCCTGTTGCTTGGTAGGTGTCAATTTTTTGAAGATATCCGTCGGGTGATGTGTCGTAGAGACTCGTTTCCCCATTTTCATCATATCCTGCTATTAGGAAATGAGAGATGCTTGGAATCATGCTTGGTGCTCTTATATTTTGAAATAGAATATTTGACATTAGAGAAGCGACTTCTTTCATTGTTATTTTTTTTTTGTCTTTTAGTTCTTTTAGTTTTATTTCTGCACTGATTAGTTTCAATGTTCGTCTGGAATCAGAGGCGGTTCCTGCGGTTGTTGCAATAATTCTGTCGTTGATTTTGTGAACTTTTTCATGTGTTCTTGAGATGTATATTATTCCTCCTCCTTCGTTTGCGTATGTTACTCTGTTGTCTGCGGCGAGAACAATTCCGTCTTTGCAAACAATTCCGACTGTGAGTGTTCCGGTCTTCAATACATACTTGTCGAGTGTTTGTCTTGATTCATTCATTTTATCTTAAGAAGTAAAACTTCTAGAATTTATGTTATTTGTTGTTTTGTTTTGTTTATAAATTTTTTGGTTAGTTTTATAAGGGGATGTTTCGTGTGGGGTTGATGAGTTATGAGGAGTTGTTGGAGGAAGCGTATTGTAGCGTCAAGAGTAGTTGTGAGTGTGGGCGGTTTGAGGTTTTGAAAGTTCGAGGATGTCATGAGGGAACGAGGACGGTAATTTCTAATTTTTGTCAGGTTGTTAGTTGCTTAAGGAGGGATCCGAGGCATTTGATGAAGTTTTTGGGGAAGGAGTTGGCGAGTTTTGTTGAGATGAGGGGGGATAGGTTGATTTTGTCGCGGAAGTTGTCGAGTAAGGAAATTAATGAGAAAATTGAGAGGTATGTGAAGCGTTTTGTGTTGTGTCCGAAGTGTGGGAAGCCAGATACTGAGTTAGAGGTTGGAGCGAAGACTTTTTTAAGGTGTCTTGCATGTGGGGAGAGATATGAAGTACAACAAATTTGATAAATTAAATATCAATGGAGGTAAAAATGGCGATTGAGGCAAGGTGTATGAAGTGTAAGGAGAATAGGACGATGAAGGATGCTCAGATGACTATGACTGCTCGGGGTGGTTACATGGCGAAGGGAAAATGTTCGACGTGTGGTTGTGGAATGTGTAGGATTATGTCGAAAGATGATGCGGACAAGGTGGTTGCTAGTGGAGAGGCTAAGAAGGTTGCTTAAATTTATTCCCTTTCTTTTTGGGAGGGGATTTTAATTTTTTATGTCGGTGGTTTTATATAGCGGGGATTTTTTTGTTAGTGATGGGGAATATTTTATTGAAGGTGCACAAGTCGTATCGTTGGGTCGTCGCTGTTTGTGATGTGGATATTTTCGGACGGAAATTAAAGGAGGGGAAAATGGCGCTGGATGTGAGTGGGGATTTTTTTAGAGGGGATGAGATGAGCGAGGATGGGGTTCGCGAGGAAGTGATTCGTTGTAATAAAGAGGACGCGACGTTTAATTTTGTTGGTAAGAATTCGGTTCGGATTGCGAAAGAGTTGGGGCTGGTTAGCGACGAGGGCGTGATTGAGATTGAAGGTGTGCCGATTGCGCTTGTTCTTCTTTGAAGAACAAGAGATGTTCGCTTTTCGCTTTTCGCTGGTTGATAATTTAGAGAGCTTCGCTCTCATATTTTTAGCGGCCGTTAGTCGCCCGCGCGGTGCGTGGAACTGGGCGGTGGTTTTATATATTGTCTAAGAAACCAAGGTTTCTTGAGGTTTTAATTTCCTTTGAGATAGTTTTATAAGTTGATTTCTTTTTTGTTGGTTATGGCGTTTGGGAAATTCAAGGACAAGACGAAGAAAAATAAGGAGAGAGTTTTTGTGCCGGGGCAGGAAGGGCCGGTGCGAGTGAAATTGCCGAAGGGGCGTGAGGTTATTGGGATTATTTCTCAGAGATATGGTGGTTCGAGGATGTCAGTTTCGTGTATGGATGGGAAGACGCGGAATTGTCGAGTGCCGGGGCGGAAGAGAAGAGGGTTGTGGTTAAAGGAAGGTGATGTGATTATTGTTGAGCCGTGGGAATTTGACGACGATAAAGGTGATGTTTTGTTTAAGTATACTGATAATCAGATTGTGAAGTTGAAGGAGATGGGGAAGTTAGTTACGGATGAAGGGGAGTTTTGATTGGTGTGGTAGAGTATAATAATTTTTATAAAGATAATAATTTATTGATGAGAGTTTTAATGGTGGGTATTATGAATTGAGAAAAATTTTAAATGATGATTTAGAGAGGCGTAGAAGTGAAGGAGAGTATGATGCTGATGGAATTAGACTTGTGGCGGTTGATTTTCCCGAGAGTTGTAGGAGATAAGTTTTTAATTGTGTATGGTTTGAATTTATTATGAGAAATGTTGTGGTTGAAAGTTTGAATAAGATTAAGAAAGCTGTGCCGGCGATTGAGAATAAGGTTAAAATTAAATTGGTAGTTAGTAGTAAGTCGTCTGTAGTGGGGATTAAAGGGGGTGAGTTGAATGAGTATTTGGTTGAAAAAGTTTTGAGGGCGGTTGATTTTGGGTTTGATGTTGATGATGCGTTGTTGTTGATGGGCGAGGATTTTGTTTTGGAATTTGTCGGAGTTAAGGAGCATACTCATAGGAAAAAGTTGAGTGATGTGAGGGCGAGGTTGATTGGTACTGGCGGGAAAGCGAAGAGGGCGATTGAGAATTTGACTGGTGCGGTTATTGTTGTGAGTGGGAATCGGGTTGGTGTGATTGTCGACGCTGAGCATTTAGATACGACGGTGCAGGCGATTGAGAGTTTGATTCAGGGGGCGAAGCATGGGAATGTTTTTGCGAGGTTGGAGAAACAGAACGCGAATAGAGGAAGGTTTGATAATGAGGATTTGGGGCTTAAATTAGTAAGTAGTTTGTAGTGAATAGTACGCTTTTGGGAGGACTTGAATATATCTATTCGCATAACCTAAATATTTAAAGGGTGTGTTTTGCGTGAAATAAATAAGCGGTAGTTTGTTTATGTGTTTCAATAATGAAAGACTGAATGCGTTTAATAAATTTTAAACGCAAGATATTTAAAGACTATATTTGTATTTTTTTAATAACGAAAAGCAAAGCAATGATTGGTTTTATTATATTTTTGGTTGGAGCAGCTATGAGCTATTTAGGTTTAAAGGCTACATACTCAGCCGGACTTTCGATAATGATGTTGGGTTTTATGATTTGTTTTATAGGATTGGTTATTATCGCTGTTAGATTTGCTAAGTGGATAGAAAGAAGTATTTGATAGTTAGTTTTAAATATACTTTTTATGATAGTTGTTTATGCTTTCGTAGCTCAGCAGGTAGAGCGCACGGCTGTTAACCGTGATGTCGGAGGTTCGAGTCCTCCCGAAAGCGTTCGTGAACCTTTCTTTCAGAACTACGCGTCAGAGACGCGAGCTAACATCGGTCATCGCTTCGCTCAGCTTCGTTGTTAGAGGTTCGAGTCCTCCCGAAAGCGTTCGGGTTAAATTTATAAAACGTTTTTTCTTGCGAGGCGAATGTTAAATAAATATAGGATTATGGCGAGATGAAGATATTGCATGTGGCGCCGATTGCGATTCAAGTGTCGAGGAATTTGAAGTATGCGGGTACAGAGAGGATTGCTTTGGCTTTGAATCAGGTTTATCACGAGTTGGGGCACGAATCTTTTGTGGCAGCGTCGGGAGATTCTGATTTGGGTTCTTATGGCAAGTTGGTGCCTACTGTTCCACGATGTCTTTGGACCGTTAGTGGTGTTGAGAGAAAAACGACTCGATTTGAAAATGATTATGATAATCATTATAAAAAATCTTTGGAATTTGCCTTGGACGAGAGGGTGCAGATTATGCATGACCATCCTGGACAATATTTAGTTTCTTCTAAAGAATATAAAAATAGTGGTATTAATATTCCGGTTGTTACTACGATTCATGGAGGTGTTTCTGTTGTTAAAGAAGATAAGTATGCGGATTTTAGAGAGTTGCAGAAAGTAGGTGCTCCGGCTTTTTTTGTGGCTATAAGTGATTCTCAAAGGAAGAAGTATGAGAGACTTACTGGTTTGAGAATAGACAGGATGATTTATAATGGAGTGCCGATTCGTGAGTTTCCTTTTGTTGAATTGAAGCAAGATTATCTTTTGTGGCTTGGTAGAATTTCGTCTATCAAGGGTGCGGATTTAGCGGTGCGTGTGGCACGAGAGACAAAGAGGCCATTGATTATTGCTGGAGAAGTTCACCTTCCGTTTAAATCTTTTTATAATGAAAAGGTTGAACCTTATTTGACAAGCGTTGTGGAAGGTGAGAATTTTGAAGAGCAGGAAAGACAAAGACAAGGTTTGATTGATAGATTGGAAGATGGGGAGCGGGTTGTTGGCGACGGAGAAATTCTTTTTATTGGTCCGGTGAATAATAAACAGAAGGCTATTTTGTTGGCTAATGCGAAGGTGGTTTTACAACCTAATCGTTGGGATGAGCCGTTTGGTTTGGTTATGGCTGAGGCATTAGCTAGCGGAACTCCGGTGATAGGAACTCATGCGGGTTCGATTCCAGAAGTTGTCAAGAATGGTAAGACGGGTTATGTTATTGAACCGGAATGGATTAATAAGGATGAAACTAGTTCTTCAGTGAAGGGTGATTTGGAGAGAAAGTTTGATGATGGGTCAATGGTTAGAGATTTGATTAATGCTGTAGATTCTATTGGTAGAATTAGTCCGACTGATTGTAGGAGAGATGCTGAAAAAAGGTTTGACCAGGGAGTTATGGGACGGAGTTATTTGGATTTTTATAGGAATATTATAGGTTGACCCAAAATGTTTTTATAGTTGTTTCTCTCTGTTGTGTTATGGATTTAAAAGAAGCGATTGAGGGAAGGGCAAGTGTTCGGAGGTATTCTAACAAGAAGCCGGATTGGCGGAAGATTTTGCGGGCGATTGATGCGGTGCGATTTGCTCCAAGTGCAGGTGGGAAGTTTGTGATGAAATTTATTTTGGTTTCGGATGAAAAGAAAATTGCGGAGATTGCGGCTGCGACTCAGCAGGATTTTGTTGGGAGTGCGAAGTATATTGTCGTCGCTGTTTCTGATGATTCGAAGCTGGTTCAGAGTTATAATGAGGGGGGTGTTCGTTTTGCGGCGCAGCAGGCGGGGGCGGCGATTGAGAATTTTTTGCTGGCTTTGAC
>Ga0265595_1002808_pt1 | contig 11324 bp, 11 predicted proteins | sample saktaG_15_FD_190148 | JGI IMG/M metagenome (GOLD analysis project Ga0265595, IMG submission 190148) | Saline water microbial communities from Sakinaw Lake, British Columbia, Canada - sak_2013_06_06_50m | ecosystem: Environmental > Aquatic > Non-marine Saline and Alkaline > Saline ... | reverse complement strand
GTTAATCTAACTTTAGTTTTCATTTTCGGCTTTGAAAATTCGTTTTTTTAAGGCTTGTTTGCTATGCACTTTTTTATCTGCTTAAAAATTTTTAAAAAATGCTTGACTTTTAATAGTTAGTCACCTCTGTTATAATTTTAAGTGTAATTTTAATTATTTTATATACATTGTTTTTGCAAGATAATATACCTTGCAATATTATTATTTTTGGTTTATAATTATTTTGAGGTGATTTTAATGGACTTATACAAAGAATTATTAATTAACATTTTAAAGGAAGATGAAATTGAGGTTAGATTTAAAAGATTTAGCTTTAACATTGAAAAATTTACGCAAAATGAGTGCTACATACTTTTAGACAAAATAAGAGCCGTCATCCAAGATGACAGCCTTACAGATTTTGATTGTGTTGAAAAAATTGTGTGTTTATTTGAAAATTCAGGTATTAGTGCAGGCAATAGGCACGATTTTGGATAAATTACCATTGAATAACCGCAAAGGACACAAAGAGAATTGAAAAATAATGTTAACTGTCACTCGTAACAATATATTGTCCACTTAAACTATCATAATTGCAAATCATTTCAACCAAAATTATTCACTTTCAACTGGACGGGCGAGTAGACCTTGCCCCTATAATTGCAATTATACATTTAATTGCCATTTATCATTTGTCATTTGCTTAAAGCCCTCTACTTTTCCCTAAGAATAAAACTGCTACCGTTCCCGGTCCTGCGTGGGAGGCTAATACTGGACCTATTAGATTTATTATTATATCCTTAACTTTAAATCGTTCTCTTATAATGTGTTCAATATATTTTGCATCTTCAATGCAGTCCCCATGGCTAATAAACACTGTTTGCTCCGCAATATTTACTGCATATTTTGCTATCTTTTCAATTAAAGCATCTAAGGCTTGTTTTCTACCTCTAATTTTTTCTCTTGCTACCAATTTTCCGTTTTCATCAACATTTAATATTGGCTTAATGCTCATTAGTGTTCCTAAAACAGCAGAGGCACGGGATACTCTTCCTCCTCTGAACAAGTGATTTAAATCGTCAACTGTAAACCAATGGCATATTTTTTGTTTTGTGTTCTCTAAATAATTTACTAAATCTTCTAAATCTATTCCCTCTTTGATTTTTTGGACAGCCAAATGCACCAACAACCCCTCGCCCAAGGAAGCACAAAGGCTATCAATACAAACAATTTTTCTTAAAGGATATTTTTTCATAAGTTCTAAGGATGATATTTTAGAAGAATTAAAACTACCACTAAGCCCTGATGAAAAGCCAATATATAAAATATCCAATTCCTTTTCTAAAAAAGGAGTGAAAAATTCATTAAAGTCTCCAACATTAATTTGAGCAGTTGAAGGCATTTCTCCGTCTCTCATTCGTTTGTAAAAGCCTTTAATATCGTTAGTTTCTCCCAAATCGTCCTTTGTGCTTACATCGTTGAAAATAAAGGATAGCGAAATAAAGGGGATATTATTCACCTTAACATAAGATAATGGTAAATCGGAGGATGAATCGGTTACTAAGACAAATTTGTTATCACTTTTCATAGTTTTTCAGCTCCTTAATTATTTTTCAAACCTTTTTCCATTTAACTCCCTGAGAAGTATCTTCCAAAACAATTCCCTTTGCTTTTAATTCGTCTCTAATGCTATCAGCTAATACAAAATTTTTATCTTTTCTTGCCTTTTGTCTTTGTTCAATTAACTGTTCAACTTGCTCTTCAAGGCTATCATTACCTGTATTGGACAAAAGACCTAAAACTGATGCCAATTCTAAAAACAAGCCTTTAAATTCTAACAACAATGCTTTTGATATGCTATTTGAATTTGTTAAATAAACATTAATTGCTTTCGCTAAATCAAAAAGCACTGAAACTGCATCGGCTGTGTTTAAATCGTCATCCATTGCCTCTTTAAATCTTTTCTTATTTGATAAAAATGTTTCCAAAGTTTCTGCTTCAAATTCACTTAATTTTTCGTCCTTAGCGGTTTTTAATAAAAAATCTATATTATTTTTGCAATTATATAATCTTTCAAGCCCTGCTTTGGATTGCTCTAATATATCGGGAGAATAATTTATAGGACTTCTGTAATGAGCAGACAGCATAAAAAAGCGAATTACCTCATAGTCATAAAGTGTTATTACATCACGAACCGTAAAGAAGTTGTTTTTTGATTTGGACATTTTTTGATTATCAACATTAATAAAGCCATTGTGCATCCAATACCTTGCAAACTCGCAGCCATTAGCCGCCTCTGACTGAGCAATTTCATTTTCATGATGAGGAAAAATTAAATCTATTCCGCCACAATGAATATCAATAGTTTTGCCTAAATATTTATTAGCCATTACTGAACATTCAATATGCCAACCCGGTCTGCCATTACCCCAAGGGGAATGCCAAAAAGGTTCATTTTCCTTTGCTTTTTTCCACAAAGCAAAGTCGGTTGGGTTTTCTTTTATTTCATTTACATTAACTCTTGAACCTGCCTCTAAATCGTCCAAAGGCTGATGTGATAACTTGCCATACTCTTTAAATTTTAAAGCACTAAAATAAACATCTGAATTGCTTTCATAGGCATAGCCTTTATCAATTAAAGTGCAAATCATTTCAATTATGCCATCAATGTTTTCAGTTGCCTTTGGGTGAAAATCCGCTTGCAAAACCCCTAAACCCTTTGCATCCACAAAATACTCTTTAATAAATTTATCGGCTAACAAAGAAACTGAAATTTTCTCCTCGCCTGCTCTTTTAATAATTTTATCGTCAATATCGGTAAAATTTTGCACAAAGGTAACCTTATAGCCTAAATATTTTAGGTATCTTCTCAATGTATCAAAAATTATTAAAGGCCTTGCATTACCTATGTGAAAATAATTGTAAACCGTAGGTCCGCAAGCATAAATTTTAATTTCGTTTTCGTTTAAAGGAATTAATTGTTCTTTTTGTCTTGTTAATGTGTTGTAGATAACCATAAACTTTTTGCTTCTCCTTAATTTTTCTTATCTTTTAACTCTTTTTCCAACATATCAAGCCTATGCTGTAATTTGCAAAGTTCTTGGGCTACTGGGTCTGTAAAGTGAATTTGGTCTAAATCTTGTGCCTTTACAATCTTTACTCCATCTTTAATTACTATTCTTGCAGGAACGCCAACAGCGGTGCTATTTGGTGGCACCTCATCTAAAACGACGGCATTTGAGGCAACTTTTGAATTATCCCCAACCGTAAAAGGACCTAAAATTTTAGCTCCTGAGCCTATCATAACATTATTGCCTATTGTTGGGTGGCGTTTTCCTTGTTGCTTGCCTGTTCCCCCTAATGTAACGCCTTGATAAATTGTGCAGTTATCGCCTATCTCTGCCGTTTCTCCAATAACTACACCCATTCCATGGTCAATAAAAAACCCTGTGCCTATTTTAGCGCCGGGATGAATTTCAATTCCTGTTTTTCTCCTTGAGCGTTGAGATATTGCTCTTGCAATATAAAATAAGCGTTTATTAAAAAACCAATGTGCAATTCTATAACTGATTAACGCTCTTACTCCGGAATAAAGCATTAAAACTTCAAAAGAAGTTCTAGCCGCTGGGTCTCTTTCTTTAATTAACTCAATATCGGCTCTTAAATTTTTAAAAAACATATAGGTATTCCTTTCGTTATTTTATTGTTAATATCTTTTTAAATTTAAAAAGATACGGAAAAAGTGAAATGAAAGTTATTATTGAGGCGGCAATTAAGGCTACATTCCCGTAAATAGGGAAATGCACAAAAAATGCAAAGAAATATATAATTAAAGCAATTGTTTGTGAAACAGTTTTTACTTTGCCCCAAATTGAAGCGGCAACAAAAACTCCTTTTTTCTTAGCAAACCTTCTAAGAACTGTAACAATAATTTCTCTTATAATAATAACTATAATAGGTAAAATCATAACTTTTTGTTCATAAACATTTAACAATAAGAAAAAAGCCAACATAACGCCAATAATTAAAATTTTGTCCGCTAAAGGGTCAAGCATTTTCCCTTTATCACTAATTGCCTCATATTTTCTTGCTATAAAGCCATCAATGGCATCCGTTAAAATTGCCAATATAAATAATACTCCTGCAATAATTATTGAAAGCGAGTTATCAACATCAAGATTATTAATAAGATAGTCACCAAAGGCAGTTCCCTTTGATAAACTAAAAGGAAAAATGTTTGAAATAATGCTACTATAAAGCATTATAAAAACAATTATTGGAGCTAAAACTATTCTAAAAATGCAAAGGTAATTTGGCAGTTTTTTTATATCCATTTATTTTAAAGCCCTTTCGTTATTTAGAGGTTAGAAGGTAGATGTTAGAATAAAAATAATAATTAAATTCAATTATTTAAAAAAATGGTTGACTTTTTGCAAAACAAAGCATATAATATAGGCAGTTAGAAATGGTGTAACCATTAACGGTTAGCCCATTAAGTTTTGATTAAAAAATAACCGAACTCTTTGGGAGAGGGGCGGTTATTTTTTTGTGGTTTTATTTTCAATAACTATAAGTAAAATCATAAAAAATATAATAATTATAGCATACTCCATTTAACCACCCCCATTCTGTGATGAACAGGGCTTAACCGCTCACTTAGCACCATTTCAACCGCCTTGAACATATTATAACAATTATTTCAGTTTTATTCAAGTTATTTTATGTGTTAGAAATGGTATCTTAAATTATAAATTTAATTGTCAATTGTCAATCTTCAATTGGTAAGATTCCTATCAAATCGTATTCCATAGTTTCATTTATTATTACATCATAAAAATCGCCTGTTTTCAAGGGGTTTTGCGATTTTATAAATATTTTGCCATCAATTTCGGGTGCCTCCATATAACTTCTTGCAAAATAGCACTCGCCATATTTATCATAGCCTTCTACTATAACTTTAAAAGTTTTGCCAATTTGCTTAGCACAAAACTGCTCTGAAATAATATTTTGCTCAAAACTTATAATTTCTTGCCTTTTTAACTTTTCATCTTGACTAATTTGTCCTTTAAAAAGTGAGGCTTTTGTGCCTTCCTCTTGTGAATAAGTAAAAACTCCCAATCGTTCAAATTTTGCCTCTTTTACAAAGGTTGCAAGGCACAGGAAATCCTTTTTGGTTTCATTTGGAAAGCCCACTATAACAGTTGTTCTAATTATTACATTAGGGATTTTTTCTCGGATTTTTTTAATTAATTCTAAAAGGCTTTGGCTATTGCCTTTTCGGTTCATAGCCTTTAATATTTTTTCGCTTGAATGTTGAATAGGCATTTCAATATATTTAACTATCTTCTCCTCATTTGCCATTACATCTAATAGTTCATCGGTTATTCGTTCGGGATAAAAATAAAGCACTCTAATCCATACTAATTGTTCTATTTTGCAAAGTTCGTTTAAAAGTTTTGGCAAGCAATATTCATTATATAAATCTAAGCCATAGCGAGTGGTATCTTGTGCAATTAAAATAATTTCTTTAACACCTTTTTTTGCAAGAAGTTTTGCCTCGTTAACAATATTTTCAATTTTTCTGCTTCTAAACGCACCTCTTATTAAAGGAATTGCACAGTATGAGCATAAATTGTCGCACCCTTCGGAAATTTTAATATAGGCACTGTAAGAAGGGGTTGAAATCACTCTTTGCCCATCTATATTATGCTGTTCTCTATCGTTAAAACTTGAAAATTTATTGCCCTTTAAAATTTTGGTTACTGCATTAAAAACCTCGTTATAACTTCCTGTTCCCAAAAAACCATCCACTTCGGGGAACTCTTTTTCAATTTCTTCTTTATATCGCTGACTTAAACAGCCAGCAACAATAATGCCCTTTATTTTACCTTCTTTTTTTAGTTCTATTATCTCTAAAATGCTTTCAATAGCCTCTTGTTTAGCCTGCTCCAAAAACCCACAGGTGTTTATAACTACAACATCGGCTAAATAAGGCTCTATAACAATATTTATATCGTTTTCCTTTAAAACCCCAAGCATAAGCTCTGAGTCCACTAAATTCTTAGCACAGCCTAAGGATATAAGGGCGACATTTATCATAAGTTTATCTGCCTTTCTGTAATTCTTTTTTATATTACTATCAACAATTAATTAATTTTATTTCCAAAACAGTCTATACCTAAATTATATCGTTTACATGATTCAGACGGTGAATATCGCCATATAATATTATCCTTTTCAATATACCCTTCATTAATGAAGAGTATAACATTTTTATTATTTATATTGTTAGGAACGCAAGCAAAAATTTTGTCCATCTTATAACAATCTTCAAGAATATCAGGATTAAATGCGACATTAACATGAAAACCGCCATTTGTTTTAATTGTTTCATTGCTTGGATAAACAATACCCCTATAAGGATATTCTTTTCCATCGTATAACATTTTCATTTCAGATATAAATTTGTAAATTGCAATAGTTATATTGTATTCATCTTCATTTCCGCTTTTTACATTTTTTGTAAATTCTTCTCGGAGATGTTTATTTATTAATTTACAATTATTACTTAATTTTTCGTTGTATTTGGTTGCTATAAATGGAGAATTATTTACAATATCATTTGTTACTCCAATCGGAAACCAAAATATTTTGTGTTTTTCTATAAGATCAAATTTAATAAGTATAATAAGCGGATCCTCATGTGATTTTATTTCAAAAATTGTCGATTCAGGTGAAGCAGCTGCATAAAAAATACTTTCATTAATGTTATTACATCTTCCTTTCCTAATTACTTTGTTTGATTCAGGATAAACTAAATCACTTTTTTTGCTAAATAGCTTTTTTGATGGTCTTGCCCTATATAAATGATTAATTTGTATGTCATTAGCTACAAGACCTTCTATGAAGCTATTTTCTTTAAAAAATGTAGCAAATTCATCAATTGAGCATTTTTTTACTAACATTTCTTTTGTAATGCTAATTAAAACTTTTACTTGATCAATTTCTAAATCATCAATGTGAATAACATCCAATATTTAACCTCCAATTTTTAATTAAAATTATGTTAAAGTAATATAATTATTCTCTAATTCTATTAACTTCACCTCACAAAATATAACTAATCTATATTTAATAAAGAAATTGGCTTTGATACCGAAATTGCACATTGTGAATTGCATTATGTTACTTGTTACCTGTTACTTGTTACTTATAAAGAGATTGCCACGCTGTGCTCGCAATGACAACTTTCCACTTTCCACTTTCAATTTTCAACTGCTCTAAAGGCTGAATTTATTTCCTCAAAATCATATCCCATTCTCACCAATTTATTAAAAATTTGCCTTTTTGTTTTTTGGTCTTGTAAGTCTTTGCCTTTTAATAGTTTTTGCAACACATTGTTAATTTCACTTTCATTTTCTAAGAAATAATTTTCTGCTAATTCCTTAGCATATTCCTTATCAATTCCTCTTTTATAAAGTTCAAAAACTACCTTTCTTTGCCCAAACTTCTTTATTTCAAATAAGTATTTTAAACTGTCGGACGCATATTGCACATCATTTATATAGCCTAAATCCTCTAAATATGCTGTAACCTTATTGGCAATATCAAAATCAATTCCCTTATCAGTCAACTTTGTAATTAATGCTCTTTTTGAATAAGACTTTTTAGACAACAAAAGATAAGCCCTATTTTTTGCAAAACTAAAAGGGTCTTTTTCTTTTAATTCGTCATTACAGTTTCTATTCAAATAAACTTTGCACTCCCAAATTAAATATAATGAACGCATTTTATGCGTTCCGAATTAATAATGAATGCACCTTGCACAATCGGGCGAGCAAACTTCGCCCCTACTTTTAACGGGCAAATCGTGAATTACCACTACAATTGCAATTTGTAATTCCTTTTTATTCTATATTCTACATTTAAATGACAATTTTTAATTGTCATTTAAATCGTCTGCCATAATATTTATAGAAGGCTTAGGAGCACCAAAACTTGGCTTAATTCCTGCAAAACTTTTAGTTGCTTTTTTTAAGTTATCCTTATTGGCAATAACCTTTTTTTCAATTTCTTCTGCTAATTTAGGATTTTCTTTTAAATATTCTCTTGTATTATCCTTACCTTGACCTAATCTAATATCCCCATAAGAGAACCATGCACCGCTTTTATTTATAATTTCAAGATTAACTGCTAAATCAATAATTTCACCCATTCGTGAAATGCCTTGACCATATAAAATATCAAATTGACCTTCTTTAAATGGAGGAGCAACTTTGTTTTTAACTACTTTTGCCCTAGTTCTTGTGCCAATAACATCTGTGCCACTTTTTAATAATTCAATTTTCCTAATATCAATTCTAACCGAAGCATAAAACTTTAAAGCCTTGCCACCGGTTGTGGTTTCGGGGCTACCATACATAACTCCTATTTTATCTCTTAATTGATTAATAAACACTATTATACAATTTGTTTTTGAAATAGCACCTGCTAATTTCCTTAAAGCCTGCGACATTAACCTTGCCTGCAAACCTAAGTGAGAATCTCCCATTTCACCTTCTATTTCTGCTCTAGGAGTAAGAGCCGCAACTGAATCAATAACAATAACATCAATAGCTCCGCTACGAACCAATGCCTCGGTTATTTCTAAAGCTTGTTCCCCTGTATCAGGCTGAGAAACTAACAAATTGTCCACATCAACACCCAAAGCCTTAGCATAAATAGGGTCCAACGCATGCTCTGCATCTATAAATGCGGCTATTCCGCCCGCCATTTGTGATTGAGCAATAATATGTAAAGCAAGAGTAGTTTTCCCCGAAGCCTCAGGACCATATATTTCAATAATTCTGCCCTTTGGAACACCGCCAATACCTAACGCAATATCAAGAGAAAGCGAACCTGTTGAAATAGCCTCAACATTCATTGCTACATTTTCTCCAAGCATCATAACCGATCCTTTGCCAAAATGTTTTTCAATATTTAAAAGTGCAGTTTCAAGAGCCTTCTTTTTGTCATCCATTTTTGTTTTCCTCCCAAGCAATTTTATTTATTATTATATATCAATATAATCATTTTTACAAGTGTTGATTTTTATTATTTATTGATTTCATATCACTTTTTATCACAAGATTGCAATGAAATGGGGTTAACAAAAGCAAGATTTATACTTTTTGCACAACCCCTCTGTTTATACCGGTTAATCTTTCAATTTGTCTTACCGATAAGCCCTTTTCTTTAAATTTCCTTATAAATTTATCTCTTTGCTTAATGCTCAATAATTGAAAATCACTTGCATTATTGCATTTGCTTATTTTCACTATTGTTTTCTTTGCGTCCTTATCATTTAATCTGTTTTTATCCTCTGCTTCTAAGCATTTGTCATAATTTTTTTCATTATTATATCTTACAAATTCTTCTATTGGCAATATTCCCAATGTATAATCAATATCTGTAAGTTGTTTTTCTGTTGGACTAATATATTCACTATAACTGCTTTGGGTATATTTATCAACTCTGTTGCACAACCCTGCTTTTACAGGATTTTGATGAATGTATCTTAAAACAGTTAAAAAATACTTGTCATCTTCAATAGGTTCACTCTTGAATCTGTCTTGAAAAAGACTGCCAATTCTATTGTATTTTAGGTTATACCAATATACATATTTGGCTCCAAGCTTTCTCATAAATGCCCCGAGTTTTTCATTATCAATGCCCATTAACAAATGAATATGGTTTTTCATTAAACAATATCCATATATCTTACATTTCATTTCGTCTTTATATAGCCAAATTGTTTCTAAAAATGACTTGCTGTCCTCTTGGTCTTCAAATATTACTTGTCGATTAATTCCTCTTATCATTATATGATATATTCCGCTTATGCTTTTTTTTCTCGCTTGTCTTGGCATTATTACCTCATTTCACTTTTTTTATTGTATAGATACCCATCAAGTAATTAGGATAAAATATATAAACGGTTACCTTAATTCCAGTAAGAGTCTACTATTTCTCTTGTAGTTTTAACAGCTTCGCTTAGTTTTTTTGTGTTGCCATGCAAGGTCAAATCATCTCTAAAAATAATTTCCAGCTTACAATCTCTTGCGTTTTTTATTGTTGTATTTATATAATTGATTAGACCTTGTTTATCAAATCCATAATCTATTCCCATAAAATTTGCTGAAACCTTGCGACTATAAATTACATCTGTATTCTTTAAATATTCAGCAACCACAGCTTCATTTGCCCAAGCAGAAACAGACACCTTGCATAAATTATCTAATTTCAGCAGGTAATCCTTTAAAATTCCATTTACAGGCTCGCAACACCCATAATAAACCCTGCCAAACCTATCTGAAATTCTTTTAAGATACGGAAAAATAAACTCTCCATACATCTGTGTTGAAATACCTACACTCTCTTGTGAGTTCATATTAAGCCACAAGTCATTTGTAGTAACATTATTTAAATTGGAAACAGGAAGTTTCTTTGTAAATCCATAGCTTCCACTTCCAATAAATTGATTGCCATTATTTAAGGTTAATAAATTATTTTTTTCTAAATTATTAAGGACGTTCAACGTGTCCTCTGCCATAAAGTCATACATTTTATGCACTGCCTGCGGGCAATCATACATTGCTATCATTAAATATTCAAGACCCATAAGCGAAACCGCAATTGCTGAAAAAGCTACATACCAATCAAAAAGATGATTGGTAATTTTAATAGGCATAATGTCCCCTATTATTTCACTAATTTGATTTGCCTTATCAATTGTTTTTTTTGAATTATCAAATATTTTTGTTGGTTTAAGCATATAAAGTTGTTCTTCTAAGTTGGTTATTGGGTGATTATGTTTAAATCCAAAATCTCTACCTTGGCTATCTTTAACACTAACCATCTCAATATTTATATCAAACAACCTTACATCAATATCCATTCGTAACTCATAAAAATCAGGGTCAACCTTATCATCATCTATTAACTCACGGTTAACCTTAAAACCCATAAAATAATTTTCAATTTCTCTGCATATCTCACTCTCACAAATAAGTGGCTGTGCTATTTCATTAAATAACATTATGTTTTCTAATATAATAGGTGGCTTTACTCTATCACTTAAATCATTATGGTTGAACCATTGTTTCTCTCTTTTTATATTTTCTTTGCTTTTTGCCATCTCTAATTGCCTTTTAGCCATTTCTCTAACAATTTGTGTATCTCTTAAATTCATATTCATTCTTGTATGATATAGTTAGCGACTATAACATACGCTCCTTTCGTTTTTCTTTTTGCTACTTTTTCTATTTGTGAAAAAGAAAAAGTAGACGGTGCAAAATTTTGATATA
>Ga0265595_1002804_pt1 | contig 11351 bp, 10 predicted proteins | sample saktaG_15_FD_190148 | JGI IMG/M metagenome (GOLD analysis project Ga0265595, IMG submission 190148) | Saline water microbial communities from Sakinaw Lake, British Columbia, Canada - sak_2013_06_06_50m | ecosystem: Environmental > Aquatic > Non-marine Saline and Alkaline > Saline ... | reverse complement strand
ACCCGCAACCCTCTGACAGCGGAAAAAATCCTCAATTACTGGTCGGCTGCGGAGATAGAAAGGATTCTCAGGGAATACGGCGAAGAAAGATTCTCCGGCAGGATAGCCCAGCGAATAATCGAAGAAAGGAAGATGAGGCCCATAAATAATACTTCTCAGCTGGTGGAAATTATAAGACAGGCGGTTCCTCCGAAATTCAGTCATCAGAGAATACACTTCGCCACGAGAACCTTCCAGGCACTGAGGATAGCCGTGAACGACGAACTGAACAATTTGAAGAACGCTCTTCCCCAGACCACAGAAATATTAAAAAGCGGCGGAAGATTGGTGGTAATATCTTTCCACTCCTTGGAAGACAGAATCGTTAAAAATTTCTTAAAAGAAAAAGGTCAAGATTTAAAAGTTTTAACCAAAAAGCCAATCGGCCCAAATTTTAAAGAAATAAAAATTAATCCTCGCTCAAGGTCGGCAAAACTGAGAGCAGCAGAAAAAATATAATAACATGCAAAACACCATAACCTTAAGCATACCTACGACAAAGACATTGAAGCTCAGTTTAACCTTGAAGTTCTTCTGGGTATTGGTTCTGGCGGCGATGATGGCTCTTTTCCTGGTCTGCGTCTTCCAGCTCAACGCTTACACCAGGGAGTTCTACCTCATCAGGAACCAAGAGAGCAGATTGCAACAACTGACTCAGGAAAATAAGATGCTGGAAATCAACTTTTCCAAGTCCAATTCCTTGAATAATATGGGCAGTTACGTCGAGAACCAGGTCTTTGAAAAGGTAAACCAAGTGGAATACATCAGAGTCTTTGAAAGCACGGCTTTAGCCAGATAAAACAGGTTTAATATGCAGCAATGGAGGATTAATTTAATTTTAGGTTTTGTTTTATTGTTCGGGATGGCTTTGATTGGCCGGCTTTTTTTTATACAGGTGATGCAGGGCGATTTTTATAAAGCCCTGGCCCAGGGATTGTATTCTCTGGACGAGGAAATACCGGGACAGAGAGGTGAGATTTTTTTTAAGAACGGCGAACCCCTGGCCATAAACATGGAATGGCCCCTGGTTTACGCCTCACCCAGGGAGATTGAGAACAAGGAAGAGACAGCCCAGAAACTGGCGCAGGCGATTTCCGTCGATCAGGACTCTCTCTTGGCAAAATTAAAAAAAGACAATCTTTATGAAATCCTGAAGAAAAGGATAACGGATGAGGAAATAAGCGCGGTCAGGGAACTTAATCTGAAAGGAATTCATCTTGGAAAGGAAACAGGCAGATATTATCCCCAGGAAACCATGGCTTCCCAACTCGTCGGTTTTCTTGACGCAAACGGAGAAGGGCAGTACGGATTGGAAGAATATTACGATGACATTTTGAAAGGCAACGGCGAGCAGGACGGAGACAATCTCATCTTAACCGTTGATTATTCCATTCAGTTCATGGCCGAGAAGCTGCTGGCTGAGGCGGAAGAAAATCTCCATGTCGAAGCGGGACAGATAATAGTCATGGAGCCCCAAACCGGCGACATTCTGGCTTTGGCCAATTTCCCCAATTTCAACCCGAATCAATATGCCCAGGTAAGCGATCTGGACGTCTTCCAGAACAGTGCAACCCAGAAGATTTATGAACCGGGCTCGGTTTTCAAGCCTCTTACCATGGCCGGAGCTCTCGAGGAAGGAAAAATCACTCCGCAGACAACCTATGTCGATAAAGGAACGGTCAAAATAGGCAGTTATACCATTTACAATTATGACAACAGGGTTTGGGGAGAACAGACCATGACCAACGTTTTGGAAAGATCCATCAATACCGGAGCGGTTTTTGCCGAAGAACAACTGGGCGACAATCTCTTTTTGAAGTACATCGAGAAATTCGGCATTTTCGAAGCGACCGGCATAGACCTGAGGGAAATTTATTCTGAGAACAAGGAATTCAGAAAGGGATATGACATAAACTTCGCCACGGCTGCCTTCGGCCAGGGAATAGAAATGACGCCAATCCAGCTGGTTAAGGCTTATTCCGCCGTTACCAATTCAGGGAGCATGGTCAAACCCCAGGTCGTAGATAAGATCGTAGAGAACAAGGATGAAGTCACGGAAATTGAGCCGGAAGTCGAAAAAGAGAGCGTGCTTTCGGCCAAGACCGCCTCGCAGTTGACCGCAATGATGGTCAGCGTGGTCCAGAACGTCTACACCAGGTCCGCCCAGATTCCGGGGTACTATGTTGGGGGTAAGACCGGGACGGCCCAGGTTCCGGAAGGCGGAACGTATTCCAGCGAAAAGACGAAACAGAGCTTTATCGGCTTTGCCCCGGCCTTTAATCCTAAATTCCTTATCTTGGTGAAACTGGACAATCCGCAAACGAAAACAGCAGAGTACTCGGCAGTGCCAGTTTTTCATAGCTTAGCGAAATATTTAGTCGATTATTATCAAATTCCTCACGATTATGAATCTAATTGAAAAAATAATTCTTATTTTCAAAAAACCCAGAGTGGTTGTTTTGGCTGAGAAGAATCAAGAGAAAATTAAACTAATTTCTGCCGGAATCGTGGGCTCTTGTTTTCAGGTTAAAAGAGAGGTTTTATTCGTGGATGACGCGGAAAAAACCAATTTATCTTCCAGTGAATGCTTGATTTATAATTTTGACCAGGAAGGTCTGCGAAAAATAAAAGAGAAAGCGCCCGATGTCAAACTGTTAAGCTTCGGCTTCCAGGAAGGTGCCAATTTTCAGGCCAGCGATTTAAGGCAGAATGGCGGTACCAATTTCAAGATAAATTATCAGGGCAAGATCGTTCCTATCTGGCTGATAGGTAACTTAGACAAAGAGGAAATATATTCCGTCCTGGCTGCCGCAGCGGTCGGAGTGCTGCTCGGCCTGAATCTGGTGGAGATATCCCAGGCGCTGAAGAACTTGACTGTTGTAACAAAATAACGTAAGATACGTCATTAAATTAATTATGCTTAAAATCGCCTCCAAAATTTACTTCGTCTTTAAATTGACCGATCGGAGAGCCGGCTGAGTTTTCAATTAAATAACTTTTGAAGGTTCAGCCGGTCCTCAAGATCGGTTTTTTGATGATTTTGAGGACCAAAATTAAAAAGGAGGGTATCGAATGAGCCCATGATAGTTCTTTGTAGTTCATTAAACAAAACAATGAAGGGAGCGAAAAATGTTTTACATGAAAGGAGAAGGAGTATCTACCATGATAGATGACATTGACAGGTCAGTGGAATTAAACAGAAAACTCGATATCATTCTCACCAATAAACAATCCATCGAAAGCAAGCTCAGCGGTAACGGCATCAGTCCTTTCCGGCGCACGTGCCTGGAGTACCAGCTCGAGTGTTTAGAGAAGTCGATCGGCAAAATCACGACTCAGCTTATGGGGTCAACATAACTTCGCTACACCTTCAATTAATCTGCCGCCTTGTCTTATTTAAGCAAGGCGGCTTCATCTTTTCAAAGGCGAAATTTTATGTTATTTTTTAATTGCGTAAAGCCCAGCTAAGATCAATGGCCCCATCGTCTAGTGGCTTAGGACGCATGGTTCTCATCCATGTAACACCGGTTCGACTCCGGTTGGGGCCGCCACTTCTCCCCAGGCCTTTTATAGGTCTGTTTTTTTTATTACAATGGGTTAATGGCTACGATTCTTTGGCACAATTTATCCCGGGAAGAAACAATTAAAATATTGAGGACTGATATTGAAAAAGGGCTGAGGGAAAAAGATGTCGTACTCCGGCAATTGGAATTCGGGAAAAACAAGATTCAGGGAGAAAAGACGCTTTCCCAACTCAGAATATTATTGGAACAGTTTAAAAGCCCCCTGATTTATATTTTGATCGTTGCGGGAATAATCACCCTGGTACTGAAAGAATTCACCGACAGCATCGTGATTTTCGGAGCGGTTGTTTTGAATACGATCGTCGGTTATTTCCAGGAAAGCAAGGCCTCGAAAAGCCTTGAGGAACTGAAGAAGATAGTAAAACACACCGCCCAGGTCATAAGGGAAGGCAAGGAAAAGCTCATTGATTCCACGGAGATGGTTCCCGGGGATGTTTTTATTTTGAATGCGGGCGATAAGGTGCCGGCTGACGGAAGAATAATTGAAAGCTATAATCTGAAGATAAACGAGATGGCTTTGACCGGCGAGTGGCTGGCCGCCAAGAAAAGCCCGAACGTCTTAGCAAAAGAGGCTCCCTTGGCTGACAGGGACAATATGATTTACATGGGCACGGTTGTGGAAGACGGAAAGGGAAGGGCAGTGGCAACGGAAACCGCCTCAGAAACGGAAATAGGAAAAGTGGCAGAAATGCTGAAGGAAACGAAAGAAGAAAAAACTCCCCTGCAGAAGAAACTGGCGAGTTTCAGTAAAATCATCGGCGGCCTCATAGCGCTGATCGCCGTGCTTATCTTTGTCGAAGGGGTGCTTACGGGCAACAGCTTCCTGGAAATGTTTACTACGTCTGTGGCTGTTGCCGTGGCCGCCATACCGGAAGGCCTGCCGGTGGCCATGACCGTGATTCTGGCCTTGGGCATGCAGAGGATTCTGAAAAGAAAAGGGCTGGTCAGGAGGCTGGCCTCGGCGGAAACCCTGGGTTCGACTTCTGTCATTGCCACGGATAAAACAGCCACCCTGACCGAAGGCAGAATGAAAGTGGCTGATATTATAGCCCCCTCAAAAGAAATTGCTCTTAAAATAGCGGTCTTGTGTTCCGATGCTTTCATCGAAAATCCGGAAGCAAAGAAGGAAAAAATGATTTTAAGAGGCAGGCCCACGGAGAAAGCCCTGCTCCTTGCCGCAGCGGAAGAGGAAATTTTCAAAAATAAACTGGAAGAAAAAGAAAGGAAAGTGGATGAGATGCCGTTTGACCCGATTCATAAATATTCCGCCGCTCTGTATCAAACTTCAAAAAATGAATTTGCCCTGTATGTCCTTGGCGCACCGGAAAGGTTGATGGAAATGTCCAAGTTAAAGGTTAAAGAGAAAGAAAAACTGGAAGAGGAGCTTGATAAACTGGCGAAAGCGGGTTTAAGAATAGTCTCCGTAGCTTTCAGAAAAATAAGGCAGAAACAGGATTCTTTGCCTTCGATCGATAAACTGGCCGACGATCTGACCTTCTACGGCTTCATTACCCTGAAAGATCCCGTCAGACCGGAAGCCAAATCGGCCATAAGGCTTTGCAGGCGGGCCGGGATGAGGCCGATTATCGTAACCGGCGACCACAAATTAACGGCCAAAGCCGTAGCTGAAGAATTGGGTTTTAAAATAAAAGCGGAAAACATACTGGAAGGAAAAGATTTGGATAAGTTATCTGAAAAAGAATTCGCCGAGATTCTCCCCAAAATTAAGATTTATGCCAGGGTCGAGCCCAAGCACAAGATGAGGATAATTGCGGCCTGGCAGGAAAAGGGAGAGGTCGTGGCAATGACGGGCGACGGGATAAACGATGCGCCCGCCTTAAAGAAAGCGGACATAGGAGTGGCTTTGGGCTCCGGGACCGAGGTGGCCAAAGAAACTTCCGATTTGATTCTTTTGAATGACGGTTTCAGCATTATCGTGGCGGCGGTGGAAGAAGGGAGAGCAATCTTGGATAACATCAGAAAAGTCATTACCTATCTGCTTTCCGACAGTTTCACGGAAGTAATTCTGATCGGAGCCAGTATTGCTGCGGGTTTTCCCTTGCCGGTTACGGCAGTTCAGATTTTATGGGTGAATTTGATTGAAGACGGCTTGCCGGATTTTGCCCTGGCCTTCGAACCGAAAGAAAAAGACCTCATAAAACAAAAGCCTCATAATAAAAAAACTCCTTTATTGACGAAGGAGATGAAGGTGATAATTTTCGTCATCGGCATCCTGACCGATCTTCTGCTTCTGGGATTGTTTTTCTGGCTTCTCAATAAAAGCCATGACATATCATACGTGAGAACCATGATTTTCGCCGGGTTGGCCATAAATTCTTTGTTCTACGTTTTTTCCTGCAAGAGTCTCAGGAACAATATCTGGCACATTAACCTTTTTTCAAACAAGTTTTTATTAGGAGCGGTTTTCATAGGATTTGCAATGCTCGTTCTCGGGATTTACGTTCCCGTATTCCAGACGTTGTTGAAAACGGTTTCCCTTGATCTGGGCGACTGGCTTATTCTTTTTGGCCTGGGATTTGCTAATATTATTTTAATCGAGGCCGCAAAGTGGTATTTTATCACTAAACACCAAACATCATGACTTTTCTTTACGTTGTCGTCTTTATAGCGTCTTGCGCCCTGCTCTTCTGGGCAGGGAAACTGTTGATTTCCGCTTTAGTCAGAATTGCCAGATACCTGGAATGGCGGGAATTCGTGGTCGCTTTCATCATCGTGGCCATCGCCACTTCCATACCAAATCTTTTCGTCGGCATCACCGCAGCCCTGCACAAGATTCCCCAGTTATCTTTCGGGGACATCGTCGGAGGAAATCTGTTTGACCTGACGATAGCCGTGGCTTTAGCCACTCTTTTTGCAAAAGGCATACCTGCGGAAAGTAAGATGGTCCAGACTTCGGCTCTCTTCACCATGGTTGTCGCCATCCTGCCCTTGATTTTGCTTCTTGACGGGGTCTTGGGCAGGGGAGACGGCATGATTTTGCTCCTGGTATTCTTCTTTTATATTTTCTGGCTTTTTTCAAAGAAGGAAAGATTCAGCAAGATATACGACGGGCAGAAAGTTTCCATTTTCAAAGAGTTCAGGGTTTTCATTAAAAATCTGGCTAAAGTCTTTGCGGGATTGCTCTTGTTGCTGGGAGCAGCTCAGGGGATAGTCGTATCCGCATCTTACTTTTCCCAGGCCTTCAACCTGCCCCTGGGCCTGGTGGGAATTCTTATAGTCGGAGTCGGAAGTGCCCTGCCTGAAACTTATTTTGCCGTAATTGCAGCCAGAAAGTTCCAAACTTGGATGATTTTGGGCAACTTGATGGGTTCCGTAATTATCATTTCCACCCTTGTTTTAGGGATCGTGGCTTTGATCTGCCCTATAAGGATTCCCGATTTTTCACCCTTTGCCATTGCCAGATTGTTTCTGGTGATTGCCTCGCTCCTTTTCTTTTTCTGCGTCAAAACCGACCAGAAGGTTACCCGGAAAGAAGCGACAGTCCTTCTTTTGATTTATTTCATTTTCTTTGCGGTTGAAATTTTAACTCACTAATGTTAATATGCTTTTATGAATGAATTCAATTTTCTCCTTATCCTGCTGGGAATATTGACGGCAGCACTGGTTTTCATTTTTTTCAGGAAATCAAAGACGGACGAGAAGCAGTCCGATTCTATAAGGGATCTGGAAAGGAGAATAACCGACCTGATGATCGCTCAGCTGAAGGAAATGAGAGACAGCCAGGACGGAGTATCAAAACAGATGCACGAACAGATATCTTCCTTTACAAAAGAAGCAACCCAGATAAGAGAAGAAATAAAACAGATGCAGGAAAGCGTGAAGGACGTTTCCTCTTTCCAGGATATTTTCAAGGCCCCAAAGCTGAGAGGCCAGTGGGGGGAAGCGTCTCTGGAGCACATCCTTTCCCAGCATTTTCCGGAAGAGCTTTACAAGAGACAATATCTATTTTCCACAGGGGAACAGGTAGACGCCGTATTATCTCTTCCCAACGGCAGGATATTGCCCATTGACTCTAAATTTCCTTCGGAAAACTTCAGCAAAATGATAGAAGCCGGCAGCGGAGAGAGAGAAGTTTTTCAGAAGAAATTTATCGAAGACGTGAAGGGGCATATTGATAAAATCGCCTCAAAGTATATAATACCTTCTGAGTCCACGGTCGAGTTCGCTTTAATGTACATTCCAGCCGAAGCCATTTACTACGAGATAGTCAATAATCTGGGCAAGGACTTTGATCTGGGGAATTACGCCATGTCAAAGAAAGTGGTCATGACCTCGCCCAACACGATTTATCTGGCCTTAAGAACCATCGAGCACTGGTTCAAGGACACCCAGATATCGAGGCAGACCCAGGAGATTCTAAAAAGACTGGACAGGATCCAGCAGGATGCGGGAAAACTGATGCAGGATTTCAGAAAGCTGGGCAGCCATTTGAAGAATGCTTCATCCGCTTATGACAGTTCGGAAAAACGCCTTAGCATGTTTTCCGATAAAGTCGAAAGGTTAAAAGAATTTAAAGAACCAAAAAAACTAAAATAATATGTTAGCCGTAATAAAAACCGGAGGCAAGCAGTACGTGGTAACTCCGGGCAACAAAATAAAAATCGAAAAGATAGATAAAAAAGCGGGGAGTGAAATAGTCTTCCACGAGGTTTTACTGGTGGAGAAGAACAAGAAAGCGGAAATAGGCGTGCCTTTCGTGAAAGGAGCCAAGGTAACTGCCAAGATAGTGTCGCAGGGCAAAGCAAAGAAGGTGATCGCTTTCAAATATAAGGCCAAGAAACGGGAGAAAACAAAAAAAGGCCACAGACAGACCTATACCGAAGTTGAGATAACGAAAATAGAAACCGCAACGGAAAAATAGAGTTATTTTCTGCTTTCCAAAGCGGAAGACAAGGTTTCATCATCCGCGTATTCCAGTTCCGAGCCTTTGGGCAATCCCCGGCCAAGCCGGGTGATTTTTTTACCCGAAAGTTTGAGCGTCCTCTCAAGGTAGAGCGCGGTTGCCTCTCCCTCGGCTGTGGAATTGGTGGCGATGATTATCTCTTTTACCTGAGGATCTTTCATTCTTTTTGAAAGCTCCTCGGTTTTTATTTTCTTGATGTCATCTTTCTTGAGGGAAGAAAGAGTGCCCCCGAGGATGAAATAAAGTCCTTTGTATTTCTTGGTCTTTTCTATCGAATCCAAATCAGCTTCTTTTTCCACCACGCAGATCAGGGATTTGTCGCGGCCCGGGTTTTTGCAGATTTCGCAGATCTCTCCCTCTCCCTCGAAAGGGTTGAAGCAGAGGCTGCAGACTTTTACCTTGTCTATGAGATTGCCGATGCCGAAAATCAAATCATTCATTTCTTCTTTCGGCAGCCTCAATAAATAAAAAACGAAGCGGGATGCGGTTCTCGGTCCCACTGTCGGGAACTTAGAGAAAAGTTTTATTAGTTTTTCTATTGCGGGAGAGTGCATTTATTCTTCGTTCTCGGAGTAATATCCTTTTTCCAGGTTTCTGAAAGCGACCCTGGTTTCGTCAAAATACAGTTCCACCTTGCCCACAGGCCCGTTCCTGTGCTTGGCCACGATTATGTCAGCGATGTTCTTCTTGGTGGTGTCCGGCCTGTACCTGTCTTCGCGGTAGATAAAGAGGACCACGTCGGCATCCTGCTCAATGGCTCCCGTTTCCCTGAGATCGGAAAGCCTGGGAATCTGTGGAGTGCGCTGTTCCGTCGCTCTGGACAATTGAGAAAGAGCCAGAACCGGAACGCAAAGTTCTCTGGCTAATGATTTCAGCGATCTTGAGATTTCCGTCATCTGCTGGACTATGCTCGCCTGCGTATTTCTCGGCTCCATCAGCTGCAGATAGTCAACGATTATCAGGCCCAATCCTTTATCCGCCTGAAGCCTTCTGGCAAGAGCCCTCATTTGAAGGATATTGGTCAGAGCGCCATCGTCAATATAAATAGGCGCCTCTGACAATACGCCCAGAGCCTGTTGGATTCTGCTGAAGTCATTGTCGTCTCCGTCTCCGGAAAGCTTGCCGGTTCTCAGCCTCCATAAATCAATCCCGGCCTGGTCGGCAATCAGTCTGTCTATCAGCTGGTCTCTGGACATTTCCAGGCTGAATATGCCTACGGGTATTTTCTCATTGATCGCCACGAAACTTGCTATATTCATTGCCAAAGCGCTCTTCCCCATGGAGGGGCGCGAGGCCAGAACTATTAAATCCGATTTTTGAAGGCCGGCCAGCATATTATCCAGCATGGTAAAACCGGTCCGTATGCCCCGAAGGCCTTCCTTGTGCTTGGAAAGATTGTCTATTCTCTCAAAAGCTTCGCTCAGACTCGCTTTAATGGGAAGGAAATTTTGCGAAAGACCCTGCTGGGCAATACTGAAGATTCTTTTTTCGGCCTGGTCGAGCAGGACTTCCGGGTCTTCGCTCTCGTCATACCCTAAGGCGGCAACTTCTGAACCGCCATCAATCAGTTCTCGCAGAATTTTTTTTCTTCGGATGATATTAGCATAGCTCAAAATATGGCTGGCCGTAGGTACAGAGTTTATCACTTCGGTCAAATAAGCGTTGCCTCCGATTTCCTCGAGAACGCCTTTTTCTTTCAAGCGGTTGGCCACGGACAACAAGTCAATGGGTTCGTTTCTCTCAAAAAGTTCCTGGCAGGCACGGTATATCTCCTGATGAACGGGACGATAAAGGTCCTTGTACCCCATAAAATCAACCACCTTCACAATCGCGTTTTTATCCAGCATCAAGCAGCCCAAAAACGATCTTTCAGCTTCAATCGACTGGGGAGGCAATCTGTCGGGCGATTGAGAGTTTTGAGAGTTGTTCGTCATCAGGTATAATATATCAAAGTAGAATTAATTTATCAAGGAGAACGATGAAGATAGGTCTTATTTGTTTTCACTCTTTTTTACACCCGGGCGGCGTCAAGCGCCATATTTTGGGATTGGCGGAGGAATTCAAAAGGAGGGGGATAAAAACCAAAATAATTGTACCCCGGAGATCGCCATCGGAAAACTACGGCAAGGACGTGATATTATTGGGCACTTCTTTTCCCTGGCCAATCGGCGGCACTCAGGCCGATTTTTGCATTAATTTCAACCCTTTTGCCATAGGAAGGATTTTAGACAAGGAAAAGTTTGACGTCCTTCATTTCCACAATTTCGGCTTTCCTTCCGCTTTCCAGATCCTGGAGTGGTCGGAAGCGCTTAATATCATGACTTTTCACGCCAATCTTGAGAAAGTTGATTTCGTCAAAAACTTTCCCGGCATTCTTTATATTTTCAATAAAATAGTCCAGTGGAGAATGAACGGCATAATCGGTGTGGCACCTTTGAATCTCAGGGTTTTCAAAGGTTACAAGGGGCCTACGGCCGTAATACCCAACGGAATCGATCTGAACGAATTTAATCCCGGGGTGCCCAAAATTAAAAAATATATTGACGGAAAAATTAACATTTTATTTTTAGGGAGGATAGAAGAAAGAAAAGGCCTGATTTATTTATTGAAAGCTTTTAAAATTCTAAGCAAGAGATATGAAAATTTAAGATTAATTATATTGGGTGAAGGCCCCTTGAAGCCGGATTGTCAGAAATGGGTAATAAAGAACAAACTGGAGAATGTGGTTTTTGAAAAAGCCATCAGTCAGAAAGAAGTTCCCTCTTATTACAGAACGGCGGACATCTACTGCAGCCCCGCAATCT
>Ga0265595_1002798_pt1 | contig 11368 bp, 10 predicted proteins | sample saktaG_15_FD_190148 | JGI IMG/M metagenome (GOLD analysis project Ga0265595, IMG submission 190148) | Saline water microbial communities from Sakinaw Lake, British Columbia, Canada - sak_2013_06_06_50m | ecosystem: Environmental > Aquatic > Non-marine Saline and Alkaline > Saline ... | reverse complement strand
TAATGTTTTAATTACCACAGAAGAAAGTTTTTTAAATTTGAGTTCTACAAATCTAGAAACTGCCATAAGGTTGTGGATGTTAACAAAAATTATAAAAAAAGGTAGCGCCGTAATCCCCGCCAAACTTCTTTCTAGTTTTGTGTCCCTTCTTCCAAACGACAAAATAACCCTAGAAGAAAAAAATCAGGGGCTTTATTTAGAGTGCAAAACCTTTAAAAACCAGATTCAAGGGTTTAATCCCGAAGAGTTTCCTATAATCCCCGAGTTTAAGGATTTAGAATGTTTAGAGCTTGATAATAAGAGTTTCTGCGAGGGGTTGTCTCAAATAGTCGATATTGCCTCCCCCTCCCAGTCGCGCCCGGAGATCTCGGGTGTTTACTTTATTTTTTCTAAAAACTTAATCAAAATAGTTGCTACTGATAGTTTTAGGCTTGCTGAAAAAAGTATTATTTTAAAAAATCCTATTAAAAAAGACACTTCTTTTATTTTACCCCAAAAACCCGCGAAGGAAATATTGAATATTTTAGGAGACAAGGAGGGGAAAATAAATATTTATTTTTCTCCAAACCAAACAATGTTTGAGCTTCCTATGAAGGAGGTCCCCCATCCGCAAATACAAATTATCTCCAGGCTGATAGAGGGTGAATATCCAAACTATGAAGAGATTATTCCTAATAAATTTAAGACACAAATTATTATAAAAAGAGATGAATTTTTAAATCAAATAAAAGCAGCATCACTTTTTTCTGGCAAAGTTAGTGAAGTAAAAATTAAGGCCAATCCTCAAACAAAAGAAGTTGAGATTTTTGCTCAGGATCCAGACATAGGGGAAAGTAGGTCTAATATATCGGCTAAAATAGAGGGCGATCCGATAGAAGTTTCATTTAATCACAAGTTTCTAATTGACGGTCTACTTAATATAAAAAGTTCTGAAATTATATTTGACTTAAGTAGGGAAGATGGGGCCTGCGTGTTAAAGCCCGTAGGAGACGTGAGTTACCTATATGTATTAATGCCTATTAAGTCAACCTAATAGACACACAAAAAAACCTTCTTTTAAAAGAAGGTTTTTTTGTTTAAAAGGGTCGCTTAATTCGAAGGAGTGACGTTTATGGTTGAGTCATTAGCCGGGATAATTGCGGGCTCCCCCGTGTCTAGCGGAATGCCGTTTCTTATTAGCCAGGAATTTATTCCCATTTGCCACATAAAATATTGAGGGTCAGAGGGTGTAGAATCTTGAGACCGAGAAACCATGGGGTTATTTTTATCTATGTAGTATAAAATAGTGTGGATATCTCCTGGTGGCATACGGCCCAGTAGTATGGGGTTTATGTTAGTTACTGGAGTTGGCGGGGTAAAGTTTTCAATAGGGCTAGATGAAACTATTTTTTTCATAACCTTATTCCACATAGGAGCCGCTGTTCCTATACCACCGTCTTTTGTGGGCGTGTTGTTATTATTTCCAGCCCAAACACCGATAACGGCAAAAGGAGTATAACCCATTGTCCAAGCATCAATATATTTTTGGGTAGTACCAGTTTTTGCGGCCACCTGATACCCCGGCAAATAAAGGGCAGAATTTGAGCCAAACAATGGCGCCCGGGCATTATTATCTGACAAAATACTATTTATTTGTCTTGTAACTTGTGTATCTAAGACTTTTGTTGGCTGTACTTGGTTTTCTTCAATTATATTTCCGGAGACGTCAGTAATTTTTAAAATACTTACTGGTGGGATGTAATTACCTTCGGTTGCAAAAACTCCGTAAGCGGATGCCATTTCTAACAAGTTAACATCTCCCCCACCTAGAACCAAAGAAAGGCCATAATTATTAGTGTCTGTAAGTGTTGTTATCCCCATACTTTTAGCCGTTTGTAGCGTTTCTGGTATCCCAGCCAAATAGAGCGTTTTTACGGCAGGGATATTTAGCGAATTTGCAAGTGCCGTTCGTAGAGATACCGCCCCCCTATTTCTTCCATCATAATCTTGGGGGTTATAACACGGGCGCCCATAAGGGTCTGTATTTGCATCTCCACTTGGATTACAATTTGGGTTAAATTCTGTTTTTACATCCCACACAACCGTGTCGGGAGTATATCCTTTTCCAAAAGCGGTAGCATAAGCAAATGGCTTAAAGGCCGATCCTGGCTGACGTTGCCCCATTGTTACCACGTCATATTTAGGATCAAATAGACAGCTTCTAACGGGGGTTTCATCGCAACCCGCCGGGTATGGCTCAGCAAAATAGTCTTTTGAGCCAGTAAGCGCTAAAATTGAGCCGTTGCGAGGATCAATAACAACCATAGCGGCATTGTTTGCCCCTTTTACTTTGTTAACCTCATCAGCATCTTTTATAACCTGCTCTACATATTCTTGGAGATCCCAATTAAGAGTAGTATAAACACGCAACCCTTTTTCCTTTAAATAATCGTCTCCATATTTTTCATCTAAATATTTTTTAACATATAGAACAAAATCAGGAGCCTTAATAGAGGTTTTGCTTTTAGAAAAATCTAGCTTTTCATTTTTGGCGTCTTCTAATTGTTGACTTGTTATATATCCAAGCTTTTCCATTTTAGATAAAATATTGTCCTTGGATTGCAACAAGTCTGCCTTATGCGCCCCATATGGAGAGTAATAGCTTGGGCCAGGAAGTAGCGCAGCTAATATGGCGGATTCTGCTAAGGATAGGTCTGAGGCAGGCTTATCAAAATATGTTTGGCTGGCGGCTTCTGCCCCATAAGCATTCTCTCCAAAGGGGACCTGGTTCAAATACCAGTCAAAAATCTGGTCTTTTGAGTATTTGCGTTCTAACTCTATACTTAAAACAACCTCTCTCACTTTTCGGGCAATACTTTTTTGTTTTGTGAGATATACGGCGCGTATTAATTGCTGTGTTATAGTGGACCCCCCTTGGCTTCTGGATTGAGACGTTAAATCAATCCATAGGGCCCTAAATATGCCCCGGACGTCTATACCTCCATGCTGGTAAAACCGCTCATCTTCGGAGGCTAAAATTGCTTGTTTTAAATTATCTGAAATTTTATCAAAAGAAACAACTTCTCTTTTTTCTTCGCCATAAATGTCATATAGGAGAACCTTGCCTGTCGTGTCGTAAATTTTAGTCGACTGTATAAAAGGAGTCTCGGTAAACTTTTCTGGTTGGGGTAAGTCCCAGGTGTAATAAACAATTAAACCAAAACCAGCCAAGCATAAGCCGGCCAACAAAAAAGAGAAATACTTTGCAACGCGAAGGGCGATTTTTGCAACGCCGTATTTTTTTAAGAAACCGAGGATGTTTTTTATTTTCATATGGTTTTAAAAACGTTATTACATTATAACCTTTTACAATATTTTACAATAGTGCCAGTGGGAAAAAGTAAATAAAAAAACCGCCTTAATGCAGTTTTTTTATTTACTTTTCTGAGTTATTCAGCTACCTCTTCTGTGGCGTCATCATTATCGTCGTCATCATCGACACTTACGTCGTCGTCTTCGGTTGTGTCGTCGCCTCCGTCCTTATTATCATCCCAGTTGTCGTCCTCAAAGTCGTCATCCTCGCTAATAAACCTGGTCAAAAATTCGTCTTCCATTTTTTTATAATCGGCCAAGAGAGAAAAGAAGAAAATTATATTTTATTGTTTTCTCAAACGAGCCGGTTACACTATTTTACTTCTCTTAAGTTTTTTTTATTACAACTAGTAATAGGTTAAAATATCGATTTCTTTACTTGCGTCTGTGGAGCAATTTAATCTAATTATATTTTTTCGTAAAACAATGTCAACCCCAACTTTTCCACAGTGTCAAATATAAGACAATTAACGGGTGATACTAGTAGTTTTTAAGTGCCGCACAAATAGCGATACCTATTGCATCAAAGGCGTCATCTTTTTTGCGGTTGTCTTTTTTAAGGTCAAAAGCACTAATATCAACGCTTTTTTTAATCATCTCTTGGACCTGCTTTTTTTCTGCCCTGCCGTATCCTACAATAGCCATTTTCATCTGTAAAGGGGTAAACTCGCAAACGCGTGTTTTTTTTAATTCAGCAGCTAAAAGTATAACCCCTTTTGTTTGGCTAACAGGCATTACTGTTTTTAGATTTTTGAAGAAGAACAAGTTCTCAACAGAGATTAATTCTGGCTTATGTTTGTCTATTAGTTTTGTAATTTCCTTGTATACTTTTTTTAAGCGCTCTCCGGTGGTTGAAAATTTATCTGTTATTATACAGCCAAAATCAATAACTTCAAGACGCTTATCCTTATGTCTTTTTATAATAGAATATCCTACAATTACTGAGCCGGGGTCAATGCCTAAAATTATCATAAATTTTTTATACCGCAGACGTATTATAAACAAATCTGAGCCCCATATAAAGGGCTCAGCAAATATTTTTTATTAAGCTTATTGGGCACTTAGTTTTTTGAGTTAGAGTGAATGGCGTTTATAGCCTCGTTTTCATCCAAAGCCTCAAATAGTCTTTGCGCTTGCTCTTTTTCTTTTTCTGAAATTTCAACCTCCTCTTTGGCAATATAACTTAAGGAAGCAGAGTCTACTTGTATCTGTTTGCCTTCTAAGGCCCCCTTTACTGTTTCTAGGTCTTCGGGTTTTGTATATACTTCAATTATGTTGTCTTGGCAAAAAACATCTTCTGCTCCCAGTTCTATTGCCAATAATTCTAATTCCTCTTTTGTTTTTCCCTCTTCGAGAGGAAAAGTTATAATTCCCTTCCTTTCAAACATCCACCTTACAGCTCCTTCTCCCGCCATCTTGCCTCCATTTTGGTTTAGTATGGTTTTTATTTCGCCCAGGGTTCTGTTTGTATTATCTGTAATTCCGTCAATAATCAAAGCGATTCCTCCCGGGCCGAAGCCCTCATAAGAAACAGACTCTAGGGCTTCGTCGGCTAATTCGCCAGTACCTCTTTTAATTGCCCTTTCGATGTTCTCTTTCGGCATATCCATTGCCTTAGCCTGCTCTATTGCTGTTTTTAACTTGGAATTTTTTACTGGGTCACCAGAACCACCTCCTTCTTTGACGGCGATTGTAATTAGTCTGCCATATTTAGAGTAGACTTTACCTTTTTTTTCGTTATTAGCCATTTTTGTGGCCATAACTGTTTTTGCATGACTATGTCCTGACATTGGTCTTTAAAAAGTTTAATTTAATAAATAGCACGGTGCCAGCCAATATTATAGTTATTACTAAAACCGTAAAAAATAAAAACCAAGGGTTGGCCGTATCGCTGGTTTCTTGGTTTAAATTTATGCTTTGACTTAAATTTGCCAACCCCACAACTGTATTCTTATTTTTATCAGAATCATCTTCTTTTGACAAGGGCTCACCGTCTTTTTTTGTTTCTACGGCCGAAACAATATTTTTACCCGCAGGTGTTAATGCTGTGCTCCATTTCCATAACCCTGTCATCTTGTTATATGATTGGGCGGTTGGCGCCTTTGGAAAATCTACACTATCGGCCAAGGTTCCGTCTGGCCGGAATAATCGTAATCCATCTCCGTCATTATTCAGCATTATTTTTGAGGCGGGACGCTTAAAAACCAAATAACTATTTGCTAAAATAGTAGTTTGCGCCGGAATTTTAAAAGTTGTAATTGTTCCAGTGACATCTTTAACTTTCCATGTCGATAAATCAACGCTAAAAGAGTTATTATTAAAAAGTTCGAACCATTCATCCGTCTCGTCAGCCCCTTTTGGCGAAGGTAAAATCTCATTAAAAACTAACCCGTCCGGATAAACTACTATAGGCGGAGTTGGTGATGTTGCCTCAAGGGTCGGAGTGGTCTGCGATAAGTCCACTTCCGCAGACAGACAATCTACACAAGCTAGCCTTTGATCTATTATGTCCTGTAAATATTTTCCATCGCCGATGCCCTTTACTCTACTTAAATCCCGAACCGAATTATATGGTCTACTGTCAATAATCTTTTGTGCAGTTTTTGCCCCCACGTGTATAATTTCTTCTAGTTGTGATAATGTTGCAGTGTTTATATTTATTGTGCCCGTCGCAAAAACCGCGCTTCCCACAAAGTAGAAAGAAATTAGTAAGATGATTAAGGTGCTTTTCATGGTCTATTTTTTTTATTAGAAAGTGCAACGCCGTATCTTTCCCACGTTCCACAATCTGTCCAGCGCCCAGTGTATTGAAAATTTGCCAGCTGTTTTTCTTTCACTAGTTTTGGGAAAACATCCTTTTCTATCATTAAGAATTTTGGGCCAGGGTGGTTTATAAAAATTTTTGGAGAAAACAAATAAAGCCCAGAGTTAATATAATTTGAAGGAGGATTAACTGGTTTTTCTAAAAATTCTTTTACGGTATTATTTTTTGAAACAACCACGCCATAATTTTGGGGGTCAGGCACAAAAACAGAACAAACAGTAGCTAATAAGTTTTGTTTTTGGTGGAATTTTGCCAACCTAGACAAGTCTATTTCTTTTATTTCATCTCCGTTTGTCACAAAAAACATATTATCTGCAAGCCAGCTTTTTAATAAATAAAGGCCACCAAAAGTTCCTAAGGGTTTTGATTCTTCGGCGAACTTTATTTTTAAATCAGGATAATATCTTTTTTTCCACCAATCAAAATCTTCCCGATAGTTTTGGTTAATTAAAACGGCTATATTTTTTATCCCCGCCTCGCAAAATAAATCAACCAGATAATTAATTATGGGTTTTTTCTGTACTGGTAGTAGGGGTTTAGGAATTTCCTTTGTTATAGGATAAAGCCTCGTGCCCTCCCCTCCTGCTAAAATAACTGCCTTATAATTAGAGATGTCCATACTTGTAATTTATTAATTTTTACACAAAAACACTCGGAAAACAACAAGACTTAGACAAAAGTGTTTTACGGTGGCGTCGCGCTTATCTTAGTTTTATCTATGGGCGAGATAAGACCAAGATAGAAAAAGAAAATTAATTAAAAAACCGCCATGCCCGGCGGTTTTGGTCGCTAGTGTTTAAAGTAAATTAGTTTGTCTTCTAAGGTGTTTTAGGTCTAGATGTTCATACGCTAAATTTGTGGCAATCCTCCCTTTTGGAGTTCTTTCTACTAACCCGCATTGCATAAGATATGGTTCGTAGATATCTAAGATAGTGTCCTCTTCTTCCATAGAGGCGGCCGCCAACGATTGTAGGCCGACAGGACCACCTCCAAATTTTTCAATTAAAGCCCGCAGTATGCCCCTGTCGCTAGGATCTAACCCAAGCACATCTACCTCCAAAGATTCCAATGCGTCGTCTGCTATATTTTTTGTAATTATGCCTGCATTTTTAACTTGAGCAAAATCTCGAACTCTTTTTAATAGGCGATTAGCAACCCGAGGAGTAAATCTTGAGCGGTTAGCTATAGCAATTACTGCCTCTGGTTCAACTTGGATTTTTAAAAGTTTTCCTGACCTCTCTATTATTTTTTTTATATCCTCGTTATTATAAAAACTAAGCTGGAAAGTTGCTCCGAAGCGATTTCTTAACGGCGCAGACAATAGCCCCGGCTTTGTTGTTGCCCCGATTAGAGTAAATTTGGGCAGCTTTAACTCCATAGTACGGGCCATTGGTCCTTTTCCTAAAATAAGGTTAAGTTTATATTCTTCAAGGGCAGGGTAGAGGTATTCTTCTATGGTTTTATTTATTCTATGTATCTCATCTAGAAACAAAACATCACCCTCGGATAGATTTGTTAAAATAGCCGCCAAATCCCCTGCTCGTTCTAGCGCAGGCCCGGAAGTTATCTTTATTTCTTTGCCCATTTCCTTGGCAACCAAATAAGCCAAAGTAGTTTTACCTAATCCAGAGTTACCATAAAACAGCAAGTGGTCCGGACTCTGGCCTCTCTGTTTTGCGGCTGTTATAATGATGCGTATATTCTCCTTTATTTTGTCCTGGCCCACATAATCAGACCAAGAAGCTGGCCTTAGGGCCGAGTCTAGCTCTACATCATTAGTTTTTGGTTTGTCCTGTAAAACGCTTGACATGTAGTATTTAAGGTGATATAATATAGGTTATTAAGGAAGTACAGCTAATTATAACAAATATTCGTATTAATAGATAAGCGGCCCTAGAGTTGGAGGTATTTATTTGGATTTATCTCAGCTTCGGATAATCTTGCTCCGGCTCGATTACTCCTCAGATAAATCTTTCTTTATGTCCCAGACATAAAAGTACCTCCAACTCTAGGGCCGCTTTTAATTTGCTGTAGCGTCTTTAATTTCTTCTGTGGTCGCCTGTTTTTCGTCTATTTCTACAACCCTGGCGACTTCTTCTATTGTTGTATCTCCAAGAATAACGTCAATTAGTCCGGATTGGTACATTGTTACCATCCCCTTTTTTATGGCTAAATTTCTAATTTCAGAAACGGGGGGGTTAGTTAAGATAAATTTTTCCATATCAGAATCAACTAAAAATGCCTCAAATAATCCTTGCCTTCCCTTATATCCTGTAAAGTTGCAGGCAGGACACCCGCCCTCTTTTATTCTTACAATTTCTATTTTGTTTAAATTGGGGGTTTTTACGGAAGAAGGTAAGTTTTTGAGGCCAGCTTTAATTTCCGATAATTCTTTTGGGGTTGGTTTTGCTGGGATAGAGCATTTTTTACAAACTTTCCTTACTAACCTTTGAGCCACGGCCATTTTTAATCCAGAGGCGATTGAAGACACATCTACTCCGAGGTCTACGAGCCTAGGGATGGTTCCTGCGGCGTCATTCGTGTGCAATGTGGAAAGTACCAGGTGTCCTGTTAAAGAGGCCTGTAGGGCTATTTTAGAGGTTTCTAGGTCTCTAATTTCGCCAACCAAGATAACATCTGGGTCTTGCCTAACAATAGAGCGTAAGCCGTCTGAAAAATTGTATCCTTTTTCCGGAGCTACTTGAGTTTGCGAAACTCCCTTTAGGTGATATTCAATCGGGTCTTCAATTGTAATAATTTTAATTTCCGGATTTTGTATTTTTTTTAAAAAAGCATAAAGTGTAGTTGTTTTTCCAGAGCCCGTAGGTCCCGTAACTATTATCATTCCATTTGGTTTTGTTATTTCCTTTTGGAATACTTTATAAAGATCAGTTCTTAATCCAAGGTCATCTAAAGAGATTAAACTTTTAGGATTCAAAATTCTCATTACAATTGACTCTCCGTATTCTGAAGGTAGACTCGACGTTCTAACCTCAATAATGGTTTCTTTGACTTCAATTGTAAATCTGCCATCTTGAGGTTTGTCAGAAATATTTAGTTTTAATTTTGAGAGAAGTTTTAACCTAGAAATTAAATGGTGATATGTGGCGTGGTCAAAAAAAACAACATCCTGTAAGATGCCGTCTAATCTTATTCTCATCCTTGCCTCTTCTTCTTGAGGTTCTATATGTATATCTGAAGCGTCAAGAATTATTGCTCCATATAAAATCGCGTCTAAAAGCTCGGTTATATTTGTAACAATATATTCTTCGATTATTTTTTTAAGGCCCCCAATATCTTTTACCTGGGCGTCTGTCTCTTCTATTATTTTTGGAGAAACCGTTACACTTCCTAATAATTTTTTTGTTTCTTCCATTTAATTTAAATGTTAATCTTTTTATCTTTATAATTTTAAACTTATTAAGCAACTTTATACGAAGGGCTTTTGTAAATATTTTCCGTTATTGTTTGCAGATTTGCTCCAGCCCTCATAAGTTCAGAAGATGTTTGAAAAATTTCTGCCGTCACATTATTTTTAAAGTTTTCAGTGTGTAGTACTATTCCACACAAAAGGCACAACGCCAGCTCTTTTTTTATAGGATCTTTATCTATATTTTTTATCAAGCCAAGAATTATTTCTGGTAAGGAATTTTCTTCTAATACATTAATTTTACCAAATTTTTTATTATCTTGCTCGCGGTCGATATTTAAAACCGGGGAGTCTAACAGGAAGCCAAAAGAGTCCAGATCTCCAAGCAATTCTTTAGAATAATCTTTTATACCAACGGTTATAATAAGGTCTGGTTTTGCTTCAGCAAAGTAAAATGAAAGATTGTCTTTCTTTATATTACCACTTTCGAGGGTCAAATGTATCTTGAGGGCATCGTTAGTTTTCTCGTAATAGACTTGTGATATTTGTGTAACGGTACTAGGCACAGAAATAACAAAATTTTTAGGATAAGAAACAAAATCCAAAGAGGGTGTTAGAAAACTAAGATTCTCTGGTAGTGCGCCATTAATTAGATTTACATTTTTACCTAAATTCTTTAAAGTATAAAAAAGAGCCAACATTGAAGCTACGGCTTCTGGCTCTTTTGAGGATAATAAATAGATATTTTTTGAATCAGAAATAATTTGTTCTGATTGGGTTTGAGGAGTGTCAATATTTGATAATAATTTTGGTTCTTGTGTTTCCATGGTTTTCCGGCGATAATAGTTTCACGCCACAGTTGTTAATTTTTGAAGTTAATATACCCTATAAAATTTCGCTATATAAGTCAATGTTAATAAATTACACCACAGCAAATTATAAACAAACCCAGAAACTGGGCGAAAAGTTTGCAAAAGAAATTTTGTTAAGTCGGACTTCACAAAAAACTGCAGTTGTTTTGGGGTTGCAGGGAAATTTAGGTGGAGGGAAGACAACTTTTTTACAGGGGCTTGCAAAGGGGCTGGGAATAAAAGAAAAAATATTAAGCCCCACTTTTGTAGTTCTAAAACATTTTAAAATTACGAAAGCAAGGTTTACAGATTTTTATCATATAGATTGTTACAGACTTGAAAAAGCAAAAGATATTTTAGAACTGGATTTTAAAAAAATAATTTCTAATCCAAAAAATATTGTTGCAGTTGAATGGCCAGAAAAAATTTACCCCTCGGGGCACAAGAAAAAAGCTCTGCCAAAAAATATTATAAAAATAGAATTTAAATTTATAGATAAAAACAAGCGAGAAATAATTTTAAAAACGTGATACAATAAAAGATGGCAAAGAGGTTAATTATTATTGATTCGAATGCGCTGTTGCACAGATCTTTTCATGCGCTACCGCCATTAATGACAAAATCCGGGCAGGAGACGGGAGCCGTTTATGGATATCTGCTTACCATGTTTAAGGCCATAACCGACTTAAAGGCAGATTATGTGGTTGCTTGTTTTGACACAAAAATGCCCACATTTCGCCATGAAATGTTTAAGGACTATAAGGCGCAAAGACCCGTAACTCCGTCGGGAATTATCTCTCAAATTCCAATTACTAAAGAAGTTTTAGCAACCTTTAAAATTCCAGTTTTTGCAAAAGAGGGCGTTGAAGCAGATGATCTAATTGCAACAATTTGTGCCAAGCAACCCAAAGAGTACCCTGACACAGAGATTTTTATTGTTTCTGGAGACCTAGATAACACTCAACTCATAGA
>Ga0265595_1002796_pt1 | contig 11371 bp, 13 predicted proteins | sample saktaG_15_FD_190148 | JGI IMG/M metagenome (GOLD analysis project Ga0265595, IMG submission 190148) | Saline water microbial communities from Sakinaw Lake, British Columbia, Canada - sak_2013_06_06_50m | ecosystem: Environmental > Aquatic > Non-marine Saline and Alkaline > Saline ... | reverse complement strand
GTACCAGTCATTATATAATTATACTGGTACTAGTCAAGCAAGAAATCGGCTGCGGCCATAAAGCCGCAGTCGCTGTCAGCTAACCGGTTGAGATACGCTCAGATGCAGAGCTTTCGATTCTTCTGGCCACCGGCTGGGAGTTCGTTCAAGCGGCCTGGGCGGGCGGGGGGAGAGGGCCTTCCGGCTGACGGTCTACGGCCTGCGGCTCACGCTGACGGCGGCGGTTTGCGGCCTACGGTGTGCGGTTCACGGGCAGCGGACGCGGGATTCGTGCGAAGCGAAAACGGTTACCGTCCCCGATAGTCCCGGACTACGGTTCACGGTCAGCGAACGCGGGATTCGGGTGAAGCAAAAACGGTTGCCGTCCCCGATAGTTCCTAATAGGTGACTGTCCCTGATTTCCCTGATTTCCCCGGCCCGACATCCCTAATAGGTGACTGTCCCTAATTCCCGTCCCTAATTCCCCCTAATTCTCCGGATTGAGAAGGGTAATGTGTTCCCGAAACTCCCTTTCATTGTGTCCCCCCGGAAATCTCCAGTTCTCCCGATTCAGGTCTTGCTGACCTTGTCCATTACCTCAACCAGTTCCGAAGCGAACTCGCGCAGCGTCTGGATGACAAACGGGCAGAACTTCTCGGATAGCACGAGGCGGCAGTTGTCGTCGACGCTGGCTAGGTCCGGGTGCACGTCGACGAACCTGCAGACAGCGTCGGAGGGTTTGTCGGGCAACAGCGTCCCGCGCATGTGGACGACCACGTTTCTGATGGTGGCAAGGCTCGATACGGCGTTCCATGTTGGCGAAGCGTCAGGGAATTCGACACGTGCCACCTTCTTCATGTAGACACGAGACCTGCTGATGCCCCGTTCTTTGAGGTCGGATGAAGAAAGGTCAAGTCCCATCGCCGCTTGGAGGCTGCGACAGAGCACGTCGAGTTCGACCTCGATCATCGAGTAGCACGCGACAAAGAGCGAGGACCGGAGAACCTGAGGGAACGTTTCCTCGGCCGTGCGCAAGACATCGCCGTCCCACATCAATAACTCCCGCTTGGCAGCGTCGCTCCAGCCGGCTGTCTGAGCCTCGTTGGACTCGGCCAGCTCTCTGTGATACTTGCCGATGGCGTCTTCCATGACTTGGCAGTATAGGTCCAGCTCGACGAGCTCTCGATCGAAGTAGATGAGGTGGACCTTCATGCGCTCTAAGCCTAGATTCACCGGGCTTTCCTTAACTCGCGGCCGTTGGCGGTCGGTGGAACCGCCCGTGCGTAAGGAATCCGCTGTTGTGTCACAAGCATTCACGCGCGGGTCGACACCGACAGAGGACCTTGGCAGGTGCGACACCGATTAGCCATCGTTCCCCAGTCCGAGAAGCTGCTTCTTCTTCGAGTTGAATTCTTCCTCGGTGATGATGCCACGGCTACGAAGGTCAGCGAGTTTCTCCAGTTCGTCGAGGTACGCGGGGGTGATGGCGGGCTGTGTGGCGGGACGAGCTATCATCTCCTCCATGGTACGCTTGAGCGTGCGGAACTCGGGTTCCTGTGTCTCCGTGAACATGACTGAGTTTTCGTCTTCTACGGCTTGGAAGAGCCCTTGCTTGGACTCCAGTCCTCCCATGTAGGAGAACTGGATGTACCCAGCGGTGAGGCTGCCGACCGGCTTGAACTGCACGGAAGTTATGCTGGTGAGCAGGATGTCCTTGTCGCCCTTCAGTCCCTGAGTCATGAGAGCGGTGAATCCCCTGCGTTCAATCCGGACATGGGATTCGAACAAGACAACTCTGCCATTGCGTCCCTTAGCTTGGCAAATCACGCGTTCATCTCTACCGTCCGGTGGCGCTAGATTGGATGAAGCGGCGCGGCATTCCCGACACAGATGGGAGCCTATTTCAGCTGTCCAGTGGCTGTACGGCTTCCCACACTTCTTGCACTCGGGCATAGCACCTCCCTGCTTTGAGCCTTTGGCGACTGGGGCGAGCACCTTGCCGCAGCCGGGGCATGACGATGCGTTGCTGTCAACCAGTTGGTTGCAGTAGCTACAATGTAGTCCGTCTGCGCGTCGGACCTTCGGCCACGGCACGGGGACCTCCCTTCAGGTCCGTGTCCATGAAACCCGTACGATGCTAGGGCGACGTGCCTGGAGGAGCGTCGTCATCACAGTAGTCGCAGTCTGTGGGGGCTACGTCTCATCGGTTCCCTTGAAGGCTATCGTCCAGCACTGCGTGACGCGTGAGCACGCCGGCCTCTCCTACACGGTGCCAAGCGACCATTTCCGTAATGAAACTAGTGAGGAGCATGCCCACGCCAAGAGCCGCACCTACCCTGTGGTCCCGTTCCGAATGGGACACCATGTCGACAACGGTCAAGTCTGTAATGAGCGTACCAACGATGCCTGCCGCCAAACCCCAGAAGTGTAGCGTCCGGGCGTCCTGTAGGCGACCGCCGGCTTCGAACAGCGCGTCCATCCTGGGCATCTGCAGCAGCTTCAGTTCAGCCGGTTGAGCGGCCGGTACGGTCTGGGGCAGGCGACCCGTCGCCAGCGTGATCTTGGTGCCTTCCAACATCAGACGTAGAGAGTCAAAGCGATCTGGCTCTGTGGCTCGAATCAGGCTGACGCGTGAAGTCTGAAGCACATGTACGCTGCCGCCAGGCATTCGGATTCGTACGAAATGCTCATTCACCTCAAATACGGTGCCCTCATAGGTCTCTGACGGTGTTTCGATGATGTCTCCAAGGCAAGCCGTCGTCATAGCCGCGATCAACAGAAACCAGCGCATGGACCTCATTCTGCCCGGGAAGAGAGAGGGGTACTTCCTGTATTCCGGGTCTTCGTCACGACCGGGCGGGGTTCTGGGTTCACCATCACGCGAAGCGTACCAATTCGGCCCCGAATGTCAAGGCGGCGGGAAGTCGTCGTCGGGCGGCGGGGGGTCGTTCGTGTCGGGGGATTTCGGGGACACATTACTTAACTCCGAATCCGTTAGGGCCGAGTGGGATTTTGGGGTCGCCATCAGGCGTATCATACCTCCCCGGGCCTGCATGTCAAGGCGACGGGCGCGTCCGCTGACGTGGGGTCAAAGTGCAAAGTGCAAACTGCATAAGTCAAAATGGAGGACCGGAAACACGAGAGGAATCCGGAGAGGGACCGGGAGAGGATTACGGAGAGGGAAGTCGAAAGGGATTTCGTCACGGGTCGCGTCAGGGGATTCGTCAGGGCACGCGTGAGGCATCGAGACACGGGTCTCGACAGGACGAAAGAGAGGACGGTCGACACCGATTTCGTCACGGGTTTCGAGAGGAATCTCGACAGGAACTTCGTCAGGGATTTCGTTACGGGCCTCGACAGGAATTTCGACACGGATTTCGACACGGATTTCGAAAGGGCTTTCGATACGGCCTCCCAGGCCGGGGAGTTAGCCGGGGAGCCTGCGGATTTCGCAAGGAAATCGTGGCCGCTCGGGCCTCGAATGGGCATCTATGTAGTGAAATCCGATACATTCAGGCCCAACAAGGAGCCTGAAAGGGGGAAATATGGAGTCGGAGAAGAAGCCAGAAGTGACTCTAAGTCCCAAGAAGGCGGGACTTAGCAAGTCTGCCCGGGACCTGCTGTCCCGGGTTAGGGCCAGCCCGAGTCCGGAACGGGTTTTCGGGCTTGAGCCGGCTGCTGCCGACGCGATGGCGCGCGGCGTAATCGACCCGCTGGTTGAGGGTGCAGCCCTGCCGCTGCCGAGGCTGAATCAGTACCGTTGGTACGTGACCGAGCTTTGCCGCTTGATGCGGACGAAGTCCGGGCCGGATCTGGCATTCTGCATGGAGCTTCTGCTGAAGAAGTGGCTCGGTTTCGGGCTGGAGGCGAACACGGCAGTGTTTCTTGCGGGTGAGCTGTTCGACCGGCTTGGTACGATGGCAAGTCCGAATGACGAAACCCGAATGACGATTGAAGCCCGAAGGACGAATGACCAAACCGAACCACCACGAGGACAGGAAAGCGGAGGGGAAACCGCCAAGGCCGCCAAGATCGCCAAGGTTCCGGACTCGGAAACGAACACCACGAAGGCATGTAGGCACGAAGAGGCTTCGGACTCGGACACTGGACCCCTTGAATCCTCGAATCCTGGAGTCCTCCCGTCGGCGAACGATGGACGAATAACGAGCAACGAGGAAACGACCGGGGGAGGCGGGTCATGAGCAAGGCGTTGCGGCAGATGTCCGAGCAGTCGTTGCGTTCGACGCTCAAGGCCTGCCGGAAGTACGAGCGGGCGCTGATTCATGGCGAAGTGCCGCGCCGGGTGGACGGTGATGTTAGGAAGCAGTTCGACGCGTTTCGCGAGAAGGCCGAGCGGGACGAGGTGCTGATGGGCCAGGTGCGGCAGTTGCTGTGCAGTCGCGGCATCGACCCGAGCCGGTTCCTGCCGTACCTCAACTTCGCCCTGCACGTGGCCAAGCTGAAGCGGATGAATCTGGGCGACATGCTCGCGGACCAGGTCGCCATGGCAATCTGCCTCTGGACGGCCAAGGGGCGGGACCCGGCGGTCTTAAGGCAGATATGCGCGGATGTGTTCAATATCAGTGGGATTGACCCGGGTATCGGGTCAGAGGTATAATCTAATGGTGCGGGGTTGGGACCGAATGCGGGGGCGAGCACCAGATGTCGGTCTGGGTTCGCAAAAGGCCTGCCTGTGCTTATGCGCGACAGGGAGGTGGATATGGAGGATAGAGAACTAATCGCCCGCATTTTGCGCGGCGAAGAAGTGAATCGGTGCCTCGCTCTGTTGATGGAGAAGTACCGGGTATTGCTGTTCACTGTGGCCAGGCGAATGCTTGGCGGTCGGCGCGATGCCGAAGAAGTGGTGCAGGATACCTGGGTCATCGCTCTCCGTCGCCTGCCCCAGTTTGACCCGGGGCTGGGAAAGCTCTCTTCATGGCTCTGCGGAATCACAATCAGGCTGTGCCTGCACGTGTGGCGGAAGCGCAAGCGCGTGGCGCGCAGCGAGGCCGCGGAACGGTGCTGCTGCCTCGATTCCAGCCCGGGGCCGGAGGAACGGCACGAGCAGCTTGTCTGGCATGAGCGGCTCTGGCTTGTGCTGAGCGGGCTGCCGAGGCTTTGGCAGGCGCTGCTGGTCCTGCACATTCAGGAGTGCTGGACCTATCAGCAACTCGCAAAGGCATTCGGGTTTTCCGAGCGGCACGCGAAGTACGAAACCAATCGGGCGCTGGCCGCGGCCCAGCACCGGGCTCTGGAACTGGGCCTCGCCGGGTGGAGGTGAGATGGATCCCTTAGAGGATTACGGTGAGAACACGGGTGAGGAGCTCGACCTTTTCGGCGAGTTCACGGACGCTCAGATCAAGGGCGAGAAGCCGGACCCGGAAGAGTATCTGGCGCGACTCAAGGACGGCTCGCGGGAGAGGCTGCGTACGATGCTCGACAACGCGGTCTGGTTCCACGGGCTGGTGCAGGGCTTCAAGACCGAGTGTCCGGGCAAGTCGTTCTGGGACGTAATTGGCATAGGTAGAGGTCAAGAGGCAGAGAGTGGAAGCAGACGGTGAAATCAAGACTGCGGATTCCGATACCGCAAACTGCGAACCGGGAGCTTGCGCGAAGCGCGGGCGGTTTGTCCATGGATGCCTCGGACGGGAATCTATACAGTGAAGATTCGATTCGCTCTTTGACAATTCGGAGTGCGGAGCACCTTGGAGTGCGTGCAGCGGTGAGCTGCCGCTTTGTCTGAAAAGCGGCGGCTGTCGCCGCCGCAGTCCAAGGACGCTTCGCGTCTCAAAGGGGACTGTCCCGACGTGGACTGTCCCCGGACCGGGCCGGGAGCGGCAGCCGACCCCGGCTTGGTCGTGCGGCAACGATAGTCACACCGCGGAAAGGAGGTGAGAACCATGCCGATCGACCCAGTGAAGCGCATTGCCAAGTGGAACGCCAAGTACAACACCGAGCGTATCAAGGCGATGCTCGACGAAATGCGACCGAACATGCTGGCGAACGTGACCGCGGTCTTCCCCCTGATTGCCTCGATGGAGCAGCAGGTCAAACAGGTCCTGGATGGCTCCGGGGTGGATACGACCGACTATCCCGGGTACCTCGCATTCGGCCGTCAAATCTGGGCATTGACCCGGAAGGACGTCTCGGGTGAATCGCTGGCAAAGGCCGCGGCGATACTGATCACCAAGTGGACGGCGCGCGGCTACACGCAGGCGGTGTTGCAGGCGATCCGGACCGACGTCTTCAACGTCGCGGCGCCGGTTGCGCCGTGAGAAGGCCACGAACGATGCGGGCGGAGTTACGCTGCCGGACTCCGCCCGCGTTGGCGTATCTTTTCCACCGCGTACTGGTCGGTGAACCAGATGTAGACGATGCACGTGCAGAAGGCCGCGCCCGCAAGACGCGGCCTTCGATATTTCCCGGTGTATTGACATCCGGAAAGAGTTGCATAAACTAACCGCCCAATTCAACGGGCCGGCGAGAGGCGTTCTCACCTGCCGGCAGAGATTCCTGTAAGAGCGTCGAAAGGAGCTTCGATGAACGTCAGTCCGATATTCTGGATAGCGCCGGCCGGCGCGGTCATAGCGCTCGTGACGGCGTTGATACTCGCCCTGCAGAATATGAAGCAGAGCGAGGGCACTGAGCCGATGAAGGAGGTGGCCAAGGCCGTTCGCATCGGCGCGATGGCCTACCTGAAGCAGCAGTATAAGGGCGTCGGTATCTTCTTCGGGGTGGTTTTCGGGCTGCTTTGCCTGCTGGCGGCGCTCGGCCTCCAGACGTGGTTCGTGCCGTTTGCGTTCCTGACCGGCGGCTTCTTTTCCGGGCTGTCCGGGTTCATCGGGATGTCGGTCGGCGTGCGTTCGAGCGCGCGGACGACCAACGCGGCCAAGCAGAGCCTGAACGCCGGCCTGCGGGTCGCGTTCAACTCCGGCCTGGTGATGGGCCTGACCGTGGTCGGTCTCGGGCTGGTTGACCTTTCGATATGGTATCTCATCCTGAGCGCGGTTTACGCGCACCTGCCGGTCGTCGAGCGGCTGACCGCCATCACCTCGGCGATGATTGCGTTCGGCATCGGCGCGAGTTCGATGGCGTTGTTTGCCCGCGTCGGCGGCGGCATCTTCACCAAGGCGGCGGACGTGGGCGCCGACCTGGTGGGCAAGGTCGAAGCCGGCATTCCCGAGGACGACCCGCGTAACCCCGCGGTCATCGCGGACAACGTCGGCGACAATGTCGGCGACATCGCTGGGATGGGCGCGGACCTGTACGAGTCCTACGTTGATTCGATCGTCGCCACGATGGCGCTGTCGGTCGTGGCGTTTGCCGGTTCGGGGTTCGAGATACGTGGCGTGCTGCTGCCGATGGTGCTGGCCGGTGTCGGCATCGCCGCGTCGATATTGGCGAGCTTCCTGGTCCGAGCCGGTGAGAAAGCCGAGCAGAAGGTCCTGCTCGCAGCCTTGCGGCGCGGCACGTACGGCGCGACGATACTCTCGGCCGTCCTGGGCTTCTTGGTAGTCAAGTGGCTGCTGCCCAACCACGTGCAGGTTTTCTGGTCTATTCTTTCCGGGTTGCTGGCCGGTGTGATTGTCGGTTACTTCACCGAGCGCTACACTTCCGATACCTACAAGCCGGTGCAGGGCATCGCGGCCGAGGCAAAGACATCGCCGGCAACGGTCATCATCGAGGGCCTGGCCGTGGGGATGAACTCGACCATCCCGATAGTGATCACCGTGGCGGTCGCCATCATCACGAGCTACTACATGGCGGGCGGCGCGTCAAACCCGGGGCTGGGGCTGTACGGCATCGGCATCTCGGCCGTGGGCATGCTGGCTACGCTTGGCATTACGCTCGCGACCGACGCATACGGGCCGGTTGCGGATAACGCCGGCGGCAACGCTGAGATGACCCACCAGGACCCGATCGTGCGCGAGCGGACCGACGCGCTTGACTCGCTGGGCAACACGACCGCGGCCACCGGCAAGGGTTTTGCCATCGCCTCGGCGGCTCTGACCGCACTGGCACTGATTGCGGCCTACCGCGGCGAGGTGCTGCACATGAGCGAGAAGGTGCTGGGCCACGTCAAGGACCTGAACCTTACCTTGCTCAACCCGCGCCTGATCGCCGGGCTGTTCCTCGGCGCGATGCTCCCGATGGGCGTGTCGTCGATGATTATGCGGGCGGTCGGCCGGGCGGCGTCGAAGATAGTCGAGGAGGTGCGCAGGCAGTTCAGGGATATCCCGGGGCTGATGGAAGGCAAGGCCAAGCCGGACTACGCGGGCGCGGTCGCCATCTGCACCAAAGCGGCCCAGAGAGAGATGATTGCGCCGTCGCTGCTGGCAATCATCGCGCCAATCGTGACCGGGTTGGTGTTGGGCGTCGAGGGCGTGGCCGGGTTCCTCGCGGGCGGCCTGGCCGCCGGGTTCAGCCTCGCAATCTTCTCGGCGAACTCCGGCGGCGCCTGGGATAACGCCAAGAAGTACATCGAGCGCGGGGCATTCGGGGGCAAGGGCTCGCCGGCGCACAAGGCGGCAGTGGTCGGCGACACGGTCGGCGACCCCTTGAAGGACGCGTCCGGACCGTCGCTCAATATCTTGCTGAAGCTGCAGTCGATGGTCTCGATCGTCGTGCTGGGGCTGGTGCTGAAGGTGTCGTCCTACCTGCCGTGGCTGCGGTAGAACAGGAATAGGACCTACTGGACCAATAGGACCTATAGCGGGCTCGGAGGTTCCTCCGAGCCCGCTGCCTTTGCTTCGGCTCGGTCGGCCTCAGCCTCGAGCCGGTGCAGTTCACCGTCGGACAGCCCGAAGTAGTGGCCGACCTCGTGGATGACGACGCGACGGACGAGCTTGCGGACTTCAGCGTTGGTGCTGGCCAGTCGCTCTATCGGTTTCTGGAAGATGAGAATCCGGTCAGGCAGAACGTTGCCGTACCACGGGCCGCGTCCGGCATAAGGCACGCCCTGGTATACTCCGAGCAGGCCCCATGGGTTCTTGCTCAGATTGTGATAGACATCGGGCGTGGCGATTGGCTGAACTTGAATGGCGATGTTGTCGAGCTTGGAACGGAAGTCCTCGGGTATCGAGGCAATCGCCGCGTCGACGAGCGCGCCGAATTCCTCGACTTCCATCAGGGCCAGGGCAGCGGAGATTGAACCGCCAAGGACGCCAAGATCGCCAAGAGGAAGGGACGGAGTCTTACCACGAAGACACCAAGACACAAAGGGCTCCGGAGCACGCGGGCAGCGGAGGGGAGAACCGCCAGGGACGCCAAGAACGCCAAGCTAGGAAACGGGACGTGGGCCGAAGATGGCGGTGCCGATTCTTATCAACGTTGCGCCCTCTTCGATGCCGACCTCGAAGTCCGAACTCATGCCCATCGAGAGGTGGGGCAGAGGGATGCCGAAGCGCTGACGGCAATCCTCCGCCAGAGTCCTGAGCGTTCTGAAGCAGGGGCGGGAGGCCTCGGGGTCATCAATTGCGAGCCCGGGACCGATTGTCATCAGGCCGGCAAGCTGCAGATGGTCAAGCTTGATGAGTTCAGCAACAAGGTCCGGCACCGCGTCCGGCGTGATTCCGTGCTTGGAGGTCTCGCCGGACGTGTTCACCTCAATCAGAGTGTCCATGCGCTTGCTCATCTGCTCGCAGCGGCGTTGCAGTTCGAGGGCGAGGTGGAGTGAATCAACGCTCTGGATGTAGGCGAAGAGTTCAAGCGCCTTCTTTGCCTTGTTGGTCTGCAGGCTGCCGACTAGGTGCCATGTTGCCGGGAGCGTTACCTGCGGTTTCTTGGCCACCGTTTCCTGCACTCGGTTCTCGCCAACCTGCGCGATGCCGGCCTTGATGGCTTCGTCTACCTCAGCCGGGGTTCGGGTCTTGGTCACGGCCACGAGGGTGACATCGGAGCGGCTGCGCCCTGCACGGGCGCAAGCCGAGTCGATTCTCTGTTCGAGGACGAGCAGATTGTCTCTGATACTCACTGCGGACCGGGAGTTAGCGGCTCTTCTCCTTGCGGCTGAGCAGTTCCTCGTAGACTGCGAGGTGGCGGTCGGTAAGATGCCGGACGTCCCACTTGTCCATCACGCGCTGGCGGGCCGCCTTGCCCATCTTCTCACGGTCCTGTTGCAGCAGCCAGATGACCTTCTTGGCGATATCAGCGGCGTTGCCGGCCTCGAACAGCGCGCCGCCGACCTTGTCTTCGACAATCTGAGGCAGGCCTCCCACCCGTGAGGCGGCAACCGGCGTTTCACAGGCCATGGCTTCGAGCGCGGCGATGGACGTTTCCTCGTAGAACGACGGCACCAGCGCGACGTCACCGGAGCTGAGGAACGGCGGCATGTCGGTGTTCGGCCGCTTGCCGAGGAACGTTACCGAGTCCTGCACGTTGAGCTGCTGGACAAGCTGTTCGAGCTCGGGACGAAGGATGCCTTCACCGACAATGTAGAGGTGGGACGGGTAGCGCGCGAGTATGGCGGGCATCGCCTCGATGGCATGGCGCACGCCCTTCTTGGGTATGAGTCGGGCCGAGCAGACGAGGATTCTCTTGCCCGGCAACGCGAATGCTGGCGCGGTGCGATGGAAGACTTTGGTGTCGCAGGCGTTGACATAGGGCTCGACCTTGCGCGGGTCGGCCACCCTGCGCGCGGCCTCGGCCTGCGGCAGGCTGTTGGCAAAGATGTGGTCGACTGCGAGGTAGAGCAGCCTGATCCATGGGCGCAGCAGGGCCTTCCTGACGAACTTCTGGAAGCGGGTCTCGTGGAGGGTGATGAGAACCGGCGTGCCGTAGACGAGCTTGGTGATGGTTACGGGCCAGCCTGACGGAAAGCTCTCGCCATGGACGATGTCGGCGCCGCGGGCGACCTTGAGCAGCTTGAAGAGTGACCAGCCGGTATAGAGAAACCAGCCCACCGGGTTGCGGCCGAACCAGGCAGTGCGGTGGACGTGGATGCCGTCCAGCAGTTCGTAGGTGGCGAGGCCGGGCAGAGACTTGCCGCAGACGACGTGGATGTCATGGCCCCGGTCGCGCAGCTCCCAGGCAAGGCTCTGGATGTGGCTCTCCATCCCGCCGAACTCGGGCAGGTAGTAGACGGCGTGGAAGACGACCTTCACTGCAGTGGGTTGAGGACGCGCGGGCAAGTGGTCGTGGACGGACGTCCTTGCGCCCTTAGATTTCGCAGGGTCGCTAGTTGCGCACACGTGTAAGCACGTCTTGTCATGGCACTGCGCCGATTGTAGGTTCGTGCTGTGTTTTGTCAAGGCTGGCTGTGTCGGGTCAGAGAAATCGAAAGCTGCAAATGGACAGTTGGGGAATGGGGTGCGTGAGAATGAGGGGTTGCCCCCTCAGGGTTCGATATTGTCCAGCAGGTACTTCAGGTCTCGCCCTCGCTTGTGGTAGGACC
>Ga0265595_1002793_pt1 | contig 11375 bp, 16 predicted proteins | sample saktaG_15_FD_190148 | JGI IMG/M metagenome (GOLD analysis project Ga0265595, IMG submission 190148) | Saline water microbial communities from Sakinaw Lake, British Columbia, Canada - sak_2013_06_06_50m | ecosystem: Environmental > Aquatic > Non-marine Saline and Alkaline > Saline ... | reverse complement strand
TCAAGAGGGATTAGTTTTAATTAAGAAACAAGATGGAGCTAATTTAAGTTATAGAAAAGTAATTATTTGTATGCAAACAGGTGATGATAGTTTTTCTTGGGAATCTTTGTTAAGTACTTCTTGGGGACCTTATGCTTCACAAAAAGAAGAGAGTTCTGTGTCAAGTAGTGGTTTTTAGTTTTTTTAGTAATGTTTTATAATTACTTAGATAAGATAGTGGGTTTTTGATTGATGAGAATTTTTATTTAGGTTTTTTATAATATATCAGACAAAACTTTTTTTGAGATTTGCTGGTTAAATTGAAGATATTTTTTTATATAAGATATTAATAGTATTATAAATAGTCTTGATGAGGCCACGATATGCTAATGGGTTTGAGAATATTTGATAGTTATTGAGAATATTTGATAGTTATTGAGAATATTTGATAGTTATTGAGGATAAATGGTTATGTTTTAGAGATATTTTTTTATAAATTTCTTATAAAGTTATGAGTATATATATTGGGTGTTGTGATGTAGAAGTTTGAAAAATAATTAGTAAGCTTTGTCGTGGTGCCCGAAGAAAATGAAGATAATAGTTTTGTTTTGTTCGTTGATAATAAATTTAAGAATGAAACTTTTAAGAATATGAACCCTTCTTTCTCCAGTCAAATCATACTTGAGAGGTTTGTAATGGTGGGGGTTTTGGATGATTTCAGTAATTTTATTGTTAATAGTCTTTCTAAGGAGGGAATTTTTTTTAGTAGCTTTGCCAATAGCTTTTTGACAGACTGGCATGAAATCAGGAATATAAATCATTTTAGTGATTCAAGAAATTTTTCTGAAGCCTTATATCCAATAGGGGTTTCTTTTAATGCTTTTTTCAATTCTTTAATATGTTCTGGTTTCATAGGCAGCTCATCAACAGGGTGCCAGTCAATCTGCTCGCAAAACTCCCAGTCTTCATCACTTATTTCTCTGGTTTGTTTAAATCGTTCAGAAATGTCTCGTTTCATAAATCTAACTACGGCTTTAGCTAATACTGCAGAATCTAATTTTAAATTTTCTTCAGGTTTAATTATCTCAGTCATACTAAAAGATAATTAGGAAGATTATTTAAAACTTTCTAATACTTTTTTGATTTCATTTGCTTAATATTATAATCAATACTGTTCAGTGACCCTAATAATTTTTTGAGGATGTTATGAGATATTAAGAACCTTTTTTAGTTGTTGATAAATAGTTTTTTGTTTGATAACTAATTTTTAAGGATGAATTTCTTAAAAAAATAAGCCGAAAGTTTTAAATAAATTCAATCTTGTTCTTAAATATGAAACTGAGTATAAAAGAAATAAAAAAGAAAATAATTCCTTTATTGAAAAAGAACAAGATAGTTAAGGCAGGGATATTTGGAAGTTATGCACGAGGAGAAATGAAGAAAAATAGTGATATTGATATTTTAGTTGAAATAAATAATGAAAATCTGAGTTTATTAGGTTTTATTAGATTTAAAAATGAATTAGAGGGTGTTTTAAGAAAAAAAGTTGATTTAGTTGAATATAATACTATTAAATCACTAATCAAAGAAAGAATATTAAATGAAGAAATTAAAGTAATATGAAAAGAAATTTAAATTTATTTATAGAAGATATTTCAGAAAATATTAATTTAATTAATAATTCTACAAAAAATATGTCTCAAAAAGAGTTTATATTAAACAAAGATATTATTGATGCTATTATTAGAAGATTAGAAGTTATTGGAGAGGCTGCTAAAAATCTTCCAGATTCATTTAGAGATAAATATCCTAAAGTTCCTTGGAAAGATATTTCTTGATTTAGGGATGTTTTGATTCATGGTTATTTTGGGATTAATTTAGATAGGATTTGGAAAGTTATTAAAGAAGATTTGCCTGAATTAAAAAAAGAAATTAAGGATATTCTAAAAAAAGAAAAATAAATTGGTGTGTAATTAGAGGTTTCAGGAAAAATCCATGCAAGTGAAGGATTTAAACTTCTGATTATTGATAATGGGGATGTTCCACGTTGTAATGCTGAAGAAGAGGGATTAGTTTTAATTAGAAGGCTGGATGGAGCTAATTCAAGTTATAGAAAAGTAATTATTTGTATGAAAATTGGTGGGAATAGTTATTCTTGGGAATCTCTTTTAAGTACTTCTTAGGGTGCTTATGCAATAGAAAATGAAGAGAATTTTGTGTAAGTGGTAGTGCTTTTTAGTTTTAGTAATGTTTAATTGTTTAGGTGTGAGGTGTTTTTAGTTATTAAGAGGATTATCAGTGGTAGGTTTTGTTTTAGTGATATTAGTTATGTTTTTAATAAGATAAAACAAATTTTATAATTCTTTTTTTTTGGAATATTAATAGAACAAACAGTTTTAGCAATAAAATTTATTGTATTAGAAGATTATGGGAAATCTAAAAATCTTTTTAGTTCTTCTGTATTAAAAACTTTGACAGAAGATTGCTCTTTGAAATGCAAGTCATTTGACCAGATAGGGACATTAAGTTTTAATGCTAATGCCAGAAAAGGCACATCTATTTTATGCGAGATTAATTCATTTGCTTTATCTTCAAAAAATTTAGAAGCATTTTTTAATTCAATAATTTCTGAAAGTAAAGAAATATCCTCTGAAAATTTTTCTTTTGCTATTTTAGATTTGGAACAAATTAATTCAGAATATTTATATAATTCTTCTATTAATTCATTAGGGGCGAATAATTCAATTTTATATTCTTTTAATAATTTATTAGTAAACGAATCCCTTTTAAATAAAGAAAACACAATATTTGTGTCAACAACGAGCTTCATTATGATTTTCCTTCTTTTTTTGATCTCTTTAGCATATCTTGTTTAAGTTGTCTTCCTAATTTAAGGCAATCTGCATCAGTTAATGCAGAGTTTTTAAAATCTTCATTAAATTTATCTAATATCTCAAGCTGTTTCATTCTTTTTACAAATGCTTCTCTAGCTAATGCTGACCAATTTAGCCATGCAAATTTTTCCATTTGTTTTTTTAAATCTTTAGGAACAGACAAAGTTATTGATACCATATTAACCTCCAATACTTGTAATATGTTTATTAACGTATATCACATATTTAAATCTTTTGTTTCTAGAGCTAATTTAAGTTATAGAAAAGTAATTATTTGTATGCAAACAGGTGAGGATATTTATTCTTGGGAATCTTTATTAACTAATTCTTGGGGTAGTTATGCTTCAAAGAAAGTAGAGAGTTCTAGTTTGAGTAATAGTTTTTGATTTTCTCTATAATTTGTAATGTCCCTGCAAATTTATAATAGTATTATGTGCTATTCTTAGTAAATCTTGGTAAATGTGTTATTGATAAGGTGTTCTGGTTTTAATTATATAATTGTTTGATTTTTGTTTTGAGTGATTGATAATATTTTTTTAAGGGGAGAAAGAATTTTATTTTAATAAGATTTAATGCTAATATGGTTTTTTAAGATTGTTCTTGATGGTTATAAGATTAATATAATATTTTTTAAGGTTTTATTATTTTTATTTAGTTGAATTATGTTTAGAAGAATAATCTTTGGAATTTTTTGATAATTCTTCTGAGATTTGTTTTGTTGAAATTCCAACACCTATTTTAAATAACAAAGATTCATAGGTCCACAATAAAATATCCCTTGATAAACAAAGTGCTATAAAATCTTCATCTTTTGTATGTGTTTCAAGTAATTGCTTTGCTTTAATTAGTGATTCCTTATATTTTTCTAAGGGGACAAAAGTTATTTTGCTAAATATTAATGAGCATAATATCTTAAATTCATTTTCAGGAAGTTTAGATTTTGATAATATTTCCTTTTTGTTGTTGAGAAATTCTTGTTTGAGTTTTAATGGGGCAAGTAGGTTTAAATCGTTGTTAAAAATGAGTTCAAGAATTTCTCCTTGAGAAATTAATATTTTGAATAGTACATTAGAGTCCAGCACAACCTCCATTTATATTAATCCTTCGGCTTTTAGTTGTGAATGCATTGATAATTTAACTTTATTTGATAATTCATTTGCATCCTCTTCGGTAAATTTAGATTTAGAGACAATTTCTTTAGCTACTGAAAGTTCTAACTCTTTAATTAATGATCGCATTAATTTAGCTAAAACTAATTCAAATCTTTCTTTAAATTCTGAAGGCACATCTGCTTTAATAATAATTTCAACCATAAATAAAAATAATTGCAATAACTATTTAAAACTTTCTGATACTTTTTTGATTTCATTTGCTTAATAATATAATCAATATCCTGCAACCCAATTAACTTTTGAAAGGATTTAAACTTCTGATTATTGATAATGGGGATGTTCCAAGTTGTAATGCTGAAGAAGAGGGATTAGTTTTAATTAGGAAATATGATGGTGCTAATTCAAGTTATAGAAAAGTAATTATTTGTATAAAAACTGGTGCAGATATTTATTCTTGGGAATCTTTATTAAGTACTTCTTGGGGACCTTATGCTTCACAAAGCGAAGAGATTAATAGTGCTACAAGTTCTCTTTAATTCTTTATAATAAAATAATAATTAGATAAAAGGAAAACTTATATATTCTCTTTTAGTTATTTTATTTATCCAGAATGTAATTATTATCTTTAGTAAATTCAATAAAATAAAAGTGGTTAATAAAAAAAATAAAAATCTAAAAAATAAAGAAGTAATTTCATTTATTTTAATTTCCCTAATAAGTTTAATTTTTCTTTTATTTTTTAATGCAAATAGAGTTAGTGCAGATTTAACAAATAGTTCAAGTTATTCTATTTATTCTTTATCTATATCTAACGGTGGAACAAATACAACATCTACTAATTATATTAATGATTTTTTATTAAATGAAATTTCTGGAGGAATTAGTTCTCTTAATTATGGGATTTCATTAGGTTTTTGGCATTCTACAAAAAATATGCCCCCAACAATTGAGTTATTAAGCCCAGAAGATAATAATGTAACTAATGATAGAACCCCTACTTTTACTTATCATGGAACAGATTCTGAAGGGGATAGTTTAATTTATGATATAAATATTACTGGTGTTGGATTCTCAGCAGATAATAGATATGAAACAGATTATATTGGAGAAAGTTATACACCTTCTCCTGATTTAAGATATTTAGCTGATAATAATGATTATTATGAATGGACTGTCCGAACTTGTGAAAATGAAACAGATGAATTATATTGTAGTGATTGGGCAACACCTAGGAAAATTAATATAACCTCTTTAGTTGTGATTTCTTTAATTGTTGATTCTATTAATTTTGGGGAAATGGCTATTAAAGAATCAAAAAATACAACTACAGATTCTCCAGAACCATTTAAAATGGAAAATCAAGGGAATTGTTATATTAATGTTAGTTTAAATGCAACACAATTATGGGATTCAGTAAATTATGAAGCATCAAATTATTTTCAAGCAAAAATAAGGGAGTACCTTGGAAATGCAACTTGGGCAGAAACAAGCTGGTTCCAATTACCTCCAATAACTGGTTTAATTACAGCAGTAGATAGTTTGAATTATAGTTCTGGAGCAAGTACTTTGAAAACAGATATTTTATTAGAAGTTCCTCCAGAAGAACCTGCAGGAAGTAAATCTTCACAAATAAATTTCAAAGCAAGTTTAGCAGAATATCCTGCACCTGCTTAAATTTATAATTTATAATTAAAATGCAAAATAAAAATATGGGAAATAAAATAAATTCAAATAGAGAAAATAAAACTAAGATAAGTAAGAAATCTAAAGCAATTATTATTCTTCAATTAACCTTTATTTTAGGAATATTCTTTTTTGTTTATTTTTTTGCACCCAAATTAGAATATCCAAAAGATAATGCTATTCTTAATAAAAAAGATATTGGATTTAAATTTAAAAATGCAAATGTTATCCTAGTTGATACTAATAAGGAATTTAGTTCTCCAAAAGAAATTGATCTTGATTCTTTAAACATAACTAATATTTTATTTGAACCAGGAATATATTATTGGAGAGCAATTGGAATTTTAAAGAGCCCTATTAGAAAATTTACAATAAATTCTAATGTTGGTTTAGAGCTTAATGAAGAAAATTCTACTTTAAAGAATATTGGAGATGTTCAACTTAATATTACTAAAAAAAATAGATCGGGTATAACTGGTTTAGTTATCTTGAATATTGATGTAGAATATCCTATTGATTTAGAAGCCAATACTACTTATCATGGAGGACAATATGAAAATTAAGAAAAAATTAATTTTTAATAATGGGAATGTTATTTTTAATTCTTTAATTGTTTTAATATTTTTAATATCTTTAATTGTTTTAACTTCAAATATAAATGCTCTGGGAATAACTCCTGGTAGAACAAGCATGGATTTTTCATCTAATCTTCAAAAAGAAATTAGTTTTTCAGTTATTAATTCAGAAAATAAGAATATGAATATTGCTTTTACAGTGCAAGGAGATTTAGTAAATTATATTGAAATGGATAAAGAAGTTATTGCCTTTAACAAAAATGAAAATTCTAAAGATTTTAAATATAAATTAAATCTTCCAAAAGCTCTTTCTCCAGGATTGCATCAAGCAGAAATTATTGCAACAGAATTACCAGAAGATATAGAAGATATAGGCATGGTTGTTAAAGCAACTGTAAGTGTTGCAACCCAATTATATATTTATGTTCCTTATCCTGGAAAATATATTGATGTAAACTTTGATATTGTTAATAGAGAAAATGAAAATATAATAGATTTTTATCTTCCAATTATTAGTCGAGGAGAAGAAAAAATAGATAAGGTAAGGGGAATAATTGAGATTTATAAAAATAATGAAAAAATAAGAACCTTAGAAACAAATGAAATTTCTATTACCTCTGGTTCAAAAAAAGAATTAAATCTTAATTGGGAACCAGATGTTGCTCCAGGAGAATATTCTGCTTCTGCAAAAGTTATTTATGATGGAGAATCTACAAGGGAGATTCAAAAAGCTTTTAATGTTGGCAATGGGAGTTTAGGAGTTTTAGGAATTAGTGTAAACAATTTTAAATTAGGGGATGTAGCAAAAATAAAAATTTTAGTTCAAAATAAACTTTCAGATGAAATAGAAAAAGCAATAACAAATCTAAAAGTTTATGATTCCCAATTAGAAGAAATTGTAGATTTAAAATCTCAAGATTATACTATTCCTGCAAAATCAAATAAAGAAATGATTTTATACTGGGATACTGAAAAAATTCAAAAAGGACAATATAGCTCTGAATTAAAAATAGATTATAATAATGAATTTGTTTCAAAAAATTTCAAGATAGAAGTTAATGAGGATTCTATGTATTTTAGTGGGATTGGTTTTGTGGTTTCTTCTGGTGATAATAAAAAAATAAGCACAACAAATCTTTTAATTATTGTCATTGTAATTTTAGTTTTGATTAATCTCATTTGGTTTGTTTGGTGGAAAAGGCATAAGAAGAAAGTTTAGAAGTTTTTTTAATCGATAATTTATCTGCGGTTATATTGAGAATTAATTCAAATATTCTAAAAATAAAAAGAAATATGGATATAATAAGATGTTTTAAGGACTTTAGAAGAAAAAATAATTGCTCTTAGCTAATCTATGATCAGAGATACTTGTCCAATAGATAAATTTTAGAAATATAACTAGAAATAAATAATCTTGCTTTTTATTATTTAATTAATAAGTAGTAACATAATAGAAAGGTTTATAAAGTATAGATTTCTAAATAAAATATGGAAAACATTCAATTAGAAGGAAGAACAATTGAACCTTATTGCGGGAGAAATGTAGACACAGCTCCAACACTTTCAACAAGATACAACAAGGGAGAAGGTGTTATTCTTTCAGAAGCTGACATAAGGCTTTTAGGTATTAGAAATTTTAGAAACGCTCCAGAATTGGCTAATAATTACTGGGACACTTCAACATTATCTGCTACAAAAGGGGAAATTATAAAAGTTATTTTACCTTATGAAATAGGAAGTAAAACATTAACAGAATCTGCAAGATTTGGTTTAGGTTTAATTAATCCTAATGAAGAATTAGTTAATTTTGGAGTAAATTTAGATGTTGATGGTAGATGGGAAAAATTAGAAGGAAACGGAGTTTATACTCTTCAAAGAAAAGGATTAATTCTTAATAAAGATTTGACAGAAGCTCAAGCTATGAAACACAAGTTAATTTTAACAAAATTAGGACATCCAGATTATGTTGATGACAAATTTGCAAGGTCTAAAGACGAAGTTGAAGACATTATTGGAAGAACTTTTGAATTAGGAAAAAGTGAACATGATTATAATACCATGATGGGACAATATATGCAAGAGGTTAGTAATCAAGGAATTTTAACGGCGTGGTGCGTCTACGGGCTTGGCAGCAGGGCTTCGTCGGGTGCGAGTACTGACTTGGTGTATGACAGTGGGCGGTTCGCCTTTGATAGCGTCGGAGACGCTAAGACAAACGCCGAAGGCGTCGACGATAAAGCAAGAGTTCAACTTAAAACATTGGAAAGAATATTAAAACCAGAACAAATTAATGAATTTAGAAATGCTTTAAATGAAAGAAACGAGCTTCGTAGTAAATTATCTGGATTAACAACTAATCAAATCTATTCTGCGATTCATCAATATACATTAGGAAAAGATGAGAAAGAAGTTAGAAGTATTCTTAATAAATTAACTGGTCAATAAACTTTTTTTGAGAAAAAAAAGATTATGCAAAACTATAAAAATCTCTTTTCAATTTATATGATATGAGAAAAAAAGAGTTTATATTATTTTTATGTTTTTTGATAATTTTGGGATTTGGTAGTTTGTTTTTGCAATTACAATTTGTAAATGCAGGTTCAATTGGAATTAGTCCAGCCAAATTTAAAATTTATTTTGAGCCAAATTTAGAAAAAACTTTTAAATTTACTGTTGGAAGTTTTAATCCAAATCAATCTATTCAAATTTATGTTAAAGGAGATTTATCCCAATATGTTAATTTAAGTAGAAATTTTTTAATTGGGAGGGGAATTGTAAATGTTTATTTAAAACTTCCAGAAAAAATTGATATTCCTGGAACACATAGAATTATTATCGGAGTTATAGAGTCCTCTGGAAATGAAAGTTCAGGTCAAGCAGTTGGTGTTGGTGGATTAGCCTCTGTTCAAGCACCAATTGATGTGGTGGTCCCTTACCCTGGGAAATATGTTGAAGCAGAATTTAAAATAAATGATATAAATGAAGGAGAACTCGCTATTTTTGATTTAGAAATTCATAACCTTGGAACTCTTCCAGTAATTGCAGGATCAAAGATTGAAATATATGAAAATTATGAAGATATTAATAAAACTCCTAAAAAACTTTTAACAAAAAATTTAGAATCAAAAAAACTTAAATCCAAAGAAAAAATAACAATTACAGATTTTTTAGAAACTTCTAAATTTAATGCAGGATTTTATTCTATTTTTGTAACTATTGATTATGGTAAATTAATTAATATTGAGGATAATCTTAAAATTGGCCAACTTTTCATAGATATTCTTGATTATTCTTATATTTTTGAAAAAGGAAAAATAAATAAATTTTACATAGAAACACAGAATCTTTGGAATTCTCCTTTAAGTAATGTTTATGCTGAAGTTACTATTACTATCAATGGAACGGTTTTGGAAAGCTTTAAGACTCCTACGCAGAATTTAGATTCTTGGGAGATTCGTAATTTCACAGGGTTTTTTGATGCTTCAAATATAGATCCTGGGAAATATACTGCAAATATACAAGTTTTTTATGAGAACAAAACTACAAGCAAACTTGTTGCAATTTATGTTAAAAAGCCAAAGCAAAATCCTCTTTTTATTATAATTATTTGTTTAATTTCTGGATTAATTTTAATAATGATTTCTGTAATTATTTATTTATCAATAAAAATTAAAAAGATTAAAAAAATAAAAAAATTAAAGAAATTAAAATCTTAAAAGATTTAAAATATTGGGAAAAAATAAAAGAGACTAAAAGATAAAAAAGGTTTAAGAATTAGAAAGAACATATAAAATAAAAACTAAAGAATAAAAAGCAAAAAGTAATGGGAAAAATAAAAGTGAAATCTGAAAAAAAGAAAACAGAAAAATTAGGATTAGTGTTAATTTTTTTATTGATTTTTTTCTCAATATTATTTTTATTTCTTTTAATAAGTAATCTCTTGATTTTAGATAAAAAGCAAATTTTTACAAATGTAATTGTTTCAAATTATTCTGGATTTGATTTAAATTCAACAGCATTAAAGTTTGGATTTGTAGAAAGGGGACAAAGTGCTCAAAGAAGTGTAATAATTAAAAATGATTTTGATAAAAAAGCAAAGATAATTATTAAAATTAAAGGAAATATTTCTGATTTTTTAATTGTTTCAGAAAATAATTTCTTTTTAGAAAAAAATCAATCTAAAGAAATAGATTTTTCAATTCTGTTACCAGAAGATTTGATGTTTGGAGAATATAACGGGGTGATTAGCATTATTCTTAAAAAATCCTAATTAATATAAATATGAATATAAAAAAATTTAATTCAAAAGAGAAATCGAAAAATTTTAATTCAAAAGAGAAATTAATAATTTTTTTATCTTTTTTAGTTATTATTTTATCTTTATTTAATTTTAATTTAGAATCAACAGGGTATATTGTAAATATTAGTGATTCTGCTGTAATAAATATTACAATCCGACAAAGAGTTAATATTAATTTCACTTTAGATAGAATTAATTTTGGAAGGGGAAGCATAGATGCTGGAAAACAAAATGCTACAATTGACACTTTAGGTAATGTTACTGATGGTAATTGGAGTCAAATAACTTCGGGTTTTAGAATAGAAAATCTTGGTAATACAAATATTACATTATATCTTAAGTCTAATAAAAATGCCTTTGAATTTTTAGGAGGCACTAATCCCGATTATGAATACATGATTACTAATGAGGAATTAGGAAGTTGTATTCCTCAAAATATTAATTTAAGTCAATGGTATGGTGTAAACACTACGGGGGATGGAACAGAGATTTGTAATGTTTTTTCATTTTTAGGGGATTTAGATACAGTAAATATTGATCTAAAACTTGTTATTCCTTCTGATGCAGGAGATGGAAGTCATTCAGATATATTCACTGCAACAGGAATTGTTATTGATTAATATTTCATTTTAATAATCTGTTTTAATAATCTGTTTTAATAATCTGTTTTAATAATCTGTTAATACTATTTCATAGTCAATGATATAGTGTGCTCCCACCAGACATATGTCGTAGGCAACCGAAAATTAGTTCGCGTGTAAAATCGAACTAATTTTATGAAAAAAGAATTAATTAGAAAAGAATTTTTTAAACTTAAATTAAAAGGACATTC
>Ga0265595_1002791_pt1 | contig 11382 bp, 10 predicted proteins | sample saktaG_15_FD_190148 | JGI IMG/M metagenome (GOLD analysis project Ga0265595, IMG submission 190148) | Saline water microbial communities from Sakinaw Lake, British Columbia, Canada - sak_2013_06_06_50m | ecosystem: Environmental > Aquatic > Non-marine Saline and Alkaline > Saline ... | reverse complement strand
AGGATTTGAGGCTCTGTTGTTTTTAAAGAAACAGATAGCGTTGATTCGTCCTGCGACAAAGACTCAACCTCAACCTCAAAAGTAGTCTTTCTAAAAAACTCCTCAATAAATTGTTTTATTTTTTGTAAATCGTTTTTGGTTACCATGTCACTTCGGAGACTTCTTCAAAATAAAATACTGTTGGACTATGGAGAATAAAGACGTGACTACCCAATAAATGCCTATAGCGGCCGGCAGTTTCCAGAGAATAAAAACAGTAAAGATAGGGAGAATAAAAAGCATCTGGCTTTGCATTTTATCTGAAATTTGGGACGAGGATTTTTGATCTTTCTTAACGGTGGGCGTCATCATCTTTGTCTGAATAAACTGAGTAATTCCTGCTATAAAAGCCAAAGCTATACTGGCTTGGGAAAGATTAATCAACCCCAAGAAAGAAGGATCAATGACCCCGGGGTTCGGAACAAAACTGTATAGGTTTGACATAGAACCAGGCTGGAATCCTCTCCAAAAAACCTGATATAAAGCGAAAAGTATGGGGAGTTGGATAAGAAGGGGCAAAAAACTGCCGAAAGGATTTATTTTAGCTTCCTTATAAAGACCCATCATTTCCTTCATTTGTCTCTCTTTATCATCTTTGTATTTTTTCTGTAATTCTTGGACTTTCGGCTGTATTTCAGACAAAACCTTTTGGGATCTTATTGATTGAGCCATCAAAGGGTAAAGGATCAACCTGATAACCAGAGTTAGAACGATTATGGCTATCCCGAAATCGTGGCCCGGGAGATATATATAAAATAAAATAAGCAGATTTAAAAGCGGCTGGTATAAAACCGCTTTGAAAAAAGATTTTAATAAAGCTCCTATTGAACCCATAATTTTGAACGTAGTGAAAAAATATCCCTAGAGGTATAATTTTGAACGTAGTGAAAAAATATCCCTAGAGGTATAATTTTGAACGTAGTGAAAAAATATCCCTAGAGGTATAAATTTCCTTTAATAAAAAGTTTGTATATTATCTCTTCCATCTCCCAAAAATCTTTATTCTCAAGCCCGGGAAGAGCTATCAACAGACAGTCTTGGCTGTTTTTAATCCTGTCCAGCTTTGCCCCAACAATTTCCTTTAACCTTCTTCTGATCTTATTCCTTAAGACGGCTTTTTTTGAAACTTTTCGGGAGACCACGAACCCAAACCTAGAAAAACTTAAACTATTTCTCGCGGCTTTCATTAATAAAAAATCCTCTTTAAAACCCTTATCCTTTTTAAAAACCCTGTCGATATCTGTCTTCTTCTTTAAGAGATTCTTTTTAGAAAGCATAGTTTTTAGACCGTTATTTTCTTCCTTCCTTTGGCTCTTCTTCTTTTCAAAACCGCTCTTCCCTGCTTGGTTTTTTGTCTTCTTCTGAAGCCGTGGGTCCTTTTTCTTTTTTTCTTTTTAAGAAAATATGTGATGCTCATAATTTTGAACGCAGCGAAAAGGTATCTCCAGAAGTATAATTTCTAACTTCGTTACAAATTATCCCTGGAAATATAATTTTTACGTATCTTTTATCCTATATAAAAAATAAAGGTTAGTCAATTCCACAAGCTTTCCACAAGATATCCACAGAAATGACGATTTCTACGGGAATTTACATTCTCTCGGCTTTCTGTATATAATAGAGGGTAGCCGTATTGGCACAATTATGACAAACGAAGAGCTTTGGCAAACAGTTTTAGCCCAGGTGCAATTAAACATCTCTCAAGCGAATTTTGCGACCTGGTTCAAAGAAACCGGCATCACTTCTCAAAAAGAAGGGGAGGTTGTTATTTCTGTCCCAAATACCTTCGCTAAAGAGTGGTTTGAACAGAAATACAACAAATCTATATTTAAAATTTTACACGATCTAAAAACGGAAATTAAAAACGTACGGTACGACGTCGGGAAAACCGAGCCGAAAATGGCGAGGAAGAGTTTTCCTTCTTTCCCAGACGCGGGCCAGCTCGAATTCCAAGAATTCAAGACAGACAAAGAAACAAATCTCAATCCTAAATATACTTTTGAAAACTTTATAGTAGGCCCTTTTAACGAACTCCCTCATGCAGCGGCCTCTGCCGTAGCCCAAAAGCCAGGACAAATATATAACCCTTTGTTTATCTACGGAGGAGTAGGGCTCGGTAAAACCCACCTTTTGCAGGCGATAGGGAATGAAGTTTTAAAAACATCTCCAAAAAAGAAAATCCAATATATTCCGTCTGAAAAGTTCACTGCCGGAGTAGTGGTTTCAATCAAAAACCACGAGATGGAAGAATTCCGTGCAAAACACAGGGCAACTGACGTTTTAATTATTGACGACGTCCAGTTTTTAGCCGGGAAAGAAAAGACCCAGGAAGAATTCTTCCACACCTTCAACGCCTTATACGAAAAAGGGAAACAAGTGATTCTCTCCTCTGACAGGCCTCCAAAATCAATTCCGGCCCTTACCGAAAGGCTAAGGTCTCGTTTTGAGGGAGGGATGATAGCGGATATTTCTTACCCCGATTTTGAATCCCGGGTCGCCATTCTAAAGACAAAATGCCAAGAAAGAAAAATTGAATTTTCTGAAGAAGTTTTGAGCTATATCGCCTCTAATATCCAAAAGAATATCCGAGAGTTAGAGGGAGCTTTAAACCGGCTGACGGCTTACAAAAAAATGAATAATCAGCCCATAACCCTTGATTCTGTTAAATCTCTACTCAAAAACCTCATCTCAACCCCAAACAAAATAGTCAGCCCTAAAAAAATCATCCAAATGGTTGCTGAGTTTTACGACTTAAAGGAAAAAGAAATCCTTTCTGAATCAAGAAAAAAAGAGATAGTAAGGCCTAGGCAGGTTGCCATGTTTTTGTTGAGAAACGAACTTAAAAACTCCTTCCCTTTTATCGGGAGAAAGTTCGGGGGGAAAGACCACACCACGGCTATCTACGCCTTTGAAAAAATAAAGAAAGAGGCGGAGGATAACGAAAAACTTCTTGATGAAATCAACTCCATAAAACAACATATTTATGGAGAATTTAGCTAATTTTAGTTGTTAACAAACGAATGGGCAGGTCTGTATAAAAACTGTGGACAGAAATAGTACAAAAAAAGAAAATAGTTTTTTACAAAATTATCCACAACCAATCCATTCTCCGTTTTGTTCGGGAAAGCTAAATAAAAAATACTTTTCCACACAACCAACAACAACAATATTTATATATAAGATATAAAAAAAACGACGTAATATATAAATAACGGCGTAATAAAAAATAATTTCGGAAAATTTAAAAAAATGAAAATTACGATTCTAAAAGAAAAATTAAAAGAAGGGATTAATATTATAGAAAGAGTGCCGGCGAAATCTACCACGCTTCCTATTTTGAATAATATTTTAATTAAAACAGAAAAAAACTTCCTCAATTTGTCCGCGACTAACCTCGAAATAGGAATTAAGTGGTGGTCTTTGGTGAAAACCGAGAAGGAAGGAGAAATTCTAATCCCAGTTAGGATCTTCTCTAATTTTATAAACCTCCTTCCCAACAAACCGGTTACTTTGGAGGTCAAAAACCTAATTTTAAACATAGAGTGCGATAATTATAAAACCCAAATTAAGGGGTTTAACCCAGAAGAATTTCCTTTGATTCCTAAAATAGAGGGAGGGGAAGTCTTTAATATAGATAGCTCTGTTTTTTCCCAAAGTTTAAGCCAGGTAGTTGATATCGCCTCTTTGTCTGTAACCAGGCCAGAGATATCTGGGATATATTTCTCTTTCCAGAAAAATTTAATTAAAATAGCTGCGACGGACAGCTTCCGCCTGGGAGAAAAGAAGATGTTTGTTAACTCTCAACTGAACAAAGAGTATTCTTTGATTCTCCCGCAAGGAGCCGCAAAAGAAATTATAGGTATTTTTAGCGAGAAAAACTTGATTCAGTCTAATTCTCCGAAAGATCTCAAAATCTATTTTTCTCCCAATCAGGTTTTGTTTGAAAAATCTCTCCAAGAAACCCCTCATCCCCACGTCCAGATAATTTCACGCCTTATCGAGGGAGAATTCCCGAATTATCAAGAAATAATTCCTAAAAAATGCGAGACCAAGGTTGTTTTTCAGAAGAATGAGTTTTTAAACCAGATAAAATCAGCAGCTCTTTTCAGCGGCAAGGTCAGCGAAGTCAAATTAAAAGTGAAGCCGAAGGAAAATAAAATAGAGGTCACCAGCCAAAGTCCTGATTTGGGGGAATATTACAGTTTTTTATCCGGAGAGGTCAAAGGGAAAGAGGTATCAGCCTCTTTCAACTACAGGTTTTTGATAGAGGGGCTTATAAATATCCAGGGGCAAGAAGCCGTCTTTGAGCTGAACAACGAGGAAGGCCCGTCTGTTCTGAAATCAGCAGAGGACGAAAACTATATCTATGTTGTCATGCCTGTGAAGACGACATAAGGCTGAAAGACATTACTCCGGTTTCAAAAAAGCCTCTTTAGGATATTTTAACAGCGCCTTTTCCATAAAAGAATGGAAGATGGGGCCTGCGACAGTGGCTGCGGGCTGTCTCCTTGTCATTGGTTCGTTATTATTATTCCCCACCCAAACACCGACAGAGATGGACGGTGTATATCCAAGAGCCCAGCAGTCTTTAAAGCTGTCCGTTGTCCCTGTTTTTGCCGCCACCTGATAGTTTTCAAAATATAGATGGGATCTGGCTCCAAACATCGGGGCCCTAGATTCGTTGTCTGATAAAATATCATTAATCATTCTGCTGACTTGGCTGGAAAGAACTCTTTGAGGAGTTTTTTCATTTTTTTCAACGACATTCCCTTTGCTGTCTTCTATTTTTAAAATAAAAACCGGGGGGACTTTCAAACCATCATTAGCAAAAACTCCATAAGCCGAAGTCATTTCTATCAATTTGACTTCCCATCCTCCCAAAACAATAGAGGGCCCGTAGGGGGGGGTTAAAGTATTAATCCCTAAGTCTTGGGCCGTTTTGATAGAGTCTTCTATCCCTGCTAAATTTAATAAAACTTTAACGGCAGGAACATTTAAGCTTTGAGCCAGAGCTCTTCTCAGGGTGACAGCTCCCCTGAACAGTCCGTCATAGTTTTGGGGGACATAGTCTTTCCCTCCCCACTCTCCAAAATTAGTTAACTCGTCAATCACTACCGTGTCTCCGGTATACCCCTTTTTAAAGGCGGTTGCGTAAACAAAAGGCTTAAAAGCAGATCCTGGTTGGCGTCCCGGATTTCTTTCTGTCCCTATAGCGACGTTAAATTGAGGGTCAAATAAACAATTTTTACCGGAGATACACCCTTCGGGATAAGATTCTCCGAAGTAATATGCGGAGCCGACTAAGGAAAGAACTTCTCCCGTTTTTGGGTCTATAGCGACCAAGGCTCCATTATAGGCGTTATAAACGTTATCTCCCTCTACCCCGTCTTTAACAATTTTTTCTGCCTGTTCTTGCAGGGACCAATCTAAGCTGGTGTAGACTTTTAATCCCCCCTCCATTAAGAAATCGTTGCCGTATTTTTCTTCAAGATAGTTTTTTACCCATAAAGTAAGATGAGGAGCTTTTATTGAATGAGACACGTCTGCAAAGCTTATTTCTTCTTTTTTCGCAGCTTCGGCCTCCTCCTCGGTTATAAATTTTTCTTGGGTCATTCTGCTTAGAACATAGTCTTTACGCCCCAGAAGCTCATCTTTATAGTCTCCGTAAGGAGAAAGGTGACTAGGAGACTTTATCAAGGAAGCCAAGATAGCGATTTCCGGCAAAGAAAGCTCAGAAACGCTTTTTTTAAAATATGTTTGACTGGCCGCCTCCACCCCGTAAGCGTTTTGCCCGAAAGGGACTTGGTTCAAATACCACTCGAGGATTTGGTCTTTTGAATAACGCCTGTCAAGCTCTATCGCTAAAATAATTTCTCTTGTTTTTCTCTCTGCTGTTTTTTCTGTCGTCAAAAAAGCCGACCGTATCAACTGTTGAGGGATAGTAGACCCTCCATAAATAGGCAGTCCTATCTTCAGGTCGGCAAAGATAGCCCTTAAGACCCCCCTGATATCTACTCCGAAGTGGTTATAAAAATTAGCGTCTTCGGCAGCGATTACGGCCTCTTTCATCTTCTCTGGGACTTTTCCTAAAGGGACCCATGTTCTTTTTTCTTCTCCATATATCTCATACAGCAGAACTTCGCCGGTTCTGTCATAAATTTTAGTAGATTGAGGAATCCTTCTTTCCGTAAATTTTTCCGGACGGGGAAAATCTTTTACATAATAAAAAAACAAAGCCAAAGAAAGGGTGAGGCACAGTAAAGCGGCGGATCCTAAAATTTTAATAGGGGAAAAACGTTTCCCCCCTTTCCCCTTAAATATTTTTAAAAAAGATAGTTTTTTAGCCATTTATTTCGTCTTTTTGTTGAGACAACAACCCTATTATCATAACAATAACAGGGAGTTTTTACAAAAGAGGCCTAATATAATATAATACAGAAATATGACGGACGTTAATCAAAAGAAAATTGAAGAGGTCCTGTTCCGCGGAGTGGATAAAATATACCCCAACCAAGAGGCTTTAGGAAAAACCCTTCTTTCTGGAAAAAAGCTGAAGATATATTGCGGATATGACCCTACGGGGCCAGTTCTCCACTTGGGGCATTTGATTACTATCAAAAAATTAGCTCAATTTCAGAAACTTGGCCACGATATCATAATGCTTATAGGAGATTTCACCGGGATGATAGGAGATCCTACGGAGAAGATTTCTACCAGAAAAAGGTTATCTAGAGAGGAGGCTTTATCCAACGCTAAAAATTATCAAAGGCAGGCAGGTAAATTTATTAATTTCAACGGTCCAAATCCTGCCAAGATTCTATTCAACAGCTCCTGGCTTGATAAATTAAAGTTTGACGAATTAATCTCCCTGGCCGCTAATTTCACTGTCCAGCAAATGATAATTAGGGATTTTTTTCAAGAGAGGATAAAAAACAAAAACCCTATCTTTTTACATGAGTTCTTATATCCTTTGGCTCAGGCCTACGATAGCGTTGCTATGGACGTTGACCTGGAAATAGGAGGAAGCGATCAGATTTTTAATATGCTTTGCGGAAGAGACTTAATGAAGGGGCTGAAAAATAAGGAAAAATTCGTTATGGGTTTAAAACTACTAGTTGATCCTACTGGAAAAAAAATGGGCAAAACCGAAGGAAATTTGGTCAGCTTGAATAGTGATCCGGGAGATATGTATGGCAAGATTATGTCGTGGCCGGATGGAATCGTCGGTCTCGGTTTTGAGCTTTTAACGGATCTGTCGGTAGAAAAGATTAGAAAAATTATGGGGGAATCCCATCCGAGAGAGTCCAAAGCCCTACTGGCCAGAGAGGTTGTTCTTTCTTGCCACGATAGGAAAACAGCCGCTTTCGCCGAGAAAGAGTTTGATAAGGTCCATAAAGAGAGGGGGCTTCCGTCGGAGATTCCGGAGATTTCTGTAAAAAATAAAAAAATTTCTCTTCTGGATCTTCTGGTCGAGGTGAAATTGGCGCCGTCCAAAGCTGAGGCTAAGAGATTAATCCTTCAAAATGGGGTGAAAATAGACGGGGAGATTGAAAGCGATTGGAAAAAGACGATAAATATTGATAAAGAGATTATTGTCCAGGTCGGGAGAAGAAAATTCTTCAAGGTAAAGTAAAAAACACCGCCGATAAGGCGGTGTTCTCATTTAAAATCAAATTCAAGAATTATTCGAGCTCTTCCTCTTCCTCTTCCTCGGGCTCTTCTGTCTCTGTGTCGTCCCCTTCGTAAGGAGTCGGATTTTCGTCTTCGTAAAACATAATTTTTGGTTAAAATCTGTTTTTATTATCGACCTTTCAGGTCTTCCTATTTGGGTATTATATTTTTTAAAGAAATATTGTCAAGCCCCTTTTTACACCCCCCCTTTGAGGACGTATGTAACGGCTATAGCTAAGGCATCTGCAGCATCGTCTGGCTTCGGGATTTCCTTTAATTTTAGCAAAGTTTTGATTCTTTTCTGAACCCTGGGTTTTTCTGCCCATCCGTAGCCGGTAATTGCCATTTTTGCCTGAAGCGGAGTGAATTCTATGACTGGTATCTTGTTTTTAGCTGCAGTTAGCAATATTACTCCTTTAGCCTGGCTAACGGGGATAGCTGTTTTTAAATTTCTAAAAAAATAAAGGCTTTCTACAGCCAAGATTTCAGGTTTGTGTTTTTTTATCAATTTACTTAAGTCGTTGTTTATCTTTTTTAAACGTTCCGAAGGGGCGACAGAAGGGAGCGTTTTTATCATGCCGTAATCTAAGCATTTGAAAGATTTCTTGTTTTTTAATCCGCCATCATGGAATGTTTCAATCACGCCGTAGCCAGTGCTAGCTGTCCCCGGATCGATTCCGATTATAATCATAGATATAGTATTAAAATTTTTAACTCTCGTTAGAAATTATCTGCGGATAATTTTAAATTAGAATAGACTCCCTGGACGCTGTCCAATTCGTCTAAGGCGTCAAAAAGTTTTTGGCATCCCTCTTTCTTCTTTTCTTCTACGGAAACCTCCTCTTTCGGAACCCAATCCAAGGAGGCGGAGTCTGCTTTTAAGCCTTTTTCCTCCAGAGATTTTTTAACATTTTCCAAGTTTTCTATTTTTGTATAAATGTCTAGAACATCGTCTTGGCTGTAAATATCTTCTGCTCCTGATTCAATGGCCATCATTTCTATCTCTTCTTTATCTTGGAGGCTCGGTTCTTGAGATTTGATATTTACGGAAATGCACCCTTTTTTATCAAACATCCACTTCACTCCTCCTTCCCCGACCAGCTTTCCCCCAGCTTGGTTCAGGACCTGTTTTATCTCGCCCAGCGTTCTATTTTTATTATCTGTGATCCCCTCAATAATTACGGCAATTCCGCCTGGCCCGTAAGCTTCAAAAACAACCTCTTCAAGGATAGCCCCCTCTTTTCCTCCGACAGCCTGCTCAATAGCCCTTTCAATGTTGTCTTTTGGCATATTAAGCTCTCTCGCTCTCCCTATGGCCGCTTGCAGCTTGATATTAATCACAGGGTCTGCTCCTCCTTGTTTTACGGCAACCGAAACCATCCTCGCCATTTTCGAGAACATTTGGCCTCTTTTCTGGTCCGTAAGCTCTTTTTGGTGTTTTATGGTTTTAGCGTGGGAATGCCCCGACATAGTAAGTTTATCCTTATTGTAGCAGATTTTTATTTTTAAGCGAAGCGAGAAATCAAGGTTCTCGCGAAGCGAGGTTCTTATTTTGTTGCAAATTTTTGATTAATAAGATTGTTATTCCGGCCAAAACAGCAATAATAGAAGATATTAATAACGGGAGAAACGATTTTGGAGAATTTTGGGCCTGTTCTCCAATTGTCGCCAACTCCTTATCGGCGATTTTCTCTTTTGCTCTTCCATCATCCTCTTTCTCCTCGAAATCTTTTTTATTCTCTTCTCCTGGAGTCGGAACGCCCCAGTCCCATTTTTCTCCCAAAAGGCCGTAAGATTGGCCTAAAAGAGCTTTATCGTAAGATATTTCGCTTACTGCTCTGCCATTTGGGTCCAAAAGACGTAAACCGTCGCCGTCATTGTTTAAAACTATTTTTGTTGTTGTCCTATAAATAACGAAAAAACCTCTGTCGCCGATTTTTGTCTTTTCGGGAAAAACATAAGAGGTTGTTTTTCCGACCGTGTCGGTGATTTTCCACCCAGACAGGTCAACTTCAAAAGTATTTCCGTTAAAAATTTCAACCCATTCTTCTTCAGCGTCTTCTCCTTCTGGCGAAGGAAGTATTTCATTAAAAATAATGCCGGAAGGATAAATTAATTGTTCTTTTTTGTCGTTTCCTTGGAGGAGGGACTCTTTTCCTTCTGGAATAACCGGCGATGCTAATGCTGTCTTCTCACTATTTTTACTTTTTGGGGTGCCACATTCCTCTTGGCTGTTATGCCACTCTTCTCCAGAAGAATCTCTTTCCATTGTTTGTTTAGTCTTGTTGTTTCCGGCGAACCACCCTTCTTCGCAATTCACAGAGTCTATTAAATTGTTTGAATTGTCAGAAAGTTCTATCTTTTCTCCGTCATTTTTCAGAGTTCCTTTATAAATCAAATCAGCCTTAATGCTCGGGACAGAGTTATCGTCTGTCCTTTCTAAAAGATAGAAGCCGTACGGGGGGATAGACCCTTTTAAATTAATAGACAAAGACCCAATAGTGTTTTTCAGAGTCCACCCTTCAATAGATATGGTGTCGGGGCTGTTGTTATATAGCTCAATCCATTCGTCGTAGGAAGAATTTTCAGTCCCCATCCAGGCAACCTCGTTTATTATTGCCGATGGGCTCTCTGCCGCCAAAAAAAGAGGAAAAAGGAAAACAAAAAGGAGGAATGCTGCCCCTCTTGACAAATTTGACATAATATATTAGAATATGGGAGCAGATAAAATAGTAGCCTGTTTTATCTGGCGTTAACAATTTAACCCTAAAACTGGGGGTCTGGAGTTTTTCTTAGCCGGATAGCCCGGGTAATGCTGGACTACTCCTCGGAAAAAATCTAAACTTAGTTCCTAACACTAACGTTTGGCCCCCAATTTTAGGGTTTTTTGTTTATTTTTCTACCGCCTTTTCCACTTCTTCTAACGTTGTCTCCCCTTCCAAAACCTTTATCAGTCCGTCTTGGTACATTGTTACCATCCCTTTTTTGATAGCTTTCTCTTTCAGGGCGGCGATGGAAGGGTTCGTTAAAATGAATTTTTCCATATCGTCGTCAACTAAAAATATCTCAAAAATTCCAATCCTGCCGCTATACCCGCTGGAATTACAGTACTTACATCCCTTTCCTTCAGGGATTTTTATTTTGTCGGTGATTTTTGGGATTTTTACTCCGCTTGGCAATCCTTTCAGCCCGGCTTTTATCTTAGTTAAATCTTGTGACGAAACAGCTTCAAGCCTCGAACATTTTTTACATATTTTTCTGATTAATCTCTGAGCGACGGCCATATTTATCGCCGGGCCGATATTTGAAGTTTTAGCTCCCAAGCTGGTAAGCCTAACAACGGTTCCTGCAGCATCATTAGTATGCAGAGTAGTCAAAACTAAATGGCCGGTTAAAGCGGCTTGAAGCGCGATGTCGGCAGTTTCTAAATCTCTTATTTCTCCAACCAAGATAACGTCAGGATCCTGTCTCATTATCGATTTTAGGCCGGAGGCAAAGTCATACCCTTTTTGGGGATCTGTTTGAGTTTGGGAAACTCCTTTTAAATGATACTCTATAGGATCTTCAATGGTGATTATCTTAATTTCTGGGCTTTGGATTTTTTTTAAAAAAGCGTAAAGGGTGGTTGTTTTACCAGAACCGGTAGGACCGGTTACGATAATCATCCCGTTC
>Ga0265595_1002787_pt1 | contig 11394 bp, 13 predicted proteins | sample saktaG_15_FD_190148 | JGI IMG/M metagenome (GOLD analysis project Ga0265595, IMG submission 190148) | Saline water microbial communities from Sakinaw Lake, British Columbia, Canada - sak_2013_06_06_50m | ecosystem: Environmental > Aquatic > Non-marine Saline and Alkaline > Saline ... | reverse complement strand
GCATACGATATCGTCCTCAACGGAACCGAAATCGGCGGCGGCTCAATCAGAATCCACGAAGAAGAAATCCAATCAAAAGTCTTTGAAGTTCTCGGCATAAATAAAAAAGAACAAAAAGAAAAATTCGGATTTTTATTAGACGCCCTAAAATTCGGAGCCCCACCTCACGGCGGAATCGCATGGGGACTAGATAGATTAGTTCAAATAATCCTCGGCGCAGAATCAATCCGAGAAGTTATCGCCTTCCCAAAAAACAAAGAAGCCCGGGACCTTATGCTCGATGCCCCTTCAAAATTATCAGACAAACAACTCAAAGACGCCCACATCAAACTCAACATACCCAAAAAGCATTCTTAATCTTATCTCTAATCTCTATCATCTCTTCATCAGAAAGCTTAGGCATCATCGGAGTAACAGGAATCCCAGCAAATCCATCCCCCTCAACTCGCGGAAGCAAATGAACATGAGAATGAACAACATCCATCCCAACAATCGCCATTTGAACACAATCCGTCTCAAAAACTTTTCTTAGAACACTCGCCAAATAATAAATCTTATCCATATATCTCAAATATTCTTCCTTACCCATATCCCACACCCACCGAGAATGCTTCTTCGGAATAACCAACAAATGCCCCCTACAACAAGGATTAATATCCAAAACAGCTAAAAATTCCTCATCCTCCCAAATCTTATCTTCAACCTTAACTCCAGCAACAATCCCACAAAACACACAATCCTTCATCCGAAAAAATCTTTAGATTTTTGAGCAAGCTATCGCTTCAACGCAAGCTTCACAATCTAAATCCCTGCCTCCGCAACTTTACTTATCATCCCACAAAAAACAAAAACAACATTATAAATTTATTCATCTCAACAAAACCGCACCCAAGGCGGCGACAGCCGCCGCATATATATGAGAACCGAAGGTTCTCCAAATTCCCCATTCCCAAATTCCCCATTCCCAAATTCCACATCTCTAAATTCCACCTCCCCAAATCCCCTCTCCCCAAATCCCACATCTCCAAATTCCCCCTCCAAAAATTACCAAATAAAAAATATTAAACACTCTTACAATAACACGACCGCCCCTCAGAAACACATTCCCCATCCGGACACACCCCATCACAAACCCCATAGCTCTCAAAATAAAAACCACACTCCCCCGCCGATATATTAGGAACAACATCCACTTCGCCCAAACCAACAACGGCCTCGCCATCAACACCTCCAACCCCCCCTCCATCAAACCCACCAATCACAACATCAGAACCAACATCTACCCCACCATCCCTCTTATCTAAATTAGACCTACCCTGCTGAACACCATCGCCAACACTCTCAATAAAAAAAAGAGCCGCCACTAATAAAATAAAACAAACCGCCAAAACAATCACAAAAAACCAATCTCTCCTCATGTAATAACAAAACTAAAAGACTATAAAAAACTAACCACTCACTATACCAAAAGACACCAATACACTATTACACTATTACACCCGCTAATCCATAATCATCAACATGCTCCTCATCAATCCCAAACCACGAAGGCATCCCCGCCACCGAATAATGCACAGGATTATTTGAAGAAAAATAAACATAATCAACACAAGACTTATCACTAGTCGAAACCCCCTGAGCCATAAAGCCAGGCAAATAAACAAAAGACTCTATCCCATTCTCACTCGCAACATTCCTCCCCTCCAACCTATCCAAAAAACTCGGAGCAGAACTCGAAGCAACATAATAAGAATTCTCAACATGCGAAAGTAAATTGCCAACATCCACACCGACGATAAAAACATCATACGGACTACGAACAATAGTATTAGTAACCAACCCCGTCTCAATTAAATACATCGGATCCTCAAATCCCTCAATCGGAACAAACGAATCAATCGTCATATTCTTGTCCCAACTAACAAGCCCCCCCTTATCAGAAACCCTCATGCTCAAATTCAAACTAATCCTAATATTCCACGGATCCTGCTGGTCAATCAAAACACTCGGCACCCCAAAACTAATATTAGCATTAACCTTCCCAGCAAACTGCCCAAACGAATCAACCATATAATCAAAAGTCGCCCCGCTCATCAAATCCTTATTAGCCCCACCCAAACTCCCATTATAAAACAACTCCCCAAATGAATCCTCGACGCTGCCAATATAATCCCCGCTCGCAACAATCTCCTCATGAACCAAAAAAACCGACCTAAACCCCGCAATATACAAATAACGCGGAATATCCTGCTCAACCGAAAAAACAAAATTATTCAAAGTCTCAATCCGCTTATTCACCGAACTCCTATCCCTAACTAAATCATAAAGAGTATAAGACATAAAAAACAAAGTTATAATAAAAATCACCATCACCGTAAAAAAAACTCCTTTCTTGTTCTCCATCAAAACAACCCCGACACAAACCCCGACAAAAAATATCTTATCAACAAAAATATAGAAAGCCCAATCAACAAAATCGGAATCAAATATTTTAATCCATACCTCTCGTTCCCCTTACTAACTAAACCTATAACCAATGACGACAAAACCCCAATAGTAATAATAAAAGCAATAGAATAATAAACAATAAAATTCAAAGATATACTTATTTTCGAAAAAGAAATTGGCACATCAAGAGTAGCAATAGTCGCCTCCAGCCCCGACGAGGAAGACATCATTCCCCCCATCGTCTGAACCAAAATAGTAGAAAGCGCAAACAACGCAGGAGCCCCAATCGCAACAGCAACAAAAATAAAAATCTCATACATTAAAACATTAGAGGCCGCCCTCTTCTCAACATAACCTCTCTCTCTCATGTTAGAAGCAGTCCTCTCAAGCAAAATCGCAAGATTACCTCCAGACCTCAAGCCAGAATTAATCAACATAATTGTCTTACAAATTTTCTCCGAACCAATCCTCTTGGCCATATCAGACAAAGCAGCCTCGGTAGATCTACCAGTAGTAATATCCTTCCCTACTCTCATTATCTCCTTATCTAAAAACTTAAATTCCTTCCTCGCACTAATAAGAATAGATTTATCAATAGTTATCCCAGCCCTCAAATTCCCAGCAACCAACTGCAAAAAATCCGGGAAAACCTCCTCCATCTTCTTAATCCTCGCAGACTTATCTAAAAAACCCTTCGCACGAATAAAAACAAAAAACAAAACAAAAAACACAACAACCCCAACAATAGACGCAACAACATCCCTCTTAAAAATAAGTATAGCCGCACCAACAAGCAAAGCAAACGAAACAGCAAAAATCATCATCAACTTTTTTCTACTCGCCACCCTCTTCGCAGCGTCCCCGCGCTTCCTTACAACACTAACCACCTCCTCGGGAACAGCACAAGGCTCAGAGTTTTTTTCAACATCCACCTTCTCAATTATTTTTTCTTTTTTCTTTACCATCACATCAAACTCGGACGCTTAGATTTAATTATCCCCAAAAACATAATCTGAATCAACACTACAAAAACAAAGAGCCCCATAAAAGCCATTATCGTCATATTCTTCGGCAAATTTATCATCGACGACAAAATCGTCATAAAAGTAACAGACAACGCAGGAGCAATAACAGAAATCAACATATAAAACATAATCAAAGGATTCAACTTGTTTCCATATTCCTGAATCTGAATCATCTGCTCCTCGTTCAACGAATGAAGATTCTCCTGAATAACAACCATCATATCACTTCCCGCCCTCATCCCATTACTAAGTTGCCACAACACTCTCTTAAAATAATTAGAGGGATTACTCTCCCCAAGCTCTTCTAAAACATCAATCTCATCCTCCCCCGCATTTATCTTCTGAACCGCTTTCTTAAATTCAATACTCAACTCGCCATAATTCGAATCAGAAATATTAACAAGAATACTAAACAACGGTATCCCAGAGCTCAACTGAATCAAAATATCTTCCAAAGCCGGAATTAAATTCCTCTCAATATCCCTCTGCCTCTTCAAAAAATAAATCCTAGGATAAGCCCTCTGATTCATATACGCAATCCCAGTAATCAAAAGCGCAAAAGCTATAGCAAGAAAATAAAGGTTCACCCTACCAAACACAAACAACAAAACAAAAAACACAAACAACAAAACAAAAAAAGAATTCAAAAAACTCCTTCTAGTAACCCCAATATATTCTTCTCTATTTATTGGAGCACCAGAACTTTTCAAATACATAGACAACTTAGAATTAGGACGCTGCCTAATCTTCTTAGAATAAGGCTTAGAAATCTTCTTTAATCTATCAATATTGGGGCCCTCAAAAGGTATCTTAAATTTCATCGCTCAAAAATTTCCTGTCATTTTTCTTAATAGCCCCCATAAGAAGTTCCTTGTCAAAATAATAAATATTCATCACCTTCCCCATGCTTTTCAAATCCCTTATTTTATTATCTGCAAGCCAGGCCAAAACCTTCATTTTCTCCGCAAGATTCTCCTGAATCTCAAGAGTAGTCATTCCAGTCATCCTAATAATCTGCTCAAAAAACCTAGAACTTTCATTATGCTGAATCATCTTATCCCCCTCAGGAATCCACCTATAAAGAATATTCGCCGTAGCACTATCATCCCCAGCCTCAAACTCCGCAATCTGCAAAACACGCCTAATCCCCTGTCTCCTATCTCTAAACATAACAACATTCAAATTAACAGCTCTCAAAAGATTTGGCGGAATACTCAAAGGAGGATTCGTCAATCTCGAAATAGTCTCCGCCGCAGAATCCGCATGCAAAGTCGCATAAACACTATGTCCAGTATGCATCGCCTCAAACAAAACCATAGCCTCCTCCTTACGACGCATCTCCCCCATAACAATTCTATCCGGCCTCATTCTCAATGAATTAACCAACAAATTCAACATAGAAACCTCTCCCTTCCCCTCGGGATTCGGCAAACGCGTAACCAACGGCGTCCAATACAAAAAATCCGGAAGCATCAACTCTCTCGTATCCTCAACCGAAACAATCCTATGATTCGGCGGAATAAAAGGCATACACGCATTCAATAAAACCGTTTTCCCCGACGCCGTCCCACCAGAAATCAAAACATTCATCTCATACTCAATCGCCAACCACAAAATACAAGCCACATCGGCGCTACAAGTATTATTAGAAATCAAATCAACAATTGTGTAAGGATCCCTCGCAAACTTCCTAATCGTTATAGTATTACCATTCGTACTAATAGGATACAATACAGAATTAACCCTATCCCCTGTAACAAGATGCGCATCCAACAACGGACTCAAAACCGTAATCTCACGACCAACACGCCGCGCAATGCTCTTCGAATAATTAACAATCTTATCCTCTCTCTTCAAAATAATATTCGACCTAATCCATTTATACTTCTTATGATAAACACGAATCGACTCCTTCGACGACAAAATAACAATCTCCTCCAAATTAGGATCATTAACCATAAACTCAATCTCACCAAGTCCAAGCATCTCCTGAATCAATTTCCCAATCAAAAAATTCTTCGTCTCCTCTGTAGTATTCGGCAACTTCTTCTTCAAAATCCTCTCAGCATCAACAATAAACTTTTTCTTAATCCCATCAAAAGCCGACGGATCCAAAATCTCTTTCATACTAACCGTCGTAACAGAAACCAATTTATTTCTCAAATCCCCCAACAAAGCCTCCGTAACAACACTCACCTCGGGAATAACAAGATTATACACAACGCCAAACTCCCCAGCCACAATCCTAATATCAACCTTCGCACCATCAACCTCAATCTCATACTCTTCAAGAACCTTCCCTTTAACATCCTTAACCCTTATGTCCTTCTCTTTAGAAACAACAACCTTAGATTTACCCAACAAACCAGAAACCTTCTTCACTACCTTAGCCCCAGTCACCCTCGGCTCAACAACAAGATACCCCTTCTCCTTACTCTCATCCTTTTTATGAAAAATCTTTTTATGGCTACGCCCCTTCTCGTGAGCCCCAACATTATGAACCACACCTCTTTTCTTCACTTTCTTTTTTTTAACCATACTAAATCTTAATATAAGGTTCTCCTAAAGCCGGGTACTCAAGCGACCCCAAATGAGAAGCCTCAAGCGCTCGACACCACTCCATAGCCGTTTCCTTATTTACCTTAAATGCCTTAGCAATCGACGACAAATGAATTTTCTTTTTCTTTTTTAAGAGATTATTCAAAGCATCCAAATCTGTCTCATACTTTCTTCTCACCCCAACATCCTGAGAACGGAGCTCTTTCTTTATCCCACGCTCACTAAATCCTTTCATAAAAATAAAAAAAACAATCACAGAAAAAACAAACACCTGAGCAAACAGAACTGCCTTCTGAGCAATACCCAAACTAGAAAAAGTATCCCCCATAACTTCCATAACCGAAAACCCAGTCAACCCCCCACTAAAATAACCCTTATTGTAATTATCATAAAAAATAAACCCCGCATTAACAACAACAAAGAAAAAAACCACAATCAAAACCTTTGTAAAAACACCAATCCCTCTTTTCTTCATTCTCATAATAATCTTTATATACGTCCTTTAATAAATTATACCATAAGATTTTATAAATCTTCCCAAGAGGATGATAAACAAAAAAAAGGCACAAATAGGTATGGAATATCTTATGGTCATAGGATTTCTAACATTCGTTCTAATCGGCACACTTGGAATCGCAATGTACCACAACAACACAATCAGAGACATGATTTCATCAAGACAAGTAGAAACAATGTCCAACAAAATAATCTCCGCAGCAGAATCCGTATTCTACGCAGGAGAACCCTCAAAAGTCACAATAACAAGCTACATCCCAAACGGCATCTCAGAAATAAGCATAACAGACAACACTCTCTTCGTAACATTTCAATCCTCCTCGGGCAACAACAAAGTCTCATTTCCAAGCAACGTCCCAATTACCGGAACACTCTCAACAACATCAGGACTAAGAAACATCGTAATAATAGCAACTTCTGATATCGTAACAATAAACTCGTAAAATGCCAAACAAAAAAGCCCAAGCCGCCGTCGAACTTATCATAATAATGGGCTTCCTAGTTTTCTTCTTTATAATATTCATAGGGATAATACAGGACCGAATGCAAGAAAAATCACAAGAGAAAAAAACAATAGTCATAAAAGACATCGTAAGAACCGTCCAAGAAGAAATCGACCTGGCAGTAAAATCAAGCAATGGCTACCGACGAGAATTCAAAATACCAGAAAAAATAATCAACAACGATTACGAGATATCCATATTTGAAGGGATTGTCTACGCAAAAACCACAGACCAAAAACACGCAATAGCAGTCAATGTAAAGAACGTCACGGGAACCATAACAAAAGGGACAAACCTCATAACAAAACAAAACGGAATCGTTTATCTAAATCAATGAAACCAAAAAAAGCACAAGCGTGGGGCACCGACCTAATAATCGCATTCGTAATCTTCTCACTCGGAATTATCTTCTTCTACTTCTACTCCTTTAACTACTCAAACGAAACAGAAGAAAAACTAGAACTCTTAATCTACGAAGGAAATTTTATAGCAGATTCCATCCTGTCTCCCGGATACCCAGACCAATGGCAAGAATCAAACGTCATAGAAATAGGAATCACAACCAACGGAAAAATAAACCAGACAAAACTAAACACATTCTATGAATTAACACAAAACAACTACGAAAAAACAAAAAGTATATTTGGAACAAGATACGACTACTACTTTTTTATGGAAACCCCAATCAACTCAACATTAGAAGGAATAGGAAAACCCGGGACCACCTCAACAAACATCGAAGCGTCAAACCTAATGAAAATAACAAGATTCACAATCTACAAAAATAAACCGACAACAGCCTACATTTACATATTCAAATGAAACAAAAAAAAGCAGTCTTCTTTAGCATCGACGCACTAATCGCCCTAATCATCATACTAATGATACTAATCATCGCAATCCCTACGCTAAAACAATCCCAAACACAAATGAAAATACACTCCGACACAATGCAAGTCCTATCAACCCTAAAAACAGGAGAAATCGACAACGCACAAATCCAAGCAATGATAACAAGCGGAGCCATAAAAAACACGAACAAGTCAATCTTAGAACAAATCGGAGAATTCTACATAACAAACAAAACCCTCGCAAAAGAAATCGCCGACGAAATCCTCTCATATGTTGAAACAAAAGAAAACATAGGAATCTGGTACGCCAACGAACTAATCTCATCAAAAAACTCGACACCAATTGAAACAGCAAAAAACATCGAAGTAGAAAGACAAATAATCAGCGGACTACAATCAGGAAACGACACAACAGGTTTCGCAGCAAGAGCCTACCTCTCATCAAACACGCAAACAAAATATTTCTACTTCGGAGGATACATAGGAGACGGGAACATATCAAGCAAAATAGAATTCACAGGAAACGTCACCGACGCCAAAATAGAAATAGCAACAGACAAAGACTTCGACATTTACATAAACGGAATATACTCGGGACACTACGAAAACTCCACATCCGACATCATCCCAGTCCAATACAACCTAAACTCCTACTTAAGCAACTTCCAATCCGGCTCAAACATAATAGAATTCACAGGCGACAACTTACACATAGCTGGAGGATACATAAAAATAAACTACGACGGGTTCACACAAGAAAACGAAACAAAAATATACCTACCAGGAATCGAAGGAATAATAAACATTTACGACGGATTCTTCGTCCCATCAAACATATCAGAAATAGAAATATACCTACACTACTTATCAAACCAAAGCTTCTTCTTAAATATAGCAAACACAACAATCGTAAACGAAAGTTCAACAACAGAAACAACCAAAACAATAACCAACGCAGAAATAAATGCATTAATAGACTACGACGAAATAAAAGGAAAAACCGTCCCGCTCAGAATCGGACTAGAAAAAATAGAGGGCTATGTAACTTCAGAAGGTGGCGACGCCGACATAGTCTTTCTAGTCGACACAACAGGAAGCATGGGCGACGAAATAGACTCAGTCGTAAACATCATCAATCAATTCACATACGTTCTTGAAAACAGCTCCATAAACTACAGACTAGGACTAATACAATTCGAAGACTACCCTGCCTCACCATGCGGAGGAGCAACAGACATATCTTACGAAATACACACCTTCGGAGAAGAACAATTCACAACAAACACAACAGAATTCAGAAACAAGGTAATCTATGTAAGAAATAATATGGGATGGGGAAACGACCTCCCAGAATCACACCTAAGAGCAATAAACGAATCCCTAACCCTCGACTGGAGATCCAATGTCAGAAAATTCGACATCCTACTAACAGACGCACCCCCTCACGCAAACGATTGCTCACAAGCAACAGCAAGTTGTTGCTCAAGTTGGTGCTCATGGTGGTTAGGATGCGCAATAACAGACACAGATGAAAACTGCAACCTCGGACCAAAATCAGCAGCAGCCGTAACACAAAACCTGATTAAAGAAGATATAAAATTCTATTACATAAACAGAAACAACGGACTCTGCGAAAACAGAATCATAGCGGACAACATGACAAATCTAACAGGCGGGAATTATTACGAATATAACGATGCATCAGAAATAGAAAACATAATCCTTGACATCGCAGGAAACATAATTAACATAACCTACACAGAACAATCCGCAATAGCAACAGGAAACATAACATCCAAGCTATTTCCAGACTCCTACATTAAACTAACATACCCACAGACAACAACACAAGGACTAGTCATAACATCCGAAAAACAATTCGACGACGAAACAAAAATACAATTCGACATCCCTCAGGGCTCAAACATACTAAACACAAAAGTAATTTCATACTCCGGAGCACGCTGGACCACCCTCGTAAACATAAACAACCAATACATTTACAACTTAAGCACATATGGCTCAGACTTCATAGAACTTGGAGACCCATATGCCATAGACATCCCAATCTCATTTATACAAGACAACCAAACAAACACACTAACAACACTAACAGGACTATCCCCACAAAACTCGACAAGCCCAGGCTCCATATATAACAAAATAATTTATCAAACCCAAAAAAACTCATCCTCCTACTCCTCAATCTGCCCATACATATCAGGATGCACATGGAACATCGAATTCGAAGACGGAACAAACACAACAATAAACATACCAATAGACTACACGGGAGGATCCCAATGCTACTACACCTCAACAACACAAAACTACGACAACAACGACGCCCTCCAAGAAGCCGTATACAAACTACTAAGAATCCTAGACCTAAACCTCAACAACAAAATCGAAACAAAACTTTCAGAAAACAACCTACAAATAACCCCAAACGAAATAGAAGGAATCCCTTTCACTTGGGCAACAGAGGTCCAAATCAGAATCTGGAACTAAGGAAATACTTTTATACTCTCCCTCTCTATAAAATTATGACAAAAAAAGAGCAACCCAAAAAAATCGAAACTCCAAAAAAAGAAAACACCTTAATAAAAACAATAATCAAAAAGAGAGAAATAATAAAAAAAAGTCATGAAAAAATCCCAACAGGAATAAAAAATCTCGACAAAATCACCGATAAAGGATTTGTAAAAAGTTCCATAAACATGATTGTCGGAGGAACTGGAACCGGAAAATCAATTTTTGCGATTCAGTTTTTAATTGAAGGACTAAAGAAAAAAGAACCCTGCCTCTACATCAGCTTCGAAGAAAGAAAAGAAGAGGTATACGCCAACATGCTAAAACTAGGATGGGATTTAGAAAAATACGAAAATCAAAAAAAATTCTTCTTCTTAGAATACACACCAGAAAAAGTAAAAACAATGCTCAGCGAGGGAGGAGGAGAAATAGAAACCCTTGTTTTAACAAAAAACATTGCCAGAATAGGAATAGATAGCATAACCGCCTTTACATCCCTCTTCACAAAAGAAACAGAAAAAAGAAACGCAACACTCTCCTTTTTAGAACTTTTAAGAAAATGGTCAAGCACCGTCCTACTAACATACGAAAAAGACCCATCAACAGAAAAAGGAAACTCTTCAATATTAGAATTTGAAGTTGACTCTATCATCGCTCTTTACTCATTAAGACCAAAAAACAAAAGAGAGAAATTCCTCGAAATATTCAAAATGAGAGGAACAAAACACTCAACAGAAATATTCCCATTCTCTATAGAAAAGGGTGGCATAAACCTAAAATGCAAGCCCTGTAAAAACATCAAGTTGTAAAACAACTTGAAAAAATTCTAAAATAAAAAAATAAAAATAAATTTAAAAATAAAAATAAATTTAAATAACCTTAGAGGATACCGAACCAGTTGAAGTTAATTCTATAGCACTTCCTGTTCTCGTATATTTAGCAACAATATCTCCTTTGTAA
>Ga0265595_1002785_pt1 | contig 11404 bp, 9 predicted proteins | sample saktaG_15_FD_190148 | JGI IMG/M metagenome (GOLD analysis project Ga0265595, IMG submission 190148) | Saline water microbial communities from Sakinaw Lake, British Columbia, Canada - sak_2013_06_06_50m | ecosystem: Environmental > Aquatic > Non-marine Saline and Alkaline > Saline ... | reverse complement strand
AAGTGACCGTCAGACATTCACCGTCAATGTACTGCCAAAACCAGACTGGAGAAGAAGCCAATTTATCCACAAGTCAGCACCGGAAATCCGAAATGAGTACCTGGCCGGCCTGGTTTTTAAAGATCCCAACAATGACGGTTTTCTCAGCCCCGGTGAGAATGCCAGCCTGCTTATCGATCTGAAGTCCCGCAGCGTTGCCATGGACAGCGTAAAATTGCAGCTATTAACAACGGTATTTTCCGGTGAAATCGAGATGGAACACGAACTGGTTTTTGAGCACTGTATTCCGGGACAATGGAGTCGAAAAATTATTCCTCTCAAGGGTCTTGAGGGATTACAAAACCGGCCCATTGTCATCCGTGGCATTCTTCAAAACTCTAACGGTATCAGCCTTTTACCCGCTAGTCTTGTCATTTCAGCAAAAAACCCCGAAATAAAAAACTAGATATAAATCACATCAATCTGAAACTTTTCTCACTTTCAGTTGTCAAATAAACAGGAATCACTTGACGACATGGATAATGAACAGTATATTCAACCAGATAAAAAGGATAAAATCATGAAGACAATATCTCTAAAAATCACCATTCTGGTTATCGGTATCTTTGTTTTGTCCGGTTGCTATACACAATTATCAGAACCGATTTCCCGGGAGGAGTATTATACCGAAGAAGAATATGATATCGAACCGGATACGGTTTATCAATATCAAGAAGCCGAAGTATCGGAATATAACATGGGTTACCGTGATGGACTCCGGGATTTTATGAATGATAACTTATGGTACGGGTATAATTCAAACAGTTATTTCTATTCCAGTCACAGACCCTATTGGGATTCACCCTGGAGCTACCACCACTCGTTCTATCTTGGTGTTTACGACCCCTTCTTTTACGATCCATTCTGGGATTGGGGATATGCCGGATACTATTCTCCCTATAATTATTACGGATATAACAGCTGGTACAATTATCCCTATTCGAGGCAATACTACAGTCATGGATATTATTACCACCGTCCCAGATATTATCACAGTGGATACACAAATACCAAAAAGGTTTCTGAGGGACGAGAGCAGCTCTCGGCAAACCGACAACCGGCCAGTAGCGCTTCGTCCGCCAGTCGGGCAAGCCGCGTTCCAGTTAGTAATAATTCTGATTTTCAAAATACTATGAACCTGCCGATGGCCGCCGGTAGCGGAGCCAGTTCCACGGTTTCCGGTAGTTCCCATCCCAGCGCCCAATCACTGCCCGATGGTATTGTCAAATCGGATAAAAACGCCCGAAATATGCAGACTCTTGGTGTCCGGCCAACCAAATCAGATGGCAAAGATGTTCCCGGATTTCAGACAACATTGATTCCCCCCACACGACTCGAGACAAAGCCGATTAAAAGCAGATCGACTTCCGGTTCCAGCACTAAAAGGACTCTCACGGCACCAGTAAAAAAGAGTTCCTCGTCCAGAAGGTCATCGCCACCGGCAAAATCATCATCTTCTTCATCAGAGACTAAAACCATCTCAACTCCAAAATCCAACTCTGGTTCTTCATCAAGTAGTTCGTCAGGATCCAGATACAGAGCTCCTGCTAAAAGTAGTTCCAGCAGCTCCTCGAGTAGTCGCAGTTCCAATAGTTCATCCTCACGATCTAGTTCATCAAAGAGTTCGTCATCGAAATCATCGTCTTCAAAAAGTTCATCAAAGAAAAGTAAATAGCAGGAGTATTTTGTATGTCTCTGTTCCGAAAAATTTTTACTATCCTGGCAATCACACTTTGCATACCCGGTTTTCTCTTAGCTCAGTTTCTCAGTGAACCGATGAGTGTTGAAGCTTTGAGACCTTTTTGGGCTATTAACGGATTTGGAGCGTCGTCATTTTCACTCCAAAATAACACATTATTGTCCGGCGATATATCCTCCACCCAGTCCAACCCGGCATTTCTACTGAACACTCAGCGTCCCAAGGCCAGTCTGTCAGCCAACAATATTAACAACAATTACAGTTCTTCACTAAATGGCGCCGGCTCAGGAGTGGATTCCGAATCGAAGTCCTTTCATACTGACTATTTCGGCTTTGCATACCCGGTGCCGGTATACCAGGGCGCTATGGTCCTGGCCATCAGCTATGAACCATCGGCTTACTACTACTCTTCCTTGAAAAGCAAGGGAACAACCACATTCGCACTTGGTGACGTCACAGAAGAGATGGATATTGAAGAATCCGGAGCCATGAATACATTGCGCTTTGCCGGAGCTATAGAATTCATGCCTAATTTTAATGTTGGTCTTTCAATGAATTTTCACAGCGGCAATCGCAGTTACGAATCAATTAAAACTGAAAACGCTGAAACGATTGATACCGGTACCGATGATTATCCTGATATCAGTTATCTCGAAATCATTAAGCCCGAGTACAATGGTTTTAATATGGATCTGGGGATGACCTATCAGTCCGATATTTTTAAATTCGGTATCCGCCTGACAACACCACTAAAATTACACATACACGAGCTGAGCCAATTTACTGAACAATACGTCTATGATGAAGCCTGGTCTACCGGCGAATCCTGGGATAACACCACCGATTACAACATTGAATACACATCCCGTTATCCTTGGGAAGTTGCACCCAGTTTCGCTGTAAGACTCGGTTCGATAACCCTTGGTGCTGATCTTATTGTCCACAACTGGCAGGACATTGAAGTGGATCAATTGACAAATAATGACGATGTTAATCGGGATCTCTACTGGAATCTCCGCCGCACGACTGACATCGCCCTCTCCATGGCGTTACCACTGGGGAAAGCGCTTTCCACTCGCTTTGCATATCGCCGGATCCCATCGCCCTATGCAGACCTTCAGAACAAGGATGAAGAGATTAACCACCTGATCGGGGCCAGCGTTGAAACAATTCTGATGAAATCGCTGATTCTTGGTTTTTCTTACCAGCGCGCCATTGGAAATCAAACGGTTTCACATCCGTACTTTAATGAACTTGATGAAAACGATAATATAATCACATATGTTTATTCAACTCAATCTTATACAAATAACCAGCTATCATTATCACTGGCGATTCTTTTATAATTCATGCTAAACATATAAATTTCAATCGATGAAATACTGCCAATATGTTATCCTGGTATTTTTTTCGACTGCTTTTTTGAATGCTGGCGACATGCCTCAGATTTTTCATCAAGTCCCTGACCAGCTTTATTATGAGCAATTCGGCTGGCTGCACTGCGTTGTTGATCCTGGTAGTTACCATCTGTTAAAAGTCAGTATTTTTATAAAGGACAAATCTGAAAATTTTTACACCGAATACAGTATGCCAAATGATAACGGTGTTTACACTTTTCAACTGATTCCGGAAATGGTCCAGTCGGATTCATTTATCTATTTTATCACGACAGAATTCAGCGATTTTTCTCTTCTGGCTTTTCCCAGTAAAAATCCAAAAATCAATCCGATCATGGTTCCCGTCGTCCAGGAAAAACGATCGGCGAAAGTCATAGCCGTGCAGGATGTGGCCAAGTTATTCTGCGATCTCGGACGTAACATTGAGAATGTGCAGAACGTCACGATCTATACCCGTTATGGTCAGACCGGCCGGTTTAACCCTGAACCAATGATATTCAACAAAGGACGTTTTCAATATACCGTACGCAAATCTTCTGATAAAAATTTAAAATTGTACTATTATATCATCATTCTCTTCAATGATCAAACGACCCTGTCTTATCCATCCGATGAATTCGATAAAAACCTGGATTATCGTATCCTGAATGGCAGACGATCATAATTATTTCAATTCCTCTGATAAATATTTGAGTTAGTTTAATTTAACCCGTATATTCCGGTAAGGAAATCAAATATGAAACGGAAAATAATTTCTGCCCTGTTTTTAATAGTATTAATGGCGACATCCATGATTGTTGCCGATGAAGGCAGCCCTCCACAAAAGGAAATATGGGTTCTGGAATACGATGGTGTTATTAATCCGGTCGCAGCATCCTACATTAGTGATAATATTGACGCTGCGGAAAAAGCCGGGGCAGAATGTCTAATCCTGGAAATGGACACACCTGGCGGCCTGATGACATCTATGCGTGATATTATTAAAATGATTCTCAATTCCGAAATTCCGATCGTGGTTTATATCAGTCCCCGGGGAGCGCAATCCGCTTCGGCCGGAGTTTTCATTACGGTTTCCGCTCATTTTGCGGCCATGGCACCGGGTACCAACATTGGTGCCGCTCATCCGGTCAATATGGGCGGCGGCAGAAATCCATTCGGCGGTGACAAGCCCGATACCTCGGATACGAAGACCATGATGGAAAAGGTGACAAACGATGCCGTCGCCCAGATTCGCAGTCTCGCCCACGAACGCGGACGCAATGAAGAATGGGTAGAAGAAGCCGTGCGAAACAGTGTCTCTATTACCGAAACTGAGGCCGTCGATTTAGGAATTGTTGATATCATTGCCAACGATCTCGATGAACTTATTGAATATCTGGATGGCAAAGTTGCAAAACTACCGGATGGTGAAAAAACATTGAGTACTCACAATGCCCAAATCGTTCAACGACCTCTCGGGTTTCACCGAAAAATACTGAACATCATCAGCGATACAAATATTGCCTATTTATTGATGATTCTCGGATTTTACGGGCTGTTCTTTGAAATTCGCAGTCCCGGAGCAATTTTCCCTGGAGTTTTAGGTGGAATCTTTCTGGTGCTCGCTTTTTTTGCGTTCCAGATTCTGCCAATCAATTATGCCGGTCTGGCGCTGATCATTATTGCAATCATTTTATTCATTCTGGAAATCAGCATTACCAGCTACGGATTGTTAACAATTGGAGGATTAATATCAATGATACTAGGATCCATGATGCTGTTTGATGTCAGTGGAGTACCAAAAGAATTGTACTCTGTATCTCTGGCAGTCATAATTCCTGTTGTCGTTTTTACGGCACTCTTTTTTGCAGTCGCACTGTCGTATGCGTTCAAGGCACACAAAAACAAGCCAACTACCGGCATGGAAGGCATCGTCGGTGATACTGGCCTGGCAATCACGGATATTGGCAATTCCGGAACGGTGGAAGTCCACGGTGAAATCTGGAAAGCCACAGCACTTGAACCAATTTCCAAAAATGCTCAAATTACTGTTAAAGCAGTTGATCATATGCTGTTAACAGTCGAAGAATTTAAATCATAAACACAGAAGGAGAATCTCATGCAATTACCATTAATAACTATTATCGTACTGGTGCTCTTCCTTTTATCCAGCATGATTCGGGTGCTGAAAGAATATGAGAGAGGGGTTATTTTTCGTTTGGGTCGGATAATAAAAGCTAAAGGACCAGGACTGATCTTGTTGATTCCGATCATTGATAAAATGGTCAAAGTCAGTCTGCGGACTGTCGTTCATGACGTGCCGGAGCAGGACATTATCACCAAGGATAATGTCTCTGTCAAAGTAAATGCCGTTGTCTATTTCCGGGTTATGGACCCCACAAAAGCAATCGTGGAAGTCGAGGATTTCTTTTACGCCACCTCCCAGCTCGCCCAGACTACTCTACGAAGTATATTAGGTGAAGCGGAATTGGATGAGCTACTTTCCAGCCGGGAAAAAATCAACCTGGATCTCCAGACCATTCTCGACAAACACACCGATCCCTGGGGCATCAAAGTCTCGCAGGTCGAAATCAAACACGTCGATTTGCCCACGGAAATGCAGCGCGCAATGGCCAAACAGGCCGAAGCCGAACGTGAACGTCGCGCGAAAATTATCAATGCCGAAGGTGAATTTCAGGCATCAGCCAAACTGCTGGAAGCTGGCGAAATTTTGACCAAACAGCCAATTACCCTGCAACTGCGTTATTTACAGACCTTGCGCGAAGTCGCTACGGAAAACAATTCCACAATCATTTTTCCGCTGCCGATCGACCTTTTCAAACCATTTATGAAACTAGCGGAATTAGCGAAACTCGAAGAAAAAACCGAGTAAGCCACACCGCATTTTAAAAAATACCCAAACTCCCCAGCCCCGGAAATATTCCGGGGCTGTTTTTTCTTAACCTTTATTCCAACAATGCTTAAATTCACGCCATGGATCTATTCCAACAACGTGTCACTGAACTCCGCAAGCAAATCAACGCAGCCAACCACAGCTACTACGTTTTAGACAATCCCACAATCAGTGACGCCGCATATGACCGGCTGATACGGGAGCTCCAGAATCTGGAAGAAAATTACCCAGAACTGAAAACCCATGATTCGCCGACTCAGCGGGTTGGTGCCAGTCCCTTAATTGAATTTGGTACTATCACTCACCGGGTTCCACTGCTCAGTCTTGATAATGCCATGAATGAGGCCGAGCTAACCGAGTTTATCAAACGGGTTCAAAAAACGTTACAGGGAAAATATGTGGAATTTGTCGCCGAACCAAAAATCGATGGACTGGCGGTCGAACTCGTTTACGAAAACGGTATTTTTGTCAACGGCTCCACCCGCGGTGACGGAATTACCGGTGAAGATATTACCCAAAATCTAAAAACCATTCGCTCAATTCCATTAACATTAAAAAATGATAAAATTCTCTCTCCGAAAAGAGTAGAGGTTCGAGGCGAAGTATATATGGATCGCCGGGATTTTGAACGACTCAATGAACAGCAATTGGCCGAAGACAAACCGGCCTTTGCTAATCCCCGAAATTCCGCCGCCGGTTCTCTGCGTCAACTGGATTCCCATATCACCGCCAAACGTCCGTTGAATATCTGGTGCTATTCTCTAGGTGCCTGTGAAGGCATTTCATTTGATTCGCACTTTGAATTTCTGGAAACGCTTCCCGAGTGGGGTTTTCGCGTAAATCCACTGATTAAACTCTGCAAATCACCCGGTGAATTGCTGGAATATTATCGGCATATTGAAACAATTCGCGATTCAATATCCTACGACATCGATGGTGTGGTTTTTAAAGTGAATTCCATAGCCCAACAGGAAGAGCTGGGTATCAAATCCCGCAGTCCTCGCTGGGCCATTGCTGGAAAGTTTAAAGCTCAGCAGGAGATTACCCAAATATTAGACATCGAAGCCAGTGTCGGTCGCACCGGTGCCGTAACACCGGTTGCCCATCTTGAATCGGTGAATGTAGGCGGCGTGGTTGTTTCCAACGCTACCCTGCATAACCAAGATGAAATAGACCGGAAGGATATTCGGATAGGTGACTGGGTTGTTATTCAGCGAGCAGGTGATGTTATCCCACAGGTTGTCAAAGTTATCACGGAGCGTCGTGACGGTAGCGAGAAACCATATCACATTCCGGCCGAATGCCCGGTTTGCGATGGTCATGTGATTCGCCCGGAAGGAGAAGCCAAGCACCGCTGTCAGAACATGAATTGCCCGGCTCAACTACGGGGCAGTATTCAGCATTTCGTTTCTAGGCGAGCCATGAATATAGATGGGTTGGGTGATAAACTCATCGAACAAATGGTGGGTTCCGGGTTGATAAACAACGTCGCCGATCTCTATTTTCTAAAAACAGGGCAGATTGTCGCTCTCGAACGAATGGCTGAAAAATCCGCACAAAATGTCATCGATGCCATTGAAACCAGCCGCCACACAACTCTGGCCCGGCTGATCCATGCTCTCGGAATCCGCAATGTCGGCGAACATATGGGAAAACTACTAGGAAAACACTTCGGGAATCTGGAAAAACTTATGTCCGCATCCTTTGATGAGCTGAACAATATTGACGGAGTAGGACCAATCGTAGCCCAGTCAATTATCAATTTTTTCGCAGAAGAAAAAAACCGTCTGACAATTACCCGTTTAATTGAGGGTGGAGTTGCTATTCAGACATTTGAAGTAGAAAATACCGAATTTTTAGCATTTGCCGGAAAAACCTTCGTCTTCACCGGCACCTTGACTCAATTCACTCGCGACGTGGCTAAAGAGATGGTTGAAAAACTTGGTGCCCATTCGTCATCATCGGTAAGTAAAAAGACCGACTATGTTGTCGTCGGTGAAAATGCCGGTTCCAAAGCCGACACAGCCAGGAATCTTGGTCTTCCAATCCTCAACGAAATTGAATTTCTGGCATTAATCCAACAGTAACAGACAAAACAAATAATGCTTCGCTATTAATGAGGTGATTGTTTATGTATTATTGTTTTTATCCCATTTATCTTTGAAATCCGGGTAAAGCTCTTCAAGACATTCCGGGCAGATACCATGACTAAACACCGCATCGGAGTGATCCATGATATATTTCTCCACCCGTTCATAATAACCTTCATCATTGCGGATTTTTTTACAATTGGCACAAATCGGTATTAAGCCGGTCAGGGTTTTAATTTTCGCAAGCGCTTCTTTCTGTTCCGTAATCAATTTTTCACGCTCTTTTTCCACTACTTTACGCTCTTCGATTTCCTGAGCTAACTGATCTCTGGCTTTCACAATTATTCGGTGAGATTTCGCTTTAATCTGGTACTGAACGAAAAATCCTGCAATAATGACCGCGCCCAAAAGTATCAGTAAAATCATATAATTTCCGCGGGACTTCTGACGGGCAATTTCCAATTCATTAATCCGGACATTCTGTTCCAAACGCTGGTTTTTCTGCTCCTGCTCTTTCAAGTCATACTGGATCTGAAGCGAAGCAATACGGCTGGAAACTCTGTCGCTGAAGATACTATCTTTTACTGAAGAATAAAGATTTAAGTATTTAAACGCCGAATCCGTTTCGTGATTTTGGTAATAAATTTTTGAGATATAGTTTAAAATATCACTCTCATTGGCCCGATCAATACGAATTTGTGCAGCTTCGAGTCCCTGATTCAGATAGTATAGAGATTTTTGATCATCTCCCAGCCGGTGATAAATAAATCCCAGATATTTTAGGTTGGTCGCTCTTCCGGTGACATCTTTTATATTTTCCCGTAATTCCAGCGATTGCAGTAAATAGTCCAGCGCCACTGAATCTTTTCCCATTTCATAATAACTCTGACCAATATTGCTTAGTCCGTCAGCGATGGAAACGTCTACTCCGGTTTTTCTTCGCAGCTGCAGGGCCAAAAACTGATATTCAAGCCCTTTATCCAAATTCCCGGTCAGCCGGTACAGGTCACCTAACTGACCATAGCAAATCATAACACCACCGCTATCATGGGATACTGAAGCCAGTTCCTTATAACTAGCCAGGGACAATTCTATGTATTTCAGAGCATTTTCATAATCGTTCATCTGCTTATAGAGTAGCGAAGATGAAAAATGCAACCATGCAATTCCCTCCCGATAATTATCACTCTGATATTTTTCAAGAGCTTCAAGATAATATTTTAACGCTTCCCTATAATCACCCCACTGTCGGTAAAAATTACCGATATTGGTCAAAATTTTACCCACTTCGCGGTTATCATTCAGCGCGCGCTGGATACCCAGCGCTTCTTCCAGATATCTCTTGGCTATGACCTGTTCATTCAACAGCCAGTTAAGCAACCCAAGATGCGATAGACATTTCCCAATCCCGCTGGAATCTGCAATTGATCGGCAAATATCCAGTGATTGCTGAAGATAGACCGCTGAAGAGTCCAATTCTCCCCAAAAATACAGCTTTCTCCCGTATACAAAAAGTCCGTCACCCAAGAGCTTTGGATTCCCCAGAATCCGGGCCTCTTTAATTGCTTTTTTGTAGTAGACCGCTGCTTCCTCCCGGGATTCATTCCAAAGGATTTCTGCAATATCGATCAGTAATCGAACACGCTCCGCTGGTAAGGCTTTATCCAGTTGTCTCTGGAGTTTTTCAACATCCGAAGCACCAAAGACAGAATAGAGTAAAACTAACCAGATAACTATAAATTTTTTCATATAAATAAGGTATTATGAAGATATTTCAATTTCTATAAAAAAATAATAAATATTCTGTTGTACTATCTGTCATTTTATTTTAGTTTAAGCACTGATATTCTTTCTCATGCCCCATCAACAGGAATTTTACCAATGCTAAATAATCACCATCAAACTGGATTTGTATTTATTTTATGTCTTATTCTAGTCCTAGGTATAAATTTATCAGCAATTTCCCACCCGGATCAGCACTATATCATCACCGGTGCCGATAGTCTGCTGCGGGACGCTGAATCGATCAATAATATTTCAATCAGTGCTGATGAAAACAGTTTACAATTACCCGATTCGGTTCTGTCCGGTTATATCGTTTTACGTTCGCAACATTCCAACGAACCCTTTAACCGGGGATTACCTTCCTGGAATGGAACGGCACCAGATCAGCAATCATCCTTCAAAGTCCAAATGCGGTTCAAATATGGTACAGGCTGGTCGGACTGGCTGACCGCCGGATATTGGAAAAACAACATCTGGACCAGCTACGGCAGTACCAGTTTCGAAGACGGTTTTATCGATATTGATTACGTTAAATTGGATACTTATAAGAGTGATTGGCAGTTCAAGATCATTCTTGAACGCAAAAACATCGATTATCCGTCGCCAACCATTCGAACAGTGAGTTTTTTTGTCAGTGATACCCGGACAACAGATCAGGTTGATCATTCCGTCCTGTTAAATGATAATCCGGATGAGATTTTTATCCCAACGACTCATCTGTATCAATATTCTCTTGACCCTGAGATTGGCGGCAGTATTTGCTCGCCTACATCAGTATCTATGATTTTAATCAGCTTTGGAATCGATGTGGAGCCGGTCTCCTTTGCACGAGATACATACGATCCCTATCATAATCTTTTCGGAGTCTGGCCGCGGGTCGTTCAAAATGCTTCGGAATATGGAGTGAAAGGTTATGTGACCCAATACCGTTCCTGGGGCCAGGCCAGAGAAGTTCTGGCGAACGGCGGCCGGATTGCCATGTCCGTAGGACGTCCATTGTACGGTGGACATCTCATGATGCTGGCCGGGTTCGATGAAAACGGTAATCCGTTGGTCCACGATCCTGCAAAAAGTAACGGTTATGCTTACAAATTCAACAAAACCGACCTGGGAAAGTCCTGGTTTGACAAAGGTGGAATTTCATATACATTCTATTTGGATGACAGTATCAGTACGGCGATTGACCAATTCAATATTGATGACATCACTCTATCCCGGCCTCAGCGCTGTATCGCCAATTATCCCAATCCTTTTAATAGCAGCACTAATATCACCTTCCTGGTCAAAAAAGCTGGAATCATTGAAATATCCGTTCACAACATTAACGGCGAAAAACTGATCACACTGGTAAGAAAACATTATCTTCCGGGAGAGTATATGATACAATGGGACGGAAAAGCGAAGAATGGTCGTGTGCTGAGCTCGGGTGTTTATTATATAATTTACAACACCGCTGCCAACAAACGGTACAATACTCCAATTCACTTCATTAAATAATGTG
>Ga0265595_1002780_pt1 | contig 11422 bp, 9 predicted proteins | sample saktaG_15_FD_190148 | JGI IMG/M metagenome (GOLD analysis project Ga0265595, IMG submission 190148) | Saline water microbial communities from Sakinaw Lake, British Columbia, Canada - sak_2013_06_06_50m | ecosystem: Environmental > Aquatic > Non-marine Saline and Alkaline > Saline ... | reverse complement strand
AAGAAGAAATAAAAAAAATTATTATAGCTCGAGGTATCGAGGTAGGCGTAGTAAGAACTCAGAAAAAAGGATCTGCTGTTACAGCAAATTTAGAGGTGAAAATCCCAAGCAATTTAAAAGTAGAAGAGGCAACAAAAATTTCCGAAGATTTAAGAAAGGAATTAATGGAAAAAATTAAAAGTCTTTCTTATGTTGCTATCCAAATAAAAAGTCATAATGTTGAAACCGGATTTTATAAGCCCGTATTTGGCAAGGGATTCGGCTGGCAGAGGCAAGGACCGGGAGGTTATTGCGTTTGCCCGAAATGCGATTATAAAGCAGAGCATAAGGTGGGCATGCCATGTTCATCTCTTCTATGTCCAAAATGCAATATTAATTTAGAAAGAAAATAAAATGGTTTCTAAAAATGTTTTTCTAACTAAAGGTGTTGGAGTCCATAAAGATAAGCTGGCCAGTTTCGAGCTGTCCTTGAGAGATGCTGGAATTGAAAAATGCAACTTGGTTTGTGTATCATCAATTTTTCCCCCGAACTGCAAGATGGTTTCAAAGAGCGATGGCGTTAAGTTGCTGAATCCCGGAGAAATAACATATTGTGTTATGGCCAGAAACGAAAGCAATGAGCCGAACAGATTGATTTCAGCGTCTATTGGGTTGGCTATACCTAAAGACGGAGATCAATACGGCTATCTTTCTGAACACCACGCTTTCGGAGAAAAGGGAGAAAGAGCCGGAGAGTATGCGGAAGATTTGGCGGCGACAATGTTAGCAACCACCCTTGGAATTGATTTTAATCCTGATACGGCGTGGCAAGAAAGAGAGCAGGTCTACAAATCCTCAGGACATATTTTTAAGACAACCAATATTACCCAATCATCCGAAGGAGATAAGACGGGGCTCTGGACCACTGTGATTGCGGTAGCTATTTTTATTGAATAACAACATGACAAGACCAAGACTTTGCAGAAGAATAGAATTTGATCCGAATATAACCTACTTCAAACCCCAAGGTGTGCCGATGAGGGATTTAGAATTGGTTGAATTAACCGCCGAAGAGGTAGAGGCTTTGAGGTTGAGGAATACAGAGGATTTAGAGCAGGAAGAGGCTGCTAAAAAAATGAACACTTCTCAAAGCACATTCCAAAGAATTTTATCTTCAGCTTATAAAAAAGTTACAGAAGCCTTAATAGAAGGCAAGGCGATAAAGATAGTTAAGTAGTTTATTGCCACCTTCTAATTGAGGCGGTTTTTTGGTAGAATTGAGAAAGCTATTCCTTAAACGTAAAATGCTTTTGTATGGAAAAAAATAATGACCTTCGAGGCCTTTCTCAAAAGGAGGCCGACGAAATTTTAAAAGCAGGCGGGTCCAACGAATTAACCTCTCAAAAGAAAAAAAGTGGCATCGCCATTTTGATTAAAGTTTTATCAGAGCCGATGCTTCTCTTGTTGGTTGCCGCTGGAACAATTTATTTATTTATTGGTGAAATACAAGATGCGTTATTACTTGGTGTTTCAGTTATGGCGGTTGTTGGAATTACTTTTTATCAAGAAAGAAAAACAGAAAAAACTCTTGAGGCATTAAGAGATCTATCAAGCCCCAGGGCATTGGTTATTAGAGATGGCGAGCAAAAAAGAATTGCGGGGAAGGAAGTGGTTAAGGGCGATATTATAGTAATACGTGAAGGCGATAGGGTGCCAGCCGATGCGATTGTTTTATCTTGTGAAAACCTTTCGTTAGACGAATCATTATTAACCGGCGAATCGGTGTCTGTAAGAAAATCAGAATGGGATGGAAAAACAAAAAATCAGAGACCGGGAGGAGATGATTTACCGTTCATATATTCTGGTTCTATGGTAATAAGCGGTCGTGGGTTGGCAAGGGTTAGCGCCACCGGTTCAAACACTGAAATTGGAAAAATAGGGAAGAGCTTAGAAAATATTAAAGAAGAAGATACGCTATTACATAAGGAGACTTCGAGAATAGTAAAAATAATGGCCATTCTTGGAGCCATTGTTTGTATTTTTGTTGTTATATTTTATGCAGTTGCTAAAAACGACATAGTATCTGGTTTATTGGCTGGGCTGACTTTAAGCATGTCAATGTTGCCAGAAGAATTTCCTGTTGTGCTTATAATATTTTTATCACTGGGTGCGTGGAGAATTTCTAGGAAACAGGTGCTTACTAGACATTTAGCGGCAATAGAAACTCTTGGGGCCGCGACAGTGCTTTGTACAGATAAAACTGGAACGCTGACCTTGAATAAAATGGAACTAAGTAGTCTCTATGCTGGCGGATCATTTTATGAACTAAGTGACTTGGCAACTACAAAACTGTCAAAAAAGTTTGAACTTCTTCTAGAGCACGGAGTTTTAGCCAGCCAAAAGGATCCGTTTGACCCGATTGAAAAAGAGCTGAGCAAGATGGGGGACTTGTATTTAAAAGACGCTGAATCTGGGTATAAGTTTTTTGAGTTGGTAAAAGAATATCCTTTGTCAAAAAAGATGTTGGCCCTATCAAACGTATGGAGATCAGAGAATAAAAATGGCTTGGTTATAGCCTCTAAGGGAGCTCCGGAGGCTATTTTGGAGTTATGCCACACTAACAGTGATGAAAGAAAGAAAGTTATAAAAGAAGTAGAAAAAATGTCAGAAGAAGGAATGCGTGTTTTGGGCGTGGCTAGGGCGACATTCACAGGGAAGAATTTACCTGCTAGTCAGCAGGATTTTAAGTTCAGTTTTTTGGGTCTTCTTGGTTTTGTTGATCCCGTGCGCGAATCGGCTCCCGAGGCAGTGAAGGAGGTTTATGACGCGGGAATGAGAGTTATTATGATTACGGGTGATTATCCCGGCACTGCTCAATATGTTGCTAGAAAAATAGGTATTAAAAATTCGGAAAAATATTTGACGGGAGATGATTTGGAAAAGATGAATCAGCTTGAGCTAAGAGAGGAAATAGAAACTACTAATATTTTTGCTAGGATTGTTCCAGAGCAAAAATTACTTATAGTTAATGCTCTAAAAGCAAATAAAGAGATTGTGGCAATGACTGGAGACGGAGTAAATGATGCGCCCGCCCTAAAGGCGGCTCACATTGGTATAGCTATGGGGGAGCGAGGTACGGATGTGGCCCGCGAGGCTTCGGCCTTGGTTTTACTTGACGATGATTTTTCTTCTATTGTTGACTCGGTTCGTCTGGGAAGAAGAATTTACGACAACATTAAAAGAGCGATGGGATATATTTTATCAGTTCACGTGCCTGTCGCTGGAATGGCTATTTTGCCACTTATTTTTGGTTTACCTATTATATTACTGCCCGCCCATATTGCATTTTTGGAATTGATTATTGACCCAGCCTGTTCGACCATTTTTGAATCTGAAAAAGAAGATAAAAATATTATGAAACGTCCTCCGCGAAATCTTAACCAACGCATTTTTAATCTTAAAAATGTATTAATAAGCATTGCCCAAGGATTAGGAGTTTTGATAGCAACGTTTGCTTTACTGCTTATTATTACCAAGCTGGGCAGGAATGAAATTGAAACGCGCTCATTGGTTTTTGCATCTTTAGTTATAGCCAACCTATTGTTAATTGTTGTTAATTTATCGTGGAGCAAAAATATATATAGAATACTTGAGTCTGCCAATAAGATATTATTTATGATTTCTGCTGGCGCTTTCTCGTGTTTATTGGCGGTTTTATATATACCATTTTTTGCCAATCTTTTTCATTTAGCGCCACTTGGCTTAGTAGACTTTCTGATTGTTATAATAACCGTTGTTGTGAGTTTAGCTTGGTTCGAAATACTGAAAATTATGAAAAGAAATGATTTTTTGGAGCATAGTTAACATAAGTTGCCGTTGTTAGAGATGACCGCCGAAAGGCGGTTTTTAGTTGACAAAAATTAGATAAGGTTGTAAGGTAGTGGATAGTATGCTTCTGGTGCAAAGAGGCTCTAAACCATCTATTATTAACAATAGTATTGATATGAAAACAATAACAAAGTTCGCAATTTTAGGAGTATCTTTGGTGGTAGTGTTGTTCTTGGCATACGCTGGGATAATAAATGCCACAACGGCCACATCATCAGCTACCGCTACGGCTGGTACGGTGACTGCTTCAACAGGAACACCAACCGGGACGGCTACATCAACCGGGACATCAACATCTACAGGAGGTGGAGCGTCGTCATCTGCATCGGCGTCAGCATCGGCAACAGCAAATGCGGGCACAAATCCGACACCTACACCAACACCAACAAACTTGGCCGTGTCATGTTATGCCTCACCAAGTTCTATTAACCAAAACCAGTCAACTACTTTTCTGGCTAATGTATCCGGTGGAACAGGGTTTTATAATTATTCATGGTCTGGAGTATGTTCTGGATCTGGTTTAACTTGTTCTAGGTCTTTTCCAAGCGCAGGAGTACAAACTGCTACAGTTGCTGTAACATCCGGCAATCAAATAGCTAGCGCAAACTGCTCGGTTAGCGTTGGACAAATCGGAGGATGTACTACGAATTATCAGCAAAGATGTTCAGGGAATAATCTTTATTGGTATGACTCATGCGGAAATCAGCAAGGTTTAATTCAGTACTGTCAAAATGGATGCTATAACAACGCCTGTCAAATTAACAATACTTATAGTGCGCTTAATGTCACAAAGACGGTTAGGAATTTAACAAGTGGATCTGGTTGGTCTAATTCAACATATGCAAATCCGTCAGACACAGTAATGTTTATGATAACCTTGCAGGCAAATGGCAATCAAAACGTTCAAAACGTTTTTGTTAGAGATATTCTTCCCGCAAACCTTATCTATAACAATCAACTAGTTGTAGCTTGTACCGGTGGCACAAGCAATTATAACAATTGCAACGGCAACAATTATAATTACACAGGAAGCATAACTTCTGGTATAAGCATAAACACAATATATGCTGGCCAAACGGTCACCATAACATATCAGACACAATTGGCTCCCGCTGTAAACTTTACTTACGGTGCTACAACTTTAAACAATAACGTTTACGTAACAAGCTCAAACGCATCTAGTCCATCAGCTAACGCATCAGTTATTGTTTCAAGATCGGGAGTATTAGGAGCAAGCTCTGTTGCTACAGGGTTAACAAATAATTTCTGGGTTGACTCATTCTTTTTGCCACTAATGCTTGTTTTACTAGGTATCTGGTTGTGGAGAAGCGGTATGCTTTTTGGAGCAGGGAATTGGCTTAAAACAAAAATAAAAGGCAGTCCTGCAGTATAAGTAAATATTGGCAAATACTTAAAACACCCCATAGCGGGGTGTTTTAATTTGCAAAAAAAAAGCGGTATACTAGCAAAGATTTGCTAGTATACCGCGGAGTCTATGGACAGTTGTCCGAAGACTAATTGCCGTTGGCTTCCTGCGCCTGGGCTTGTGCCTGGGCTTGGGACTGGCTCTGGCTTAGGTTGTTATTCCCGCCAGAGTAGCGGCTGGGCCGACGTGCGGCCGATGCGGCGATATTTCCTCCGGCGTTGATAAGCGTCGCCGCTGACCCTGCCAACGCCTGGACAACGAGGCCATCGGAAACTCCCTTGGCGACGCTGACGATTTTGTTTTCCCGCAGTACATACCGCGGTTGGTAGGGTTGACAAACGTCAACGGGTCGACGTTTGGGAGCGGGGTGTGCCCATCGCTGGGTCGGAGCTTGGTGCTGGCATCGATGCTGTTGTTGTGGCGACGGAACTTGTTGCGGGCATCGATAATCCATCTGCGGTGCCGCCGGCTTCCCGACGATTACAGTCTGCTTGGTGCTAATGCCACACGAGTCCTTATCGTACGCGGTCAGAGCCACGTACGTCGTGTCCCCGAACGTGTAAGGTTGATCGATTGGGCCGAACCTTTGTTCAGTGCAGCCCACGAGGCTGCCTATCACCACGGTTGCCAACAAGGCGACCGCGCACATCTTCAACGTTGTCTTCATGGAATTTCTCCTTATTAGAAGACTCTTTATCGTAGAAATGACACACCCAATGCGCCATTTCGTTATCCTTTACAAGGAACTACTGAGGCTTAACCATACTACACTTCAGCAACTTTGTAAATAGCTGACACCCTAATATGCGGTTTCTTCATTTGTTTGATGGGGTGGGTCTTTTCGATTGTCTTGGCTTGCGTCGCTGGAAGTGATACAATTAAAAAAATAAGTTGCGAATGTTTAATTATAAATTACTAAAAATTATGGGAGTAAAGAAAATTTTAATAGTAGACGATGATCCAATAATACAAAAATCTCTGGGAAGTAAGCTAGAAAAAGAAGGATTTGTTGTGCTGTCGGCTAAAAATGGACAAAAAGGTTTAGAGGAGGCAAGAAAAAATCATCCGGACCTAATATTGCTTGACGTTGTAATGCCCTCGGTAGATGGCATAGCAATGCTAGAAAAACTTAGGCAAGACGAGTGGGGGAAGAATGCCGAAGTAATACTTCTTACCAATCTAAGGGAGAATGAAAAAGTAGCTAAAGCTATGGAATTGGGAACGTTTGATTTTTTAGTTAAGGCTGACTGGTCTCTTTTGAGTATTGTTGAGAGAATAAAGGAGAAGCTAAATAAAAAATAGAAAATATATGGTTTTATTAAATATTTTAGTTGCCTCATTTTTAATTAGTTTGTGCGTCTGGGTGGCTGTTTTGCTTTTATTTTTCAGAAAGGAAACGCTTTCTAAAATAACAATATTTCTCGTTTCTCTTTCGGCGGGAGCTTTAATTGGTGGCGCATTTCTACATTTACTACCAGAGGCTTCTGAAAAAATGGAACCGCAAAAATTATTTTTTGTGGTGATGGTAGCCTTCGTTTTATTTTTCTTGATAGAAAAGTTGTTTTATTGGAGGCACTGCCACAAAGAAGATTGCGAGATTCATACGTTTGGGTATATGAATTTGGTGGGCGATTCTATTCATAATTTTATAGATGGGTTGGTAATCGCAAGCGTCTTTATAACAGACTTTAAACTGGGCCTCGTAACAACGTTTGCTATCGCTTTGCACGAGATACCGCAAGAGATAGGAGATTTTGGCGTTCTTATACATGCCGGATTCAACAAAACAAGGGCTCTGGTATTAAATTATGTAGTTGCAACAACGGTTATTCTGGGTGGTATTGTTGGATATTTTGCTTCTTTTTATATTAATGACATAATCCCATATCTTCTGCCAATTGCTGCTGGTGGGTTTATTTATATTGCCGCTTCCGATTTAATGCCGGAAATAAGGAAAGAATCAAATCTTAAAAAATCTATTATTTCCTTTGGTATATTCTTGCTGGGAATTATTTTAATGTTAGCCGTGAAGGGCATAGGTGTTTAATGTGTTAAATAAGTGAAGGAAAGTATTAAAACGTCTTTTACTCGGGGCGTTTTTTTGATAGAATAGAGTAATAATATTAAAATAAAAATATGTTTGATATAATTTCATATATTCTTTTGCCTATTGGTTTTGTCCTTCTAATTAAGGGGGCAGATTTATTAGTTGATGGCGCCTCATCAATTGCTAAGCGCCTTGGGATCTCATCATTAGTAATTGGGCTTACGGTTGTTGCATTTGGAACGTCGATGCCCGAACTGATAGTCAACATCTTTGCTGGTCTACAAGGAAATACAGATCTTGCTATAGCAAACATTTTGGGAAGCAATATAGCTAATATTCTACTTATTTTAGGGGTGTCAGCGGCCATTTTTCCGTTGGCTGTAAAAAAGGGAACTGTTTGGAGAGAAATCCCGCTGAGCTTGCTGGCAGTAATAGTCCTCGCCCTTCTGGTTAACGATGTTGTTATCGATAAAATTGCCCCTTCAGAATTAACGAGAATTGACGGGTTTGTTCTACTTTCGTTTTTTATAGTTTTTTTATATTATATTTTTGGTACTAGTAAAACAGAAGAGTCTAAAGAAGAGACAGCTATTAGAGAACAATCGTTTTTAAAGTCATTTTTATTGGTTGCAGGTGGATTTATAGGACTAGCTTTAGGGGGAAAATTAATTGTTGACTCTGCCGTTAGTATAGCTTCTAGCTTAGGGGTTAGCCAAGCATTAATCGGGTTAACTGTGGTGGCTATTGGTACTTCTTTGCCGGAGTTAGCTACGTCGGCTGTGGCAGCCTTTAAAAAAAATCCAGACATTGCTGTTGGTAATATTGTAGGCTCTAATATATTTAACATTTTTTGGATATTAGGAATCAGCGCAATCATCTCGCCTTTACCATTTTCTCCCGCACTCATGCGAGATGTGTGGGTAGTATTAGCCGTCACCATTGTTTTATTCGCATTTATGTTTATTGGGAAAAAACATATACTTAAAAGATGGCAAGGAGTAGTTTTTATATTAGCTTATATTACTTACATTGTTGTTATTGTTGGACAGGAGATAATAAAATAATTGGCGAAAAATGAGCAGGAGATTGGCTTAAAAATATAATTATCGCGCATATTTTTTGTGTTATATAAAATATGTTATAATTACAAAATATTCAAGTATGAAGGTTGAAATAGGAAAACTTAGAACGTTCCTTTTGGAATCAAAATTGCTTACTGAGAAGCAATTTGAAAAAGCACTACAAGAGAGTGAAAAAACTGATAGCGACATCGGAGATGTTTTAGTTTCCCACGGATTAATTTCAGAGGAAGACCTGATAAAAATGGAAGCCCATATTTTGGGTATACCTTTTATAAACCTAGAAAAAGAGAAAATCTCTCCAGAAGTTTTAAAAATGATACCAGAGGCTATAGCTCGGGTTCATAATATTGTTGCATTTAGAAAAAAGGGAAAGAACCTTGAGGTTGCCATGTTAGATCCTGAAGATCTGAGAACAATAGAATTTATTCAAAAGACAAACCCTTCCTTTAGGATTATAGCAAGCATGACAACCGTCAGCAGTATTAGGAATGTCATTTCTCAGTATGAAGAGACTTTAGAAAACGAATTTGGGAAGCTTGTAAAAGAAGCCGTGGGTGGTATTAGGCACACAAGGGAGGAGGTTACTTTTGAAGGGAAGGAAGGACTTAAAAAGGCCGCCGAAGATTTACCAATAGTAAAAATTGTTGATACGTTGTTAAAGCACGCCATTTTGCAACGTGCGTCCGATGTGCATATTGAGCCGGAAGAAAATAGGGTGTTAATTCGCTATAGAATAGATGGTATATTGCACGTTGTGATGGTCCTTCCCGTATCAAGTGGACCCGCAATTGTTGCTAGGATTAAGGTTTTATCAAATTTAAAGCTGGACGAACATCGCCTTCCGCAGGATGGCAGGTTTAAAATTGAAAACGAGGATTTTAAATATTCGGTGAGAGTTTCTGTTCTACCCGTTTTTAACGGAGAAAAGATTGTAATGAGGCTTTTGGCCGAAGATAATAAAAAAGTTGATTTAGAGGATTTGGGTATATCCGGCTTGGCGCTAGAACACCTTAGAGAAAATATTGTAAAGCCGACGGGGATGATTTTAGTTACTGGTCCAACCGGGTGTGGAAAAACAACTACGTTATATACCGTTATGGAAAAACTAAATACTCCCGCGGTGAATATTTCTACCGTTGAGGATCCTATAGAATATAGAATGCCTGGCATTAATCAGACGCAGGTTAGTAATAAAATAGGACTAACCTTCGCAGCGGGTTTAAGGGTTTTAGTTAGGCAAGATCCTAACATTATTATGGTGGGGGAGATTAGAGATGACGAAACGGCCGGTCTGGCTATTAATGCGGCCCTAACTGGGCATTTGGTTTTATCTACTATACATACAACGGAAGCCGCGGGTGCTATACCTCGATTAATTGATATGGGAGCAGAGCCATTTTTAATATCGTCGACCTTAAATTTAATTATTGCTCAAAGGCTTGTCAGAAAATTTTTTGGAGATAAGGATGCATACAGACTTAAAACAGCTGATGTAAAAAATATGGAAAAATATTGCGATCCTGAAAGGATTTTGGATATTTTAAAGGAAGAAAAAATAGCTAAACCAAATGACAAGCTTGAGGATGTAGATTTTTATAAGCCCAAACCATCAGAAGAAGCGAGTGAGGGATATAAGGGTCGTATTGGTATTTTTGAGGTTTTACCAGTTAAAGAAAAAATAAAAGATTTAATTGTAAATAAAGCAACAACCAAAGAGATTGCCGGTCAGGCTAGAAAAGATGGAATGCGCACAATGATGGAAGACGGTTTTGTGAAGGCTGCTCAAGGGTTGACCTCGATAGAAGAAATTTTAAGAGTTATCATTGAATAGACCAAAAACAAATTAATAGTCTGTAGATTATAAGTTTACCGACTATGTATTAAAAAAATGATTAATTTCTCTTACGTAGCCAAAACAAGTGATGGTCAGACAAAAAAAGGTAAGGCTTCCGCAGAAAACTTAAGGGCGTTGGCCAGAAGTTTGAGAGACGAGAATTTGATTCTGATTAGGGGGGTTCCCGAAAATGAAAAAAGAAAGAGTAGAACTTTAAATTTTAGTCTGCCAGGATCTAAAGTTTCGGTTAAGGAAAAAATTATAATGGTCAGAAACTTGGGAGTGATGACCTCAACTGGTCTATCTCTAGTTAAGATTTTTGATATACTTGTCACACAGGCGAAAAGTAAACAGTTCAAAAGTGCGCTTGAAGACATTAGAGAGCGGGTGAATAAAGGAGAATCTCTTTCTCAGGCTATGAGCACACATAAGAATGTTTTTTCCGCTATCTTTCTGAATATGGTTAAAATTGGCGAGGAGGGTGGAACTCTCGAAGAAATTTTTAATAATTTAGCGGTACAGATGGAGAAGGAGCATGAACTGAAGACAAAGATAAAAAATGCCATGATATACCCTTCGGTTCTTCTACTTGTCATGATTGCGGCCGCCGTACTAGTTGTTACTGTTGTTATTCCTAAAATAGATGTATTTTTTTCAAGCTTTAAAGCCCCTATACCGTTTTATACCAAAATGATGCTTGATTCTGGAAAATTTGCGGCGAAGCAGTGGCCCTTGTTTATAATTGTTCCTGCTGCTATAGCGTTCTTTGTGTGGTTAATTTCAAAAACTAAACCTGGGAAAAAGATTATTGATGCGGTCTTGTTAAAAATACCTGTCGTTTCCTCTCTTATTAAAGAAAGTAGTTGTGCTCTTCTGATTCGCTCCTTGAGTTCATTGATAGCTTCAGGTGTTCCTCTTCTTAGATCCTTAGAGGTTTCTTCTGATATTATGGATAATTATTTTTTTAATGCGGCTATTAAGGAGTCTGTTTTAAGAGTAAAAAAAGGAGAGAGCTTGTCTAGCGCGCTAAAGCTGCATAAAAATATTTTTCCATTTGGAGCAATTGAGATGTTTGAGGTTGGAGAGGAAACAGGAAAAACCTCTGAAATTCTGGTAAAACTGGCCGAATTTTACGAAAATGAAGTTACTGAAACAACCGAGCAATT
>Ga0265595_1002778_pt1 | contig 11433 bp, 10 predicted proteins | sample saktaG_15_FD_190148 | JGI IMG/M metagenome (GOLD analysis project Ga0265595, IMG submission 190148) | Saline water microbial communities from Sakinaw Lake, British Columbia, Canada - sak_2013_06_06_50m | ecosystem: Environmental > Aquatic > Non-marine Saline and Alkaline > Saline ... | reverse complement strand
GCACGATTACTCAAGCTAAATCAAGGATAAGCAACGCTATCTTTGGCTTATTCATCCTGCTCGCCTCTTACCTTATCTTAAATACCATTAACCCCGCTTTGGTGAACCTCAAGGAACCCTATATTTATTTTATTAGGTGGAATGAAGATTTTCCTGAGGATCCAGGGACTACGGGAGGACCGGGAGGGGGGACACCTAATTGGTGTAATGATCCACCGATGTCAGGCAATCTTCAGGATTGTGGAGATTACACTAATACGATTTGGATATGTGGGCCTTCTAGTAATGAAAATTGTCTTAATTATTGTGCATCAGATCCGTGTGATGCTGCTTCAGTTGGGAAAAGTTGTAAAATAGAACAAGATGCCTTAGGCAATGATTTTTGTAATGAAATTTAAAAAAAATATAAATGGGGTCAACTCTTTTTGCGAAAATATAAATGAATATAAATGGGGTCAACTCTATTTTTTGGAGGCCGAACCTCAAAAATGAAATGACAATGAAGAATCCCGAGTTGTTTGTCATTCTGAGGCGTTAGCCGAAGAATCTCAAGATCCTTCACCGCCTTCTGGCGGTTCAGGATGACAATGGAGGCAATGTTCAGGATGACAATAAAACAAACAATGAAATGAGAAAATACTATTATGTCTATATAGCAACCAACAAGAGAAATACTGTTTTATATACTGGTGTTACCAATAATGTAGAAAGAAGAATGTCTCAGCATAAACAGAAATTAATAAAAGGGTTCACTTCAAAATATAATATTAACAAACTGGTGTATTCTCAAGAATTTAATACTCCAGGAGAGGCAATTTCTGCTGAAAAGACAATTAAAGGATGGCTAAGAAAAAAGAAAATAGATTTAATTAAAAGTATGAATCCTGAGTTTAAAGATTTAATAGAAGGATGAGATCCTTCGGGATTACCCTCAGGATGACAACGGGGCGTCATTCGAAAAATCTTTCCGATGTGATGTCGAGGAGATTCTTAATGGAAGATATGAACGGTTCCGTCTCTCTCTGTCATTCTGAGGCGTTAGCCGAAGAATCTCAAGATCCTTCACCGCCTTCTGGCGGTTCAGGATGACAATGGAGGCAATGTTCAGGATGACAACTAAAATATATGAAATTTAATTTTAGAAAAATACTAATATTTGGAATAATTATTCTGGGAATTTTGGTCCTTTTTTTGGGCGCTTTTACTTTGTTTTCAAACAAACAACCAAATAATGGTAATAAAAATACCATTGCGCCTCCCGTTATTAGTAGTCAAGCAACAACTACGCAATCAGAAGATAGTAATTTAGCGAATTCAATTGAGGAAAACATTCAAAAAATTCAGAAAGGAACCAGAATAAAACAGCTTTCTGACCGTTCAGTTATGGGGATTAGTCTTAATAAAGAAAGCGATAGAGTGGTTTATTATGACAAAGAAACAGGACAAGTTTTTCGTATTAGTTTTGACGGAAAAATTTGGGAAAGGATTTCTGACGCAGAGATTAATGGATTATCTGGTGTCACTTGGGCGTTAAGCAGGAATAGAACCATTATAGAGCAAAAATCTGGTGAAAAAATAAATAAATATGTTTATGATCATGAAAAAGGAAGAAAATATGATTTAAGCGATAGTATTCAAGACATCGTTTTCTCTCCTGACGGTAATCGCATTCTTTATCACTATTGGGACCTGCAGAAAGAAAGCAATATCGCCGTAGCAAATTATGATGGGAGCAATTGGACATCCTTAATACCAAGTGAAATGAAAGGGCTCAGAATAGCTTGGCCAAAGCAAGATACAATTAGCTTCATAACTCCAGAGGGCGCTTTTTATGGCGCAACGATTTATTTTACAAAATTAGAACCGCCTTATGATTTAGAAAAAATTATGGATGAAAAATTCGGACTTGAGGTTAATTGGTCTCCTTCAGGAAATAAATTACTTTATTCTTATAGCCGCGAAAAGGATTCAAAAGACAAAAAGCTTTATTTACGCGATCTTAAAGAAGAAGCTGAAATTAATTTAAACTTTGAAGCGCTTCCCGCAAACTGTGTTTGGACAAACAATGAAAAAAGTATTTACTGCGCCGAGGCAACAAAAAACTTTCTCAATATTATTCCGGAAGATTATCAAAAAAAACTATCTTTAGAAGGCGATAGTTTTTGGAAGATTGATTTAGTTACCCGAGAATTTAAAGAAATTTATATTCCCGAATTGGGCGAACAAATTTATGATGCTAAAGAGCTTATTGTTTCTGACAGAGAGGACTTTCTTTTCTTTGTGAATAATTTTGATGGGAAATTATACTCATTAAGCCTATAATCAACCAGAAAACCACAGCAAGATCGTTTTTCCAATAAAGAGTGTCAACTAATCCATGAATTATAATATATGTCATAATTGCCATAAGGGTTAGAGTTATAGAACTATAAAGACCATAAGCCGTAAGGGCTTCTTTTTTATTTTTACTTATTTTGTGGATTGCTTTTAGTCCCGTCCTAAAGAACCATACCAATATTACAATAAATCCGATAAATCCGATAATTCCAGTTTGCAGCCAAAAAGCCAAAAAAATATTATGCGGTTGGGGAACGGCCCATTCCAAATAAGGCGGGAAATATTTTTGATAATTAAGATAATATTCTTGAAATGTGCCGGGACTAATGCCTAAGAACCAATTGTCTTCTAAAATATGAGAAGCAGAGCGCCAGATCATTAAGCGAGAATGAAAACTTGAACATTCAGTTGTAAAAATGTTCTGGAATTTTGGTTGGTTTAGTTGAATTAATCCAACAACTATAATTAACAATATGACAATAAAACCATACAACCATTTCTTTTTTTTTCTCTTATATCCTTTTTTACCCCTGTTTATCCTCATAAGTCCCCATAACATGAATGACATTCCTGCCACAATTCCCAACCATGCGCCGTAAGAATATGTGAAAAATATAGGAATTGAAATTAAGATAACCGATGATAGCCATAACTTTTTTTCGTTCTTTCCTGTTGTCATAAGCCATAAGCCATAAACTATAAGCCAGCATGGCGCTAAATACATTGCTAAATGATTAGGATGTTCAAAAAAAGCTTTTAGGCGGCCATCGTAAGTGAGGTTGCCATTAAACAAATATCCAAGAGAAACAAAAGCGACTATTAATCCCGAAAAAGCGAGAGATTTAAGCAAGGAAACAGGATGATAAAAAGATTTTTTCGTTTTTAACTTTAAATTTTCTGAAAATATATTGATTATCATCCACACAAGCATTATCGGGACAATGAACCAACTTTTTAGAATACCCAAACTTGTTAATTTATTAGAAGAAAAGACAGTTGATAGAGAAACGCCTATTAAGAGCAAGCTTATTCCAGAGAAGAGTAGGCGATCCCTGTTAATAAACTGGTGAAAAATTAACATGAAATCATCTTTTGAATTTTTATGTTTTTTGTACTCTTTTTCTCCTATCCACCAAATAAAGACAAACAAGAAATAAATTTCAAAAAAATTTGTTGGCAATCCAGCAATTTCAAAACGAAAAAGATAAATGGGAAGTAAAAAAATAAGCAGATTTATCGTCCAATAAAATAATTTTGACATAATATTTTTTGATTTATCACTCAAGGTGAATTTTTGACGCCATTTGTTGGAGTTTTGCTTTTAATAGGGGATAGTTTATGAGTTCGGGATCTTTTTTTAAAAGCAAAGTAGCTTCCTCTTTTGCAAGATTAATAAGATCTATGTTCTTTAAAGATGCCATAATTAGGTCTGGTATGCCAGATTGGCGGCGGCCAATAAAATCGCCGGGACCGCGAATTGCCAAATCTTTTTCAGCCAGCTTGAAACCGTCTTCTATTTTTACTAATGCCTTGAGTCGCGCTACAACGAATTTAGTAGGCATTTCAGTCAATAAGAAACAATAAGATTGGTGTTTGCCCCTTCCAACGCGACCACGCAATTGATGAAGTTGGGCCAAGCCGAATCTTTCCGATCCTTCTATCATCATAATTGTTGCATTGGGCACATCAATACCGACTTCAATAACAGAAGTTGAGACCAAAATGTCTGTCTTTTTTTTAACAAAATTGGCCATAATTTCCTTTTTTTCGGCTGATTTTTTTCGTCCATGAAGAAGCGCTACACGCAAGTCAGGAAATATTTTTTTTGATAACCGTTCAAATTCTTTTTCGGCCGCGCGCGTTTCTATTATCTCCGATTCTTCAATTAAAGGACAAATGACAAAAGTCTGATGCCCCTTTTTTACCTCTTTTCTTATAAATCTATAAACTTCTTGTCTTTCTTTGGGAAGGATTATTTTTGTATCAATTTTTTTTCTTCCCTTGGGCATTTCTTTGAGTTGGGAAATATTTAAATCGCCATAAAATACCAGTGATAATGTTCGGGGAATAGGAGTAGCGCTCATAGAGAGAAGGTGAGGATGGAGCGTTGAATTTGCTTCCGACTTCCGACTTCTGACTTCCGACTTAAATTCATTCGTAATGCTTAATTCATAGTTTAATAACCGTGCTCGTTGCTCTACTCCAAAACGATGTTGTTCGTCAACAACGACAAATGCCAAATTCTTAAATTTAACATTTTTTTGAATTAAAGCGTGCGTTCCAATAATTATATTAATTTTTCCCTGAATTAGGTCTTTCAATAATTTTTCTTTTTTAATTTTAGCGGAGCGCTGGCTTTTAAAAACTCGTGCTTCTGCGCTCACCAACAAGGCAATAGTTATATTTTTAATCTTTTTTAAATCTTTTGAAAGTTGATTAAAATGTTGACGCGCTAAAACTTCCGTTGGTGCCATAATGGCAACTTGATATCCTGCGTGAATAACGCTTAAACTAGCAATAGCGGCCACAACAGTTTTTCCTGAACCAACATCGCCCTCAAGAAGCCGTTGCATTGGATATGGCTTTTCTAAATCTTTGATTATCTGCCAGGCCGCTTTTTTTTGGTCGTTTGTAAGTTTGAATGATAAATTTTCAACAAAACTTTGGACCAAATTTTTATCAAAAGGAATATTAAAAGATCTTTCTTTTGTTTCGCGAATAAGACGACGTCTTTCTAAGTAGATGCGGATTAAAAATAGCTCATCAAAAGATAAGCGTTTTTTGGCCTGATTTAATAAGGAAAAAGAATGGGGGAAATGAATTTCTTTTAATGCTTGTTCAAGAGATATTAAACCGTTTCTTTTGATAATTTCAGGGGGCAAATGCTCTTCAATTTCTTCTATGTGTCGGAGATTTATCCAAACCAACAATCTTAAAAATTTTGAAGTAATTTTATAAGTTTCTCGATAAATAGGGATTATTCTATTTCCGTGAATACTGACAATTTGACTTCTTGGCTGCGCTTCCGGTTCAGCTATTAACTCATAAGAGGGAGAAGAAAGGACCAATTTTTTTTTATTTAATTGAACTGATCCAATAAAAAGAGCTAAACATCCTTTTTTTAATTGTTTTGTGACAAACGGTTGATTAAACCATATAACAGCAAGCGCTCCGCTATCATCTTCAATAATGGCTTCAGTCAAAAACATTTTTTTTCTGGGGGTGCGCCTAGTTTGGATAGTTAAAATTTTTGCCCTTAAACAGACTTTTTCTCCCTTTTTTGCTTTAGCAATTGGAGTAATAGCCGAATAATCTTCATAACGCTTGGGAAAATAAAAAAGCAGGTCCCTTAAAGTTTTAATGCCTAATCTTTCAAAACGCGTGGCAGTTTTGGGACCTACATAAGGAATGTCAGAAATGGGAACGCTTAATTTCATAAAATTTGTCCCCGACAGGATTTGAACCTGTACTCTGAGGTTCCGCAAACCTCCGTTTTATCCAATTAAACTACGGGGACATTTAGAATTTTAAAAACGCAAAATCCTTCCGACATTATCTGCGATGGATTCTTTTTGTTTTCTTTCAGGAAGAAACCTAAGCAAAACCTTCCTTACTTTATTGGGGTCAGTATTGTCTAAGGGGACAAATAGGTAAGGAAACAAAGCCTTTCTTTGCTTAAAACTTATTTCTTTAATTTCGGGCGGGTCATAAAAAATCCAAAAAGAAGAAATGTCAGAAAATTTATACAAAGATTTATCTATTTTTATTCCCGAAGGTGTAATAGAAAAATGGCGCAAGGGAGGATCTTTTAAAGCATAAATAACAATCAGAAAAATGGCGAGGATTAACAAAACAATCATAGTAAATGCTTTCCATCGCAGGGCTAAAAAAAGACATCCCAAGGAAACTATTGCAAAAATAACGAACCATATTGGTCCTTTTTTATGTTTGGTAAATTCAGGCGCTTGCCAGGAAAAAAGAGGTTTCATATTCGGAAGGGGAGGGATTCGAACCCTCGAACCGCCGATTAAGACAGTTAACGGTTTAGCAAACCGTTGCTTTCGACCACTCAGCCACCCTTCCAATAATTAAATCAAAAACCAAATATCAAAAGTCAAAACGATAATGTAGAATTTAAAAAAATTTTAAATTAAAACATTTCTATATTTTGATTTATTATTTTGCATTCTGATTTTTAATTTTTTATTTAGCTACAACGCAGCCCCAAACTTCTTTTACATACGGCCTTAAGACCTTAGCGCACTCGTTGAGCGTTGCTCCTGTAGTGGCTACATCATCAACCAATATTATCCTTTTATCTTTTAAAAATGCAAGATTAAAGCGTTGATTGATATTGAAACAGTTCTTTACATTTTCTTTTCGTTGTTTTTGATTTTGAATTTGCATCTGGGGCGCGCGAAATTTCGTTCTTTTTATTATAACAGAAGATATGGGAATGCCAAGCCATTTTGATAAATTTGTTGCTAATAATTCTGCTTGATTAAACCCTCTATACTTTAACCGTTTTTTTGCCAAAGGAACAGGAAGAAGAAGCCACTCATTTGCATTCTTTAATAATTGGGAATCCTTTATTTTTGTCATCAAAATCCATGAAAGAGCCGGAGCAAGCGTTTTGATATAACGATACTTAAAAAAATGAATGGCCTCTTTCAAAATTGGATTACTGTAATTTGAGGCGACAATTAGCCCGGAAAGAGAAGTTTTATTTTTACATTTCTCGCAAGTATTTCCGTAAAGAGTTGGAGTATTGCAAAGATAACAAAGATTATCATGATTTATATCAATTTTTTTTAAACATGAAGGGCAAATGTATTTATAAAAATCATGCTGGCTTCTGGTTAATTTTTGACATGAAATACAATAGGGAGGAAATAAGGAGTTGAGGAGGTTCATAAATTTAAAATTTAAACTTATTATTTTTGTCGCTGTGGATAACTATCAATCATTATTACTCTTTTTATGTTATCATATTAGCATTAAATCTTTTAATTTAATAAAGTTTATTTCTATGAAAAAAATATTTTTTTCAGCTAAGCCAATTGTTTCAATATTGGCTATTTTTATTTTAAGTTTTGCGGGCGCGGTTGGTCTTCGTATAGCAATTGCGGCTTGGACGGGACCCAGCGCCGCTCCTCCGGGAAGCAATGTTGGCGCGCCTCTCAATGTTGGCGCCACTATCCAGACCAAATCGGGAGAATTAATCTTGTCTGGCGGGCTCACAATTTTAAATAGCGCCGATGCTAGATTAAAAACTGATGCCAATGGCTTGATCGTTGATATTAGCGACAATGGAACGACCAATCTTTATGTAGCTGATACGCAAGTGAGTGTCAGGGGATCTATTTATGATATTGCTGACGACACTGTTAATGTCGGCGAAAATTTGTCTATAACTGGAACTATTGGGGGTACTGGATGGGGCATAGTTCCTGGACTTACTACTAGTAAGCTTACAATTAATATAATAGATCCTCTGTATGATATTGCGGGGACGAAATATTCAACCTATGTAGCTTCAATGACAGGACTTAAAGAAGAGACGACAGGCAATGTTAATTTGAAATGTGAAGATAATAAATGTGTTTCTGTAATTGATTTTGATAAAGTGGAAAAAGGTTCAGATTTATGGTTGTTTTATCAAGTGACTGATTTTGGAAAGAATTGGGATAATTTAGTCGCGCTTTTAACGCCCGAAGGCAAAAATAATATTTGGTACGAAGTTAATTCCGGCGAACACCAATTATTGATTTATGGCGAGAAAGAGGGGAGAGTTTCTTATCGCTTGACCGCACCTCGCCTTGACCATGAGAAATGGTTAAATCTTAATCAAGATAGTAATGCCGAAGGAATGAAAGTTAATCTTAAGTAAGATAAACAATGAAAAAATATAAACAATACATACAACCAGCGCTGTTTATTTTATGCGGTATAGTAATTTTGGCGCTGTTTTTTATATATTTAGGCATAATTCCGCTTAACGGTCTTAATCCTTGGAGCCCAGATAAGATCTCTAAACAAGCAGAAATTTATAGCGTTTCGGGAGGCAATGTAGATCCGGTATTTATGGGCCAGCTCATCATAGATCCAGCCGAGCCGAAAATTGGAGAAAGACAAAATTTTTCAATTTGGGCGAAAGATTCAATCGCCATAAAAACTGTTACTCTTTTAATTCAGGATAAAACAGGCGCGAACAAAGAGATAGAACTTAAACTAAAAGAAGGGAGCAAAAAAGAGGGGAGATGGGAAGGAAACTGGAAGGTTGAGCGCCTCTCCTCGGAAACCCAATATACGGCAAGTTTTAAAGCAATCAACCAAGACGGCAAAACAACAGAACTGACTACATTTTTTAATATATCCGGCGATAGCATACAAGGTTTATTTAGAATCAAGCGCGCTTACGCTTATGACGCTTGTACTTTTAGCGATATGGGATCAACGAATATTAGTTCGAGCTGTATTATTCCGAGTGGCAGTACTATGGGCACAAATGAAGGAGATTTGACCATAAGCAGCCCAATTGAAATGCAATCAAATTCAATCCTAGGAGCGGAAGGTGGGGATATTAATGTTGGCTCAACGGTAACAATGAGACAGAACGCGACACTAATTTTTAATCAAGGGCAAAGCATTAATTTCACAAATTCTAGTGCGTATATTATTAAGCAAGAAACAACTACGGTTATCCGAAAAGACCATTTGGCATTTTATCAACTTACTGTATCCAAGTCTGGGTCAGGCACGGTTACAAGCAATCCAACGGGCATTGATTGCGGCGCAACCTGTTCAAAATACTATATTGCCGGCACTTCCGTTACCCTAACAGCTTCAGCTTCAACAGGTTATACTTTTACCGGCTGGTCAGGAGCATGTTCTGGCACAGGCACTTGTACTGTCTCAATGACAGCGGCAAGGAGTGTCACTGCTAATTTTACGGAAAATTGTGACTGTACCTCCGGCGATTGTTGCAGTGATGGTTGTCATTACGATACAACTTCCCATGCGTGTTCTACTTGGACTGAAACAGATTACAGTTGTCCTTGGGGAACAAGTTGCGGAGCAGACGTAGGCAGAAGAACAAGAACAGATACTAAATACTGTTCAGGTTCAAACGCAAGTTGTACCGGTTCAACAAGTTATGGCAGTTGGTCATCTTATTCAGTTTTTGATAACTGCGCCTCAACAGAAACTTGCGCTGATAACGATTCAAGTTGTAATTACACGGCGAGTTGTGATTGCGAATGTTCTTCTGGTGCCTGTTGTAGCGATGGTTGTCATTACGATACAACTTCCCATGCGTGTTCTACTTGGACTGAAACAGATTACAGTTGTCCTTGGGGAACAAGTTGCGGAGCAGACGTAGGCAGAAGAACAAGAACAGATACTAAATACTGTTCAGGTTCAAACGCAAGTTGTACCGGTTCAACAAGTTATGGCAGTTGGTCATCTTATTCGGTTTTTGATAATTGCGCCTCAACAGAAACCTGCGCTGATAACGATTCAAGTTGTAATAATAATATATGTGGTTGTGTGAATTATTGCGGTGACGGTAATTGTCGTTGCGGAGAAACTTCGTCCAGTTGTTCGGCTGATTGTGGTTCACCTGTTATTCATTATAGAAATGACTGTGAAGGAACCTGTAATAGTGTTTGTGCTGGTTATGGAAAGTCCTGTGTGGGTATTAGATCATATTTTGGGTGGGATGGTTATTATTGGTCAATTGGATGTTCTAGCATCTTTGTTTCTTCTAATACGTCAACGCAATGTGCTAAAAATATGATATGTCGTAGTCCATTTACTTGTTGTCCGGCTAGCGGCACTTGTGGTCAGGCTGATACTACCTTCTGTAAATGCCAGTAAGGTATTTGTAAAAAGATATCTAAAAGGAAATTCTTGCGAACTCCCTTTTTTTGTTAATTTACAGATTTTATAAATTATCTTCTGAAAACTCTATTCGCAGAGCAGTAAATTCATTAAGGCCCTTAATGTTACTTTCTGATTTAGCTAATATTATAAAATAATTAAGAGCTAAATCATTCAACTGAACTACTTCTTTGTTATAAGGGCTTGGGTCTTGATCTTTTTCTTTCTCATATTCTTCAGGGCTTTTAAGTGTCCATTTTTCAATCTCTGCATCTTCGTCTATCAATATTTTCACCATTTTTGGAAAAATATCTCCAAACGGATCTCGTCTCATTGACGGGATAACAACAATATAATTTTCACCTGCTTCTTTAACGGTTCCACTAAGAGCGAAAATTTGTTCTGGTTCTGGATTGATAATCTTTGCTTCAATAAGCCGATTTTTAATTTCATTTTTAGTTCGTTGGACAACCTCTTTTTCATCTATGAGCGGGGTTTGGCCGATAGAATATCCAAGAGCAAAAGAGATAATGATTACTAAAATTACTGAGCCGGTAAAAATAGATTTTTTCATTTTTTTAAACTACAGATAACTTATTAGTATTTCTGTTTAAGAAAACAGAAGTTACTATTTCTATTTTATTAAATGGAAACAAATTAAAACAGATTATCCTTATTTAATTTTTACATAATTTTACACCTTATTAAGCATTTCTGTAAAGGGGATAAATCTACAATTTTAAAGGAAAAATAAAAAGGTTAGATGAATATTTAATATATATTAATCTCAATGCGCGTACGTACGCGCGTACGTACGAATAAGAATTTGCGTGTGGTTAAGCTATGCGCATTTTTTTGTTCAAGCCGTGGAACATAATTGTTAGTGTAGAAGTCAGACTTCTACACATGCTTCTACACATATAATTTCTGTGGATAACCGCTCGGGCGGTTTTTTTTATTTGTGGTATAATAGGGCTAATTAAATGTTAAGATTTAACTTAACTTGAAAAAATATTTAGCCAAGATATTAATAGGCGTGGTTTTGTTGCTTGGAGGGTTTTTGCTTTTGATTAATTTTAACGATAGCAATATTGAAGAAACAAAGGCCGCGTCTTCTGATAATGTTTATGGCTGGGCTTGGTCAGATAACATCGGCTGGATCAGTTTTAATTGTTATAACGATTATAATGGCATAAATGGAATGGGAGATGTGAT
>Ga0265595_1002776_pt1 | contig 11439 bp, 8 predicted proteins | sample saktaG_15_FD_190148 | JGI IMG/M metagenome (GOLD analysis project Ga0265595, IMG submission 190148) | Saline water microbial communities from Sakinaw Lake, British Columbia, Canada - sak_2013_06_06_50m | ecosystem: Environmental > Aquatic > Non-marine Saline and Alkaline > Saline ... | reverse complement strand
GGCCTTGCGGAAATGGGCGACTGCCTCGTCCAGTTGTCCGCGGCCAGCCAGCGCGTCTGCGAGGTTGAATTGGGCCGCCACGAAGTCGGCCCTGACTTCCAGGGCCTTGCGATAATGGGCAATGGCATCGTCGACCCGTCCGCGTTTGGCCAGAGCCAGGCCGAGGTTGTAGTGGGCGTCCGCGTAGTCGGGCTTGATTACCAGGGCCTCTTTGTAATGGGCAACGGCCTCGTCGCCCCGTCCTCGGCCGGCAAACGCCACCCCAAGGTTGAGGTGGGCCTGGGCGTAGTTGGGCTTGATTTTCAGGGCATTCTGAAAATGGGCAATGGCATCGTCGACCTGTCCGCGCCCGGCCAACGCATTTGCAAGGTTGAAGTGGGCCTCCGCGAAGTCGGGCTTTATTTCCAGGGCCTTGCGATAATGGGCGACGGCATCATCGACCTGTCCTCGGCCAGCCAGAGCCAGACCGAGGTTGTTGTGTGGGTTCGCGTAGTCGGGCTTTATTTCCAGAGCCTTGCGATAATGGGCGACGGCCTCGTCGCCCTGTCCAAGGCCGGCGAGATCCAGACCGAGGTTGTTGTGGGCCTCGGCGTGGTCCGGCTTGATTTCGAGGACCTTTTGGTAATGGGCAATGGCCTCGTCGACCTGCCCGCGGTTGGCCAGGACGGCAGCGAGGTTGAAGTGGGCCTCCGCGAAGTTCGGCCTGATTCGCAAGGCTTCCTTGTACTGGGCCACCGCCTCGTCAATGCGCCCCAGGCCCGCAAGGGCGGCACCGAGGTTGAAGTGGGCCTCCACGAGGTTTGGCCTGATTCGCAAGGCCTCTTGGCAGTGAGCGGCTGCCTCGGTGAACTGGCCGGTCTCGGCAAGGAGTTTCCCCAGATTCAGCAAGGCGCTGCTGTAGTTAGGCGACAATTTGACTGCTTGGCGATAGCTCTTGATGGCCGCGTCCACTTGGCCCTGCTTCTCCAGCACAACGCCCTGATTGTAGAACCAAACCGAATTCTTCTCCGGCGTTTGTGGGCGCCGCTGGGCAAGGATGCGATCAAAAACAGTCTTCTGGGCAAGTGATTTGCCGTTGAACCATCCCGCCCGTTCCATTGCCTCCCAGATCTGCCAGGCAATCAGCTCGTGTCCATGCCGCGTGGGGTGAACGTAGTCCTCAATCAGATTGAACCCCACCAGACCATGCTCACTCTGCTGCTCGAAGAGCAGATCGACATCGACCAACAACACCCCATGCTGATGAGCGATCTCCCGGACTGCCGCATTCATTCCCGAGAGGCGGCGAACTGGCGAGGCATCCTCGTCGCACGCTCGCTGATAAGCCGAGCGGGCATCGTCGAACCGACCAAGCCCCTCGTATGCGTGCCCCAACAGGAAATGGGTCTCCGCGTGATGAGGGGCTATGCGTGAGGCCTGCTCCAGGTCTGCCGCCGCCAACTCGAAACAGCCGCTCTTGAGGAGCCGGCTGCCCGACGCGAAAAGATCTGACCGCCTCCGGCGGTCATGCTCGGCAAGTGACGCCACGCCTGTCGAAGCCTCCGGACGCCACTGGCGCAGATTGCAGGGGACGGTCGCCAGCACGACCTTGACGCCCGCCGCCTTGGCGCGACGGACCAACCGCTCCAGCCGCCAGCGATACTCGGCAACAATCGCCTCCTTTTCCTCCGGAGAATATATGTGCGTCTGGTCTCGCATGACCCGCGCCTCGAATCCGTCGGCGCGCGAGTGCGGAGAATCCCGCAGACTCCCCACGGCAAGCCGGAGGCCGGAGTAAATCCGTGAGTACGACAGCGCATATTCCAGGCGCGTGCGGAGCGTGCCGCGATGCTTGAGCGCGTCGAAAAATGCCGGCTCGATGAACTCGTTGTGCCCCGAGTAGACGAGGAACACGTCCGGCTTGTAGGCCTGTAGTTCATCGGCCACAATGTTCAGCCGGTGCATGGCATAGGATACGCCGCTGGCGTTGACGGCTTCAACCTGCCGAACCGGATGGGTTGCCGCCAGCGACTCGCCAACGATGCTCGTGAAGGCGGCCTCGGCGCCCCACGGAAAGCCGAAAGAACTGGATCCCCCCAGGCAGAAGATCCGCAACCCATTTGATGGTTTTTCGGCAAGAAATGACTGGTCGTTGAAAGTCATATCGCGGGTGGCGGGCCGCGTCCGGTAGATCGGGCCTTCCCGCTGGAACACCTTCACCAGCCCCGAGAACCCCCTGAACGGATCTTCCTGCTCGATCAGCGTTGGCACACCTGCCACCCAGAGGCCCAGTTCCAGCAAGGTGATAATGCCCAGGCAGGTGACCGCCGAAAACAGTGCCTTTTTCCACGTGGCAATCTCCGGTCTGACGCCACCGACACTTCCTGTCATGTCCGGCGGTCTCGCCCTCTGCCGCCCCTTTTCGGTGATCTTCTTCCTACGTGACGTGCCCATGGTTATAGTTATAGTTCGGACATGCGACAGCAGCAAGAAAAGGGAAACCGCGGCAGCGCAGGCGGCAAGCGCCAGGTTAGCCTGGTGCCGTGGCGCCGGTTGCGTTGCGGATGTTCGTAGTGTGCCCGAAAGGCAAGAGAAAGAAAATGAGAGACACTACCTTACCCGGATTTACCCGATCGGCCGGGGCAGTTGCGGCATTGTCGGCCCTGTTGTTTGCGGTGTCGGCCGCGCCCGCGGCCAAGGCCCCGACGACTCAGCCGGCCTCCCCGGCCTCTGCCCAGCCTGGCAGCCCGGCCGAGCCCGCGAGCCAGCCGGCCCCGGCGCCCACGACCGCGCCGGCGGAGCCGTGCGTGCTGCCCACAGCCGCCACCACTCGCCCCGCCGGCGGGCAGATCACGCAGTTCGGCGCCGGTTCGCCCTTCGACATCGAGTACAAGCCCCCGAAGGAAGTTGGCGGCAAGCGGATGTGGGCCTCATCCTGCCTTTGGGCCACGGCGCCAAAGCTCGAGGTGGAAAAGTGGCTCACCGCCGATCCGAACACCAAAGGCAAGTTCGTGCTCATCGAGTTCTGGGCGACGTGGTGTCCACCCTGCCGCAAGTCGATCGAGCTGCTCAACGACCTGCACAAGAAGTTCGGCAAGCATCTGGTCGTCATCGGCATCTCCGACCAGACCGAGGACGCCGTGCGTGCCCTCAAGACGCCGAAGATCGAGTACTTCAGCGCCATCGACACCAAGGCCCGCACGAAGAAGGAACTGGGCGTCTTCGGCATCCCGCACGTGATAATCATCGAGCCCGGCGGCTGCGTCGTCTGGGAAGGCTTCCCGCTGCTGAAGGACTACGAACTTACCGAGAAGCTCGTCGGCAAGATGATCGAGATTGGCCGAAAGAGCGGCTCGCTGAAGTAGCCGCCGCGGTCGAACATGAGCCGGCGCAACCCCGCGCCGGGAAGCAAGCAAGAACGCGGGCTGCTGCCTGTTTCCCAAGCGGTTATGGCCGGGCTAAAAACGGCAGTCATCCGTGACGGTCAGAAGGAAGCAACGGTGACGCGGATTCGATTAGCACATGTTTCGGCGATCCTTGCCCTGTGCGTGGCGGGATGTGGCTCCAAGTCAGATTCCAGCCGCTCGGAACAGGATCGGGCCGGTCGGGTCGCGGCCATGCTGGGCCAGCGCCCATCCGATGGCGGGGCTGAGCTTGTAAAGGCCCTTGGCGACGCCAATCCCTCGGTGCGCAAAGCGGCGGCGGCCGCGCTGAGTTCCTGCCTGACCGAGGGGAACCGCCCGGCGCTGGTCCGGGCGAGCCGCGACAGCCAAGGCGAGGTGCGGGCCAGTGCGGTCGTCACCCTCAGCCTTTATAAAGACAAGGAGGCGGCAAAGCGGCTCGGCGAGATCCTGGCCGGCGACACGGACGAGACGGTCAAGGCCTTCGCCGCGAGCGGACTGGGGATGAATCAGTCTCCGGAGGCCGTCGTGGCCTTGATGGAGAACGCCGAAAAAAACCCCTCCCTCACCACCCGCCGACGGGCGATGAAGTACTTGATCGCCAGGCTCGGCCTGAAGTTCTGGCGGGAAGTGGACCCCCTCAGCCGTGATTGGGCCGGGCTGATCGAAAATATCAAGAGCCAGAAGCCAATCCAGGACGCGTACACCGCCTGCAACGCTGTATTGCAGCGCCGGCCGCAAGACATGCCGGATCCCGGTCACGTCGCGAAGTAACCATATACTATGGCAACGAATACAAATATGAAAAAGCGGGCTTTCACACTGGCGGAACTGATGGTTGTGATCGGCATAATCGCCTTGCTTGTGATGCTGGTGTCGCCCAGCTTGATGAAAGGCTTGAACCTGGCACGCCGCACGATCTGCCAGAACAACCTGGCCCGGTTGTCGACCGTCCTGCCAAAGGCCAGCGGAATCAACTTCATTCGTCCCAACAGCGTCTCCCAGCTTAGCGAGTACTTCCCTGACTGGCAGATGTGGCCGGCGCAGGCTTTCCAGACGATCAGCGACCCGGCATTGTTTCGCTGCCCGGAGGATGATTCGCCACAAACCATGGATTACTCGGCTGTCCACAAGCGCGTGACTTTTCGCAGCAGCTATGGCGGCGGGGTCGAGATCAATCTGGCAACACAGCTTGGGGACAACAATTACTACCTTGGCCGCACCGGGTTCGATTCCGTTAAGGGCAAGTACTCCGAGTACGTCTTCGAGGAGGCGGGCAACATCCTCGTGTGGGCGGTTACACCCGGCTACGGGGACTTCTGGATCCCCACCAACCACAATGATGGTTTTATCCGCATCTACAACCTGACCGGCGAACTCGTGGTCATAGCCTGCAACTGCGGCGGCGATAACCAGCTCTGGATCGACAACAAGCCCGCCTTCGGTCCCGATGCCGGCAACCTCCAGCACACGCAACTGAACCGCAACGTCGGCAAGACCCTCAAGATCGGGTCAGGCGTTTCCACGCTCGCCAGCTACGGCGTGAACAGCTACGCTCACCGGTACCCTTACAGTTCGTCCGTGCTGGTGCTGATGGACTACACGGGCGACGGCGTCAGCATGTGCGCGGATCCCGACGAACCGGCCAAGGTCCGCGAGCAGCTCCTCAAGAGCCTCCGCCATCTCGACCGCCTGAACATCCTCAAGACCGACGGGAGCGTTCAGGCTATGGGCCTGTCGAACATCGATCCGGCCCTGAACCGCCAGTTGTGGAATCCGAAGAACCTGCTGCCGCACGCGGATGATTAGAGCAGTTTAAGTTTTTGTGTAGCAGGTCGGCCATCGCCGAGGACGAGCCAGGCAAGGAAGCCGAAGCAGGCGACGCCTTAGCATCGCCGATGCAAACTGACGCAGCATGGCGACGCGAAGCGAACCACAAGCCGGGATTGTCGCAAGGTCCAGTTCGCCCCGTCTGAGGAGCGTCCGCTGGACGTGGGAGTGAATGACGTCGTGCCTGTTCGCTATCCCAAGGGCGATGCTTCCGAAGCGGCAGTTATCCTTCGGGACAGGCAATAGAGACGGATACCAAAACAGAGCTTGCGAGCCCGGCTTTCGCGGCGCTCTCGGCGACAAACCCGGGCCGCGGACGGTTCAGTTTCGTGAGGCGGTCTGGGTGTCGACCTGGGCTTCGATCAGCCAGCGCAGGCCGCCCTGAATGTAGTACTTGTACCGGATCACCTGGTCCTTGGCGAGGCCCTTGAGAGTCTGGGCCAGGTTTGCGCTGGCGGCGGGCAGGCCGGCTGCGGACTCGGCCGGGCGGATGAGAAGGAACTCCGTGCCCTTGGCGCCAATCACGACGGCCTGGGGGCAGGAGACGTTCTGGATGCCGAGCCTGCCGTTGATGATGTTCTTCTCGCCGACACTGAGGACCCGTGCGGTGCCGCTGACGATGGCTGGGCGGATGTCCTTGATGACGAACATGTAGTCGATGGTCTCGTAGTCGATGCAGACCTGCTCGCCGGGGGAGAACTGCCGGACCCGTTTGGCCATCTCGGGATCGCTCAGAGTCGCGGGCTTGCCTGCCCCGGCGTCGGGGTTCGGCACGTTGCGGATAACGAATGTCCAGCCAATCGCCGCCTTGGACGCCCGCAGCCCCGTATACGCGGCGGAGCCGACGCGCAAGGCCCTGACGCCCTCGACCGTGAAGGTCATGGCCCCCTGGTCGGCGTCGCCGGCGTCGGAAGAGGACGAGGCGGACTTGGCGGGCTTGGCCAGCGGCGTGACGTTGGTGATCCACCGCGTGGCGCCAAGGTAGAGGAAGTCGATCTTGAGCCGATCGCCGATCTTGAGCGTCGGGGCCAGCGAGCTGACCACGGGCGTGGGGTTCAGCGTGCCCTTGATCGCCTTCTTGTCGTCGGCGTTGGACGCCAGGAACCCAGCCGCCGATGATGTGCCATCGGGAACCGCAGTCAGAAGAACGGTCGGGGCGGAATTGTTCGTGCCCATCGCCCAACCGACGAACGTGGCTTCGCATTTTGCCGGAACTGGAGTTGAGCCTGCCGTAGGCCCACAGCCGCCGCCGCTTCAGCCAACCCCCGAGCGCACATTCACCAGAATGGCGCTCAGCACGATGGCCAGGATGGCCAGCTTGAAAATGACCTTCTTCATCGGATCGCTCACTTGTCGCTAAAGGTCGCTGCCCGCATCCGCGCGGCGCATAAGCGCCACACACCGAATATTCTATCCCCATTATCGGTCCTTGGAAAGCATATTCGTAGAAAAATGGAGCCAAGCGCCGAGGCGCAAGGCTGAAGGCGGAAGGCTGAAGGCTAAAGCCTGACGGGGATGGCCATGCTACGAAGTTGCGATGTCGTACTACGATCGCTCCGCGAGATTCGAAGACGCCTCCGGCGTTTGTAGTGTGCCCGTGAGGGCATATTCTTCTTTGCGACTCAGGGGAGAATCAGGGACAGATTCCACAATAGGCTTGCCCGGGTGGCGCAGACCGAGTATCGGCTACCCTATGGCGTTAAGGGAATAGAGGTATCTGTCGGCGAAATCTGAAGCTGGCATGTACCTCGGGACAGCGGGTAAGATGGCGACCATAATGGCCAAGAAGCCGAAACATCACGGCAGCATGCTGTTTACCCCCGACTACCGGCGGCGGCATCCGCATCTGATCCTGCCAAAGCTGCTGACCGAAAAAGCGGACCTTTTCCGCTTCGATGATGCCCGCCTTCAGAGCGGCCGGGCCGCGCTGGCAAATTGGGCCGATCTGGCCGCCCAGGGCGCATTGCAGCAGAATGAGACAGTCCTCGACGCTGAATTCCTCCGGGTGATATTCGGGCAAGCACTGGGCTACAAGACCGTCAGCGACAACCCCGAATCCTACACGATGATCAAGAATCCCACCGTCGCCGGTGCGGGTATAGCTGATGGATCGCTGGGATTCTTCACCACGGGCCGAGAGTTCGCGCCGACCGTCATCATCGAGTGCAAGGACGCCAATACCGACCTGGACCACGACAAGTTCAACGGCCGGACGCCCGTCGGGCAACTCTCGGACTACATGGCCCAACTGCCGCTCGCGCCCTGGGGCCTCCTCACCAATTACCTCACCATCCGCCTTTACCACCGGGACAGCCCCATGCGGGCCTACCAGGAGTTCGCGGTTGCCGACTTCAAGAACCCGGACAAGGCCCGCGAGTTCCTGTACCTCTTCGAGCCGGACGGCCTGCTCGGGCACCCGCCGTTGCAGCGCGCCAGGGCGCTGGAGTTGCTGGATAAGTCCACCGAGCAGCGCCTCACCGTCGGCGACGACCTCTACGACTTCTACTCGAGGGAGCGTTCGGATCTGATCGAAGAACTCCAGCACACCCACGGACAATCCTTTAAGATGGCTCGGTGCGCCGCACAGAAGATCATAGATCGCATCGTATTCGTAGCCTTTTGCCAAAACTGCGGTTACATACCTCCCAACATACTTTCGGGCACCACTTTTATGATTCCTCTGGTTTCCCGCGTGCCCAACCCGCGTTGGAGAAACTTTCTTGATCTTTTTGAGGCCCTTCGCGGCGGGCATAAGGGCCTCCAACGCACCGGGGGTTTTGAGCATCCGCTGTTTGCCCACGATCCGACAGTTGACTCCCTCCAACTTGACGATTCCTGGCCTCTGATCTTGGAAAAGTTCAACGCCGTCGATTTTGCCGATGAAGTCCCGCCAGAACTTGTTTCGGCGTTCTTCGCGCCTGCCGTGGAAGCAATGGCAATGGCATTTCCGGAGCGAGAGCCTTGCTTATGCGGCGCGGACCCGCATTTCAGGGAAGCGGAGACCGTCGCCCGCGATAATCTGCCAACGCCTTAGCAAGGCGCCGAATTGTAGAACTTTTCTCGACTTGGCATTCCCAGATTCGGAGGACAGTCCATCCCTCCTTTCGCAAGGCCCTGGCGACTTTCTTGTCCCGCTGTTTGTTCTCCGCCAGCTTCGCGTCCCAGAATGCCTGATTGCTCTTGGGCGCTCGGCGGCAGCGCGGACATCCGTGCCAGAAGCATCCATCCACGAAAACAGCCACGCGCCTTTTCGGCCAGCAGAAATCAGGCGTGCCGGGGATCGGGTAATGGCGCCGCCAACCGCTCAGGCGGTGCTTGCGAAGCAACTTGGCCATGCGAAGCTCGGTGGATCGGTTCCCCCTGGACCGAATGGCGGCCATCATTCGTGAACGGGTCGCCATGTCGTACTTGTCCACCATCCCTCTATCGTAGTCGCTTGGCACTCGGGGGGCAAACCGTTACACTCCGGACACGACGATGGCCGCCTGCGGCGTCTTGAAGCGTCTTTTTTCCGAAAGGGCTTGACCAACGGACCGATCGGAGTTAGTATTATGTTCGGAATACTGGAAAGGAGTCCCAAACGATGAACTCAATCGAGCTGTTCGCGGGAGCCGGCGGCTTGGCGCTTGGTTCGGCCAAGGCCGGGTTCAAGCACGAGGTCGTGCTCGACTGGGACGCATATTCCTGCGACACACTCCGAAGGAACGTGAAGTCCAGGATTCGGCACGTCAAGGATTGGCGCGTCGTCCAGTGTGACGTTCGCAAGTATGACTTCAGGCAGCACCACGAGGAAATCGAGAGCATTCTCGGTGGCCCACCGTGCCAGCCCTTCTCTTTAGGCGGCAAGCATCGCGGCAAAGAGGACGCCAGGAACATGTTCCCGGAGGCCATCAGGGCCGTTCGGGAAATACGGCCAAAGGCGTTCATATTCGAGAACGTCAAGGGGCTCCTCCGGCGTGGGTTCAGCAACTACTTCCATTACATTCTGAACCAACTCAGGTTTCCGACGGTGATCCGGCGTGGTGACGAGGAATGGCCAAACCACCAAGCCCGGCTAGAGAGCATTTACGCGGCCAACGAGTTTTCCGAGCTTCACTACAAGGTTATGCCAAAACTGCTCAACGCCGCCGACTACGGTGTCCCGCAGCGGAGGGAGCGCGTGTTCATCGTCGGCATTCGCTCGGATATGCACGGGGAGTTCTCATTCCCTGAACCGACCCACGAAGAAGACGCGCTCCTTCATGACAAGTGGGTGTCGGGCGATTATTGGGAGCGACACAAGATCCCGAGAGATTGCCGCTCCCCGGTGCCCCACCATCTGAGGAAACGGATCGAGTCTTTAGGGTCGTTGGTGAAGCCAATGATGCTGAAGCCTTGGCGAACCGTGCGCGACGCGATCTCCGATCTGCCAGTGCTGGCGGCCGGGGAAACGTCCGCAGATGTGCCGAACCATTATCTCAATCCCGGCGCGAGAACCTATGCGGGTCACAACGGTAGCCCGTTTGACGAGCCATCCAAGACCCTCAAGGCCGGCGACCACGGCGTTCCAGGCGGCGAGAACACGCTCCGGTTGCCCGATGGCTCGGTACGGTATTTCTCCGTCAGGGAATGCGCGCGGCTCCAGACCTTCCCGGATAACTGGGTTCTTGAAGGTTCCTGGACCGAGTGCATGCGGCAGTTGGGCAACGCCGTTCCGGTGCTCTTGGGCGAAGTCATGGCCAAACGGCTGGTGCGGGTGCTTCTGGCAGCGGAAATTAAGGGTCGGGCGTCGCGTGCCTATACCGTCCCTCTTTCCGGTGGGCCGCGACATTAGGTCAACGGAACCCCGTACTTATATTGCTCTCGTTCCTCGTAGAGAATGATGTAGCTGGGAAACAGCGTTGCCTGCCATGTCGGCCCGAGCGTCCTGGCGATTAGCTTGACCAACTCCGCTGCGGGCATCCCGGGGTTCGAAACGTCAATCTGTTTGCCGTTGTACTTGGTTGACCCGCGTCTCCATCCCCCCCCCGGGGTGTCGGTCTCGTAACGGAAGCAAAATGGGAGTAATGATTTGACCCTTTGAAGAAGATCATTGGCCTCGTATTGGCCGGCGGAAATCGCGGTGCATGGCCAGTCGGCCTTTATGGGGTACTGGGCGTCGAAGCCTTCGGGGGGTTTGTTGGTTCTCTCTCGATTGCGACCAGGATCATGGGGGCCGAAGCCGTTACCGTTCCACTCACACAGGTCCTTGGCCTGGAAATGACGGATGAGTCTAGTTTCGGGAGCGAGTGGAACCCAAGTCTTCGCCAAGTACACCGCCTTGAAACGCATTTCAGCGGGCGAGATGTTCTGGCGGCCTTCTATCTTGAACCGGTGATCCCCGAGCCTTGTGGGCAAGGGATCTTCAGCTTTCCCCACGTACACGAGCGTAGCCTCGCGATAGAGGCCATAGACCCCCTGTGAAGGCTCCAGGTTTACAAGGTGCGTTTGGTCGAGCGGAGCCGTGCCCAGCAGGTCAAAACACCTCAGAACCTGCTCAAAGAACGGCGTGGCAAGGTCAAACTCAAATCGCTCGACATGTTTAACTTCTGTTTCCCGCGGTTCTGACACTGTTTATTCCTTCGGGTTTATAACGACCTCTACGAAACTGCGTGACTGCCCGCCATCTTGTCCGATGTACAGGCTGGCGAAGATTATATCGGCCTGCGGGGCGCTTGGCCATCCCTTCGTTAGGCTTCGCAACGGCCCGCATCCACGCCAGGCTGGCCCGCGAAGAATACGCATCTTTCGCCGGAAGGGCCTCGCTGGAAAAGTGGATCAGCGAGCGCGTCTTGAAACTGACCTGCACGGCCGACGACATGCGCCCGCTGGCCAAGGCGGCGGGGTTCAAGGAAGGCGTTCACAAGTGGGATGAGGCCGAGCGCGCCCAACTTCGCGCCGAGTTAGACGCCGCTTACTTCCACCTCTACGGACTGGACCGCGAGGGAGTGGACTACGTCCTGGACCAGTTCCAGGGGGTAGTCAAGGAAGACGCCGCCCACGGCCGCCCCGGCCCCACCCGCCGGGCGATCCTGGAAGCGTTCGATGCCATGCGGGAGCGATAGATCTGGTGTCCCCAGCCCCTCAAAAAAATTAGCCGGTCGGGTTTCTCTACGTCGGGCTTTGCGGCCCAAGCTGCCGGGAAGTCCACCGCCACGTCCTGCCCGGCGACTCGGCCGGCCCCGAGGCACCTGATAAACCATGGGCGACC
>Ga0265595_1002774_pt1 | contig 11444 bp, 4 predicted proteins | sample saktaG_15_FD_190148 | JGI IMG/M metagenome (GOLD analysis project Ga0265595, IMG submission 190148) | Saline water microbial communities from Sakinaw Lake, British Columbia, Canada - sak_2013_06_06_50m | ecosystem: Environmental > Aquatic > Non-marine Saline and Alkaline > Saline ... | reverse complement strand
TAAACCCAAAGAAGAGGGCAATGATCACTGCGGAGACAGAGGCGATAATAGAACAGAAGCTGTTAGTCGCCCATAGCCAGGGGATAAGCCCTTTTTCTTTTCCCTGGTTTATCGAACTGACCAGTCTTATTCCTAAAGGGAAGGGCATCCCCATTAAAAATCCTAAAGGAAAAATTAGCCCTATAGTAATTAATATTCTCACTAACAAACTATATTTCAAAGTAGTATTAAAAATATGAGGTAAAATAATTTGGTATAGTAATAAGATTACACACAGAGTAAGTATAATAATTTTTAAACTTCCAATATAATTTTTCTCCATTTTTTTAGAATAAAAACTTCCCAATCCGGAGAAGAATAAAAAGGAAAAGATGATAATGGAGGTAGAATAACTAGGGTTAGTCAGATAGAGGATAAATTTTTGGATAAAAGATATTTCTAATAGCATATATCCCAAACCTAAAGAAGCAAAATAAAGTAAAAAAGGAACCTTTGCCTTTCTTTTAGTTGCAGGGAATCTCTTTAAAATTAAAGGCAAAAATATAAAAATGATACTAAATATTATTCCCTGAATAAAAGTGACAAATATAATTAAATTCCCCCATTCTACCAAGGGTTGCCAATTAGCTGTACTTTTTATAATTTTGGGGATGTTTTCCCACTTTAAGGTGTAGAAAAAGTAAGGCTGATTATCAGTGACTGCCGAAACATTAAAGAAATAACTATCATAAAAATCCTTTAACTCATCCCCCTTAAAACTATTTACCAATTGGTCTATCTCCTGATAATAATAACTCTGCTCCAGGATATGATTTATATTAGCATCTTCCTCCTTAATCCCCGGGAAATAAACTGTATCAAAATTCCTTTTATCACAAAAATCTTTAATTATTCTTATCTCTTCCTCTCCTATTTCTTTTTTACTTAAGATAAGGGTAGAAGTAGCCCAACTACGGATTACTGCCAGATGATTTTCCGGTCTTTCTATTCCCATTCGACTGAGAGCTTCTAAACTGATACTGCAAAGCCGTACAATCTCTCGAGGAGGAAATTTTAACCAACGGGTAACGCTTAAACTTCCTCCATCAGAAAGATGCTGCCAAAAATCTATAAATCCTTCAACTGTATAAAGATAATTTTCGGAAATGCTGTGGAATCCTCCGGAAGCAGTATTTGATGAGCCGATCAAAGAAATTTGAATTAAATCAAATTTTTGTTCCAATCCTTTTAATACACTCCTTCCCTCGCCGGTTAAAATTTTAATTCCCTCACGGTTATAAATATTTCCCGAATAATCAGCATAATTGTTTTGTAGTAAGATTTTAACATCGGGATTCATCTCGATCCCCCAGATCTCTTCTGCTTTATTATAAATTCCTCCCAGGATATCTAACCCTCCTCCCGGTCCAATGATCAACACTTTTCTTTTATCACCGATAAGATGAAATCCTAAGGCAGATGAGATATAATCTGAAAACTCTATTTTTTCCAACGATTCTAAATCATTCTCCCCCTCCAATCTGGTAATCGCACTCAATCCGTCACCATCAGTGACCAGACCTAATTGTTCAGGAATCTCTCCCGAGAAGTTCAAACTTAACCCCGGGGCGTATTTTACCCCCTCACTTTCTACCACTTCCAATCTGGCGAAACTATTCTCCTGCCTATCAATTATTTGGGAATTAGGGTAGCGCAATAAAGTGAATACACTTTTATAAGGATTTATCGGGAGAGAATAAAAACTCTCTGCTCCACTAAATAAAATGATAAAAACAAATATTCCTGCAATATAAATTATTGATCTTTTATCTTTAAGTTTTAAGGAAAATAAAAAAGAAGCTAAAAAAGAGAGCAGGGGAGGGATAATCAATAAATGGCTCAAACTTATATAATTAGCCAGAACTAAAAAAGAGATACAGCCTATAGACGCGCCCCCCAAATCACAGAAATATATTTTATTTATTTTTTCGGGTAATTTAGAAATAGCTAAAGAGATGCAAATTCCGGCAAAGAAAAAGGGCATGGCTATGGCCAGATAATAAATCCCCAGGTATATCAGCTGATATCTATCTGTAGTTATCCGATAAAGGTCAAAGGGGACTTTAGAGATAACAAATATTGAGAGCAAAGAACCTGAAGAAAAAAGCAAGGAAAAGAAGAGGAGATATTTATATAATTTTTTGCCTTCAGCTATTTTCAGAATCGAAGAAAAGACCGATAAAAAAGTCCCGCTCGCCCCGTATCCTAAAAAGGCGATACTAATAATCATAAAAGCCAAGTAATTCCACTGTAGAATAGAAAATACCCGCATAAGAGAGAGTTCAAAGAGCAAGACCGAAGTAGAAAAAAAGAATATTCCTATATATAAAGGAAAATCATTATCTTTTTTAGCTGTTACCATAATATCCATTGTTTCCCTAGTTTTTCTTTAATTACTCTTTTAATCTCTGGTATATTAATCAGAGTAGCCATAATGCCACCTTTAATGAGCATTTCTGCCTCATCAAAATCAAAAAGATTTATTTCTTTAATCCCAAAGGGGACGATGACTACATCTGCCCCTTCCAGACTTTGGTCGGTAATCTTTGATTCCATAATATCGGTGGATTGGCTGATTATTTCAAAGATATTAGGACCTTCAAATTTTGATTTAACCTGCTCTATTGTTTGTTTCAAAAACCCTTTCTCTTCATCAACTAAAGGAGTAATTTCTTCTGTATCCTTAAATTTTGGGCTTTCCTCTTTATTTATTCTTAAATCCTCTAAATTTTCTACCTCTTTTAAGTGACCAGTCTCTTTATTAATCATCAAGATAGTAGTATAAGGGTTTATTTTAGCCAGACTTACGGCAATAATAATATCGGCTCCCATCATCTTGACTACATTCACCGGGACCGGATCGACTACTCCCCCATCTACCAGATAATAATCCTGATACTTTACCGGTGTAAATATGCCTGGGATAGCGATACTGGCTCTTACCGCATCTATTACTTTTCCTTGATTCAAGATCACCTTTGCTCCGCTTTCTACATCGGTAGCTACCGCAGCAAAGGGAATACTAAGATCATCAAAGGTTTTATCTTTTAAGGCAAACTGATTGAGCATTTTTTCTATACGGTCACCACTAATTAACCCAGAGTGGGGAAAGACAGGGTCTATCATAAAAAGAGTCTTGCTCTTTTTAATAGAGAGTGCCACTTCTTCCAGTTGTTCAATAGTTGCTCCGCTGGCATAGAGGCCTCCAATGACCGAACCAATACTGGTGCCGGCGATTATATCGATAGGAATATTATAGGCTTCAAGTGCTAGAATAACACCTACGTGGGCTAATCCTCGTGCCGAGCCGCCCCCTAAGGCCAGACCAATTTTCAATCCTTTCTTTTTATATTGAGCCAATAAATCTTCTAATTCTAAATCCTTTTCTACCATTACTTTAAATTTGTCATCTTTCGTGATAAATACATTATCCGCAAATCGAGCTTCCATATCAGCATAAGTTAGATCAATAGTAGTATTTTCTATTTTTTTCTTGCTTATGGTATCCGCATAGACAAAGAAGGTAGAATTCGACAGGCAAAATAATAAAATAAAAACCAATATAATTTTAAAAATATTTTTAGACATTTTTTCTCCTCCAATTTCTTTTAGATTCACTATCGGTAAAGGGGAATATTCTTCTTTTATATTCTTGCTTTTAATGCTAAAGAAAAAAGTAAAGTATGTCTTCCTTTATTTTATAAACCTAATATTGCTCATATAATCATAATTCGCCATTTAAATCAAAAAACCTTTTTTATTTAAAACATTTTAGTGTAAATTTATTTAAAATATAAGGGAAATATTGTCATTGCGAAATATTGTCATTCCCACACTCCTCTTTGTTGCCCCCACTCCTCTTTCTGTCATTCCCATGAAAATGGGAATCCAGTAATTGTCATTGCGAAATATCGTCATTGCGAGCTCCCTTAGGGAGTGTGGCAATCCATCCTTTTCTTCTCTTTCTTTATTTCGTATTTATACTTTTGTTCTTAATACCAATGACTAAATTATCCCGTAACTCGTATTTTTAATCGGTCAATCGGTCAATTGGCAGAATTGGTCAATTGAATAAACTTTTTCTTCAAAAAAGAAGGATTTTCTAAAACTTATGTCGAATTAATTATAATAGAACGATTTATGCAAATAGATGCCTTTAAAAAATTTTATAAAAAAGTTATTTTCTGTTTTTCTACCCTGTCTTTTTTATGGATACCAAAATAAAACTAGAGAGGATAAAATGATAGTCTTCATTAGCGATTTACACTTTGTAGATGAAACTGCCGGAAAACAAAACGTTCCTACCTCTGCTTTTGAATTATTTTTATCAAATCTTAAAATCCATTCAGAAAAAACCAAGAATAAAGAAAAAGAAATAAAGATAGTATTTTTAGGTGACATATTCGACTTTCTCAGAACTGAAGAATGGTTTGAGGAAAAAGAAGAAGATAGACCCTGGGGAAATAATACTGAAAAGATGAAAAAAAGAGCAAAGATCATATTAGATAAAATTGCTGAAAAAAACAAAGATACCTTTAATTTATTCTCCAAAAAAAATCTGGAAAATACATTTAAAGATACTCATGTTGAAACTATTTATATTCCCGGAAATCACGACAGATTATGTTGGATGATAGATGAGCTGAAAGAAAAAGTAATGGAACTTTTAGGTTTAAATGCCAATAATACTAAAAATTTTAAACATTCCTTTTTTAATATTGAGCATGGGGTATATGCCACACATGGACATATATTTGACAATTTCAATTATGAGGGAGAACCTTCATATACCGATTTAGATTATGGATTAATTCCGATTGGTGACCCTATTACCACAGAAATATTAGCCAAGATTCCTTATAAATTAATAAAAAATATAAAGTTAAAAAATACACTAAGTAGTGAAGATGCAATTCGGTTAAAATATAATTTTCAAGAAATAGGGAATATTCGACCTTTTTGGGCAACTTTAAAATGGCTTCTTTTTCAAATAAATGAAAATAAAGCATTAAAAGATATCATTGAAGATACCATCGATGAAGTAATGAATGAATTTAATGATTTGCAATTTGTAAAAAATTGGTACAAGCATCATGACAAATGGTATAACCCTTTTGATAGAGCAGATATGATTCAAGCTTCTATTTTTTTTCTAGAGAAATTTAAAATATTATCCTTTGAAAAACTATCAGGGATTATAGAATATATGATAAGTAAGCTAAGTGGAAATAATGATAGTGATGGGGCGATTAAACTTTTCAATACTGTGAGCCAGAAGATCCAATATGTCGTTATGGGACATACCCATTTTCCTTTACAACAGCCACTTTTTTTTGACCAGCAGGATAATGGAAAAATACGTGAATGCCTTTATCTAAATACCGGAACCTGGATAAAAAATTATTATGAATGCAGGGAAGGTAATGGTTTTATTGGGTGGAAAAATATAAATTATGTGATTGCTTACACACCGGAAGAAAAACCTAATAAATATAATTTACCGGTATTTGAAACCTGGCGGGGGGTTGAAAAGAGAGAGGAGTAATTCTTAAATCATATTTATTAAAAGATGTTTATCTTTTTTTTGATGGAATTTTATTTATGGCTTTATTGTGAATGGGAGAATAAGGGTACAAATTAAATAGATTTATAAAATATGAAAGGATAATAGAATAAGAAAATGTGAAATTGTGAAGTTTTAATTTTTTTCAGCATATCAATCGATATAGAAACCCAAAATAGCCAACAAATACATTTACTTTACTATCTATCTTAATTTATTTACTAACTTTTTAGATAAATCAAACATGAATAATACTATCCATTTAACAAAAAAAGAGAGGCAAAAAATGGAGTTGACAATATTAGAAAGAAAATTAAAAGAAAAGAGACCAGATATATTTAAATTTTACCAGATAATCAAAAAAGGTATGAGCATCATTCTTGAAAATTATGAATTAAAAAAGAATCTTAATCCGTGGGATTCAATTGTTGATTACTATACATTGCACGGATATCAGCATTGCAAGAATGTTCTCATAAAACTAAACTATCTTCTTATTGACACTATCCTTAATCCATATGAACTTTTTTACATACTATCGGCGGTTTGGCTACATGATATTGGCATGATTGAGTATCCAAATAATTACGATATCCTAACAGCTCGAAAATACCACCATATCACCAGTGTAGATTACTTTAAAAATAATTTTGCCTCAAAATATCTAGAAAATGAAGAACTTCCTGGAGAATTCAAATTTACAAACAAAGACAAATCGGTGATTTGTGACATTATTAAATATCACAGGAAAGATGAAAAAATTGAAGAGGTTGAAAAATACTTCGACCGAGATGGAATTGAAAATAGGGTTTTCTGTCGGTTTTTGTGTGCGATTTTTAGAATTGCGGATGGCATGGAACTTGATAATTCAAGGGCTCCATTTTTTATTTATGAAAGGAATAAAGAATTCATGCCATACTTGAATAAAATCTTCTGGGAAAAACATTTTCCAATAAACAGCATAATTCCCAACATGGGCAAGGGCAAAAGAGGTTTAATGGAAATAGAAATAAAATTCTCCCGTTCCGAATCAGCTAATAACAGGATTCATGGAGGTGATATGGTTTCAATTCTACGTCAAGTTAAAAAAGACATAAAGTCCGAAATAGATTCTGTGGCTGGTGAAATCAATTCTAAATCTCCTGACTTCCTCGAATCTAAAAGAATAACATTTACAGGTTTTCTTTTCATTAATGAAGAGAAGACGGCAGATGACCCTGATCGTATCTTCACTTTTAAAGAAAAGGAAGAGCCTTTAGGCTGGTCGATACGGGAAGATGTTGGATGGGACTTTCCAGATAACAAAAAAGAAAAATTAAAAATAGGTCCGCTAACAAGTTATTTTGAAATTCAAAAATGTTTTGTACATACAAGTAAAACTGAAAAGTTTTTAGATCTTGTCTCTAAAGAATATACAAAACCATATTATTTGTTATCTCCTGCAAACACGGGAAAATCAACACTCTTAAATAGTGCTTCTTGGAATGTTTTTAAAAATAATAGTGGTATTCGATCTTATGTCGTCCTGATTAATAAGAAAGTTCCCACTTATGAAGAATTACTCGATTATCTAAAAAAGTACCATTATGTGGAAGATGAAAATTTCATTTGCATATTTGATACGATGGAACACATACCTTCAAACATGCCTGATCCTAAACCTTTAAAGGGACTCATACAATCGCTTAGAAACAATCATCATGTTGTGTGGGGAGCCGGTAGGCCATGGGAAGAATTTCAATTCACTGAAATATGGAGAAAATTTATTGAAGAAAATTTCGAGATTCATAACTTACCAGGTTTACTTTGTGGTGCTGATATAGAAAAATTCAAGCCAAAATTTGAGGAATTTTTTTCAGATAAAAAAGAGATGTCAAAATTTTGGAAATTGATTCTTGAAGAAAGTGAAATCGAAACTGATTCATTTAGTCAGATATATATGGCACTCCAAGGAAAAGAAATAAGAGCAGTAGATAATGAGGTTATAAGCATTGTTGAAAACAATCTTAAAAGGACTTCTTTCAGGTATAATAAAATTTATCGGTCTCTCCAACCATGGGAACATAATGTTTATTGCCTGACTTATAAATTCCATGGAATTTATAAAGAAATTGCGAACAATATAATAGCAAGCTTTGAACATAAGGAAATGAATTTCATAGATAAAATGATAAAAGATGGGAAAATTGAAAGCGGTACATATCGATTATCATCGAAAGATGATTATGGTGAAGCAGTTACTGGTATTCATCTTAATGATGAATCAAGGAAAATAATGGAAAAACAAAGAACAGTCGACGCAATAGAAAATACATGCACAAGCTTATTAAGAAACTTTTTTGAAATAAGCTTTGAAAAAGCTTGTGAGTCTATCCCTTTCTTCTTCGATGTACGAAGACTTTTAAATCCTGTTCTTTTAAGAGAATTTATTGTCTTAGTAGAAAGATGTCGGGATAAATTTGCAAACTTTCTTATTCTAAGTTACTTGGCACGAGAAACACCATCTTTAATAAAATATTGGAAAGAACTTACTTTACAGAAAGCCAATACGTCCAAAGAATGGCTTTTTGGGGCAGCTGTCATTAATTTTGGAATCGCGATTGCACAATCAAGTGAAAACAAATCAGATAAAAAAGTTTTCCCCAATATTATTAACTTAGTCTCTAATGAGGATATTTTAATCAATATGGGAATACGTTTTGCTGAATTAAATATACTTAATTATACTCTAGTTGCATTCGACAAGGCTCTCAAACTTAATACGAGAAATGCATATTCATGGATCGGAAAAGGGATTGCACTCCTACAGTTAAACAAGACAGAAGAAGCCGTCAAGGCATTCGACAAGGCTATCAAACTTAATCCGAAGAATGTAATGTCCTGGAAGAGAAAAGGTGATGCACTTCTTGAGTTAAACAAGACAGAAGAAGCCGTCAAGGCGTTCGACAAGGCTATCAAAATAGACCCCAAAAATGCAGATTCATGGAACACAAAAGGACTTGCACTCCTTCATTTAAATAAAGTAAAAGAAGCAATTAAGGTTTTTGATAAAGCCATCAAAATCGATCCGACGAATGCAATGTTCTGGAAAGGAAAAGGTGATGCACTCCTTGAGTTAAATAAGATAAAAGAAGCCTTCAAAGCATTCGATGAAGCCATCAAAATCGATCCGACGAATGCAAATAATTGGAAAGGAAAAGGAGTAGCGCTCATTAAGTTAAATAAAGCAAAAGAAGCTGTTAAGGCATTCGATAAAGCCATTAAAATAGATCCTAACGATGTATATACTTGGAGCGAAAAAGGACTTGCATTTATTCTTTTAAATAAAATAGAAGAAGCCGTAAAGGTGTTTGATGAAGCCATTAAAATAGATCCGACGAATGCAATGTTCTGGAAAAGAAAAGGTGATGCACTCCTTAAGATAAATAAAATAGAAGAAGCCGTAAAGGCATTTGATGAAGCCATTAAAATAGATCCGACGAATGCAATGTTCTGGAAAGGAAAAGGTGATGCACTCCTCAAGTTAAATAAAGCAAAAGAAGCTGTTAAGGCATTCGATAAAGCCATAAAAATTAATCCAAACGATGTATATTCCTGGAACGGAAAAGGACTTTCACTTCTTTGTTTAGACAAAAAGAATGAATCTGTCAAGGTATTCAATGAGAGCATTAAATATTGTCCAAAGGCTGCATCGCTGTGGGGCGGAAAAGGACTTGCACTCCTTGAGTTAAATAAAATAAAAGAAGCCTTAAAGGTATTCGATGAGGCCATCAAACTTGATCCAAACAATGCAACACCATGGAAAGAAAAAAGGAAAAATATTTTGGAGAACCAACAGTATGAAAAAAAGCCAAAAAACATTTGAAGATGCCATAGATCGTTTTTAGAGTGTTTTTCAAAAGATACATCATCTATTTTAAATTACTCAGGACTACTCATTGTAGATACTAGGGACAGACAACTATTTATTTTTTCCCTATTATTTAGGATGGGAAATGGGTCAGGTTCCACAAATTCATATTTCTACGTTTTAGATTTTGTAAACTCGTGAAGCCTAGCTCCGGATCTTCAGTCAAAAATATTATTAATAATATAGATAGAGGATTCACATTAATTAGGAGTAACCAAATTGAAAAAAATTAGTTGTTTTGTGGCATGTGCTTTTGGAAAAGATGATGTGGATGAAATTTATCAGAATGCTGTACTTCCAGTATTAAAATCGATGGAAATCACACCATGCAGAGTTGACCAAATCGAACATAATGATGATATAGATAATAAAATTATCGAACTAATATCAAAATGCGATATTTGTATTGCTGATTTAACATATGCGCGTCCATCTGTATATTATGAAGCAGGTTATTTCACAGGTCTTGGAAAATCTGTGATATTTATTGCCCGAAAAGATCACTTTTCACCCAAAGCAGAAGATGTTTATGGTAATTTTAAGGTACATTTTGACTTGCAAATGAAAAATATAATTCTATGGAGTTCAACGAAGAGAGTTGATACTTTTAAGAGAAAATTATTATTACGGTTAAAGTTGATTTCAAAGCCATTGCAGCAAAGAATTGAAAAAGAGCGCATACAAGAAAAAAGCCGAATAGATTTTTCAAGGTTGTCTCAAAAAGATAAGCAACTAACAATAGAGACACAGCTATTAGGATTCTTAAAAAAAAGTTCTTGGATTGAGAACAAATTAAATCCAGGTTTTCATGATGATATAAAAGTTCTTAATAAATTTTCTTCAAAAAATCTCGACAAGCCTAAAAAATATATGTATTCATTTATTACATTATCTGCTACAAAAGAGTATTTGAAATACAATAGAATAAATCAGAGGCGAATCCATGATTTTGAACTTTTGAAACAAGTTAATCAAAACATATTATTTATAAGTATCCGTAAAATTCCTAAGAGCAGGTTAGAAGATTTGTACCCAGAAGCTATACCTTTGGTGAGCGGTAAAGTATTGGAGTTTTCTACGCAAAGTAGTTTAAAGATAAGATACTTATTCATTTCCGATATCAAATCAATAGAAGAGTTCAATAAAGAGCTTGAAATTATTTGTAGAGAACTAATCTGATAATTTGATTATGTCTGTGTGAAGGCTGTACTATATTGACATTTCGATAACTTTTCTAATTTTTAAGGAAGAAGAATTGATATCAGACTTCAAAACTTCACAAAATCTAAAACATAGAAACGTGAACTCGGCAACTAATACGGGCGGACACCTATTTATTTTATCCTTATTGTTTAGTGTAAACTTTACCTAAAATTTAAGTGTCTTCACATTTAACATAGAATTATACTATAAAGAGTAATAATAAAATATAGGAGTAATTGTTTGCATCAGATTACAAAGAAAAATAATTTTTAAGAATGGTAAAGTATATATTTAGAAAGAAACTTTGGCTATACTTAATTGAGATGAAAAGAGGGTTAATTGCCTAAACAATTTTATAAAGGAGAAATATTACATGAATGATACGGTAATTCGAGTCATAGATTTTCGTAAGGTTTACGGTGATTTCGTTGCCGTGGATGGTATCAGTTTTGAAGTGCACCGAGGTGAAATATTTGGTCTTTTAGGGCCTAATGGAGCGGGGAAAACGAGTACGCTGGAGAGTTTGGAGGGACTACGTGTTCCCAATGGCGGTTCATTGCGAATTATGGATGTTGATCCTGCTTACCAGTCGAGAAAACTGCATAACCTGATTGGTGTACAATTACAGACTTCAGGTTTGCCGGATAGTATTACTCTTGATGAAGCGATGAAGTTTTTCTGTTCTTATCATGCTGTGCTGCCACGCTATGATTTACTGGACCGTTTTGG
>Ga0265595_1002762_pt1 | contig 11483 bp, 10 predicted proteins | sample saktaG_15_FD_190148 | JGI IMG/M metagenome (GOLD analysis project Ga0265595, IMG submission 190148) | Saline water microbial communities from Sakinaw Lake, British Columbia, Canada - sak_2013_06_06_50m | ecosystem: Environmental > Aquatic > Non-marine Saline and Alkaline > Saline ... | reverse complement strand
AAATCGAGTAGGAGGGAAAATTAAATAATTTTCCCGACCTCTCACACCACCGTACGTGCCGTTCGGCATACGGCGGTTCAATAGCTTTAGTGCATCGCCTCATAGTATTTGGATATATCAGAAATAGTTTAGCCAACCCGTTGTAAACAGTTTTAGTTCTTTTAGCATTTGACCTATTGCCCTACCTCGTTTTCGGCTTGTGATTTCTCTAACCTTTTCCTTGAATTTCTCTAAAAACTTCTCGTGTGGGCGTATCCCTATTTTCTCTCTAATTTTATACAGAGAAAATCCCAAAAACTTTAATCTTAGTGGACTACCAACTTTGCTCTTTTGCTGATTTACTGTTAGCTTTAGATTTCCTTCAAGAAATTTTGTTACACTTTCCATTACCCTTTCGGCGGCTCTTTGGCTTTTAAGATAGATATTACAGTCGTCTGCATACCTAACAAATTTATGACCTCTTGCTTCAAGCTCCTTGTCAAATCCTGTTAGATATATGTTGCTTCCTTGCCATCTGCTAACAGTTCCTACTACCAAGCCTGTAGCGGACTTTCACCGCCAAACTACCGAATATGTCGGGCACACTAAAAAAACAATCGGGCATATAAGCCCAATTGTTTATTATTTTTTTTTGAGATTCTTCGCAAGCTCAGAATGACCACTTAGTAGTTATATTATAGTTATTAGTTGTTAATATGAAAATTAAATTTCATTAATAATATATTTTCAAGTTATTTAACCACAAAATTAAGCAGTTTATCCTTTACATAAATTACTTTTAAAATAGCCTTTCCTGTTAATTGAGAGGATATTTTTTCGTCCGATTTTGCAATTTCTAAAACCTTTTGTTGCTCAAAACCTGTTTCAATACTAATAACTGCTTTTAACTTGCCATTAATTTGAACAGGAATTTCTATAGCTTTATCTATTGTTTTTTCTAAATCGTATTTTAGCCATTTTTGTTCAGTTATCATACCGCCATATTTTTTACTTTGCCATAATTCCTCAGTTATGTGTGGTGCAAATGGATTTGTTAATATCAAAAGTGCTTTATATTCTCCCTTAGTAATGCTACCTACATCATAAATATCGTTTAATAAAGACATTAAAGTGGCAATTGCAGTATTAAATTTAAGGTTTTCTATATCTTCCGAAACTTTTTTTATGGTCTTATGAAAATTGCTTTCCAATTCTTTGCTATAACTATCGCCATCCTTAACCATATCGGCTAAAGTCCAAAGCCTATCCAAAAATCTTTTGCAACCTCTTATGCTTGAAGAAGACCATGGTGCCGCCTTTTCAAAGTCGCCAATAAACATTTCATAAAGGCGTAAAGTATCAGCACCATATTCATTAATAATATCATCAGGGTTTACTACATTACCCCTTGATTTGGACATTTTTTCGCCATTTTCTCCTAATATCATACCATGTGAGGTGCGTTTTATATAAGGCTCAGGTGTTGGCACTATATTAATATCAAATAAAAATTTATGCCAAAATCTTGAATATAATAAATGTAGCGTTGTATGCTCCATTCCACCGTTATACCAATCAACTGGTAGCCAATAATTTAAGGCTTCTTTTGAAGCAAGTTCATTCATATTGGTAGTGTCTATATATCTTAAGAAATACCAAGATGAACCTGCCCATTGAGGCATTGTGTCAGTTTCTCTTTTTGCACTGCCTTTGCATTTTGGGCAAGTAGTATTTACCCAATCTGTAATTTTGGCTAATGGACTTTCGCCATTCTCGGTTGGCTCAAAATCATCAATTTCAGGTAATTTTAGAGGCAATTCGCTTTGTTCAATTGGCACCCATCCGCATTTTTCACAGTAAACTAATGGAATTGGCTCGCCCCAATATCTTTGCCTTGAAAAAACCCAATCTCTTAATTTAAAGTTCACTTTTGGTTTTCCAATTCCCTTTTGCTCTAACCATTTTGTTATTTTTTCTTTTGCTTGCTTAACTGGTAAATCGTTAATAAAATCCGAATTGATTAATATTCCGTTTTCTATGTCAGTAAAGGCTTCGTTTTCAATATTACCGCCTGCAACTATCTCAACCAATGGCAAATTAAATGTTTTGGCAAATTCATAGTCCCTCGTATCGTGGGCAGGAACAGCCATAATAGCACCTGTTCCATAACTCATAAGAACATAATCGGAAACAAAAATTGGAATTTCCTTGTCATTTACAGGGTTAATAGCCTTAACACCTAAAATTTTCACTCCTGTTTTTTCTTTAATAACTTCTGTTCGCTCAAAATCGCTTTTTTTAGATGCATTCTCCCTATATTTAACAAGTTCATTATAATTCTCTATATTATTTGCCCATTTATCTATATATGGATGCTCAGGGGAAATTACCATATATGTAGCACCAAAAAGAGTATCTGGTCTTGTTGTAAATACTCTTAAAACATCTCCTTTAGTTGTGTTAAAATCAACCTCAGCACCGGTAGAGCGACCAATCCAATTTTTTTGCTGAATTTTTACTCTTTCAATATAGTCAACTGTATCAAGGTCATCTATTAATCTTTGTGCATATTCGGTTATTTTAAGCATCCATTGAGATTTAACTCTTCTCACTACCTCACTGCCACATCTTTCACAACCACCGTTTACAACTTCTTCGTTAGCCAAACCGCATTTGCATGAAATACACCAATTAATAGCCATTTCCTTTTTATATGCTAACCCATTTTCAAATAACTTAATAAATATCCATTGTGTCCATTTATAATAATTAGAGTCGGTTGTGTCTATTTCTCTTGACCAGTCAAAAGATAAACCCAATGACATTAACTGCTCTTTAAAACGATTTATATTATTTTTTGTAACAACTTTTGGATGTATTTTATTTTTAATTGCAAAATTTTCAGTAGGCAAGCCGAATGCGTCCCATCCCATTGGATAAAGCACATTAAATCCTTCAAGCCTTTTTTTTCTTGAAATAATATCTAATGCAGTATAGGAGCGAGGATGTCCCACATGAAGCCCTTGTCCTGATGGATAAGGAAATTCCACTAACGCATAAAACTTAGGCAATGAATAATCATTCTTTGCATGAAAAACTCCTTTTTGCTCCCATATTTCCTGCCACTTTTTTTCTATATTTTTAAAATCGTATTGCATTGTATTCTATCCTTTCTAACCAAATACACATATTATAATATGTAATAAAACGGGCGACCACGAAGGGTAGCCCCTACTATTTACTTAATAACTTACTTATATCTATACTTTCACCATCAGCCCATAGCCTCTCCAATGAATAAAATTCCCTCATATCCTTATGAAAAATATGAATTATTACCGATATATAATCAAGCAGAACCCAATTTCCAGCACTATATCCCTCTCTATGGTTAACCTTAACTCCTGCTTGCTCTAATATAACCTCAACTTCGTCTGCAAGCGATTTTATTTGTGTTGAAGATGTTCCATTGCAAATAACAAAATATTCTGTTAATGATGTTAACTCCTCAACCTTAATAACTTTAATATCAATAGCTTTTTTACTATCAAGTGTTTTTACTATTACCTTAATCATTTCTAAATTGTTCATTTTTTTATCACTTATCCTTTTCTTTATTTCTCAAAATTAACAAATGTTCATTTAATGCTTCTAATGATTTTGTATGTATCAATCGTTCTTTTAAAGCAACTTCACAAACCGCAATAATTGATGCTTTTACCATAGCTTTATCTAAATCTGAATAAGCTAATTCTCTTAGTTTATTTACACCTTCAAAATCCCTGCTCGGCTCTACAAAATCTGCTAAATATATTATTTTTTCAAGCAAAGACATTCCTTTTCTTGCAGTGGTATGATTTCTTATTGCGTTTAATATGTCCTCATCTTCTATTTTTAATCGAGTTTTAACAAAAAAAGCACCTGTTATAGGATGAATTATTTTTGGTTCTTGTATTTCTACATTATCAAGTATTATACCAAATTCTTCACATAATTGCAATTGAATATCAGCCGAAAGTTCCTTAGTTATATCGTGTAAAATTGAGGCAACTCTTGCCTTTTGCTCATCTATATTATATATTTTTGCCAATTCAACAGCGATTTTTTCAACTTCTAAACAATGTTTATATCTTTTCTTGCTCATATGCTCCTTTGCATATTTTCTAATCTCTTCAATATCGTAGTTCATAATTCTATATATACAGTCCCTTCTCTTTTATATATTCCATTACTTTTTCGGGAATTTCATAATTAATATCTATTTTGTTATTTATTTCATCTCTCAATTCAGTTGATGACAATTCAATTGGTGTAATGTTCAATACCTTTACATCCGTACTATATTTCAAATCTATAAAATCTTTTTGTGCTTTAATACTATTGAAATCATTGTTACCCCTTGATAATACTACAATTGAGCACAAACTACATATTTCCATCGGCTTATACCATAAATCAAATGTCATAAACATATCCGAGCCAATTAATAAATACAACTTTGCATTTGTGTATTGTTCTTTTAAATATGTTAAAGTGTCATAAGTGTAACTAATTCCTTGTTTTTTTATCTCAAAATCCAAAACCTCATAATTTGGAAAGGCAAGTTTTGTCATATTAAGCCTATCTTGACTGTTAACATTCCCTTTAACACTTTTATGTGGCGAAATACCAGAAGGAATAATAAATATTTTATCAAGACAAAAAAACTTATTAAATTGTTCCACCGCATTTATGTGTCCAATATGAGGAGGATTAAATGTGCCGCCAAAAATTCCTATTTTTTTCATAATCATTACCTATCTACATTTTTATAGTAATCCATTATTTTTGAGATTCTTCGCTTTGGCTCAGAATGACATACTTTAATTTCTCTCTCCTAATTAATAACTATATATATATTTTCTTATTCTCTTTATTCTCTCTATAAAGAACAAATCTTGTGCCTATTACCTGCACAACCTCAGACTTTGTTGCTTTTGCTATTTGTTCTGCAACCTCTTTAACACTCAAAGGTGAGGTTTCTAAATTTCTTAGTTTTATTATTTCTCGTGCGTTTAAAGCACCATCTACTTGAATTATTAAGTTATCATTAATTCCACCTTTACCTACCTGTAAAATAGTATCCTCTTTATTTGCTCTTGCCCTTAATGTTGCTCTTTGTTTTGATGTTAGCATTTTATTTTATTCCTCCTAATTACTAATATTAAATAATCTTATCATATCCTTACTTGTTTCATAAACTCTTTCTGCTATAAATTGAGTAAATTCTTTATCATTTTTATGTGCCAATTCCAAATATTTAATATATTCATTCCTGCAAATTGGTGGAATTATTGCTAATTCATAGCCCTTTTGAAGCAAGGCTAAATTCATTAATAATCTCGCAGTTCTGCCATTTCCATCAATAAAAGGATGAATAAAAATCATTTTTTTATGAACCAAAGCAGAAAATACTACGGGATGATAATTTTCTCTTTCGTTTTGACACCAAAATTCAAATTCTTTTATTTCCTTTTCAATTAACTTATAATCTACAACTGAATAGTTTGAACCAGTTATTATAACATTTTCTTTTCTGTATTTTCCTGCGTTAGTATTATCAATTTTATTATAAAATAAGTAATGAAGTTTCTTAATAATTTCTTCATTTATATTTATTGAATTTATAATGCTAAACATAAAATCATAAGCATTTGCATGACCTATCGTTTCATAAAAATCTTTAATAGGTTTTCCACTAATGGTTAAACCATCTTCTAAAATTACTTTTGTTTCACTAAGGGTAATAGAATTACCCTCCAAAGCATTGCTTGAATAGGTTAAACCCACTCTGTAATAATCTTTAATTTGTTTAAGATTAAAATCATTTAGAGGTCTTTCTTTTAAAAGTAATTCTTTATTAATATCAATCTTTTTTAGTAATTGTTCCAACATTTAATTCACCCTTTAAAAATCATTTATGAACTCTTTAAATTTATTTAGTGCTTTTGCTCTGTGTGATATTTTATTTTTAATTTCACTATCTAATTGTGCAAATGTTTTATCATATTGCTTAACATAAAATATTGGGTCATACCCAAATCCACCCTCACCACAAGATTTATAAAGAATTTCACCAAAACATTCACCATTAAAAGTATAACTTTTACCATTTGGTAAGCAAAATGCAATTACACAAACAAATTTTGCTTCCCTTTTATCCTTTGGAACATCTTTCATATTAAGTAAAAGTTTTTCTGTTTTTTGTTGGTCGGATGCACCATCACCTGCATAACGGGCAGAACAAATTCCCGGTTGTCCGTTTAATGCTGTTACCATAAGTCCGCTATCATCTGCAATTGTTGGCTGTCCTAATGCTTTACATATTGTTTTTGCCTTTAATAAAGCATTTTCCTCAAACGATTTTCCTGTTTCTTCTACTTCAATGTCAAACCCTGCATCTTTTTGAGAGATTATTTCAATATCTAAAGAACTTAATATTTCAGATAGTTCTTTTAACTTTTTTTTATTATTTGATGCAATAATAATTTGTTTCATATATTTCCCTTTTTTTATTATTTAATATCTAATGCTTTTTTTTGTTCTTTTATTAGTCTTGTAATGCCAATTTTTGCACTTGATAGCATACTTCTTAATTGTTTATCATCAAATGTATTTTGTTCTGCTGTGCCCTGCAATTCAATAAATTTGCCATTTTCAGTCATTACTACATTCATATCAACATCTGCTTTACTATCTTCTTCATAGCATAAATCAAGCAAAGTTTCACCGTTTTTCATTCCAACACTAATAGCACATACAAATTCCTTAATAGGCATTTTATTAATTTCTTTTTTTTCTAATAAACCTTTACATGCTAAATATAAAGCAATAAATCCTCCTGTTATTGCGGCAGTTCTTGTTCCACCGTCTGCTTCAATAACATCACAATCAATTACAATGCTTCTTTCACCCAATAAATATAAATCACATACCCCTCGTAAGGCTCTGCCAATTAACCTTTGAATTTCTGCACTTCTTGGAGATAGCCTTAGTTTTGCTATATCTCTTGTGTTTCTTTCATTTGTTGCTCTTGGGAGCATAGAGTATTCAGCAGTAACCCAACCTTTACCCTTGCCAATTAAAAAAGGCGGAACACTTTTTTCAACTGTTGCATTGCATAAAACTTTTGTGTTTCCCATCTCAATTAAAACACTGCCCTCTGCGTGTTTTGTGTAGCCTTTTGTTATTTTTGTTTTTCTAAGTTGATTTTGCTTTCTTCCGTCAATTCGTTCCAAATTTTTTTCTCCATTCTCAATTTTCAATTAATGCTCTTGCATAATCTTTTGAATTAAATGGTTGCAAATCATCCATCTTTTCGCCTACGCCAATATATTTTACCGGAACTCCTAATTCATTCTTAATTGAAATTACCATCCCGCCCCTTGCTGTGCCATCTAATTTTGTTAAAACTATTCCTGTAATCTTTGCACAGGTCTTAAATTCTCTTGCTTGATTTAAAGCATTTTGTCCTGTTGTAGCATCTAAAACAAGCAAAACTTCTTTATCACTATTTGGCAATTCTCTATCAATTATCCTATTAATTTTTGAAAGTTCATCCATTAAATGCTTTTTATTGTGCAACCTTCCGGCAGTATCACATATTATAACATCAACAAATCGGGCTTTGCCAGCACTAATAGTGTCAAATATAACTGCCGCAGGGTCACTTCCTTCTTTATGCTTTATAATGTCAACTCCAACCCTATAAGCCCAAATTTCAAGTTGTTCTATTGCTGCGGCTCTAAATGTATCTGCTGCACCTAATATAACCTTTTTGCCTTGTTTTTTATAAATGTTTGCTAATTTTGCAATTGTAGTAGTCTTACCTACTCCATTTACTCCAATAACAAGAATAATTGCAGGTTTAAAATTAATTTTTATACCAATATTTTCATCATACATCAAATCATCAATAATCCGTGTTAATTCCTCTTTTAACTTTTCTATATCATCAATTTTTTTGCCTTTTGCTGTATCTCTCAAATTATCAATGATATCGGCTGAGGTTTGTGGCCCAACATCTCCCATAATTAAAATTTCCTCAAGTTGCTCTAAAAATTCTTCATCAACCTTGCGAAAATTTTTAAATAAATCATTAAGTGAGGAAGACATTCCTGCTCCTCTTGTCTTAGTAAGTCCTTCTTTTATTTTATCAAAAAAACTCATAAATAATTCCTCTAATCAAATTTTCATATGTTTTTCAATTTCATTTACATTAATTGCAAGCATTTTTGAAACACCTTTTTCCTGCATTGTAACTCCATAAAGCATATCAGCTTCTTCCATAGTTCCTCGCCTATGAGTAATGGCAATAAATTGTGTGCTATTTGTTAGTTTTCTTAAATACTCTGCAAATCTCACAACATTAACCTCATCAAGAGTGGCTTCAATTTCATCTAAAACGCAAAATGGAGTTGGTCTAACTTTTAATATAGCAAAATAAAGAGCAATTGCAACAAAAGCTTGTTCTCCACCTGATAAAGCTGATAAATGCTTAATTATTTTACCGGGAGGGGCAACAATAATTTCAATTCCAGAACTTAAAACATCTGAAGGGTCATTTAGCACTAATTGTGCTGTTCCACCGTTAAAAAGTTCTTTGAAGGTTGTGCTAAAATGAGAGTTTATAACTTTAAATTGATTGCTAAAAATTCCTCTCATTTGTTCAGTTAAATCAAATATTATTTTTTCTAAATCGCTTTTTGCATTAATTAAATCTGTTACTTGAACTGTTAAAAACTCATAACGGTCCTTAACCAATTTATATTCCTCAATAGCAGATACATTAACATCTCCCAAAGCCTTAATAGATGATTTAATTTCATTTATTCGTTTATTTGCATTAGTTTTACTTTCAATTTGGTTTCTTAGCTTTTCAGCCTCGCTTAATGTAAGTTCATATTCATCCCAAAGCCTTGAAATAAAACCATCATATTCTATTTGAATATTCGCTTTTTTACCCTCTAAGCGTTCACTAACAGCAACTAATTTGTTTTTTAATTCAGAAGCCGACTTTTCACTTTGGCGAAGTTGCGTGATTTGCTTTTCGGCTTCAATTCTTAGCAAAGATATTTGAGCAATATTTTCTTGTTTTTCTACTAAACTATTTCTTAATAATTCAACTTCACTTAATAATAAATTAATTTGCTCATTAATTTGAACTTTATTAACTAATATTTCATTTATTTCTTGTTCTTTTCTTTCAAAAGATAAATTTTGTTCATTTTTTTGAGTATTTAGCTCGTCTATAACCGATAAAGCCGCTTCAATATCTTTTTTAACTGCAATAATCTCCATTTTCTTTTCAGAAATAGCTAAACTTAGTTTTTCTCTATCCTCAGTAACGGTTGCTTGACTTGTTGATAACTCAAAAAGATTATCCTCAGCATCCTTTTCCTCTTGTTCAAAAACTAAAATTTCTTCTCTTGATTTTTTTAACTCTTGATTCCAATCTTTTACTTGAGTTAATTGCATTGCCTTTTCTTTATCAATATCATCAATTGATGCCTTTAAATTAGTTATTAAAAGTTCATAATGCGTTAGGCTTGTTCTATCTTTAATTAGTTCTTGCTCAATAACTCTCAGTTCCGCATTAGCACCATCAATATAGGCTAATAAACTTGCTAAATCAATTTCATTTGCTTTTAGTTCGTTTTCTATTATTTCAAGTTGATTTTTGATTTTAACTAATTCAATATTTAATCGCGAAATTTCATTTGCTCTTGTTAAAACCCCAACATTTTTTACATTTGAACCACCTGTCATTGCACCACCGGCATTAATTATTTGTCCATCAAGTGTAACAATTCTATAACGATAATTTATTTTTTTAGCAAGTGCTATTGCATTATCAATCATTTCAACAACAATTGTTCTTCCTAATAGTGATTTAATAACTTCATTAAACTTTGCATCATATTCAATTAAATCACAAGCTAATCCTATAAAGCCACTATTATTTGATATATCACTATCGTTAATGCCAACACCTTTTATACTTGATAATGGTAAAAAAGTTGCTCTACCTGCATTTGAAGCCTTTAAAAAGTTAATGGCAGTCTTAGCATTTTCTTCATTTGTCGTTACAATGTTTTGAATAGCATTTCCCAAAGCAGTTTCTATTGCCAATGAATATTCATCTTTAACCTTTATAATTGAAGAAACAGGTCCTAAAATGCCCTTTAAGCCACCTCGCATTGATTCATCCATAACAGCCTTTATACTGCCAAAAAAACCTTCATAATGCTTTTCCATATCAGAAAGCAAATTTATTCTATTGCTTTTCTCATTGTATTTTGAGTTAAGTTCATCTTTTTTTTGTTTTATTTTATTTGTTTTGCTTTCTTTTGTCGCAAGTTTTAAATTGTAGCCTGAAATAATATTATTAATTGAGGCTTGTTTTTCATCTTGTTCTTTTATTCTGTTTTCACACTGTTCTTTTTCTAATATTGATTTATTATAGTTTTCTTGCCTTTGTGCTAAAGATTCATCTATTTCTTTTACTCTTAAAGATGAGCCTTCAATATTTGAAATAAGATAACTTTCTCTAATTTTTAAGTCGGTAATTAAACTCGTCTTTGAAGAAATATCGTTTCTTAGTTGTTCAATTTGAGAATTTACATCCAAAGCTGATTTATTAACAATCTCATTATGCATTAATATTTCATTTAACTGAGTTTCTAAATCATCAACAGATTTTGATAATAAAACTATAGCCGTATTTTTTGTAGATATCTGCAAATCAATATCATTAGCTCTATTACTATCATTACTTAACTCATCTTTTAATCTTAAAACTTTATCTTCATTATGTACCAAATCATTTTTTAAAACAGCAGTTAAAGCCTCTTTTGATGAGGCTTGCTCTTCTATAGTTTTCATTTCATTTCTAATATTATCTATTTCTGAAGAATGATTTTTAGTTGCCTCAAAACTTTTATCAATATCATTTTCTGTTTTTGCTAAAGCTCTATCTGCCTCTTCTAAATTTAACTTTGCATACTCGCAATCTTGCTCTAATTTTATTATTCCATCTTTAATTTTATCAATACCGTCAAGCCAAACATTAATTTCCAAATTCTTTTTTTCTTCTCTTAAATCTAAAAAATTTCTTGCCTTATCAGACTGTTCCTTTAAAGGTCCAATTCTCTCTTCTAATTCAGCCACAATATCTCTTAATCTACATAAATTATCCCCAGTTGTTAATAGTCTTCTCTCCGCTTCAACCTTACGATATCTATATTTTGAAATGCCAACTGCTTCCTCAAATATTTGTCTTCTTTCCTCACTTTTGACCGACAAAATTTCAGCTATTCTACCTTGACCAATAATTGAATAACCATCTCTACCCAATCCAGTATCCATAAACATTTCATTTATATCTTTTAATCTAACTGGAGAATTGTTTATGAAATATTCGCTTTCACCCGAACGGTAATATTTTCTAGTAACTGTAACATCAC
>Ga0265595_1002761_pt1 | contig 11485 bp, 15 predicted proteins | sample saktaG_15_FD_190148 | JGI IMG/M metagenome (GOLD analysis project Ga0265595, IMG submission 190148) | Saline water microbial communities from Sakinaw Lake, British Columbia, Canada - sak_2013_06_06_50m | ecosystem: Environmental > Aquatic > Non-marine Saline and Alkaline > Saline ... | reverse complement strand
ACGCCTTCACCATCATCGAGCGCACTCTGGCTCGCGGATGCCAGCCTGAGATACAGTGGCTGTTTGCCCGCTATGGACGGGAACGGGTGCGCGAATGGGTGCGCCAGACTGGTACGGGACGGTTATCCCGCCGCCGCTTCCGTCTGTGGGTGAACTATCTTGACATCCCCGATTATCGTCAGCGGAGGCGTGGCGTATGGCCTTACTGAGCAACCCGCATTGGGAAGTTGTACCTCCCCTGCTGCGAGAGCTGCTGGTCGAGATCGGGCAAGATCCCTTCTCCCGTCGCTTCTACCTGGCCGGGGGCAGGGCTCTGGCCTTGCGCCTGGGTCATCGTGTTTCGGTGGATCTGGACTTCTTCTCCGAGACCGACGAGTTGCTCGACAACAGTCGGGCTGAGATTGTAGCTGCGCTGCAGAAATGGCGTGCTGTGCATGTGCGTGAGGACGTCGTCGGCAACCTGCTGCTGGAAATCGAGGGCTATCATGTGGGCTTTTTCGGCTATGGGTACGCTTTGCTGGAGTCTCCGGACGAGGTAGCGGGGGTGCGGGTGGGCAGCCTCGCTGATGTCGGCCTGATGAAGCTGGATGCTATCGCTGATCGTGGGGCGCGCAAGGACTTCTACGACGCCTACTTCATCTCTCGGCAACTTCCCCTGGATCGCCTCCTGGATCAGAGCTCCATCAAGTATCCCTACTCGCCCGGTTTCGGGATGATGGTGCTGGAAGGAATGGTGGACTTCGACCGCGCTGACCGAGATGCATCGGTGGAAACCATTCCGCCGGTAGCCTGGGAGGCCATCAAGGAGTTCTTCGTGCAGGAGTTGCGCCGCATTGGGCGAATGTGGTTCGAGCCGGAGGGTTGAGCAGAGCGAGAGGAATATGGATGCGGTTGTGCCAGGGAACGAGTTGCAAGGTTTGCCGGCTTTCCTGAAGCCGTATTTTTGGGAGGTGGACTTCGCTCGCGTGCGATTGCCTGAGCATGAGGTCTACGTCATCGAGCGCCTGCTGGAATATGGCGATGACCAGGCCATTGGTTGGCTCCGCAGGGCGTTTGCTCCTGAATCCATCGCTCGCGTGGTGCGGCGGAGCCGTCGCCTTTCCCGCAATACGGCGAATCTATGGAGCTTGCTTCTGGGGATTCCCAGAGAGGAAATAACGTGTTTATCCACACCCTCACTCCTGCCGCATGGCAGCTTCTCCAACGGCTAGGGCAAGAGCCCTGGCTTCGCGAGTTCTATCTGGCTGGAGGCAGCGCGGCGGCACTACATCTGGGCCATCGGGCCTCTGTTGATCTGGATTTCTTCACGCCCCAAGAGTACGAACCCGATACCCTTAGCCGTCAACTACAGCGTGTTGGTCACTTGAGAGTTCAGCAACAGAGCCAGGGCACCTTGGTGGGACAAGTGTCTGAGGTGCAAGTGAGTTACTTCACCTATCCTTATCCCCTGCTGGAGAAGACTGCCTCATTGGCGAAAGTTCGGGTTGCATCGCTCTTGGATATTGCCCTGATGAAGCTCATCGCCATCGGGCAGCGCGGAACCAAACGTGACTTCGTGGACCTATACTTTATCTGTCAGAGCGGGTGGCTATTATCGGATTTGCTCCAGCGCGTGCCTCAGAAATATCGGACGGTCTCGTATCCGTCCTATCACTTGTTGCGAGCCTTGGCCTACTTTGAGGACGCCGAAGATGATGTATCACCACAGATGCTAGTCGAGTGGGGCTGGGCGGCGGTGAAGGAGTTTTTTGAGGGAGAGGTTCAAGCGTTAATGTATACGCTGTAAGGATCACCATAAGACAGGGGTTCAAGGACATGGAATACATGATCGAACTGCAAAACGTCACCAAACGCTACGGCCCCATCGTGGCCAACGACCAGATCAACCTGGGCATCCGCCGGGGAGAGTTGATGACCCTGCTGGGGCCAAGCGGCTGCGGCAAGACCACGGCCCTGCGCTGCATCACCGGCCACCTCACGCCCGACGAGGGGCAGGTCTTCATTGACGGAGAGGACGTGACCGACGTGCCCACCCACAAGCGGGAGCTGGGCATGGTCTTCCAGAGCTTCGCCCTCTTCCCCCACATGACCGTCTACGAGAACGTGGAGTTTCCCTTGATGATCCGAAAACAGCCCAGGGACGAGCGGCAGGAGATGGTGATGGAAGCCCTGCAGCTCATCCACATGGAGGCATACGAGAAGCACTACCCTCGCCAGCTATCCGGCGGGCAGCAGCAGCGGGTGGGGCTGGCCCGAGCCCTGGTCTACCGTCCCAAGGTTTTGCTCCTGGACGAGCCTCTCTCCAACCTGGACGCCAAGCTGAGGGAGGAGATGCGCTTCGAGATCAAGGAGTTGCAGCGTCGGCTGGGAATCACCGCCGTGTACGTGACCCACGATCAGGCAGAGGCACTGGCCCTCTCCGACCGGGTGGCGGTTATGAACCAGGGACGGATAGAGCAGGTGGGCACTCCTGACGAGATCTACGATCAGCCCGGCTCACAGTTCGTGGCCGACTTCATCGGCCTGTCCGACTTCATCGAGGGCACCGTCCTCTCCATTGAGGCCGAAAAAGCGACGGTGGCGGTTGACGATTTGCGGTTCGCTGTGCCGGCCTCGCCGAGAATGCGACCCCGCGAAAAGTTGTTGTTCTTCATTCGTCCCAACGACATCGAGCTGTTTCCGCCCAGCCACGCTGGCGGCGAGAACACCTTCGACGGTGTGGTGAGCAAGATGACTTACTTGGGTGATAAGGTAGATTATCGTATCGTTGTTGGCGGCCTGGAACTGCGGGTGCAAACCGATGGCAAGGTGCGCTTTGAGCAGGGCGAGAGCGTGCGCCTGCAATTGCCGGTGGATCGGTGCAGAGCGATAGTGAGAGGTTGATGAGTAGATTGCGTCTGGTGGTGATTGACGTTGATGGCTGCCTGACCCCTGGCGAGGGTCAGCCCTGGAACTTTGAGGCCCTAAAGTACATCGCCCGATTGAACCGAAAGGCTCAGGAGGATCCGACTAAGTTGGCGGTTACTCTCTGCACTGGGCGGCAGGAGCCCTACGTGGAAGTGATGATGCAAGCCATTGATGCCCACCTGCCGGGTATTTACGAAAACGGCGGTGGACTCTATTTCCCCCGTGAGTACCGCTTCGTTGAGAATCCCCTCATCACTCCCGCGATACGCGAAGCCTTGCTCGAGATAAAGACGGTCTTGCGACAAGAGGTCGTCGAGACTGGCCTGGGGCACTTTCAGCCAGGCAAGGAGGTTTCCCTGACTCTCTATCCGTTAGGCCAGGTCAGTGTTCACCAACTCTACCTGGCCACGACTAAAGCGCTCGAAACCTGTAACGCCGGGTACATTGCCCAGGCGTCGGTATCCTGCGTAGACATTACTCCCAAAGGGGTGGACAAGGGGGCCGGGGTGCGATGGCTCTCGCGAGAAATGGGCATCCCTCTTGCCCAGATAGGGGGCATTGGCGATTCTGCCAGCGATCTGAAGTTCTTGAGCATCATCGGGCGTTCCGCCGCCCCGTCCAACGCTGCAGACGAGGTCAAGGCGGCAGTGGACTATGTCTCACTCTATGAAGATGGCGATGGCGTGGTGGACATCCTGCGCCGCTGGGTCGATCAGAGTACATAGCTTGAGGGAGATTGTTGAGCGGTTTTGACAAGTAGAGAGAGATGTAGTATAAATGTGCATGTGAGCAGAGGGGTAGTTTTTGAGAGTTCTCACCGGAATCCAGGATCGCTGCAGAAAGGGGGGATGAGTATAGGCCAGACCACGGTTTATCCAACCTGAGCGCCAGGGTAGCGCTCGACACTTCAACAACCAACTCTTCGAGCCGGTCAGCAACTTTCGGGTGTCCATACTCTGGTTCCTTCTCATCGCGGTTGTGATGACGATGGTGTTGATGCGCACGCGGTTTGGCAACTGGGCGTTAGCTGCCGGCGGGAACATGGGGGCAGCCCTGGCCAGGGTGTGCCGGTGAAGCGGGTCAAGCTGATGGTCTTTGCCCTGACTGGATTGCTCACCGGGCTTGCCAGCGTGATGCAATTCGCTCACCGTACCAGCGTGGACCCGCTCCGTGGGGAAGGCTGGGAGCTAATCGCAGTAGCAGCCTCTGTGATCGGCGGGGTGCAGCTAACCGGTGGGGTAGGCACGATTCTGGGAGCCAGCATAGGCATCTTGTTGCTGCAAACGTTGGAGCAGGGCCTGGTGCTGATGGGCGTGCCCGTTCAGGTTTTCCGTGCCGTGGCCGGTTTGATTCTGATGCTGTCGGTGATCGGGAACACTTATCTCAGCCGGCAAGGATAATTTGAATGCCCCTGGGAAATTTTAAGCTAAGAGGGGATCTATCGAGGTGGGGACAGGTCAGAATATGTCCTTGCTCCAGGAAAGAGGCGGCCCTACAGCGATGTTCAGGTGGAGATGGCTAACCGGTTAACTAATCTCCTCAACTTTGTCGCTCGATGCAAGCTGATGGAGGGAAGAAGGCCAGTAGAGTACCAGGTTGAAACCGATCCTCCACCTGATGAGGTGAACGAGGAGGTGATTGCCCATAATTAGAGAGCGATCTCGAAAGATGGCCATCACTAAGGGTGAAGTCGAGGAGATGATCCGTCAAAAGCTTGAAGGATATGGGGGGGGAGATTTGCCATTATGATTGATAGCAGCTACATTGCTTAAAACACACTTTGGAGGGAGGGCCTCTAATGATCCGAGCCGCTAATTCTGATTTGATGGAAGAAATTGCCAAGAAGCTGGAGTGTTCCGAAGAGCCAAGGAGCAAGATACTAACCGCCCTGATCCGGCAAATCAGCGGTGAATATGATCCAGAGTTTGGGGAATATACTGACGAACTCTTTTCCAATAACACCAGCTTTGAAAGGCACACTGAGCATGCTGAGACCATGGAGGACTGAGAGACCGAAGCTCAGGAACCAGCATGCTCTGAACTAATGCCGTTAAAATTTGTCTTGAATTGAGCTTCCTATCTGTTCGCTTGGGAGGGGAGATGGTAATCAACCCTATCCTTTTTCCTGTTTCCACAAGTTGCAATCTCAGGTGCTTGTATTGCTTCCATAGGGAGGATCATACCCCTATCTCGGAAGATTTCCTCATGAGCGATGCAGTGCTTTCTAGGGTTACCTCTGAATTGTTAAAGGTTGGACCTAATAGAGTGAGGTTCATCTGGCATGGCGGGGAGCCCCTCTTAGCGGGGTTGGAATTCTACAAAAAAGTGGTATATTTCCAGGAAAAATACCGAGGCGAGAATCAGCAAATCAAGAACGCCATCCAAACTAACGGCACTTTGTTGACACCGGAATATATCGAGTTCTGCAAAGAACACGGCTTTGGGGTTGGAGTTAGCATTGATGGCCCAGAGTGGCTGCAAAATTACCAAAGGCCATCTGCGTCGGGGAAGGGGACATTTCAGAAGGTAATGGATGGGATCAACTTATTGACGGATAGCAGGGCAAAATTTGGAGGGATACTAGCTGTTGTAACTCGAAATAGCCTCCCGCATAGCAAAGAATTATACGAATTTATGAGGGGCAATTTCCAATCCTTTGACTTTCTCCCCTGCTTCGAAATCGCTCAGAGGACAAAAAACCCAATTTCATTATCAGTAGATCATATCGGCTTCGCTAATTTCATGATTGATATTTTTGATATGTGGTTTGAGGATGACGATCCGTCAATAAGAATAAGAACCTTAAACGATATAACAAAGGTGCTTCTTGGTGGAAAACCCTCTTTATGTCGGTATAGCAATACTTGCCCGAATTTTATCTCGATCGACTACAATGGGGATGTGTATCCCTGCGATAGATTTGCTGGTATGAAAGAATTTAAATTTGGAAATATCATGGAAACCCCGCTGGAGGAAATCCTGAATGGGAGTGAGTATGAGAAATTCGCCCGAGAAGCTACCTTTCTAAGCGAGGAATGCAACCGGTGCCCCTGGTTACCTGCTTGCAATAATTACTGCGCATATCACAGGTATATAGGAAACGGAAAATTTGAAGCTAAAAGTCGCTTTTGTGCCGCTCAGAAGCGGGTAATGGAACACATCTATAAACGAATCAAAGAAATGTTACCCGGCGATTATCCACATTTGCTTCGAGTCTGACATGTCTTGGCATAATTTGTAAATTTGCTTGAGAGACTTTTGAAGTCCTTGACGCGGCCGGCTAACCTCCTTCAAGTTGGAGGGGGTTTCTGCTCTTGCATCGAGTTCGCTCTTGCGCTGTCGAGCGGAGTGGGTGTCTGCATTTTGGGAGTCAAGCGGTTCATGACACTATGAAAGGTCTTCTGGATATGTTCTGTCCGGACTTTCTAGCAATAGGTCACGTGACCAAAGATGTGCAGGAGGATGGTTACACCATCGGCGGCACGGTGACCTTCGCCTCCCTGACAGCTCGCAACCTGGGGCAGCGAACCGCTGTGGTCACCAGGGCCTCTTCTGATTTGGGCCTTAATCCTCTTTATCAGGGCATTGAAGTCTTCCGTTTGCCCTCGCCAGTGACCACCACCTTCCAAAACCTCTACTCCAGTGATGGGACTCGCACGCAGTTTATCCGCGCTGTGGCTGGACAGATAAAGGCCGAGGACATCCCCCCTGCCTGGCGAGAGGCCAAGATTGTCCTCCTGGGTCCTCTGGCGAATGAGCTAGAGGGGGGCATCGCCAAGATCTTTCCCTATTCGTTAATTGGGGTCACCCCGCAGGGCTGGATGCGTCGCTGGGATGGGGACGGGCGGGTCTTTCCCAGGCCCTGGGAGGGAGCAGCCGAGGTTCTGACCTGCGCCAGGGTGATGGTCTGCAGTGAGAATGATATAGAGAGAGAGGAGAACGTCATCCAATCCTACGCTCGAATAGCGGATATCCTGGTGGTCACCCACGGCCCCGGTGGGGCGACGGTTTATCACCAGGGCGAGGCTCGCCATCTCCCTGCCTTCGAAACCATAGAGATAGATCCAACCGGAGCGGGCGACGTCTTCGCCGCTGCTTACTTGATTGAACTGGAGAGAAGCGGCGATCCCTACGCGGCGGCGCATTTCGCCAACTGCGTGGCTTCCTTCAACGTGGAGAAGCCGGGAATAGAGGGCATCCCTACTCTGGAGCAGGTGGAGCAAAGGCTCGCCCAATTCCCCCGGCATCTCTAATTTCTAGTTTCTAAATTCTCATCTCTAATTGTCGAAAGGAGGGCAGCAAGAATGTCCCGAAAAATCAACGTGGGCATCATCGGCGCCGGCAGAATAGGTAAGCTGCACGCAGAACATCTGGCTTATAGAGTGCCCGACGCCAACATCGTCGCCATAGCAGATGTTTTCCTGGAAGCTGCGGAGAAGTGCGCGGCTGACTTGCAGATTCCTTCCGCTGTTCAAGATCACCGCGAGATCATGGACAATCCGGAGATTGAGGCGGTCATCATCTGCTCTAGCACCAATACGCACTCGCAGATGATCGAAGAGGCGGCCGCTGTCGGGAAGCACATCTTCTGCGAGAAACCCATTGACTTCGACTTGACCAGGATTGACCGGGCTCTCGAAGCCGTGGACAAAGCGAGAGTTAAGCTGCAAGTAGGGTTCAACCGGCGCTTCGATCCCAACTTCAAGCGCGTTCGCGAGATGGTGGCGGCGGGTAAAATCGGCGCGCCCCACATCCTGCGCATCACCAGCCGCGATCCGGCGCCGCCTCCCATCGAGTACATCAAGGTTTCTGGCGGCATCTTCCTGGACATGACCATCCACGACTTCGACATGGCTCGCTATCTGATCGGCAGCGAAGTGGCCGAGATCTACGCGGCAGGGGGAGTGATGGTGGATCCTGAAATCGGCAGAGCAGGAGACATTGATACTGCGGTCATCACCCTGCATTTTGAGAACGGCGTTATCGGCACCATTGACAACAGCCGGAAAGCGGTGTATGGTTACGATCAGCGCGTGGAGGTGTTTGGTTCCCAAGGCATGGTAGCGGTGTCCAACAACACCCCTGACACAGCAGCCTACAGCAACGCCGAGGGCGTCCACTCCTCGCTGCCCCTGTTCTTCTTCGTGGAGCGGTACACCGACTCCTACGTCGCGGAGATGAGGACCTTCATCGAGTGCGTCCAGCAGGACAAGACGCCCCCTGTGACGGGCATGGATGGCCGCATTCCGGTGGTCATGGGCTATGCGGCCAAGAAGTCGTACCAGGAAAACCGTCCGGTCAGGCTAAACGAGAAATTAGAAATTAGAAATTAGAATGCGAGAATTCGACATCGCCTTTCTCGGGCACTACACCAAAGACACCATCGTCCTGCCCCATGAAACGAAGACCGTCAACGGAGGAGCCTTCAATTACGGAGCTCGCGTTGCCGTCAAAATGGGGCTGCGGACAGCCGTCATCACCAGGCTGGCCCAGGAGGATTTCGAGGTGGTGGAAGACCTCACGCGGATGGGCGTTGAGGTGTTTGCCACGCCGACCGCCCAATCCACCAGTCTGAAGCTGGTCTACCCCACCCGGAACCTCGACCAGCGTACAGTCTACAACGTCGGCTCCGCTGGCGCATTCACCCCGGCCGAGGTCGCCCCCGTCCAGGCCCGCGTTTTCCACATCGGGGCGTCTATTCGGGGCGAGGTGCCGCTTGAGGTCATCGAGGCTCTGGCCCAAAAGGAGGCCAGGATCTCCCTGGACGTGCAAGGTTTTCTCAGGGTTAGCCGGGGAGGGGAGCTAGTCCACGAGGATTGGCCTGAGGCGGCCCAGGTTCTTGAGCTGGTGGACGTGCTGAAGGCCGATGCAGTGGAGGCGGAGGTCTTGACTGGCAGAACCGACCTTCAGGAAGCTGCCAGGGCCCTGGCCGAATTGGGCCCCAACGAGATCGTTCTTACTCATGGGAAAGGGGTGCTGGTTTTCGCCGACGGTCGCTTCCACGCCGCACCATTTTGGGCCAGGAGGATGAAGGGCCGCACTGGCCGGGGAGACACCTGCACCGCTGCCTATCTTGGCAAGAGGCTCACCGCGTCCCCGGCTGAGGCCACCATCTGGGCGGCTGCTCTTACTAGCCTGAAAATGGAGGCGGAAGGTCCCTTTACCAGAGAGATGGGTGAGGTGGAAGAGCTCATAAGGGAGAGATACCAGGATGTCACATGAATTGCGTATGGCCGTGATAGGTGTGGGGCGCATGGGCCTGACTCAAGGATCTCTTGCTTTTCAGTGAGATTTGATGTATAATGGGCCAGGCAAACCTCTCCTGATGGATGCCGTCACGAGGTGAGAAGAGAGTTGGTTCTGACGAAGGAGCTAGCAAATGGATAATGAAAAGATCAAGCAGATAGCTCAGGTGGTCGGTATCGCTCCGTCGCAGGTAGAATATGTGTTGGATGAAGCCATCAAGTCTGGCCTTGTCCGACAGGTCATGCTACGGAAAACACCTTCTGGGACTGCCCGGACGGAGGAGTTTGCGGTCGTTAAAGAGTCTATCTTGACAAGAGACATTTACACAGCAGCTCGCCAGGCACGCCAAAAGAGCCATCGGTTATTTGAAGACCAGGGGCTGGCTTCGATGGCCGTCGTTTTCTCCAGTTTGTTCGCTAGCGCTATAGAAAACCCTGACGAAATACTGGAGCTTGCGACGTGAAGGTATATCTCGATACGACAGTGCTCATCGCCTATCTCTTCGGTGAGTTGAGCGACACCGACGCTGAGAGACAAGCTTTTGCATCTGACATGTTTGAGATGATCAACATCGCAGCTGACATTGAGGCCTTTGTCTCGTTATACTCGCTCCAGGAGCTAGCCATCTTTGCATACGACAACTACGCCTCTGATGATGCTCCAACTGTTTTAAGATTGGCTGTGTTAATGCTCTTTCAGAATGAAGTCACGCTATTGCCACTCCTTGATCGGATCGAGACTCTGAGATACCGACGGCTGGTGAGCATACCTGATCGGTCTGATCAGCCTCATGTTGCATTGGCAATGAAGTACCAGTGTGATTGCATCCTGGCCTATGATGAGCACTTTGCACGTGCCAGTCTTGTAAACACAATGACACCGGACGCGTTCGTGGAGATGCTCAAGTCTCCGTGACCCTCGTGAGTAGTTGCCTCGAAATCAATAGAGTGTGGCCAAAACCTGTAGTAGTGACGACCAATGTAAATCTGAAGACGATTTGACATGGCTCGCAAAATATGGTATAGTTGCACACGTGTGCAAACCCATCACGGGCGATCCAACATGGCACCGTAGGATCGCCTCTCTTTAGGATAAGCAATGCACACGTGTGCAACCGGGAGCATCCCTCATGCGTGTCTCGATAAAGGACGTCGCTCAAGCGGCTGGCGTCTCTCACTCCACGGTTTCCCGCGCCCTGGGCGATAGCCCTCTGGTAAAAGCCGAGACCAAAACCCACATCAAGCGCCTGGCCCAGGAGATGGGCTACACCCCTGACGCCATCGCCCGCAGCTTGGTGACGCGGCAAACGCGCACCGTGGGCGTCGTGGTCACTACCATCACCGACCCGTTCGTGGCCGAGGTGGTGCAGGGTATCGAAGACACGGCTCTGGAAAACGACTACTCTGTTATCCTGGCCAGCTCCGCTGCCGAGCCGGACCGCGAGGTGGCTGCCGTGGAGATGCTTCGCGCCAAGCGGGTGGACAGCGTCATCGTCACCTCCTCGCGTGTGGGGGCGCTCTACCTGGAGCATCTGGAACGCATCGGCGTGCCGGTGGTGCTCATCAACAACCACAACGAGCAAAGCGGGCGCTATACCTTTTCGGTGAGTGTGGACAATCAGCACGGCGGCCACCTGGCGACTCGGCACCTCATCGAGCAGGGACGTCGCCGCATTGCCTACGTGTCTGGCACAGCCGATCAAAGCGACAGCGCAGGCCGCCTGGCTGGTTATCGGCAGGCGCTGGAAGAAAATGGCATCCCCTTCGATCCGGCTCTGGTCGTGCCCGGCAACGGTCGCCTCGACGGCGGTGAGCGGGCGCTGCATGCGCTGATAAGCCTGGACAGCCCGCCTACGGCCGTTTTTTGTTACAACGACATGACCGCCATCGGCCTGCTCTGCGCTGCTCGGCAAGCGGGCCTGTCTGTGCCGGAGGATCTGGCTGTGGTTGGCTTCGATGATGTTCCTCTGGCCTCGTACATCAGTCCACCTCTTACGACCGTCGCCCAGCCTCAGCGAGACATGGGCCGGCAAGCCATGAGCATGGCTCTGACTCTGATGGCTGCCGATGATTTGTCGCCTCCCTTATCCGATGTCGTGGTGAAAGGAAGGCTGATCGAACGCGAGACAACGTGAGCGTGAAACGCGAAACGTAAAACATAACATAAGGAGGAGGTTTTTGACATGAAAGGATTGGTTCTTGATGCCGTTTGGGATCCCAAGCCAGACTATGTGGTTTCCGAATGGGAGAAGGAGACGGGTAAGGCCGTCACTGGCAACAGCATCTGGCGGCATCCCAAACTGGAGGTGCGCGAGTGGCCCGACCCCAAGCCG
>Ga0265595_1002753_pt1 | contig 11504 bp, 11 predicted proteins | sample saktaG_15_FD_190148 | JGI IMG/M metagenome (GOLD analysis project Ga0265595, IMG submission 190148) | Saline water microbial communities from Sakinaw Lake, British Columbia, Canada - sak_2013_06_06_50m | ecosystem: Environmental > Aquatic > Non-marine Saline and Alkaline > Saline ... | reverse complement strand
CAAATTAACAGTAAAAGTTACGCCAGCACAAGCTGCCGGAGTTCCGGCCGAAGAGGCTGTTGTTCCTGTTAATGTTGAATATTGAGACATTAATGTGTTCAACTGATCTTGCAATGTCTGAATGCTAGCCAAAAGCTCTTCAGCTGTTGCAGCTGAAGTATTTCCAGGGAACATCGGGAACATCAAGGCAGCACAAGTAACTGTGGTTACGATTGCGACAATTTTCTTTGTTAAATTACTCATTTTAGAATTTGAATTTAATGATAATTTATTTCAATCGCGTCGACCATTTATCTCCGCGACCTTACGTATTAGTCACGAGATTCGCGAATTTTCTAATTTTAACACAATAAAAAACTAACCTCAACTTTGTTAATTTACTGCTGGTTTACCAGATAAAGCTCCAAGGCCTGTTGGTAATCGCCCAGCTCAAAAAGCTCTTTCATCTGGATCAATATTTCCTGTTTTTCTTCGGTCAAAGTTCTGGTTTCCAAATCTTGAATTAAGCTTTCAGTCAGGTTCATATATGCATTGTCCAATTCTTCAGAATCAATCTGGGCAGCCAGAATCTGCTCGGCAATCTGTTTATTCTTGCCTAATTCAGCTAGCTTCTCAAGGTCTTTTTGGTCTGAACTGGATAAATTCTTAACTGCTTCAGAAATACTGGCCTGAACCTCGGTTATAGCCTGGGGCAGGTTTTTGACCTGATTATTTCCAGCAATTCTGGTCAATTCTTCCATTCTTTTATCAGCCAGATTAAAAGCAAAATCTGTTTTTCCTTCGTCCGATACAAAAAATGACTGGCTTTTTTCAGTAATTTTTTTAATTGAGTACAAGAAGCTGCCAGGCACAGAATTCTGTGAAAAACCGAACAATCCAAACAAGACAAAAACAGAAACCAGACCCGCTAGGGCTGGTTTAAAATAAGGGAAAAAGGTAAATCCTGTATCTTCGCCTAAAAGGCTTACTTTATTAGAAAGAACCCAGTCTTTTCTGGGTTTAATTTGGCGCAATTCCTGTACTTTGCCAATGAGTTCTTTCTCAGTCATACTATTATGACGTAAAATGATCGCTTTTATTACACCTCTCTCTTAGGCTTTTTAAGGCCCTACAAAGCTTAACTCTGGTAGCATCCTCTGTTTTGCCTGTTAATTTAGCTATTTCAGGTACGGACAACTGATCTAAATAGTGCCAGATAATCATATTCTGGTAATCTTCCTTCAAATCTGCCAAAACTATCTTAACTTGGTCCATATCGGAATTTAAAGCTGCATTTTCCTCTATTCTCTGGCTGGGGTCAATAATCGGCACGGTTTCGGGCGAAACAAACTGAGTCCTGGCCTTTTGCCTGTAATGGTCAATGACTAAATTGCGGGCTATCCGATATAAAAAAGCAGAAGGATTTTCAATGTTGGGGTTGTTCTTATACGACTCCCATCCTTTTAAAAAGGTTTCTGAACACAAGTCCTGAGCAATGTCCTCAGAACTTACCTTTACAAATATAAACCGATATATTTTGTTGATATATTGGTCGTAGATTTTTCCGAATTCTTTTTTATAATTTGCCATATCTGATAGATTATACTTATAGCTGGTAGGACATTGTCCTACCAGCTATATAATATATGTATGTCCTACCTATGATTCAATGGTTTTAATCTGATAAAAAGTATTGTTCCTTTCGCCAAGTCTTTCAATCTTTCCCCTGCCTAACATATTTTCAAAATCCCGCCTTAAAGTTCTTTTGCTGACATCAGGCAGAATCTGCTTTACCTGCCAGACCTGGGCTCTGCCGTTTTCTTTCAAAAACTCAATTATTCTCTCTTGCCTGTCTGAATTATTGCCTACCATCACAGGCACAGCCTCAGCATAAACTTTTATGGGCCCGGGATTGTCTTTTTTCTTGTCTTGTTTTGGCTTTTTCAGCTCTCCAGCTAAATTAGCATATTCTTGCTTAATTGCCAACATATCAGAAGAGCTTACCCAGTTCTGAACCAAAGCCACCTCAAAAAAGCTGTCCAAAGCTTCAAGATCCTTTTCATTGGGCTTTATCAGAAAATCATCTGCCAACTCCCTCATCTTATATCGCAATGGCTCTTTTTTAGGAAAAAACAAAGTCAAACGGTAAAGCTTGTTGGTCAACTGTATTAGAAACTCTCTGTTCATAGAACGTTCATTCAATATATCAGAAATTAAAAAAGAGGTCAAAACCTCTATCACGGTTTCGCCTCAATATTTTTGCTTGCCCCATTAAAGCAATCTTAAACCCTATTTAACAAATTCAATCTTCAAATTACGCTTGAAGGTACAAGCAATTTTTTGAAGAGTAGCAGTGGTAAAATTCTGCTGGCCAGCTTCCATCCTAGCTATATCACTTTGACTAGTGCCTAATTTTCTTGCTAATTCTATCTGGGATATCCCTTTTTTCTTACGTAATTGTAAAATCTGGTAAGCAATTTCTAATTGTTTATCATATTCATCGTAATATTTTCTAAATTTAGGATTTTTTAATCTTTTAGTAAGATAAATTTGGAAATCTACTGCTTTTTTTGTTTTTCCTTTTTTAATCATATATTTTTTGATTGCTTAAAACGTTTTTATAATTTTCTTCAGCCTTTTTAATTTCAGAAATCGGAGTTTTATTTGTTTTCTTTAAAAATGCATGCAGTAAAATTATTGTCTTTTTGATAAATATAAAATAGAAAATCCTATGTCTATTGCGACCAAAACCAACTACTAATTCTCTAATTTTGCCCCTAATGTGTTTAGAATAAGGCTGATCCAAATATCCCTTATTAACTCGTAAAAATTCAATGTATTTGAATATTTTCGCCTCTTCTTTTTCTTTTAATTGTTTAATATACTGTAAAACTGGACTTCGGCCTGTTATGGTATTTTTATAGAATTTTACCTTATATTCTGTTGTGGGTTCATTATATATCATATAGGATATATATGTCAAGGGGTTTAATATTAATAACGAAAATATATATTAATTATAAAGTTTTTTATTAATTTAGGAAATCGACATTCCAAAGACTGATAGTTGTAAAAATCTATTTTTAACCATATTAAGGTAGTGGTGAAATACATTGTCCGTCTTTCTTAATATAGCAATGGAAATTTTGGAAAGTATTATTCTCAAGAATATTTTGATCCTGGCCAGTAATAGTAATCGCCGTTCCCTTTGATATCTCGCTATTGTCAAAAATACAGTTTCTTACACTGGAACTTGAGTTTTCTAAATAAACAGTGTGGCCCGAAGGACCATCATTCTCAAAATAGATATCTTCTAATACAACTCCTGTTTCCACAATATGGATTACTCCTCGATAATACTCTGAAGGTTTTGGGATTCCTCCGTATCTAATCCTTGCATTTTTAATTAGAGATCCTTCATTGTTTTGATAAAAATATACCTTATTCCAAAATAAAGAACTTGATTGCGTCGCGCTGCCGTCGTTATTAGTATCTCCACCATATTCATCGTCAGTTATTGAAGTAAAAATGATTTGCTCATCTAAAGATCCTTGAGCAAACAATTTTCCTTCTATGTTCAAGCTCTCTCGCTCTTCAAATTTTATTATTACCCCGGGCTCAATAATTAAATTACCACTATTAGTCACTTCAAATTCTGCAATATAGGGGAAATCATTGTTTTGATAAAATGTACAATTCTTGTCAATCGAACCGTAAAAATAAATACCGTTTAAAACGTTATTTTGGCCAGTATTATCTTTTAGAACCGGGCAGCTATTTCCGACAAATACTGCACCTTGCACATATTTTATCTCTTCAAAATAGTTCTCAGTAATTTCTGCCCCACTTTCTCCTCCAATAATTATTCCACTATAAGTATTTTTAAAAATTGATTTTGCAATTATCGGTGCTCCTCCCGAAATATTTATTACTGAACCTGAAGGACCATTTTGAACTGTTATATTTTCTACCTGACTGTAAGAGTCAATTAGCTTCAATCCAGAAACGTTAAAATCCTCCAAAATGGAGTTTTTAAAAATAATTGAAGTTGAATCAACTATTATAATAGAAGAATTACTTTCTTTTTTGCCTCCATATCTAATTTGGCAATAATCAAAAATAGAATTCTGGCTGGAAGGGGTAAAATAAATTTGGCCCCACCAGCCGAAAGATCCAGAAACATCCATGTGAGAAGTGAATATAATAGGGTTATCTTCTTCTCCTTGCGCGACAAGAGTCCCTTCAACAAGTAGATTACTATTATGGTAAGACCATGCTGAGCCACCCTTATCGTTGCCTTTAAATTTAAGAATAACACCAAGCTCTATAATAAGAGTTTTTTCTTCTGGCACAACAAGGTAAAAAATTCCACCAGAATTTGTACCGATAAGATACGGGTTCCCCAATTGAGTAAGAGTAATCTCATTAAATTCTTCAAATCTTAAGGTTTCTGCGCCAATATACGTTTCAGAAACTGAAACGCTGTTTTCTGCGCCCGGAGTTCCATTGATAAAATTATTATTTGCGTCATGTCCATTGTAAGTTATGAGATTATTATTTCCCCAATTATTTGAGTTTATCCCAGAAATATTTGAATCAATTCTTTCCATTGAAATATGAGCGGGAGTAGTAGTTCCTGCAAACCACTCTTTGCAGTTTCCATTTTCATTTTTTGAACAACTGACTTTATCAATTAAATTATTGTTTTTATCTTTTAATTCTAATTTATTGCCGTCATTGTTTAACCTTAAATTACCTTTAAAAACAAAATCAGCAGCAATGTCATTAATAGTATTGTCGTCCGTGCTCTCCAAAAGATAATACTGGTGAGCTAAAATTGTCGTTGTGGCTAAAGCATTAGCAGTTGAAGTGGATACTATAATAAACTCTTCTCCGTCTTTCATAATCTGCCAATCTGTCAAATCAATATCGTTGTCGGTATTATTATAAAGCTCAATCCACTCGTCATTTGCCGAACCATTTGTACCCATCCAGGCAATTTCATTGATAACCACTTCTAACGTAGTAGCTTCCTGCGGTTCGTCTTCTTCTTCTTCCTCCTCCTCTTCCTCCTCTTCCTCGCCCGGTTCAGATTCAAGACTTTGATTTTGAGCTTTGGGAGTTGGATTTTGAATTTCGAAATCAGCTTGGTTGTTGTCGGTATCAATATAACTTTGCGTAGTAGTTGACCATTTTCGACCAATGCTTTGGCTTGGTGAAGGATTAAGAGCTGAACTATTTCCTTCGGCTGGTAAACTCCTAAATTCAATAATATCCATCCCAAATCCAACCATATCTATAATGTCAGTATCAGAAGCATTTTTGATTTTTTCTTGATTTACTACCAAATAAATCGTGTTATTCTTGGCCAAACTGAAAGTTTTATGAGTCATATCAGCCAAATTCAATAAATTTTGATCGGTACTACTGGCGTAAACAATTAAAAAATATCCTTTTGCCGAAACCTTGTTCCCGGTTTCAAAATTCTTTTTATAAACAGTGGTGTTATTACAATAAGTTTTTTGAATTGACCACTGAGAGATGTCAACTTCTTCGTTATTGGGGTTATAAAGTTCGATAAATTCATCATCACTACTTGAAGCGCTTTCAATTTGAACTTCGGAAATTAAAATTTTTTGATAAGTTGGCGATGGCTGGGATGGTGGCGGCGCTGCGCCGTCGTAGCCCGAATAATATCCATCAATATAAGCGCAATTTTGCTCTATTATTTTCTGTAAAGTTTTTTCTCCTATCCCACTAACTTTTAATAGATCATTAAAAGAATAAAACGGTCTTGCTTCTATTATCCTTTGAGCCAGTACCGGCCCGATACTAGCTAATTTCTGTAGCTCTTCTTTTGAAGCGGTATTAATATTAACAAAACAAATATCTTCTCCCTTCTCTAAATCTTCTTTTTCTTCATCTTCGTCAGTTTCGTCAATTTCCTCCTCAACCTCTTGCTGTTTTTCTTTCATTAATTCGGCGAACTTTTGAGTAAGAATGTCTATTCCTTCTGCAATATCATCTAACATCTCTTGCATTTCCTCCAATGTTGGAGTTTCCGATTGTTGAATTTCTTCGGTAGCCTCTTCCTTTTTGGGCTGTTGAGAATTAGAATCAATAACTCCTTTATCCGTTTCTATTACTGTTAAGCGTTCTAATATTTTTTCATCTACATAATTTTCCCTATTATTCGATAAAGTCTCGCTTATATTAGCAGAAGAAAAATCCAAAATTTCAGATAAAAATGATTTTATATTATTCCAAATACCACTTAATACTGGAGTTTTCTCAACGGTTTTGGTTATTAATACTTCTACTTCTTTAATTTTGTTTGTTATCGGTTTTAATAAATACTTTTCCCAAAAACTTAGGGGTTTAATCCCCAAGTCAGGCACTTCCGGTGGAAAAGCAATCTGCATTGATGGACTACCAACCCATTTATAGTTTTCTACGGTTTCACGAATATCAACAATAAACGGTGGAAGGTTATGAGTTAAGTCAGTATATACTCCCCACATCCCACCGTAACTCATTTCATTTTTGGGAGGTTCAAGCGGATTTGGTGAATAAAATCTTATTAAAATTTCTCCCCCATTTTGACTAGAAGGTTGATAAATTACTATATATTGAAAAAGAGCTATTCTTTCTTCTCCATCCCTTGATTTATATTTGAATTCTGTTGTACCGGGTGTCATTCTAATTTCATTTCCAAGTAAAAAATTAATCCCATATGCAACTGCTTTTTCAACACTTTCTTTCTCTAATTCATTCAAAATCCCCGAGGGATCTTGCGTTAAAAAAAGTTTGGCTATTTTTGTTGCGTTTTTTATTATAGCCCAACCAACTTCTATTGGAGCATCCATTAAAAGGTGATTTAATGCTTGAATTCTCGTTGCCTCTCTCATAATAATCGGCACTGCTCTTTCTTCGTTAGTTGAATAACCGGATGCTTCCAAGTCTAACCACTCAGAATTAAATAAATGCACCAATGACTCTATTAATCTTTCAACTTTATCTTCTGGCAATCCAAGATGTTCCCCAATTTCTTCAAGGGTAATATTTTCTAAATCATATCCTATGCAAATATTCGGCAAAACTAAAAATCCCGTTAAACAAATTAGCGCAAGGATATAAAAAAAACGTCTATTTTCCAGAAATTTTTCCATTAAAAAATTGATAAATTATCAATTTTCTTTATTGAATTTGTTTTTATTTTTCAAAGAACTATATACCTCTCTATAGCCGAGGTTCGCTTTAGTTAAAAGAACTATTCAATTACTAATGATTCTAATAATTTATCAAATTCTTGGATACATTTTTCTTTTTCATTGGGAACCCAAACTAAATGAAAACCGTAAACTTTATTTTTTATAGGAATATAAACACTTATACCCGATCCCAATTTTTCAAGTTCGAAAGCATTCCTTACGCCATAATAATTATTTATTGTAATTTCTTCAAATTCATCATATTTTGCACTCCCCATTAAAAGATGGTCTCTTTTTGTTTCTTTTTTTATCTGATCAAAATCTCCCTCTCTGTACACAATAGTAGTCCGAATGAGACATCCTTTTTTTATGGGAAGAACTATTTTTTCTTCTCGTGTTTCCATTTCAGTTCCTAGGGGAAAAAATATCATTAATCCTTCTTCGGCCTCCATTTTTTCTGTTTGCCATCCCTCTGGTATTTTTACACTTAATCCTGCCTTTTTATTTTCCATAATCATTCCTTCTGCGGTCTGTTTGATTACATAATCATCAATATTTCCTTTTATTTCTCTGTTTTGCCACCAAAAAATTAATCCTCCGACAATGAGGATTAAAAAAAATATAAAAATAAAAATAACTTTTTTATTTAAGAATTTTTTGGAATCTGGCATGTTTTCCTATTATACAAATCCTAAAATAAAAAATCAACGTTCTATCTGTGGAAAACTAAGAATGAGACTTAAATTATCTATATGTTCCCTGGCGATGACCAATACGAATCACGAGAATCTTCAGCTTTTTTTTATAAATCATATAAATAATCCGGTAAATCCCAACCCGCAAAGAATAATATTCTTGGAGTTTTCCCTTAAGTTTTTTCCCAGAAAATGGTTCTTTCCTTAAATCAAATAAAGCCGCGAAAATGTGCGGCTTATATTTTCTATTAATTTTATTGAGGTCTTTTGCTGCTGTTTTTGACAGAACTACTTTATACATGTTTTATTTTTTAGACAAAATAAAACCTTCTCTGGATAATACTTTCTCAAGAGTCAAACAATTACCTTTTTTATATTCCTTTTTAGCTTTTTCTATATCTTTTTCTAATTTTGGGAAAATACGCATTACTTCTAAAGTTTCTTGCCACGACTCAAATTCATCAGCAGATAAAATAACAACTTTAGGCCTTCCTTTTTCAGTTAAGGTATAATAAGTAGTTGGTTTTTGTACTTTTTCGGCTATTCTGAATATTTTTTTCCTTGCCTCAGAAATAGATAAGATGGTCTTTATTTCCATATATGTACATTATAATGTACATCATATGGGTTTGTCAAGCTCGAAATGAACTTAAAAAATTAAAAAATCACCCCTTAATAATGGGTATAGCGTGTTTAGTCTGTTGAGAAGAATCCTCAACGGGTCTACTTTGCAGATTAAGATCCGTTTAAATCTGTTTAATATAAAATTAAAATCTATTTTCTTTTTCTTTCCCTGCCCCTTAAGTACCTATTCAATGCTTCTTTTGATGAAATCCAAATCCTACCCTCTTTATGAGCTTCCAACCTTCCTGTTCTAGTAAGAAGATTTAAATACTCAGGTGAAAATTTGGTTTTTTTGCTTAATTTATTTAAAGAAATAAATTTTTCTTTTCTTTTATCTTGAGGGGTTAATATTTTTAGATAAATATCAAGAGAGCGCTCAACCGCCCGAGCGACAAAATAAATGAATGGTGTTAAATCGTTTTTATCGGCTTTCGATAAAACATCATAATATTTTTTTCTGTCGTTTTTAAGAATAATAGCTAAAAGATATCCTGACTGCATTAAAATAACGTTCATTATTAATCTCGCAGTTCTACCATTACCATCAAAAAAAGGATGAATTGCTACTAATTTATAGTGAGTAGTCGCGGCCAATTCAACGGGGTGAAGTTTATCTCTATTATTTTTAATCCAACTTATTAAATCTGCCATTTTTTTAGGCACATCAATTGCTTCTGGAGGTAGATAATCCGTACCGCCAATCTTTACTAAACTATTTCTATATTTTCCGGCCCATTCTTTATCTGTATCTTCTGTCACTATTTGATGAAATGATCTAATTAGTATCTCAGAGGGTGACACTTTTTTTCTTTTAGAAATTAACTCGTATAAATAATCTAAAGCTTCTTTATAGCTCTTTGCTTCGATATGGTCTTTCAATGGTTTCCCCTTTATGGTAATACCCTCATTGATTACTAAATTAGTTTCTTTCAACGTCAAGCTGTTTCCCTCAATAGCATTTGAATTATACGTCATCTCTATCTCAAACTGCTCTCTTATTTTTTCAACAGCTGGCTTGGGTAGCGGTCGGTACGAATTTAAGGTTCTTAATTTGTTTTCTAATCTATCTTTTATTTTTTTATTTAAATAAGTCATATTTTTAATATGGTTTATCTCTATTTCTATGTTATACCATATTAAGCATTCTGTCAATATTTACCAAAAAGTCGCTTCTTTAGCGACCTATTGAACTTTAAAAGCATTTAAACCAAAATTACATCCCAATAAAGGACTTAATCTTGCTAATTGGTATGACGCTCACATTGCCTTTGGAGTTAACCGTATTCAACCCTAGTATCTCGCCTTTTATGTTGAACAACGGGCTGCCAGCCGAAAGCACGCTTTCTATAATATTGGTTTGTATTGAATCCTGGTCAAAGCTTTTAACAATTCCTTCATTAACCGATTTTCCAACCTGCTGGACCCCGTCTTTAACCGAACCAAAAGTAATACCGACCAAAAACACCCTCTCCCCCAGTTTCAGCTTGTCCAAGGAAGCAAAACCAGCTGTAGTCAAAGAAGAATCAGACAATTTCAGCAAGGCCAGGTTTTCCTGCAAATCCCTTTTTAAAACCTGGAAAGAAACCTCTTTACCATCCAAGAAGAAACTAAAAACTGCACCCTGAGGCACCAATTCTGCCAAAGTAACCATTAAGCCGTCAGAAGTAACGATCAATCCTGAACCCTGCAAAACAGTGCCGTATTTATTCTTGGTTTTTATACCGACAACTGTCTTTTCCACTCTTTCAATCGCATCCACCAAAGCAGTGTTTTCCTGAATGTATACCTGATTGGTTTCCGTTAGATAAACAGGGTTCTTTTCCAGGCCGTACTCGTAAAAAAGCGGCCTTTCAATAAAATAAGGCCAGAGAATCTGGTCAGCGAAAATGCCGCCGACTATCCCGACCACGAAAACACCAACAATTATTAAAAGCTTTTTTGACATTATTGTATTAACACTTTATCTTTTCTAATGTTCTTTTTAACTAAATCCTTGGCAGTCCTGAAAACAATATTATCATCTTCTATATCAACCAGAATACTGTCTCTTGCTTTAATCTCGCCGGAAACTATTTTCAAAGCCAAAGGGTCCAAAATCATTTTCTGAATTACTCTTTTTAAGGGCCTGGCTCCCAAATTTTGGTCAAATCCTTTTTCAGCCAAAAATTCTTTGGCTTTTTCTGTTACTTTTATACCAATGCCCTTTTGATTGAAACGCTCGGTAATATTGGCCAATTGCAAATCAACTATCTTTTTTATCTCCGGCTTCCCGAGATAGTTGAAAATGATAATATCGTCAATCCTATTCAAAAATTCAGGCCGGAAATTATCCTTCAAAGCTGACATCACTTTTTCTTTTAAATCGCCTTTCCACTCTTCACCCTCAATAAATCCCAAAGAAGCTTCCCTAGCAATAATGTCTGAACCGACATTGGAAGTCAAAATCAAGATAGCGTTCTTGAAAGAAGCTGTCCTACCTTTGGCGTCAGTCAGCCTGCCGTCTTCTAAAATCTGCAAAAGAATGTTGAAAACATCAGGATTGGCTTTTTCAATTTCATCCAGCAAGATTGTACTGTACGGCCTTCTCCTGATTTTGTCTGTCAGCTGGCCTCCTTCCTCGTAACCGACATAGCCGGGAGGAGAACCGATCATCCTGGAAACAGTATGCTTTTCCATGTACTCTGACATATCCAAACGGATCAGAGCGTTTTCATCGTTAAAAAGAAATTCAGCCAAAGCTTTGGCAATTTCTGTTTTGCCGACGCCTGTCGGCCCCAGGAATATGAAAGAGCCCAAAGGCCTGTTTTCTTCTGAAATGCCGGCTCTTGCCCTGCGAATAGCGTTGGAAATGGCGACGATTGCCTCTCTCTGGCCGATAACTCTCTTGGCAAGGATATCTTCCATCTTTCCCAATTTCTTCACCTCTTCTTCCAAAAGACGGGTAACCGGAATTCCTGTCCAGCGGGAAACAACCTGGGCCAAATCCTCTTCTGAA